>Ga0210056_1000427_pt1 | contig 34177 bp, 31 predicted proteins | sample CryGeyCG2014_080_2_FD_183965 | JGI IMG/M metagenome (GOLD analysis project Ga0210056, IMG submission 183965) | Groundwater microbial communities from aquifer - Crystal Geyser CG07_land_8/20/14_0.80 (SPAdes) (version 2) | ecosystem: Environmental > Aquatic > Deep subsurface > Groundwater | place...
TTTCCAGCTTATCGATAATTTCCCTGGGTGTCGGGGGCGTAGCCGCCTGCTGCCGGTTGCTAATAAAATCATGGAGATCATTGGCAAACTGATAGGCCGTGGCGGCCAGTTCGCTGACGTGGGAGGCGCCGTTGGTGACAAAGCCGGTGATGAAGTTGTCCACGATGATTTTAATGAGCGGCTCCGATAGGGTCTTGACGGCAATGGATACCTGCTCCCACTTGGCATTGACCAGCATGTTGTAAACCTGCTTGCCCACGGCGTAATCGGCGCCCAGTTCCACGGCCAGGCGGGCCGCTTCCTTGTACTTGTCGGAACTGAGGATTTCCGGATTTGTGCAATAGTAATCGGGGATCTCCAGGGCCGTACCCGGGCCGAAAACCGGGACGAGGTCGGGGAAGTTTTTAGTCGCATGCTTTTGCTTGAGCGCTTCGGCGGCGTCCGTCCAACCCTGTTCCTGGTTGATCCAGTCGGCCATGTCATTGCTCACGCCGGCGCCGAAATGGTCGGCTCGCCGGCTCAATTGCCAGCCATAAACATTCAGGAGCGCCCTACGGTCCACCGTAGACAGCTCATTCCACATAGTCTGATTGAATTGCGCCCCCATCTCGTCCGTGTGGAATTCCACACCGTTCCACTTGAGGATGGCAAAGGTGCGCAGTCCGTCGTTCGTACCGGTGACAAACTGGGTCGCGGCCGTGGTGGACGAGACAGCAACTTGGGATAAAAGCAGAATGGCGCCGACAATTTTGATGAAATGGCGATTCATTTCTTTCGACCTCCTCCCTTGTTTTCTTTCCCAAAAGAGTGAAAGGGGCGGTGCGCACATTCCTTTCGCTGGGAAAGGGTGAATAGACTCCTCAAAATCCATCACAGGAAAATCCTTGAGTCGAGTAAACCGGTTTCTCCCAATATACAGATTGATGTTTTTTCCTCCGTTTGCCGCCTGATTTCCCCCTCTTTGCAACTACCGGCCAAACCTTTTGCATCCATGTCTGTCTTCCTACCTTTGAAAGGATTTCTGGTTAAGCTTCCCAGGAACTGTAACTGATGAGGGGAAGTTAGTAACCGAATGTCTTTCTTCTATCATGCCGCCTCTTGAAGGACAATAAGAAAATTTCCATACGCGCCGACGAAGACACCTAAATTTTTGAGATGTCAAGATAATTTTGACAACAGATAATACGACTCCGACAGATAACTTTCTTACCCCACCCCCACCCTGACCCTGAAGGGGAGGGAAAATAACGGGTTTCTCCCCCTTCAAGGGGGAGGCAGGAGGGGCGCAGGCGCAAGGCCTGTCTGATGTACCAACATCCACTCCTACCGGATCCGCTGCTTCAGCGCCTCCAGATCATCGATCACGATGGTGTTTCCCGAAAGGGCGATCAGGTTCTTTTCGCGCAGGGAGCGGAGCTCCTTGTTGACGCTCTCCCGCGTCGCACCAATCATGCCGGCCAGGTCCTTCTGGGTGACGTTGAGCTTGATCAGCCCGCCGTCTTCTATCCGGCAGCCGTTGCTCCCGGCCAGTTCGATCAACTTCTTGGCGAGCCGCGCGGCGACGTTCCGAAAGAAGACGTCCTCCAGAAAATCATCGGCCTTGCGCAGACGTTTGGAAAGGGTTGCGAGAATGGCCTTCACCGCCGTTTCGTTGTTCATGACGTAAGCGATAAAATCCTTCCGATTCAGGCCGTAAAGATGGGTCTCCTCAGCGGCAACGGCGTCCGCGGAGCGGGGCAGGCCGTCTAACAGGGCCATCTCGCCGCAGAAATCGCCGGCGGAAAGAACCGCCAGGATGACCTCATCCCCGTCCCGCGACTGGCGAAGGATCTTGATTTTCCCGGCGGTGATCATGTAGAGGGAGTGACCTTCCTCCCCCTCCCGGAAAAGGGAATCACCTTTACGAAGGGTCTGTTTCTGGAGAAGCGCCGCAAGATGCCGGCTGTCCTCGGCCCGAAGAAACCTAAACAGGGGAACCTGCTTCAAGAGGATTTCAGGATGGGTCATCTTTTGCTCTCCCGGCCCCGCGGGGCCTGCTCTGTAAGGCAACGTCATTACGGCAGAATTACAAGCATGCCGGGTTTGACCTTGCATTCGATCTCCTTCAGATCATCGCCCATGAGTTGGACCTCCGGCGCCTCGATTGCCGTCGTGTAATTCCCGGTCAGCCCTTTCTTGATGGCAAAGGTGAGCGTCAGGATGGTCATCTCCTTGCCCTGGATGCCCCGGGCGCCCGCCATGACGATGATCAGCTTTCCAGGGGTTTTGTCGTTGATGATGTGCATCAGAGACTGCGTGGCCGGAGACTTGTTCCCCTCTTTGAATGTGAGGAGTTCCTTGTCGTAGTGGAGAATGAGCTTGACGCCGGCGAGGTTGGCGGTCTGATCGATTACGAGCGGCACCCGGACCTCCTGGCCGGATCTCCCCTTCAGGTCGGGAATGCGCAGCTCCGCTCCCCAAGCGGGAGAGGTCGCGAGAACGGCCGGCGGAAGGAAGAGAAGCAGCAGAATGAACGCACCCGGCCAGAGGCGGCCTCCCGGTCCGTCCGCGCCTATCATGCCCCTGCGGCTAAGTTTCCTGGCCATACCCCTCCATAAAATTTCTTCTATCTCTATGCGAGGTTGCGGAAATAGTCAAGTCTATTCCCGCCGGGGAGAAACCGGGCGCCTCACTCCTCGCCCCTCATCCCTCACTCCTCGAGGTCGGTCTCCCGTTTGAGGATCCGGGTCACGCGGAACACCTCCTCGATCGTCGTCGTCCCTTCCAGGACCTTCCGGGCGCCGTCGGCCAGCAGGTTCGTCATCCCCCGCTTCATCGCCTCATCCTGGATCTGATTCGCGTCGGAGGTCTTCAGAATCAGCCGTTTGAGCGGGTCGTCCAGAATCAGGATCTCGAAAATCGCCGTCCGGCCGCGGTAGCCGGTATTCATGCAGGCGGTGCAGCCCTGCTTCCGGTACAGGGGATGGCTGTCGAGCTGTTTTTTGTCAATCCCCAGGTTTACGAGCGATTCGTCGTCGGGGGTATAGGCCTCCTTGCATTTCGGGCAGAGGACCCGGACGAGCCGCTGGGCGACAATTGCGATCACCGACGAGGTGACGAGGAAGGGCTCGATCCCCATGTCGATGAGCCGGGTCACGGCGCTCGCCGCGTCGTTCGTGTGGAGGGTGGAGAAGACAAGGTGGCCGGTCAGCGACGACTGAATCGCAATCTCCGCCGTCTCGCGGTCGCGGATTTCGCCCACGAGGATGACGTCCGGGTCCTGGCGAACGATGGAACGGAGCCCCTGGGCGAAGGTAAGGTCGATCTTCGGGTTCACCTGGATCTGGCCGATCCCGTCGATCTGGTACTCAATCGGGTCCTCGATCGTGATGATGTTCACCTCGGGGTGGTTGATGCTCGAAAGCGCCGCATAGAGGGTCGTCGTCTTGCCGCTCCCCGTCGGTCCCGTGACGAGAACGATCCCGTAGGGGGACTTGATCAGCCGGTTGAAGATGCCGACCTTCCGCTCGTCCATCCCGAGGTCGGAGAGCATCAGGATCGACGAGGTCTTGTCGAGGAGACGGAGCACTACCCGTTCCCCGAAGGCGGTCGGGATCGTGGAGACGCGGATGTCGACGCTCCGGTCGGCGACCTTGATTTCGATCCGGCCGTCCTGCGGGAGGCGCTTTTCGGCGATGTTCAGTTTCGCCATGATCTTCACGCGCGACGCGAGCGGCGAATGGATCTTCCGGGGCAGGCTGAGGATGTCGTAGAGGATGCCGTCGATCCGGTAGCGGACCTTGACGCTCGCCTGGTAGGGCTCGATGTGGATATCGCTCGCCCGGTCCTTGATCGCCCCGGAGAGGAGGAGGTTGACTAATTTGATGATCGGCGCGTCGCTCGTTTCATCAAGGAGGTCGCCGGTCTCCTCGATCTCGGAGATGAGGCTGTCTGTGGACTCCTCGTTCATCTCCTGGAAGAACTCCTTGGCCGTGCTCCGGCTCAGGTCGTAGGCGAGGTTGATCGCGGACTGGATCGCCTCCTGCGTCGCGAGAACCACCGGCCGCTCCGGCAGTCCGAGCAGGCGGCAAAGGTCGTCCACCGCCTGGAAATTGGCCGGGTCGTTCACCGCCACGACAAACCCCTGCGGCGTATCGAGCGGAACCATCTTCTGCTTCTTCAGGTACTGGATGGAGAAGAGGGCGGTGAACCCGGTGTCGATGTGGTCCGTGGGAAGCGCTTCCCAGAAAGGAATGCCGTACTCCTTGCTCAGGGCGGCAAGCAGCGCCTTTTCGGGCGGACCCTTTTTGTGGAGCGGCAGGTCGGTCCCTCCGGCGCCCTCCGGCGCGGCGGCCGGCGGAGCGGCCTGTCTTGCAGCAGTCGGAAAACCCAACGGCGCGGTCATGGATTCTCCTTGGCCTCCGTTTTCTTCGGCGGCATGGTCCGGATCGTCCCTTCCTGAATGGTCTTCATGTAATCCATTTTTTCCTCCTGAATCTTGCGGGCCTCTTCCGGTTGCTCGATCACCCGGGGGGTAATGAAGACAAACAGGTTGGTCCGCTGGTTGGAGTTGGCGCGGGACTTGAAGAGCCAGCCCAAAAGCGGGATGTCACCCAAAAGCGGAACCTTGTAGGTTCCTTCATCGGAGTTGTCCTCGATCATTCCGCCGATCACCACGGTCTCCCCGCTCTTGACGACAACGGTCGTCTTGGCGGTGCGCTTCAGGGTCGTCGGGGTAAGAACCTTGTTGCCCGCAGCGTCCACGTCGGCGGACTGCGAAACGAGCTTCGTCACCGACTGGTCCAGCTTGAGCTTGACGAAACCTTCCTTGTTGATCTGGGGGGTCACCTTGAGCGTAACGCCGACGTCCTTGTATTCGTAGTTGCTGTAGTTGGTCGTCGAGCCGACCGTCGTGTCCTGGCGGGTGACATAGGGGACATTCGATCCTACCGTGATCTCTGCGTCCTCGTTGTCCAGCGTCAGCAGTTGCGGCGTCGAAAGGATCCGGACATCCGTATCGTTCTGGTAGGCCTGCAGCACGGCGCCGATATTCGGAAAGAGCACGCCCCCGATCTTGATCCCCGCGCCGATGACGCCCAGCGAAAAGCCGCCCGGCAACGCGGAGAGGCCCGTACCCGTCGAATTGACCTGGGGAATGATGGGGGTGCCTCTGAATCCCACCGCACCGACGCTCTGTCCTCCCAGATTCGAAACCTGGGAGATATCGACACTCCTGAGCGCGCTCCATTCCACGCCGACGTTAAAGTTTTTGTTGGCGTTCACCTCCATGATCAGCGCCTCCAGATAGACCATGGGACGGGTGATATCCAGTTTTCGGATCACATCCTCGATGACGAGGTAGTCCGCCGTATCGGCGGTAATGATCAGCGAGTTCGTAGATTTGTCCGCCATGATCTGGACATTTTTCGAAAGGGCGGGCGCGGCGGCCGCGGGCGCTTTGGGATCGGCGGGTTTTGACTGTTGGGGAAGACCCGTCAACACCTTGACCAGATCCTCCGCCTTCGCGTTCTGAAGATAATAGACCCGGATCGTCCCCGCCCCCCTCGGGATCTCCCTGTCAATCAAAGCCACGAGCTCCCGGATCCGGCTCGTGTCGTTTTCCGAAGCGAGGATGATCAGCGCGTTGGTGCGATCATCCGCGACAATCTTGATCGGGGAGATGACCCCGACCCCTCTGGGGCGGCCGGGAACGGCCTGCTGCTGAAAGATCATCGTCATTGATTTGGCTGTTTCCGTCGCCGACGCATACTTCAAGGGGACGTAGGAGATCAGCTCCCCGACCCCCTCCACGTCGAGAGCGGCCACGATCTCCTGGAGCCGCTTGATGTTGGAGAGCACATCGGTGATGATCAGCATCCCCGTCGGCGGGTAGGCAAGGACAACGCTCGTCTTGGAGATCAGCGGGTCGAGCACCTTCTTCATGTCGTCGGGGGTCGCATGCTGGAGCGAGAGGATCTGGGTCACGATCTTGTCCTCGGGCGCAATATCCCCCCGCTGCAGCCGGAGCTCCACGTTCTTTCCCCGGGCATCCAGCGCGTGAATCACCTTGATCACGTCGCCCGCCTCGACCGTGGCAAACCCATAGATCTCAAGGACGGACTCGAACAGTTTGTAAACCTCTTCCACAGCGATCTTCTTCGGGGAGATGATCGTCACCTTCCCCTTGACCTTGTCGTCGATTACGAAGTTCTTTCCGGTGAGCTCGCTCACGAACTTGATGAAAACCGAGATATCGACGTTGTCGAAATCAATCGTCACATACCGGCCTGATTGCGGGGAGGCGGCCGGAGAGGGCGAAGGCGATGCCGCCGCCGGTTTCGGGCCTGCCGCGGTGGTAACCGGGGACTGCGTCCCGGCGGCCGACGGCAAAATGGACGGAGACGGGGTTTCTGCGCTCCCGGCCGGCGGAGTAATCGGGCTGCGTCTTCCGACACCCGGAGCGGGGGCGCTCCCCGCTGGAATCCCCGTCACGCCTCTTGCTGGGGTTACGGCCTGGGGAACCCCAGCGGCGCCGCCGGGGGTGGCTGGCGAGACCGCCCGTTGCGCCGCGGGCGTCTGGGACGACGCAGCCGGCTTCCCCGCGACGGTCGCGGCGGGCGGCGGCGTTTCGGTCTTCACCTGGACGCCTTTCGGTTCAGGGGCTTTCGACGCCGCCGCCGGCGCGGTGGTCACCGGCTGCTCCTCCCCCGCGAGGCGGGCCGCAAGACCCGTTCCCGGCGACAGGAAGATCAACATTGCGAAAAAAACCAAAAAGGTTGCGAATACATCATAAATCTTTCGTGCAAGCGGCATCAGTTTTTCTGCCCCTCCATGATCTTCTTGAATTCCGGGGATGCGACGACATTCTTCATGTCGGCATCCTTTTTGACCCAGTTTATGACACCGCCGTCGATGGCCGCGGCGACTTTCAGATACCAGAGACTCTCGTCGATTTCGTTCGTCTGGGCGTAGAGACAGGCCAGGTTGTAATACGGATCGACGTAATCCTTTTTCAGCACCACGGCCCGGCCAAAGACCGCAATCGCCTTCCCCCGTTTCTTCTGCCCCATGTAAATGACCCCGAGATTGTTCAGGGCCCGCACATGGCCGGGATCGAGCGCCAGGACCTTCTTATAAAGCGCCTCGGCCCGCCGGAGATCCCCCTTTCGCTGGGCGATCAGCGCCTCCTGATACCGGACGTCCGCCTCGCGCGTCTCCGGCGGCCCGGCTGGCGGCCGGATGACCCTTTCCGCGGCCTTTGGCGCGGGCCTCGCCGCTACGGTCGCCTCGGGCGGGGACGCTCCTTTCGGTCGGGCGGACGGTTGTTGCAGGCCATAGACGGCAAAGAGCAGCACGGCGGAAACCAGGATGACCAGCGCCACGGTCGTACCGACAATGACCTGCCGTTTCCGCGGGCGATTCGCTGCTTCGAGACCGGGGACAATGACGCCGCCGAAGGGCTCATAACGATTGTCCTTGTCTTTTTGAGACTTTCTCAGCGCGTCATTGATATAACTCATTGCCCCCTCCGTCAAGTGCTAAGTGCTGAGGACTGAGAAGAAAAACACTCAGCACTTTTTTTACTCAGTCCTCAGCACTCAGTCCTTACCCTTGAAGGGTGAACAGGAGCAGGACCATCCACAGAAGCGCGGCGACGATCATTTCGAATACGCCCCGGTTCATCCCTCCGGAACCTATCTCCGTCAGATATCCCGGACCGATGTCCCGGATGGCCGCGCGGATGAGACGCCGGTCAACGGTCCTAAGATCCCGTCCGTAGGCGACGAGAAGCGCCCGGTCGCAGATCGCGTTGATCCGGCGCGGGATCCCCTTGGAGGCGCGGTAGATCAACCCGTAGCTCCCCGGCGCAAAGATCCCTTCCGCCTGCCCGGACGCCGTCGCCATCCGGTGTTCAATATAACGCCGGACATCGTCCCGGGCAAGGGGCTTCAGGTCGTAGCGGACCGTAATCCGCTCGTTCAACTGACGGAGCGAGGGCAGCGCCAGCAGCCGGAGAAGTTCCGGCTGACCCATCAGGATGATCTGGATCAGCTTCTCCCGGACCGTCTCCAAGTTCGACAGCATCCGGATCTGCTCCATGACGCTGTGCGGGAGGTTCTGGGCCTCGTCGATCAGCAGAACGGCGTTTCGCCCGTTTGCAAAATTCTGCATCAGAAAACCGTTCAGCGCATCGAGGTACCGCTTCTTCGTCCCCCTGCCCCTCCCCATCCGGACGCCGAACTCCTGGTTGATCGTTTTCAAGAGCTCGATATCGGAAAGGGCGGGGTTGAAAATGAGCGCCGTGGCCACGGACCCGTCCAGACCGGCGAGGAGCGAGCGGCAGAGCGTCGTCTTGCCGGTGCCGATCCCGCCGGTAACAACCATGAATCCCTTTTTTTCATGGATCCCGTAGATCAGGCAGTTCATGGCCTCCCGGTGCTGCGGACTCAGGTAGAGATACCGCGGATCCGGCGACAGCGTAAATGGATTCTCCTTCAGCCCGAAACAGGCCTCATACATGACGACAACCCTTCACGACGTTGTCAAAACATTTACCGGAACTGGTAATTCATGGTCCTCGGGTTCCCCCCGCGTTTAACCACCAGGGAGATGTCGTTACTCGACTTCAGGGTGCTGAGCAGGCCCGACACGTCATCCGCCGTCCGTATTTTCCGGTTGTTGACCTCCTGGATGATGTCTCCATTGGCAATCCCCATCTTCTGGTAGAGACTCCCCGACCGGATATTGGTCACAATGAAGCCGTCAGGAACCCCCATGTTAAAGTAGGGTCGGACCTGCGCCTGGCTGAGCATGTTCCCCATGTCCTCCATCGCCCCCTGGAGCTCGCTCCGATTGAGGACGAGGGCGCCGGATATCGGGGGCGGCCCTGGCGCGGCCATCGCGGCCGTCGGCGGCGGGAGGATCGGCGCCTCCTTCATCTCCGCCATCTTGAGGGTCCGCGTCTCTCCTTCCACGAGGACATCCACGGCGTTCCTTTTGATCCGGATTATCTTCGCGCCGGCGACGACATCCCCCGCTTTCACGAGACGCTGCTTCCGCGTCCCTTTTTCTTCGATGACCGCGAAACCATATTTCCCCTCGCCGGCGACGGTGCCTTTGACGTCGAAGAGGAGCGCGATATCCTGCTGCGGCGCGGCCGCGATCTGCTTGTCCACAACCGTTTTCGTCGTCGTCCCGAAGAGGTTCCTCTCCGGGATCACGCGGTAGGCGTCCGCCGGTTCCCGGGCCGCAACGGCCGCCGCCGGGGCCTTGATCTCCACGGCGGGCGTCGGCCTCATCCGGATCAACTGAAGCGCCAGGGTCTTGTAGAAGATCCCCACCCCCTGGTAGATGAAAAGGGCCATCACCGCGAGGATCACCGTCCGCCGGGAGACGAGCCCCCGGAGATCCGACAGTGAAAAATGAAAATAGTGCAACCAGCCCACAGACTCACCCTTTAAAGTAGGGACACTTCCCGGTTGGAGAAAGTAGGGACAGCTCCCGATTTTTCCGGGAAAAATCGGGAGCTGTCCCTACTTTCCTACAGGAACTTCGTTTTCGGGTTCCCCAGGGTGCCGCTGATCGCCAGCGTCACCCGCTTGTTGCCCTGCATCGGGATCTCGATCGCGCCGTTCAGGTCGATCTGGCTCTCCCGGAAATCATCGGCCAGCAGGATATTCCCCTTCAGCGAAATGCGGATTTTCTCCCCGCTCAGGGTCAGCCCCGCAATCTTCAGGGCGCCGTTGCGGAAACTGACCTTCGCATCGACCTTGTTGAAATCGATCCGTTCAAAACCGAGAAGGTTCTCTAAGAGCTGGTAGCTCCCGTTGGTCAGCGTTAAATCGATATTCCCCGTTCCGTTTTTCAGAGACTCCGCGGCGCCGCTGAAGGCGGCCGACCCTTTCAGTGTCCCGGTGATCTGACGGGCCAGGACGTCCCGGAGCCAGGCGCACTTCTCGATCCGGATCTGCCGGATATTCATCTCCGCCGACAGCGGTCCCTTCACGGAAAAAATGTTAGCAAATTCAACTTGTCCCCGGATATCACCGCCGTATCCCTCCGCGGCCATGACGAGCGCAAGGCGACCCCGGAGCAGGGAGAGCCACCCGGGCCGGATGCCGAGGCGGTCCGCGTGGAGGGTCGCTTCCGGGCGTCCCCGGAAACCGGCCGTGACGTTTTTTAGCGTGACGCCCGGCGGGATGGCAGGCTGGACCGTATCAATGGAAAGAAGCAACCCCGGATAGCGGGAGGCCGCCGCGCGGATGGTTTCCGTCACCGCCCCCCCGGGAAAGCGGAGATAGAGAAGCAGGATCAGCATCGCAACGCCGGCCAGGATGTAACCCACAACGGCCCGATGGTTTCTCGGTCTCATCTCAAAAGACTCCCCCCCGGAGGCAGCGTTTGATAGGTGAATACCTGGAGCAGTACGCTCAGGTACTCCGGGCTCTCCTTCATCTTCATGACGGACATCTTGCGGATCCGGACCAGATCCTCTTTGAACTCAACCAGATAGAGAAAATCGGTCAACTGCTTCATCGTCAGCTTGTCCAGCCTCATCTCCACGGCGCTCTCCTCGTAGGCCCCCGCCGGCGCGGACTTCAGCGGGTTGATGGACTTGATGTTCGTTTTCACCCCCGCGTCGCTGGCGCTCTTTTCTAAGTAGGGAAAGAGCGCAAATCCGGGCGGCCGCCGTTCGATCACCCGCCGGACCTCCTCGGAGCGCCGCCGGAGGACGCCGTACTCCGCCCCGAGGGTCGCGAGCTCGCGGAGGGCCTTTTCGCTTCCGGCGATTGCGCCGCTTACCTTCTGCCGCGCCTCAAAGTAAGGGAAAACGGCAAACTGGACGAACAGCGCCGCCGCCACGAAAACGAGGCCGGCGGTCACGATTAGTTTCTGACTCTTCGTCAGTTGTTCCCAGAAACGTCTCATTTTTTCAGAATGATCTTGAGATCAAACTCCACACCTTTTTCCTGTTTCATCATATTCGTCGAGCCGATCGCCACCGTTTTGACGTATTTCGAGTTCGCAAACGTCTTCTTGACTGTCTCCACGGCATCGAAATTCCGCGCCTCCCCCTTGATTCCGACCGCATCCCCGTCTAAGGTGAGTGAGGTCGCCAGGAGGTCGGGCGGCGCCAGCGCCGAAATCTCCTTGAGGAGGTCCAGGACCGTCGCCGACCCTGTTGCATCGCCTATCCCGGCGGCCAGCTTCTTCGCCTCGGCGATCTTTCCCTTGAGCTGGATTACCGGATCGACGATCCTTTTCACCTCCGGCAGTCTCTTCCGGAACTCCGTGTTGATCTCCTTCTTCAGCGCCTCGAGACGGAGACGGTCGCCGTAGTCGTCAAGGCCGAGCTCGACGCCGGCCAGAAGCAGGACCACGAGGGCCACGACCGACCCCTTTTTCAGGCGGTCGCGGAATTCGCCGTAACCCGCCCGCGCTTCGGACGCGCGCTGCCGGAAGTTGAAGCCGCTCCCCTTGCCCAGCGGCCGGGCCGCCAGCGCGAGGGCCTGATCCATGACGGCCGGATCCCACGACGATCCGAGGGCCGCGTCGATTTCAAAGCCGCCGGACGCCATCAGGTTCGTTTGTTCCACCGAAGCGGCAAAGAGCCGGGAGAGCCCCTCGGCAATCCCGGGCGTCCGGGCGCCGCCGCCGGTCAGAATGATCCGGGCCGGCGCCTCGTCGAGCCCCTCCTGACCGCGGAGAAAGGCCTGGGTATTTTTCAGTTCGGAGAAGAACCGGTTGCAGGTCTTTCGGATCGCCGAGCCCGCCTCCTCCGGAAGTTCACCGCTTTTCTTCAACGTTTCCGCGGCGGTAAAATCGATCCGCAGCGCCTCGGCTACCGCCCGGGTCGCCGTCTCTCCGCCGAAACGGAAATGGCGGATGTGGACGATCCGCCCTTTTCCCATGAAAATCGCCGTTGTGTCTCGGGCGCCGATGTCTAAGAGGATCGCGCATGCCGGAAAATCCGGTCTTCGGAGCAGGAATGCGGCGAGCGGAACGGCGTCGATGTCGATCACCGCTGTTTCGCGGATATAGGGCGCCAGGAGCGCCGCTCGCTCGCCAACGAGCGAGCGGTCGGCAAGGGCGGCGAAGATCTCCGACTGTTCGCCCCTTGCGGTCACCCGATAATCGATGAAGACCCCGTCGAGGGGCTGCTGGATCAAAGGCTCGAGGGCAAAGGCAAGGGTCTGCCCGATCTTTTTGTCGTCCCGGAAAGGAAGCCGGACATTCCGGAAAGAGAGCAGGCCGGGGGAAATCGCCGTCATGCAGACCGAACCGCGGAAGGTCGGGTCCGCAAAAAGCTGCTGCAATGCCTCCGGGAGGCCGCCCGACTCGTTGATCTCGATCCGGCGGACGGCGAGAACCCGGCGCCCTCCCCGGAACCCCCGGGAGAGAATCACCGCCTTGACGCTGCCGGCGCCGATATCGAGGCCCAGAATTTTTTCGGGCATTATTCCACTCTCCAGGACAGGAGCTTGACCTTTTTCCCACCCGTTTCCCGTTTGACAATGCCGGTGATCCGTTCCATCATCTTCCCCTGGATGCCGACGGCGGTGATCCGGAAGGTATCGCTCCGGACGGATATCAGCCCCACGGGGATGTTCAGGCCGGTCGTCCCCGGAACGCGGCTGTACCAGGCGGGGTCGGCAAGGTTGTTTTTCTCCTCCCGGCGGTACTCATCGAGCCGGTTGACCGCCTCATCCGTCATCTCCGCCGAAAGCGCCCGAAGGACCGCTTTCGGGGCGGTGTTGATGTTGATCCTCCCGTCGCCGAAGACGGTGAGGCACTGCCCGAGTCCGGCCGTTTCCCCCGTGCCGTAAAACAGCTCGCGGGAGACCCCCTTTACCATCAATAATTCCTCAATGCAATCGAGAGGTGCATTTTTCGCGGCGTAGGGCCTGTCGAGACCCGCGTAGTACCCCCCCTCCGCGCCGTCGCCGGTAACCTCGTCATCCGCATCGATCCAGTCCTTGATCGCATCGATGACCTCTTCCGCCTGCCTTTGCGCCATACGAAAAGAGGGACCGGTGAGAAGTCGCAGGAGGAGCTCCCGGACCTGCGCGTTGTAGGCGTTTCCGCTGATCAGGCGGTTGATGGCGATTTTTCCCCCCTCGTCTTCGATCAAAAGTCGGAAGGAGGCGTTGTCGAAAAGCTCTTCGGACTTGAGGGCGACCATTTCGGTCTTCGCCCAATCCTCCGTCAGCGCGTCGAACGCGTTCTTATCCATCAGCAGGATCGCCTCTCCGGCGTAAAAAGCGGATTGGGCCACATAACGCAGCCGGATGCCGTCGCTCAGGTTCGCTGCCTCGTAGATCTCGGAGCGCTGGGAGCGGTTCAACTGGATCGTCAACGCCACGATGACGCTGATCATCAGCAATACGAGGATGAGGGCGATGCCCCGCTGGTTCTTCTTTTTCATGGCGTCACCGTCGAGCTCAGCGGCAGACTCACCCGGGTCATGAACGGAAAGGGATGTTCCCGATCCCTCTCGTTCACGAGGCCGAGACGGATCTCGACCATCGCCGGGGCCTTCTTTTTCTGCGCCTCGTCCTGGCCGTCGTTCCAGGTTTCGTACTCCTTGCCCGCGCTGTCGAAGAAGCGGTAGGTCAGTATCTCGACCCGATCGCACAGCAGAAATCCCCCGGTGGGCGCCGCTTCCTTTTCCGGATCGCGATGGAGGGAGTCGCTCCGGGAGAGGACGTAGCCATCCTTCTCCGTTCCCTCCTCGACGCCGTATTCGATCACGGCGATCCCGGCCGGTTCTTCCTTCTCGCTGAAGGCGACATGGGCCGTGGAACGGAAGATCAGCCGCGTGAATTCACGGTCGCCCAGATAGTACGGCTTCGCCGTAAAGGAAAACGCCCCTTTCCAGGGGGCAACCGCCTCCAGATCCCGGGTCATGCGCTCCAGAACGGTTCGCGCCATGCCGTAAAGCTCCGCATCGGTTTCCGTAGCGCGGATGGTCCGGAAGGTTCCCGTGTAGGAGGCGTAAACGGTCGTTAAAACGATCCCCAGGATAAAGACGGCGATCAGGATTTCAATCAGCGTAAACCCCTTCGCCCTCATCGCAGCACCACCTTGTAGAGGATCAGGCGGAAACTGTTGCGGACGACCATTCGGCTGTTTGTCACCGTGAGGCTGATCTTTTTCAGGACGTCGATCTCCGTATCCCCGATCTCCACCTGCCACCGATAGTCGGGAAAGTCTTCCCCAAAATCGCCGTTTCCGGCAGCGACCTCCCTGGGGTCCGCCGCATCGATCTCCACCATTCGGCTCTGGGCCAGAAGCGAGGCCGTGGTGAGAAAACGGGAGCCGCCCGCCATCGAAATGCTCTGGGACTGGGATTGGTAAACGGCGACCAGCGCGATGGCCAGGATCGCCATCGCGATCATCACCTCCAGGAGCGTAAATCCACGTAAAATGGGGACTGTCCCCATTTCTTCCATTTCTTCATAGACCGGCCGCACGGTCATCCTCATTGAAGGTGAAATCGACATACTTCTCATAGACGCTGACCGCTTGGAGAAAGGGGTTGAAAACGAGGGTAAAGGCCCGATCATCTTTGACGAGGTGGACGACGGCGGGCGCGACGTACCCTTTGTGGAAAAAACGGATATCGACCTCCCCTTCCGTTTTTCGGGCCTCCGCCGGCTGCCGGACATCGGCGATTCGGATCCCATCGGGAAATCGGACCGCCCCCTTGCGGAGCTCGGCCCGTTTTTCGGCGGTCGTATCGGCGCTGTAAGTCCAGAAGCCGGGCTGGGCAAGATCGAGGTGAAGGAGATAATCCACCTGCTCGCGGACCGCCTCGTTTCGCATCTCCGTTGCGGCGCCGACGATCTGCCGGGTCGTCGCCTTGAGGTCGTCGTTGAGCAGGCTATCCCGCACCCGCGGGACGGCGAGAAACAACATCATCCCGATGAGCAGGACGACCACGGAGAGTTCGATCAGCGTGTATCCCCGCTCAGTCAATTTCCCAACTGTTGACATCCTTGTTCTTTCCCTCCCCGCCCGGTTCGCCGTCGGCGCCGCGTGAGGCGAGGTCGAAATCCCCGTGAGCGCCGGGGGAGAGATAGACAAAGTCATTGTCCCACGGATCCTTGGGAACCTTGCCCTTTTCAAGATAGCCCCCCTGACGCCAGTTTTTAAGCGGCTCTCCCACCGCCGGCGGTTCGACCAGCGCCTGGAGCCCCTGTTCCGTCGTCGGGTAATTCCCGTTGTCTAACTTGTAGAGCTTCAGCGCCGTTTCGAGGCTTTCGATTTGTATCCGCGCCTTCGCCCGCCTGGCCTCGTCCGGCCGCCCCATGATCCGGGGAACGATCAGGCCGGCCAGGATGCCGAGGATGACGATGACCACCATCAGCTCGATCAGCGTGAAACCCTTCTCGTTGCGCCTCATTTTTCTCATGTACGTCTCCTTTTTTGGGACCCCAACTCTACCGGATAAGCTGGTTCATCTCGAAGATCGGCAGCAAGATCGACACGACAATGAACCCGACCACGGCCCCCATCACGAGGATCATCGCCGGCTCTAACAGGGAGGTTACGAGGAGGATATTGGCCTCCACCTCCTTCTCATAGGCGTCGGCGACCCGGAAGAGCATCGTCTCCATATTGCCGCTCTGTTCCCCCACGGAGATCATCTCGACGGCGATGGGGGGAAAAAAACCGTTTCGGGAGAGGGGGGCGGAGAGGCTCTGCCCCTCTTCCACATCCTTGGCCGCCCGCCGGATCTCATCGGCGATCATGCGATTGTCCACGACGTTCCGGGCAATCTCCAGCGCCGAGAGAAGCGGGACGCTGCTCTGCAGCAGCGTCCCCAGTGTGCGGCTGAAGCGCGCCACGGCGATTTTCCGGTTCAGGTCGCCGAAGAGCGGCGCATTGAGTTTCAGCCGATCCCACAGATGGCGTCCCTGTTCGGTCTTTTGGATCGCATAGCGCACGCCGACGATGCCGGTAAGCAGGAGGAGCAGGAGGACCCACCAGAGGGATTTCATAAAGCCGCTCACGACGATCAGAAAAACGGTGATCCCCGGCAGCGTCTGGTGCATCTCCCGGAAGATGTTCGTGATGTTCGGCACGACGAAGGTCACCAGAAAAAAAAGGACGCCGCTCCCGATGAAGAACATGAAGAGCGGGTAGGCAAGCGCCGACCGGATCTTCGTCTTCATGGCCTGCTGGCCTTCCTGGAAATCGGCCAGCCGGTCCAGAACGAGGTTGATCGTCCCCGACGCTTCCCCCGCCCGGACCATATTGATGTAGAACGGTGGAAAAACCTTGGGGAAATGGGACATGCTCTGGGTGAGGCTGTTCCCCTCGTTGACCTCCTCCCGGATCTGCGCGAGCGTCGTCTTGAGCAACGGATTCCGGATCTGGGCGACAAGCGCCGAGAGGGAGGGAACGAGCGGCAGCCCCGCCCCGATGAGCGTCGCCAGTTGCCTGGTCATCAAGGCCAGTTCCTGGAGGCCGACCCTTCGGAAGAGATGGACGGCGCCTCCCCCTGCGGCCGTTTCCTCCCGTTTCTGTTCGGAGGCCTCGGAGAGCTCGACGGGAAAGACGTCCGTCTCGCGGAGCTTCTGGCGCGCGGCGACGATGCTGCCCGCATCGATGATCCCTTTCCGCCTTCGGCCGTCCGTATCCAGTGCGCTGTACTCATAAACCGGCATCTGATCCCGTCTCTTTTCCCCGTCGTTGGTCACCCTCTACCATACTGCCGGTACGATTTCAAGGACGCCTATTCCCCTTAAGTCCCTTTTTGTCGGATCGGGAGCACAAAGGTACAAATTTGTTCCGTTTCATTATGCATCGGATTACGGACGCCCAACGATAAAAACGAATATATCCCATATATTGTGCCTTTATGGCCGTGTTGGCATCCCCCTTGCTGCTGTCGTATCCAAACGGGATCACCGCCGGACGGGTATCTTGGGAGATCCGAATTTCAAAATTCCGGCGGAACAGATCCTGAAAACCATAGGAGGTATCCCTCATGAATACGGGAGATACGGCATGGGTATTGATCTCATCAGCCCTCATCCTCGGCATGACGATTCCGGGCCTCGCCTTCTTCTACGGAGGTCTCGTACGGAGGAAGAACGTCCTGTCCATCTTGATGCAATGTTTCATCATTGTCTGCGTCATCAGCCTGCAGTGGTTCCTCTTCGGCTACTCCCTGGCTTTCGGGCCGGATACCGGATGGGGGATCATCGGCAGCCTGAAATGGGCGGGGCTCAACTTTGTCGGCGGACAGCCGAATGCGGATTATGCGGCGACGATCCCCCACCAGGCCTTCATGATCTTTCAGGCGATGTTCGCGATCATCACACCGGCGCTGATCATCGGGGCATTCGCGGAACGGATGAAATTTTCGGCCTTTCTCATCTTCACCATCCTCTGGGCGACACTGGTTTACGATCCGCTGGCCCACTGGGTCTGGGGAACCGGAGGTTGGCTCAGGAACCTGGGCGCGCTGGATTTCGCCGGCGGGATCGTCGTCCATGTCAGTTCCGGCATCTCGGCCCTGACACTGGCCATTCTCTTGGGGAAACGGTGCGGTTATGATTTGCAGCCCTTCCGGCCGCACAACCTTCCCTTCACCGTCCTCGGCGCGGCGCTGCTCTGGTTCGGCTGGTTCGGCTTCAATGCGGGCAGTGCCTTGGGGGCGAATGAACTGGCCGTCAACGCCTTCATCACAACCCATATCGCCGCGGCGACGGCCGGCCTGACCTGGGCGCTCATCGAATGGCGGCATCACGGCGCCCCGACCGTCCTCGGCGCGGTGACGGGCGCGGTCGCGGGACTGGTGGCGATCACACCGGCCTGCGGTTTCGTGAACCCGATGAATGCGATCTTCATCGGCATCCTGGTCGCCCTGTTCTGTTACATCGCCGTGGTTCTGATCAAGACCAGGCTCGGCTATGACGACTCCCTCGATGCCTTCGGCGTCCACGGGGTGGGCGGGATCTGGGGAACCCTGGCAACAGGGCTCTTCGCGGAAAAGGCGGTCAACGCCGCCGGCGCGGATGGCCTGCTGTTCGGAAACTCCCGTCAGTTCTTCGTCCAGCTCCTGCTGATCGTCGTCGTACCGCTGTTCGCCGCCGGAATGACCTGGATCATCTTCAAGGCCGTGGACGACCTCGTCGGAATGCGGGTGGAGAAGCAAGACGAAATCGTCGGTCTCGACCTCACGCAACAGAGCGAGTCGGCCTACACCGTGATTGAATAGGAGGAGGGAATCATGAAATACATCGTTGCGATCATCCAACCGCATAAGTTGGAAGAGGTCAAACAGGCGCTCGAGGCGGTGGAGGTGAATCTGATGACCGTCACCAACGTGCTCGGGCAGGGACGGCAGAAAGGGTACACGGAGATCTACCGCGGGGCGAGGGAGGTGGGAGGGCTTCTGAGAAAGGTCCGCCTCGACATCGCCGTCAACGAGGAGTTCGTTGAGCCGACGATCGCCGCCATCAACAAGGGGGCGAGGAGCGGCGACGGAAAGGTCGGCGACGGAAAGATCTTCGTCCTGGATCTCGCCGACTGCGTCCGGATCAGCTCCGGCGAACGCGGCGGCACGGCCATTGGCTGACTTTGCGGGCCGGTTCCGGGCAGCACGCGCCACTGCTCGGAACCGGCCTTTCCCCCTTTTGTCCGCCGTCGCCTTCCGCCTCCCCCCGCGACGTTTCATCTGAAAATGCGCCCCAAATCCCCCCCTTTCCCTTTATTATTCCCCTCTTTGGCAAAGAGGGGTTAGGGGAGATTTTCATTGTCCTTTGTGCCGGCAAGCCGTCATGAAAGTTTCATTTCATAAAGTCTCCTTCCCTGTGATATGAGGGGCAAGAGCACCGGAATACTCTGAAAGGCGGCAAGATAGAGATGGAACCCTCGAAAATCGACGCACCCGTGGAAAACCCCGCGGAACGCTATCGTTTTAAGATTGCGGCGGAACTCCATATTGGCAACGCGCAGGTCGCGGTGACCGCGCAACTCCTCGGCGAAGGGGCGACGGTCCCCTTCATTGCCCGCTACCGGAAGGAGGTCACCGGTACCCTGGACGAGGTGCAGATCACCGCGATCCGCGACCGCCTTGCCCAGCTCGCGGAACTGGACAAGCGCCGCGAGGCGATCCTCAAATCGCTTACGGAGAGGCAACTCCTCACCGATGAGCTTGCGGCGAAGATCGCCGCCGCCGGAACGATGGCCATTCTCGAGGACATCTACCTCCCCTTCCGCCCCAAACGGCGGACGCGGGCGACCGTCGCCCGGGAGAAGGGGCTGGAACCGCTCGCGCAGCAGATCTTCGCCCAAGCCGAGGGGTTCGACCCGTCGGCTGCGGCGGCCGCGTTCGTCAATCCCGAAAAAGGCGTCGCCTCCACGGAGGAGGCGCTCGCCGGGGCGAGGGACATCATCGCCGAGTGGGTGAACGAAAACGAGCAGGCCCGCGCCCGGATGCGGGAGTTCTTCACGGCGAAGGCCCTCTTCCAGTCGCGGGTCATCCCCGGGAAGGAGACGGAGGGAAACCGGTACCGGGACTACTTCGACTGGGAAGAACCGGCCGCCAAGGCGCCCTCCCACCGGATCCTCGCGATGCGGCGCGGCGAGAAGGAGGAATTCCTGACCCTCCGTGTCGTGCCGCCGGAGGCGGAGGCGATTTCCCTGTTAGACGCGATGTTCATAAGCGGAAACGGTCCGGTCGCCGAACAAGTCCGGATGGCCGTGGAGGACGGCTACCGGCGGCTTCTCGCGAACTCGATGGAAACGGAGATCCGGATGGCCGCGAAGAAACGGGCCGACGCGGAGGCCATCCGCGTCTTCGCCGACAACCTCCGCCAACTCCTTCTTGCCCCGCCGCTGGGTCAGAAGCGGCTCCTCGCCCTCGATCCCGGCTTCCGGACGGGGTGCAAGCTTGTCTGCCTCGATGCCCAGGGAAAGCTCCTCCACCACGACGTGATCATTCCCCACCTCTCGGAGAAGGCGCGGGGCCAGGCGGCCGAGACGGTCCGGGTGCTCTGCGCGCGGTTCCAGATCGAGGCGATCGCCATCGGGAACGGCACGGCGGGACGGGAAACGGAGGCGTTCCTCCGGACGCTGGATCTCCCCGAAACGATCCAGATCATTATGGTCAACGAGAGCGGCGCCTCAGTCTATTCCGCCTCCAAGATCGCCCGGGAGGAATTTCCGAACGAGGACGTCACCGTCCGCGGGACGGTCTCCATCGGCCGGCGGCTTGCGGACCCGCTGGCCGAACTGGTCAAGATCGACCCGAAGGCGATCGGCGTGGGGCAGTACCAGCACGACGTCGATCAGACGGAACTCAAGCAGAGCCTCGATGACACGGTCATGAGCTGCGTGAACGCGGTCGGCGTCGAGTTGAACACGGCCAGCGCGGCGCTCCTTGCCTACGTCTCCGGCCTCGGCCCCGCCCTGGCGGCCAAAATCGTCGCCTGGCGCGACGAGCACGGCCCTTTCCCGTCGCGTGTGGCCTTGAGAGAGGTGCCCCGCCTCGGGGCGAAGGCCTTCGTGCAGGCCGCCGGCTTCCTCCGGATCCAGGGCGGAGAGAACCCCCTCGACGCCTCCGCCGTCCACCCCGAAAGCTATGCAATCGTCGATAAGATGGCGGGAGACCTGGATTGCTCCATTGCCGACCTGATGCATGACGAAACCCTCCGGAAGCGGATCGATCCGACCCGGTACGTCACGGACGAGGTCGGTCTGCCAACCCTGAACGACATCCTCGCCGAACTGGCCCGGCCCGGCCGCGACCCGCGTGAACGGTTCGAGGCCTTCCGGTTCGCCGACGGGATCGAGAAGATGGAGGACCTGACGCCCGGAATGAAGCTTTCCGGGATCGTGACGAACCTGACCGCCTTCGGGGCGTTCGTGGACATCGGCGTCCACCAGGACGGCCTCGTCCATTTGAGCCAGATCGCCGACCGGTTCGTGAAGGACCCCGGCGCGGTGCTGAAGGTGCGCCAGATCGTCGAGGTGACCGTCCTCGCCGTGGACCTGGAGCGGAAAAGGATTTCGCTGACGCTGAAGAAGCAGCCGGCGGCAGGCGGAAAACCGGCAAATCCGCCCGAGAAAAAGGAGATCCGGGAGAACAAGCCCGCCGGGGAAGGACCCCGGCCGAAAATCGCACCGGGGAAACCGCCGCAGGAACGGCAGCAGCATGGGCGGCCGCAGCGGGAAAAGCCAGGTCATGGTCGGCCACAGCAAGTGAAGCCGCGCAACGAAAAGGTCCCGTTCAACAACCCCTTCGCCGCAATCTTCGGAAAGAAGTAGAAAAAGGGGAAAGCTGCCCGATGCAGCCGCTTGATGGACTGGCGCGAAGCGCCAAGACAAAAGCGGAGGGCAATCAGCAGAAATCAGACGCGATTGCAACGAGTCGGGTGTGCGACAAATTTATGGCTGAAGCATTTTTTACTCCCCTCTTTAGCAAAGAGGGGGTGGGGGAGATTTGCGGGCGAATAATTGATCCCAAAATGATATGAAGAGCCTTCTTGTAAACAGCGATCTTTCATAAAAGTTTTAAACCCTTCAACCAATTGGCCCATGCTCGTCGTTTGACCCGTTTGAAACTCTATGGCAACGAAATCCTCCACATGGGTACTTAACGGTTTATGTTGAACCATCACGAAATCAAAATTTCCTATACCAGGCAAACCAACCTCAGAAAAAACGAGAACATTGTCGCTTGTTCCAAACCGGGAGAGCGCAATATCATGGAAGACCTTGTTTTTCTCCAGAAACCGCCGGGGGCATAAGGCAATTTCCTGTCCATCCACATGGGCAGTACAGACGCCAAAGGGATAATCGATCAGCCTGCTCTGCTTGTAGCATGGTGATTCATGGAACGGACACCAGTATTTTCTCCTCATCTCTTCGGCTTCCGGCGAGATGTTCCGCAGATAGCACCCGAAAATCTCTGAAGGGTATTTGGCCATTAGTCGCCCCCGATGAATTTTTTCCATAAAAGGCGGATCTTTTCATGATCAAAATCATGGTCCAGTATCCAGCCCAGATATTGCGTACAACCGCGGGAGAAGGACTCACTGTCGTCCATCTTTATTTTTTCAGGCTTTTCCCAATGCCTTGCGTCATCATCATCGCAAGGTTTGAACACCAGAATCGCGTCGTGCTGAAGAGCGCGAAGGCTTCTGATGTGAACGGAAATCGGATTCTCCGAGTGAACGACATAGCCGTTCATCAGCCGAAAGCGCGCACTGGCAAGGGCAATTGTGAGCTGTGACCAGGCAGCTGCACGCCAGTGATGGTAAGTAAAGATCAGCCGGCCGTGCGGCCGGATAAGAACGCGGTGGCATTCCTGCCAGACTTTAGTGAGGATATCGCCAAATTTTGCTTCATTATCATTGGATTCGGCAACAGCGGACAGGAGGGGCTGGTATTGCCAGTTGGCTTGGTCCGGCAGAAACCAACGGAGCCAGCAGCGGAAAAAATGCGACAGGTCGCTGTACTGGACATTATCAAAATAAGGGGGATCGGTGACGACGTAATCAATGGCTTGGTCGGGCAGAGGAAGCACAGAAGAATCATTTTGCCTGGCCATGAAGGATCGTGTTTTTCCTGTAAATTCATTTAGAGTCCCGCATTCCTGACCAACATCCAACTCACCGTCAATAACAACCTTGTCCCACCTCCCTCCCGACCAGCGCCGTTCGACCGGCGCCTGCGCCCATATTCCGGCTTTCAAAATGCGCTTCTCAAATAGATTACACAGCGTACCGGACGTTTTGGCCTTAAAGACAGGATTGTTCTCCAATGCTGTGCAGGGAAAGGAATAGGCGTGATGGGAAAAAACGTGGCGTATGGCCCCTGGTCTTCGCTGATCGCCGCCCTTGTATCCGCACAGCATGGAGTTAAATTCCAAAGATGTGGATACGAGCAGTGCCAGCCATAGCCTATGTTCAGGGGCGGCTTCGTCGATGGACCGTTTTGCCTCAGAGAGATAGAGGAGTTGACGGTGGGAAAACAGTTCAAAAAAATTCGTCACCCCTCGGGCGATAAGATCACTTGATTTCGGGCCTTGAGGAACCTTGAAACCATTATTACCGGGAAAAGTCAGTCTGGATGCCTGTGACGCTGCGGCAGCGATGTTCTGAAGATCCCTGACATCAGGCGCCTTGAAGAATTGACCATGATGTTTGCATTTCCCAACCATGACCAGAGGGACATAACGGTCTGCAAAGGGAACATCCAGAAGCTCTAAATTTTTAACGGTTATTCCTCTATTTTTTACCTCATCCTTATCCATCAATGGCCAAGTTCTGTTCTCGCGTGTAACATTCAGGGAAGGATAAAAATCGAGGATGGTTTTCCTGTCTCCGTTTGTTTCCGCTCGCAAGGTGAAGGAATCAAGAAAAATCGCTTCGTCCTTATTGGTCTGTCTTCTGAGGCCATAAAGCAGAAATTGCATGTCGCTTTTTTCGGAACAGTCCGGGCATAATGTTTCAAAATATGGGGATAGTTTCTGCTCCAGTTTTTCAAGAAAGAGATCAAATGCAGCCTGTTTTTCTTGAAGGTTGATCTCGGTTAGCGAGGCGCGGGCCTGCAGAACAGGTATCGGATCCACATCATAGCCGATGACATTGGCGCCAAGCCGGATGGCCTCATGCAGAGTCGTCGCCCCTCCCATCATCGGATCCAGGATAGTCAGGCCTTCAAGGCCTCCCGGAGTATAAAAATGACGTAGCTCGGATTTAGTGGAGAGTTGCTTGAGTATATAACGGAATGTGACACCGGAACGCCTGGCCCACCATTTATGCAGGTATGTATTGGGGCGGAAAAGGTGTTTGTTGTATGATTCGATCTGGGCAAGCTTGTCGGCCTCCTCTTCAGGGAAAAAAGAATCGATAGCCACATCTGCTTGCGGGGAGATGAATTTGCGTTGGACATTGGGGAAATTGAACATTAATTGTGTGCTGCCCATAATTTTTTAGTCGAATAGACATGTTTCCTTCATTCGTATCACAATAGCTGAAGAAATACTAACATTGATTACGACTTGAAGAATCCTTCATCATCACTGAGGTTTGCAACTTGTGACTTAGGAGGAAGCTATTCTGAAAAATAATACGGACATTTTCCGTGGAACTCCTCCGTCAGTAATGGTACCTCGCCTGCAGGAAATCGATGCGGTCGTCGCAGACCAGATAGACGATGCGGTGCTCCTGGGTCAGGCGGCGGGACCAGACGCCGGGGGCAAGGTATTTCAGAGGTTCCGGCTTGCCGATTCCGGTAAAGGGGTCGCGCAGAACCGCTGCCACTTTTCCCTCACCCGGTCAAGCCCTATTTATCCGGTTGATCCGTTGTTTCCCGATTTGAAGCCGGATTGTCGCTGTTTAATTTTTCCCATCGGTACCAGAATGTCTTATAGCTCATGCCGAGAAGTTTTGCCGCCTTGGCCATGACGCCATTGGCCCGTTTCATCGCCTTTTCCATAAGATCCTTTTCCAGCTCCTCGAAATTTATCCCGCCGTCCGGGAGATCAAAATCGAATGCGACGACCGTCTCCGCAGTCCGGAGTTCGCTTTTTATATCCCTTAAGGCGATGGTTTCAGAATCGCTCATGATGACCGCCCGTTCGATAACCGATTCCAACTGCCGGATGTTGCCCGGCCAGGTATATTCAACGAGGGCCTTGATCGCGGTAGGGTCGATGCCTTTGATCCTTTTTCCGAATTCGCGGTTGTATCGGTTCAGGAAAAATCCCGACAGTTCCGGGATATCGCTTTTCCGGTCCCGCAGCGAGGGGAGGTCGATGGTGACAACCTTGAGCCGGTAGTACAGTTCTTCCCGAAAATTACCCTTGGCCAGCTCCTTTTCGATATCCTTGTTGGTGGCGGTTATGATTCTGACATCGACCTTGATCGGGTCTTTCCCGCCGAGCCTTCTGATCTCTTTATCCTGGAGAACTCGCAAAAGCTTCGACTGCATCATGAGCGGCAGATCGCCGATCTCGTCGAGAAATAGGGCGCCGTGGTTTGTGGCCTCGAACAGTCCTATTTTGCGCGACAGTGCGCCCGTGAAGGCCCCGGGTTCATAGCCGAAGAGTTCGCTTTCAAAGAGATTTTCAGGTATGGCGGCGCAGTTCAGGGCGGTAAAGGGTCTGGACCGCCTGGGACTGTTGTAGTGAATGGCCCTGGCAACCAGTTCCTTGCCCGTGCCGCTTTCGCCCCTTATCAGGACCGTTGCGGAACTTTGCGAGACCTTCTTCATGATATTCACGGCTTCCTGCATCTGGCCGGACTTGCCGATGATCCCTTCGATCCGGAACCGGTCATACAGTTCCCTCTGGAGCTGGACATTTTCTTTGAGAAGTTCCGTGCGCTCAACGGCCCTCCTCACCGTCATCAACAGGGAATCCTTGTTCAGCGGTTTGGTCAGATAGTCAAAGGCGCCCTTTTTCATCGCTTCCACAGCGGAGGATATGGTTCCGTGGGCAGTGACGATAATCATGGTCGGGGAAGGGGAAAGAGAGTCTTTCTGAACGGCGTCCAGCAATTCGATGCCGTCCATTCCCTCCATCTTGAGGTCCGTAAGCATGACGTCGGGATTGTATTTCTTGACGGTTTTCAAGGCCTCTTCGCCGGACGCGGCCGTATAGGTCTCATATCCCTCATCATCGAGGATCGTCTTTACGATGTCCCGCTGAAGCCGTTCATCGTCCACAACCAGGATAACCGCCATTTATTTCCCCTTATCGAAAGGCAAAGATATTGTGACGGCGCTCCCCTTGCCTTCAATGCTCTTGAATTCTATTCGGCCCTTATGTTCTTCCACAACCCTTTTTGTGAGCGAAAGACCGATCCCGATCCCATCCTGTTTCGTGGTAAAAAACGGGTCGAAGATCTTCGCAATCTTCTCAGATGAAATACCCACCCCGGTATCTTCAATGACGATGCTTAGCTTGTCGTCCATCCTGCCCGTTCGGATCGTGACCTTGCCGCCATCAGGCATCGCGTGGAAGGCGTTGAGGATGATATTGTAAAGACAGGTTTTTATAAATCCGGGGTCCAGATCAATCTCCGGCAGTGCGCCTAATTCCGTGATGATAGAGATCTTATCCTTTTCCGCCTTGGCCTTGACAAGCTCGAGAACGTCCTCGATGAGCTTCACCATATCCGTCTTCTGAAGATTAAGCTCCAGGGGTCGGCTGAACTCCAGGAAACTTTCGGCAAATCTGCTCACGCGCTGGATCTCACTTTTTATGTTGCGAATCAGGGAATCGAATGGCTCTTTCCCGCCTTCTTCTTGGGGTTCATATTTTTTCTGGATATGGTCAATGGAAAGGCTGATAAAATTGAGCGGGTTTCGGATCTCATGGGCGATGCTCAGCGAAAATTGTCCCAGACCCGCCTGTTGCTCGGCCTTGCGCAGCCTTTCTTCCAATACGCGCTCTTCCTGAAGTTTACCGACCATGTGGTTGAAACTCTTTGCGAGTTCTCCGATCTCGTCTTTCCTCTCCGTGTGTATCTCCTGATCGAGGTTGCCATGCGCGACATTCCTGGCGGCCTGCACGACCTCCTCTATGGGTTTTGTATATCTCTTCGCCAGGATGATGCTGAGGAGCAGCCCGATCCCAAAGATCACTGCGGTTGCCGCAATTCTGCGGATGAGTCTTTTCTGCATATGGGCCGAAAAGTCCTCGGTATTCACCGTAAGGTGTATATACCCGTAATGTTTATTGTTTGCAACGACAGGAACAATGACATTATAAAATTGCCCCTCGCCGATGACGGGTTCCCCCAGTTCTGCCTTGAAGATGAGCTCCTTTTTTGTCCTTGTGATCCATTTTCCTATATTGCGCGGGTCCGTGCTCGAGATGATCCTGTCGGAATTGCTGATAATCGAGATTTCTTTAACGCCTTTTGTTTTCAGTTTTATTAGATAGTTCTGGAGGCGTTTCTCTTCCGGGAGGCCGCTGCTGGTGACCTCTTCGACGCCCATCTGGATGCCCTTGGAAAGATCGGCGATCTGTTTTTCGAACTCGTTATAGATCGATGTTTCGGTTCGATAATAGAGAAAGACGAGTATGGCGATGATGCTCAGGCTCTGAACAAGCATCAGGACCACAAGCTTTTTGTTGAGAGAAAGTCTGGGGAAAAAGTCTCTTATTTCATGGATGTTCAATTGCATGGATCCATTGTATCTTTATTTCTCATCCCATGTCAATCCAGGAAGCTGCATCGGATCCCGCAACGGAAAAATCACGGGGGATATAGGATGGCGCCGGAACCCTCGGAGAGTGACCAGTAAACGGCCCGGGCGTCATTTTTATCCAGGACCATATCAATGACTGTATACGGTTTCCCCCTCAACGCATACCAGAGCATTGAGAGCGGACGAATGAAAAATCTCATGGAGGTATGGAAAATATTGCCTGTTCCCGAGACAATCCCTTCCGTTGACGGTCTTATCAGGATCCTTACGCCGCCGTCAAAAATAAGGGTATATCTTGACGGCATGTCGGCCAGTTCCAGCGCCTCTATCTTGAAATTGTCCTTTTCCTTGCTTTCTCCGGGCTTAATCATCTCCCGGCCGGGTTTAAAGAATGTACTTTTCTTTATCAGGCGATATGCGTTGCCTGCAACAGGGCTGCCCCAGCAGTGGAAGTCATTAATTTGCAGTTCCCTCAGCGGAATCCCCCTGGCCTTGATAGAGGCCATTTTTTCCTTCAGATTGAAAACAAAGTAGATATCGGGTTTGCGGGCCAGGACAAGCTCCTCTTCGAGAAGCCGGTTTTCTCTGATATATCTCTCCTTGTCGTCGCCGGCAGAAGCCGGGCCGGCAATCAAGGCCATAAAAAGCAATATGAGTTGCAGCCGCATCATCAAAAAATATATATCCTCGTACCGACGCCGGCTGCAGAATAAACCGTCTTGAGATCCCTGTCGCCGACCCTGATGCATCCGTGGGTCACGTTTCTTCCCAGCAGTCTGGTATAAAGGGTTCCGTGGATAAAATATCCGTTGCCGAAACCTAACGCATACTCTCCGAGGACGCCTTCCTCTACCCTTTTTCTGGGGTCCTTGGGTATCGCTTCGCCTTCTTCAATGAACGCCCAGTCCGGCCTTGTCCATTCAGGAGCGAGATATTTTGTCTGCACATGATATTCGCCCCGCGGCGTATCGAATATCCATTGACGTTTGCCCGCTGGATCTTTCAGAATACTGCCGCTTCCGGCTGAAATGACGGCTTCACGGATCTTCCCCTGGCCTCTTTTCAGATAGAGCCTATTCCTGCCGGTGTCGATGACGATATAAATCTCATTGGGGGTGAGGCCTTTTAACCTTTGCCGGAGCGCCGAGTTTCTTGCTTTCAGCGCATTTAAACTCATTTTGCCATTTTCCCTGCTGAGATTTCCCTTATTGCTGAACGCTACATCTCTGCTCCCGAGATAATATCCGGCAGACTCGAAAGTCAAAAACATGATGGATAAAATGATAAGAATCTTAATAAATTTCCTGTTTTTCAACATCTTTTCAGAGCCCTTCTATCGCTGATGAGAGACCGTTTTCGTAATCCACGGCCCCGACAATGGTCACTGCCGTTCCGACAGGGACAAGACTGAAAAGATTATCAATCGCCTTGTTGTCCATGGCAATGCAGCCGTATGTCATGCTCTCCTTGCCGCCGCCGTGTATTTCTATCAGTCCGCCTATCCGGGCCCCTGCCGGAATAAGACCTTTTTTCTTGGCGCGAATGAAATTCCTCCGATCATCCTCATTCGGGTAATTTATTAATAATGCCTTGTGGTAACGGCTTACAGATATTTTTTTTGTTACCCTGTATTCCCCTTCAGGGGTTGAGTTGTCGCCGGCGCGGAGTTTATCGAGAGACCCATTGCGTCCGAGGCCGACGTTATACGTCTTGAAGGGGACGCCGTTTTGATAGAGCACAAGGAGGCGCTTGCTTTTATTTACAATAATTACAGGAACGCCGCTGTTTTTTGATTCAGCTACGGTCTCCTTTGCCATCCGCTGCCACTTGTTGATATGACTTCGGTCCGCATAGCGGTTAAAAATGGGGAGGATCGTATCTTCAGCCGCCGTAATGAATCCGGATAAATTTTTTATTTTGTCTTCAGCAGCCACATAATCATTGTTGTTATACCGGCTGGTTGCCTCTGACAGGAGTAGTTCCGCCTTGATCAGGTCTTCCCTTGCAAGCCTTCCTTCATTGATAATTTCAGTGAGTCCCTTAAGCGTTTCTATTCTGTTTTTAAGCGAGGATATTTGATTGGCGGCGCTCTCTTTTTTTTTATTCTTTTCTTCTAAAATCTTTTCCTGCAAAACATAGCCGGCTTTCAAAACATCTCTGAACTCAGACTGAACGATCCGGTAATCCTGAAACCATACAAATCGGGATTTTTCTTTGATCAGGTCTTCTTTCGCCTGCCGAAACGATATCCGGTAACGGTTGTATTCTGCCGGCGCATACACGGGCGCTCCCAAACGCCAGAGGGTATGTTCCTGTTCTTCCGCCAGTTTAACTTCCGGAGGCAGCGGTGACGCAGTGCAACCGGATACCCATAGAAGTATGGTGAGAAAAAGTATTTTCTGAATAATATTTTGCCACCCTCCGAAAGTGATCATAAAAACCAGCATGAGCATAACGATTGAATTGAGTATTCAAGGGGCGCTTCGGAGCTCCTTGGTCCGTTGCAAAAACCTGGCGCCGTTACCAAGCACGGGCGATCCTGACCTCAAGATCGCCCGTGCTTTTTACGGTTGCAAATATTCAATTATACAACAGATTCATTACTTCTTCTTCGTCCCCACTTTTTCCATGGCCTTTTTGATCTGGTCCGAAATCGCCGCGGCCTTGTCCTTGACGGCATTAGACTTTTCAATCGCTACGTTGTAATCCTCGGCGTCGTTTGCGGTCTTTATCTCGGCTAAGGAGTCTTCAATGCCCTTCAAGTCGGCCTTCAATGCCTCGATATCCGCCTTCGAGCCTTTTCCTTTCGGGGCTTTTGCCAGCAGCGCTTTTGCATCTGCTACGGAAGCTTTTGCCGCCTCCTGCGCCGCCGCCGCGTTTTTCTTTGCCTCTTCCTTCTTGGCGGCCAAACCTGCCTTGAGCGTCTCTGCGTCCGCCTTTACCTTTGCAAGAAGCTCTTTCGCCTTTGCAAAATCCTTGAATGTTTTGCCTTCCTGCACCTTGATTTCATCCTGGGCGGCCTGCATGCTGTCATTCAGCTTCTTGGCGTCCTCCGCCGCGAATTTTTGGGCGCCTTCCGCCACAACCGCATCTACCGATGCCTTCGCCGCATTAATCTCTTCCGTTGGCGGCTTTGCGCAGCCGACAAGCAAAAAGATCGTAACCATGCTTAATGCCAGAAACTTCAACGTTTTTTTCATAATTCTTATTCCTCCTTAAATTTATAAATTATCAGTTTATTGCAAAACTATCTCTTCTTTTTTGCCTTTTTGACGGCTACAGGCTTTGCAGGGGCAGCAGCCAACTCCTTAAAAATGGCATCCCACTTGTCGATAATGGCCTTAAGCTCACCTCCTTTCGTCTTAGCGCCGGATGGATCAGCAGCGATCATATCTTTCGTCGTTTTCAGACCTTCCGTTTCACCCCATTTCAGGGTTAAATCCTAAACCGGGATGACAGCAAATGATGTGCCAACTCTAAGTGCTTGTATTGCGGAGATTTGAATAAACAGAGGTTCCCGATTTCGGGAAGTCGGTTCTTTTTTTCGGAATGAATTGAGACAGACCGGTCTCGCGGTATTTGCGACGCAGAGAAGGGGTGTATTGAAGACTGCCTGGGCTAAAGGAGTTATTCAATGGGGCGCCTACTTACCTTTGCTTATACAACGTATGGCCTCCATCAGCTTTCCGGCATCACTCAATTCCGCAATCGACCAGGCAGTATCGATTAAAGCTGATTGCCTCTCTTCATCCAAGACACCTTCACAGCAGGAGCACACCTTGGCCTCCAGATCCTTATCGCTCAGCGGATTTTCCGGTCCGCCGCGGTAGCGCTCATCTTAAACCCATAAGTTTTGCCGCCGTTGCATACGCGCCGAAGGCGCCCACGGTGCCGCTCGAGTGCATTCCGCGCAAGTAATGCTGAGGAAACATCCACTCGGAAATCTTGCACTCCACTTCAACGCCGGTAAGAAAGGCGAGCATAAAAGTCTTGCCGTCTATACTGCCGAGTTTCTGCGCCGTCACCAGAGCGCTGGTCAAAGTCGGAATGGTCGGATGTGTCAACAACCCATAGATGTGAGCCGGGTCGATGCTCACCTGGCTGTCGTCTCAATCATGGGCATGTCCTGCCGTGCCGAGCACGCGCGCAGCCATTGGAGCCGGAACCTTGGTATTGCCTCGTCCCAAAAGAAGCGCATCGGGCCGGCCACCCATCTGCGACGCTTCCTCGATAAGCAGCGCCACGGAATGTTCCTCAGATCCGGCAACAAACAAGCCGAGACCGTCGAGCAAGCAGCGTGTGCCGATCCTGATTGCCGCAGCAGGAATATTATCGAAACTTACGCTTTCGACGAAGGCGGCAGCGGCGGCTGTTGTTTTCAGTCTATCGGGAATCGTAGCAAACGCGTTTTGATCAGATGTCATGACTTATTAAAGATCCTTGATGAGCTCTTCCAAGCCCAACTTCTTTAAGGTTTCCGGAAGTGGTTTGCCTGTCTCGGGATTCCATCCCATCAGGGTGTAGTAATTTTCAACCATCCAATCCCATTTTTCCATGATGTTCATCCCCTTCGCCGGACCATCTATCGGTATGGAACCGTAGCGGACGGAAGGACGCTCAAGTTCTTTCTTTAAACCGTGCCGAACGTTGAACATCCTCAGTTGGTTGACGATACGCAGTCCTAAAGTAAAGGCGTCCTCAAGGGTCCAGTTCCAGCCGGTGGCTGCATTAAAGCATTCCAGGACCATTTTAGGGGCAGGCGATGCCAGTCGGCAGGCGCCGACACAATCGTCAAATTGCCGGATACCGTTGTATTTGGCGTTAAACGTGGAAATCTCCTCGTGTGAGAAAAGATTCTTAACCGGTTCCATATTTACCAGCTCCGGCTGTACGCCGGCCCAGGTCGCCTCGATGGTGCCGGTGTTGGATAAACACGTGTCCATAAGTTCGAACCATCGGGTTTTCCCCCGATGATCATGGCCTCTTGGCGCAGCGCCTTTATGGGTATAGATGGCCCAGTCCGCCGCTTCTCCTCCTACCGTTTGGGAAGCCCGCATCACCCCTTCGGCAAGCAGATTCCCGAGATATCCCTCTCTTCTGGCGATACGGTTGAGAAGCTCCTTAACCGACTCCGCATTTCCCCAGGAAAGATCGAGGCCATCGGTCTCCCTGGCAGTAAAAATACCCTTCTCGAAGCATTCCATGGCCCAGCCGACGACCCAGCTCGCTTCATTACAATCTATCCCCAGCTTGTCCACCTCATTGGCGAGCATCACAACGGCGCCCAGGTCCGTGTTGCCGATTTGAGGGCCCCATGCCGAGAGTTGCTCATATTCAGGCTCCTCTCCAACAAACCCTGCGTAAGGTCCTTCCGTGACGGTAACGTCCTTGACGTGGGCAAGCCCGCATTTATAACAGGGTTTAGAACGGATTTTGAAATGGGTTCTCAGATATTGACCGCCCATTTTCTCATGTTCGGGGAAAATATTCGTGGTGTAATTCTTAACCGGCAGGGAACCACTATCGTGGATTCTCGAAAATCCGCCACCGGTGCCCCATTTATAATAGGCCCCTCCTGCACGGGTCTTTGCATACTCGATCAGCTCTTTGGCTTTCTCCTTAAGCAATCCGGGATCGAGAACGCTGAAATTAGGTTTTGCCCGATACGCCACGACCGCTTTGAGATTTTTTGAACCCATCACCGCCCCGAGGCCGTTGTGCCCGGCCGCATGGCCCTCATCTCCCATGATGCAGGCATGCCGAACCAGATTCTCGCCCGCAGGCCCAATGCCGTAAATGCTGACTTCCCTCTTTTTTACGGCCAGATCGGATCGAATCTGACGCTCCATCTCGTTGACGTCCTTTCCTGCAAGATGTTTGGCGTCATGAATCGTTACTTTCCCGTCTTTGATGACCACGTAGATCAGTTTCGGGGATTTGCCTTTGAATATGATCCCGTCGTATCCGGAAAATTTCAGATAAGCGCCGAAGAATCCATTTGCCTGAGACGATCCTGCAAGATTCGTCATCGGGCCTTTCGCCATGATGTTTATCGTTGCGGCCCCCGCAACATCGGTGCCCGCTAAAGGTCCGGTGGTCCAGATCAATCTGTTTTCCGCGTCGGACCACTCTACCCCCGGAGGAACTTCCTCATATAGGTACTTTGCGCCCAGGCCGACCCCGCCTACCCATTTTTTGACAGTATCCAGACTCAATTCCTCTGTTACAGTCTTTCCGGTGGAAAGATCAATCCGTAAAATCTTTCCCGCATACCCGATATGTGTCAAATCTGTTGTCATGCTTCTTCTCCTTCGATCGAGTGGATAAGATCACAGACGATATGTCCTGGCTATAATGTTAACCATCCTTTTTTATGGTTGACACCAATTCATTAAGGACGGTGTCTGCATTTTCGTAAGGGACCTGACAGGCGCCCACTACTTTATGGCCGCCGCCCCCGTATTTAAGCATCAAAGAGCCCACATCGGTTTTGGAGGATCGGTTTATGATGCTGTGACCCACTGCATAAACACAATTCTGCTTGTTCCGGCCGTCGATCAGCCAAACAGAGATATTCTGGTCCGGATAAAGGGAATAAATCAGAAACCTGTTCCCGCTGTTAATTACATCTACCCCCCGCAGGTCCGTAATGATAACATGACCATCGGTGCGAGTGTATTTTAGAATCATCTGTTTAAACAAATCATTTTGCTCGAAGTATCGTTTGACCCGTTCCGCAACATCGGAAATCTGGAGAATTTCTTCAATGGAAATTTTACCACAGTATCCGATTAAATCGTCCATCAGTTGGTAGTTACTGATGCGGTAATCCCTGAAACGCCCCAGTCCGGTCCTGGGGTCCATGATAAAGGAGAGGAGAATCCAACCTTGAGGATTGGTTATTTCATCAGCGCTTAACTGGCCTGAATCCGATTTGTCAACAGCGGTCATCATTTCCTGGAGCCGACCAAATTTTTCCTCGCCGCCATAATAATCATAACTGGGGTATCCATTT
>Ga0210056_1000430_pt1 | contig 34157 bp, 33 predicted proteins | sample CryGeyCG2014_080_2_FD_183965 | JGI IMG/M metagenome (GOLD analysis project Ga0210056, IMG submission 183965) | Groundwater microbial communities from aquifer - Crystal Geyser CG07_land_8/20/14_0.80 (SPAdes) (version 2) | ecosystem: Environmental > Aquatic > Deep subsurface > Groundwater | place...
GATTGCGACCATATTGTACCTCCCGATATCTGCTTATTATAATGGCATATAGACAGGGTAAGAACCTTGATGAATAAAGGATTGCGACGGATTTTATCGACCTCGCTCCGCTCCAGCGCGGCAACGACAGGGTAAGAACCTTGATGAATAAAGGATTGCGACTATTATCCGTCTCTTCCTTGTCAATTTGCGGCTTGCAGACAGGGTAAGAACCTTGATGAATAAAGGATTGCGACCCGAAAAACAAAAGCGAAAAAACCAACCCACACAATTACGACAGGGTAAGAACCTTGATGAATAAAGGATTGCGACGGCTGGAGCAAGCTGAGGTTGGTGTCGTAGTGAGCAATGACAGGGTAAGAATCTTGATGAATAAAGGATTGCGACGCTTTACATCATTTGTGTCCACGGGGCGGTACAATTGACCTTGACAGGGTAAGAACCTTGATGAATAAAGGATTGCGACTTGTTAGAATCCTGAAGAAAATTTCTATCAATCACCGAGACAGGGTAAGAACCTTGATGAATAAAGGATTGCTGATTGTGCTGATCCCTCCTTCGCTGGCATCCCCACTTAAGTGAGCTGCCTTCTTTTTGTCCCTGCTTTTTGTCTTGACAAAGACCGGCATTCTTTTTATTTTATTTGCCAATGTGGGATTTACTGCGGCAGAAGCCGCTGAGCACTGCGCCTCTTTTCCCCATTGAAGAGCCCCTGCCGAAGAGGGCTCCATGATCGTCTCTCAAGCAGCATCTCGATCTCTCCTGAATCTCGTTCACGTGCTCAATCTCCAACGCACGGCTTAAACTCCGGATCATGCTATTCCCGATAACCGGACCGGATCACAAGGCGTATGCAAGCCTGCCGCGTGGCAGGGAGACCTTTCACATATGAATGACGGAAGTGACGGAAATGGCAACAACAAAGAGCAGTAAGGCGAAAGCGGCGCCGGCGGGGGCGTTCTTCGACATTCCACTGGCACTGATCACCGTTGAAGGCCAGATCCGCTCCCGGATCGATCAGGAGGGAGAGGAGTTTCTGGCGCACGTCGAGTCCATCCGTGAGAAGGGGGTCCTGGAGCCCGTCATCGTGACCCCGCGGGCCGGCAAGTACCTGCTGATTTCCGGCGAGCGGCGTCTGCTGGCCTGCCGGAAGCTGGGGTTGCCGACGATCCCGGCCCGCGTGATCGATGCCGTCACGGCGAAGGACGAGATCCTCGCTTTGCAACTGACGGAAAACCTCCAGCGCGCGGACCTCGATCCGATCGATACGGCCCAGGCGGTGGTCGGCTACGTTCAGGCCCGGCATGCGGAGGAAGGGTTCGATACGGACGGGATCATCAATACAATGATGAACCTGGAAAGGGAGCCGGACCGGGTGAATATATTTTTCCGTCTATAATGGAGGCCATGCTGAATGTAATCACTCTTCCGATATGACAAGGACGTTGTGTCACATGAGTTTGGAAGAGATTGTTGATGCGATACGGAAAAATCGGATACGGATTTGCGATTGTGTGCGGATCATGAAACAAACGGCATCGCCGGCCGCCTCGTCACAAAGCTTTCACAGGGGCTTTGAGCGAGCGCGCGCGCTTGATGAAGGCGATATCGAAGGTATAAAAAGATACGCCTTCCGAACTCGATGCCAAATGCAGGGCGTCGGCGAAATCGAGCCCCTTTTCATAATAATCGATCGCTTTCTCCAGTTGATCCGGCATTTCTATCTGCACGTTGGGCAAGCCGAGGATGTGCCGCAAAGCCCGGATGATGGCCGCCGCGGAGAGCTCATAGGCGGCGCGCAAAACCCACTCCAACTCAAGGAGCGTTGTTTTTGCGACAAAGATTTCCTCCGCTCCGGCCAAAACAGCCAAGGCCCGCTTTGCCTGGTCGGGTTCGTCGTTGGTAACGTAACGGACCCAGACGTTGGTGTCAAAAGCGATCATGCCGTTTTTCCTTTCCGCCAGCGCTTGCGGATATCCCTTTGAATCGCCTGCTCCATATCCTCCACATTGATAACTGGTCCCTGGTAGCCGGTGCAGCCAAGTCCGTCCTCCGGACTGGTAAGCGGAAAAGTCCGGTTGGGTCTTAGAAGGATGCCGGAGGTTATCTCCTCGACAATAAACCGAGTTCCCTGCCGCCATCGGCGGCTCTCCCGAAGAGATTTGGGGATGACGATCTGGCCTTTGCCGGACAGCGTTGTGGTAATCATGGCCACCTCCTGGGTGTGTAAGATTCGGTAAGACGAAAAGTAGCAGCTTTTTCTTTGAAGGTCAAGCAAGATCTGGGTCACAGTAAAGAAATTTCCCTTGACATCCCTTGGGGATCTGTTTAAGCATTTCCACAGTTTCCCGATATTTCAATTCGTTAGCACCCTGGTCCATTGGTATGGAGAGTTGGTGGTGGGGCTGAATCCGCGGCGGCACAAATTGTGTGTGCGTGATGAACACACGCTGATCGCTTCACTATCCCCCCGATCACCTTCTTCTCCCGAAAAGATCGTGAGACCTACGCGACCATCAAACATGGCATGAAGGGGCGTCTGGTGGAGCTGCAACAGAGCCTCGGAGGGCAACCACGATGAAAACCTATGAAGGCGCGATCATCTGCTGTGATCGGGAAAATCATGTTTACCGATACCTTGTGGAAGACAAAGGCCGGATTCTTTATGTGGGAAATGAGCTTCCCGCGGCGTATCAAGGCGCCCCGAGGGAGGTTCTGGGTGAAAGGGCCCTTCTTCCCTGCTTCGGGGACACACACCTGCACTTTGCATCCTACGCCTTGTTCAACGCGGGTCTTGATGTGCGCCATGCGCGGAGCCTGCCTGAAATGTGCGGGCAGATCCAAAAATTCACAACGGAAAACGACGACAAGATCATCATGGGGTTCGGGGCGTCCACCCACTCCGTCCGGGAAAAGAGGCTGATATCCAGGGACGAGCTCGATCAAGCCTCTCCGGACAGGGCGATCTTCATCGTCAAATATGACGGCCACGCCTGCATCCTGAACAGCAAAATGATTGCGATGCTGCCGGATAAGGTGAAATTGTTGCGGGGCTGGCATGAAAACACGGGGGAGATGAACCAGGAGGCCTTTTTTGCAACCACCGATTTCATCACCAAAAAGGTCTCGCTGCCGCGCACCCTCCGGAACATGCTCCGGGCCGTCGACGATATGGCGGAAAAGGGGATCGGCATGATGCACACCGCATCCGGCGTCGGCTTCCCGCTCGATCTGGATGTGACCCTGGAGACGATCCTGGGAAAGGGGCTCCAAAGCGGTTTTCAAACCCGACTCTTCTTCCAGACCATGAATCTCGACAAGATCCGCAAGAGAAAGCTTCCCCGGGTGGGGGGATGCTTCGCGACGGCCCTGGACGGCTGCTTCGGCAGCGAGGATGCGGCGCTCGGACAGCCGTACGCCAACCATCCCCAAAATCGCGGCATCCTCTTCCACAGCGATGAAGAGGTGATTCCGTTCGCGAAACGGGCCAACCGCGAGGGGTTGCAGATCGAGATGCATGCGATCGGCGATGCGGCCTTCGACCAGGCGGTTATGGCGATCGCGACCGCCCTGAAGGATTTCCCCCGGCAGGATCACCGCCACGGGATCATCCACGCCTGCCTTCCCACCGAAGAGGGGCTTCAAAAGTGCGCCGACCTCGGCATCCAGATCCCGCTGCAACCCGCCTTTCTGATGTGGGATCTGGAACCTCTTGAGTTTCTGGAGACAATCCTTGGGGATCGCGCGGGGCTGATCTCCCCCCTGAGGAAGATGACCGACATGGGCATCGTCCTGAGCGGCGGCTCCGACGCCCCCTGCACGCTGCCGGATCCGATCGTCGGCATCTACGCCGCCTGCAACCATTACATTCCCGAGCAGTCCCTCACGATTCCGGAGGCGCTGAAACTGTTCACTTACAATGCGGCCTGGACCGCCTTCGATGAAAAGGAGCGCGGCTCTCTCGATACGGGGAAAATGGCCGATATGGTGATCCTGAACCGGAATCCGCTGACGATGAAACCGAACGAACTTCTGGGCCTGAAGGTTGAAAATCTTCTGCTGAAAGGAGAACCGTACAAAAAAGGCCAAGGCATGCTAAGCCTCTTGGCCAAAGGGCTTTTGCCGGGCGGAAGGATATAACCCTTAGCCCGCCTTCAGGCCGTACTTCTTGAGCTTGTAGCGGAGCATCCGCTCGCTGATCCCGAGGAGGTCGGCGGCGCGGCTCTGGTGGTCGCCGGCCTTCACAACCAAATTCCACCGGCTCCTGAATCTTCATCCATCGACGTGAGGGACGCCTCCCTGATGCATCCCCTCCCCCATGTGTAAACCATTAACGGGACTTCACTTATTTTTTCTTCATTTTTTTCTTGACAAATGATATCCATCCTGAAATAATTCTTACACGAAGATATATTAGTGAAGGAAATATTTCATGCCGATCAACACCCTTCTCGCGGACAACCGGATTCAACTGACCGAGGCCCAGGAACGGGCGGCGCAGTACATCATGGACCATTACGAGGAGTCGATCTTCCTGACGGCCTCGAAACTGGCCCAAAAGGCGGGGGTCAGCGAGGCGACCGTCGTGCGGCTTTCACAGGTCCTGGGATTCGACGGTTATCCCAAATTACAGCAGATGCTCCGCACCAAACTCCAGGATCGTCTCACCACGGTCACGCGCCTCGAACAAACCGTCAAGAACATCCGGACGGACGGCGACATCCTCACGAAGATCATGCAGGAGGACATCCGGAACCTCTCCGAGACCCTCCGGGACATCTCATTGGATACGTTCCACCAGGCCGTCACCGATATGAAGAACGCCAGACGCATCTTCGTTGTGGGACTTCGCGGGGCGCACGCCCCCGCCCTCGTTTTGGCCCTCTACCTGCGTTTCCTGGGAAAGCGGGCTTCGCCGGTGATCCCCGGCTACGGGGATGTCTGGAATACCCTGCACGGCATGTGCGCCGATGATCTCACCATCGGAATCAGTTTTCCGAGGTACACGAAGCTGACGATCGATGTTCTTGAATACGCCAAGGAAAATGGCACCCGGGTCGGCGCCATCACCGATTCCCTCGTCTCCCCCCTCGCCCGCAACGCCGACTGGGTTCTGCCGGTCCATTCCCGACTCGATTCCTTCATCGAATCCTTCACCGCAGCCATGAGCCTGGTCAATGCCCTCCTGACGGAGCTGAGCGTCCAGAACCCGGAGGAGACCATGAAGGCCCTGAAGGAAAGAGAATTCCTCTGGCAGAAGAAGGAGATTTACGTCCTCCCCTACGCCGATTACAAGAACGGGCGGAAGAAAAGAAAACCCTTTCATCGATAACGCCGATTCGTTCGGGGGATTCGCAAGGACAGCCATTGAGCAATTCAGATGCAACGGGAATTCGTGCTTTTTTGGACAAAAATAGTCACGGAATAAGGAGGATATCGTGCAATCGTTGAACCGTCTTTTCAAACCCGCTTCCGTTGCAGTCATCGGTGCCTCCGAGGTTCCCGGCAAGGCCGCCGAACGGCGGACGAGGAGTCTGATCCAGGGGGGTTACCCCGGCAAGATCTTCCTCATCAACCCCAAGCGGGATACCCTGTTCGGGAGAAAGGCCTACCCCTCGATCCTCGATATTGGGGAGGACGTAGATCTCGTCATGGTCGTCGTCGCCCCGAAGCTCATTCCGCAGGCCGTCGCTGACAGCGTGAAAATGCACGCCAAGGGGATCGTGATCATCACGGCAGGGCTCGGAGAAACAGGGGAAGAGGGCAAGAGGATCGAAGCGGAGATCCTCCGGACCGCGACCGAGGGGGGCGCCAAGATCATCGGCCCCAACTGCTCCGGCCTCTTCTCCGCCGCGGGCGACATGAACCTCCTCGGCGTCCCGCCGATCAAAAAGGCCCCCTTGCCGTAATCGCCCAGAGCGGGAACATCATCGACTCGATCACCCACTACGCCAAGATGCGCGGGGTGGGGCTCAGCCACATCATCTCCGCGGGGAACGCAATCGGCGTCCAGTTCCACGAGTATATCGACTACCTGGGCCAGGACGAGGGGACCCAGGTGATCCTGATGTATATGGAGGGGATCAAGGAGGGCGGGGAGATCGTCCGGGCGGCGCGGGAGGTCTCCCAGCGCAAGCCGGTCGTGATCCTCAAGGTCGGGCGGAGCGGGGCGGGCGCCCGGGCCGCCGCCTCGCACACCGGGTCGCTGGCCGCCGCCGACGCCGTCGTGGACGCGGCATTCCGCCAGGCCGGGATCGTCCGGGTTTCCAACGTGGACGAGATGTTCGACGTCGCGATGGCTTTCGCCAACATGCCGCTGCCGAAGGGAAACCGGGTCGCCATCGTCTCCGAGGGGGGCGGGGACAACTCGGTCGCCGCGGACAATGCCGAACATTTCGGGCTGGAGGTCCCGGTCCTTCCGCCGGCCACCCAGGAGAGGATCCGCCCCTTCCTCCTGGCGGGGATGCCCGCCTCGAACCCGATCGATTACGGTGGAACGGCCGAGGAGAACCCCGACATGATCAACAAGGTCGTCGAAACCCTCATGGAGGAGCAGGGGATCGATTCGGTCTACGTCACGGGATTTTTTGGCGGGTTCAAGGAGATCATCGCCCCGCACGTCGGTGAACTGGAAGAGAAGACCTCCCGCGAGCTGGTCCGCCTGATGCGACAGTACGGGAAACCGATCGCCGTCCACACCTCCTTCGCCCTGGCCCCCTTCCGCTCCATGGAAATCCTCAGTGAAAATGGCGTATTGCTCACCCCATCCTCGGAGCGGGCCGCGAAGTGCCTGGCCTATATGGCCAAGTTCGGGACCAGGAGGGAGAAGTTGGCCCTCGCCAGGCCCCTGCCCGCTGTCAAGGTGGATGCGGCTATGGCCCGGACCCTGATCGAGGCGGTCAAACGGGCGGGCAGGAAAAATCTCCTGGAGACGGAGGCCAGGGAACTCCTCTCCCTCTATGGCGTCGCCCTTCCCCCGGCCACGCTTGCGAAAACCCCGGACGAAGCGGCGGATGCGGCAAAAGCCGTCGGCTTCCCCGTCGCCCTGAAGATCGTCTCCCCCGAGATCATCCACAAGTCCGATGCGGGTGGAATTCTCCTGAACCTCGGTGACGAACAGGCAGTCCGCGAGGGGTTCGCGAAGGTCGTCGCCAACGCTGAAAAGGTCAGCAGCCCGGAAAAGGTCCTGGGCGTCCTCGTCGCACCGATGGCGCAGAAGGGTCAGGAGTGCATCATCGGCATGATCCGGAATCCCCAGTTCGGAGCGGTCATCATGTTCGGCCTCGGCGGCATTTTCGTGGAGGTCTTGAAGGACGTCTCCTTCCGGGTCGCCCCCCCATCCGATCTGGATCTCGATGAGATGATCCATGAGATCAAGGGATACCCTCTTCTTTGCGGTGTCCGCGGGCAGAAGCCGAAGGATACCGGGATCCTGAAGGAGGTCCTCCAGAGGGTCGCCCAACTGGCGGCCGATCACCCGGAAATTCAGGAAGTTGACATCAATCCGATCATCGTCCACGAACAGGGGGCGTCCGTCGTCGACGCCCGGATCATCATCACGTAATCTGGGGTGAAGGAAAAGGCAAGCAGCTTCCGGAAGCGCGCAGAGGAATCCGATTTTCAATAAATTTCCAAGGAGGAATTCGAGATGGACTTTGAATGCATCATCTACGAGAAGAAAGAGGGGGTCGCCGTCATCACGCTGAACCGGCCCCAGGTGCTCAACGCCATGAACAAGCAGCTCTGGCTCGATATAGAGCAGGCCCTCGCCGACGCCCGCGAGGACGAGGGGGTGAAGGTCCTCATCTTCACCGGGACGGGACGGGCTTTTTCCACCGGCGCAGATCTGAAGGATTCCAAGGGGCGGTCACTCCAGGCCTACCGGAACTACCTCGTCCACCTCCAGGAGATCTCTCGTCAGATCATCCGCTATCCCAAACCGACGATCGCCGCTGTGAACGGCTTCGCCCTGGGAAGCGGCTACGAGCTGGCCCTCGCCTGCGACATCCGGATCGCCGCGGAAGAGGCGAAGTTCGGCTCCCCCGAGGCGCGGGTCTCCTCTTCCGTGACCGGCGGCGCAATGCGACTCGTTCAGGATCTTGTGGGCCCCGGCAAGGCCAGGGAGCTGCTGTTCACCTGCGATTACATCGATGGGAGAGAAGCGGAACGGATCGGACTCGTCAACAGGTGCGTCCCCTTGGAGAGACTGATGGAGGAGACCCTGGCCATGGCGAAGAAGATCGCCGCCAATTCGCTCTTCTCCATCAACCTGATCAAGAAGGGGCTTAACATGGCCTCGGAGGTCAGCCTGGAGGCCCTGATGGACTTCGAGGTTGAGGCCTGTCTGGCGACGGTGTCGGCGCCGGAGCGTCTAGCGAAGTTAGAGGAATTCGCTGAACGGAAGAAGTAGAAGGGGCGGGGCGCCCCCAGACGATCTTTCACCTGCAACTTGGATAGGAGGGTCGGTAACGAAGGCAATGGAGGAGCGGATGGATCGGTTCCAAAAGAAAACAAATAGCTAATGACAAAGGAGGGTAAGAAAATGAAACGTTCATTGATCAATGTATTGGCAGTCTTGATGGTCGTGTGCCTGGGATTTGCGGTCCAGGCGTCGGCCGCGGACAAAATCTTCCTGACACTCGCATCGGGAAGCCCCGGCGGGGCCTACTATCCGCTTGGGGGCGGCATGTCCGTCGTGGTTCAGAAAACCGTTGAAGGCTTCCGCTGTGCCTCCGAATCCACAGGGGCCTCGGTGGAGAACAGCCGCCTCGTCGGCAGCGGCGATTCGGACATGGGGATGGTCATGGGAAGCGTCGGCTACAACGCCTCCCAGGGAAAGGCGCCCTTTGAGAAGAAGTACGACATCGTCGCCCTCTTCCAGATGTACCCCGCGCCCCAGCACCTCGTGACGACGGCCCAGTCCAAGATCAAGACGATCGCCGACCTGAAGGGAAAGAAGGTTTCCATCGACGTGCCGGGCAGCGGCTGCTCGACCATGGCAAAGATCATCCTCGAGGAGGCGGGTTTCGACTTGGCGAAGGACCTGACGATCGCCAACCTCTCCCAGACAGAATCGGTCCAGGCCCTCAAGGACGGGGTCGTGGACGCGGTCTTCTTCAACTTCGCCTATCCAGGCTCCGCGGTCATGGACCTGGCGGCCACCCGCGACATCGTCCTGGTTCCCATGGACCAGAAGCTGGCGGACAAGATCCTTAAGAAGTACCCCTATTACGTCAAGATCGTCATCCCGGGGAAGACCTACTCCAAGGTGGATCAGGACGTCCTGTGCCTGGGCGATTCCAACGTCATGATCGCCAACAAGAAGATGAAGGATGATGTCGCCTACAAGATCGTGAAGGCGATCTACAGCAATGTCAAGGAGGGGCAGTACGCCCTGATCAACGTCCATCCCGTTGCAGCTCAGCTCACGCCGCAGAACGCAATCAACAGCCCACTGCCGCTGCATCCCGGGGCGGCGAAGTATTTCAAAGAAGTCGGGGCGCTGAAGTAGGAAAACCGGCACCGGTTCATGAAGATCGGAGATACGGAGCAGTGAAACAGTCGGGGGGCCGGGCGGCGCCGGCGGCCCCTTCCTTCTCTCTTCCGGGTTTCAAAACAGAAGGGACTGGGGGCGTACGTGTGCAGGATCCTCTGTCTTTTGCTGGCCATTTTGTCCCTTGCGGGCGGTGTACAGGCCGAGCCTTGTGCGGAGGAGCGTCTGACCTTTCAGATCGTCCGTACGGTCGGGGAAGAGGTGCTCTGGGAATCCCCCGTGAAACGTGGGGATTTTTTCACGATCGAATACCGCCACTCCTCCGATCACACGCCGGTGCGGGATCTGTTCACGATCAGCGATGAAGGGGAGATCATCCTCATCGAGGAAAGCTATCTCTGGTACGGGGCGGGTCTGGAGTCCCACCCCGATGTCGGGAAAACCGACTTCTCCGGGGAGTGGACCCGGGTGCGCCTGCACCGGCCTTTCCCACGGTTTCTGCTCCGGGTCGGAGAAGTCGCCAACCATGTCCTGACCCTTCACGGCCGGGACGTACCGCTGTTGTCCTTCGCCAAGGGGGGGGATTCCATATGGATTCGCATAATGAAGATCGTCAACAAACGATAGAGAAAGAACCGGCGATCCCAGGTGCCGCCGCGACGGAACAGGAAACGGAAGAGGCCCAAGCGGCGAGGCGCGCCAAGAAAATGCTCGATGAATTCGAACGGAAACGCGAATACGGGGGCCTTCCTGCCCTGCTCATCTCCATCGCGGCCGTGATCACCTCCTGCTATCATCTGCTTTACGCCTACTTTCACCCCTTCTTCGCCCTGGACCACCGGGCGCTGCACTGGCTTTTGATGTCCGTAATGCTGTTCGCCCTTTACCCGTTTTCCAGAAAGCGGTCTCCGCTGACGCGCATGTCCATACCCGACGCAATCTTTCTTGTCGTCTCGGTGGGCATCTGCCTGTGGATTTTCACCTATTCCACCAGCATCATGAACCGGGCGGGAAGCTTCGGCGCCCTGGACGTCGTCATGGGGACCGTCCTGGTGCTGATCGTCCTGGAGGCGGCCCGCCGTGCCGCGGGCCTGGCCGTTCCGCTAATCGCCGTCGTATTCATCTGTTACGCCCTGTTCGGTCCCTACCTACCGGACGTCCTGGCCCACAAGGGCTACAGCATCGAGAGGCTCTGCACCTACCTGTCTCTTTCCACGGATGGCATTTTTGGGGTTCCCATCGGGGTGTCGGCCAACTTCATCCTCCTGTTCATCCTCTACGGCGCCCTCCTCCGGAAGACAGGCGCCGGCCAGTTCTTTACCGACGTTGCCTTCGCTTTGACCGGCTGGACGCGGGGAGGACCCGCGAAGGCCGCCGTCGTCTCCAGCGCCTTCTTCGGAATGATCTCGGGGAGCTCGGTCGCCAACACGGTCACAACGGGCACCTTCACCATTCCCCTGATGAAGCGGACCGGCTATCCTGCCCATTTCGCGGGCGGCGTCGAAGCTTCGGCCTCCACGATGGGTCAGATCATGCCGCCCATCATGGGGGCCGCCGCCTTCATCATGGCGGAGTTCCTCTCTGTCCCCTACTACAAGGTCTGCATCGCCGCCGCCATTCCGGCGACCCTCGCCTTCTTCTCGACGTTCATGCAGGTCCATTTCCGGGCCGTATCCCTGGGTCTCGTCGGCCTTCCCCGGAACGAGCTGCCGAAGATCGGCGCCGCCTTCGCCGCAGGCTGGCACCACCTCTTCTCCATCTTCCTGTTGATCGCCTTCCTGGTGCAGGACTTCTCTCCCGAGCGGGCCGTCTTCTGGGCGATCCTCGCCACGATTGCCACCTCCTTCCTCATGTGCCTCATCAGGAAGGAATCGCTGAAGGTCGTCGGGAAGCTGATCCTGGAGGGTCTGGAGGAAGGCGCGATCGGCGCTGTCGAGGTGGCCGCCGCCTGCGCCGCGGCGGGGATCATCATCGGCTCCATCACTATGACCGGCCTGGGGATCAAGTTCTCTTCGATGATCGTCGACGCCTCCCTGGGTAAGCTCTATGTGGCCCTGCCGTTCACGATGATCGCCTGCCTGTTCCTGGGGATGGGCGTGCCGACGACGGCCCAGTACGTCATCATCACCGCGCTGGTGGCGCCGGCCCTCATCCAGATGGGGGTCCTGCCCATGGCCGCCCACCTCTTCATCCTCTACTTCGGGACGCGCGCGGACATAACACCCCCCGTGGCCCTGGCCGCCTATGCGGCGGCGGGAATCGCCCATTCCGATCCCTGGAAGACTGGATGGGCGGCCTTCCAGCTCGGGATCGCCGGATTCATCATCCCGTTCATGTTCGTCTACGCCCCCGAGTTGCTCTTCGTCGGCAGCCTCTGGAAGATCCTCCCGGCCCTGCTGACGGCCACCTTCGGGGTCTACTGCCTCGCCGCGGCCGTCCAGAGATGCCTCCTTCTCAAAACGAGATGGTACGAAGCCGCCATGCTGCTTGTCGCCGCCCTGCTGCTGATCAAACCGGGGCTCCAGACCGATCTGATCGGCGCCGCCCTGTTCCTCGTCGTTTTTCTGCTCCAGTGGTTCCGCAGGAAGCGCGAAGGCGGACCGGCAGCCCTGGTATGACGAACGGCCTCGTACGTAAAATGATTCATTGAAAGGGGTAGGCAGGTCGTCCGGAAGGTACTGCGACGGTTATGAAGCCTTCAGGCCGTACTTCTTGAGCTTGTAGCGGAGCATCCGTTCGCTGATCCCGAGGAGGTCGGCGGCGCGGCTCTGGTGGTCGCCGGCCTTCTCCATCGCCTCGACGATCAGATTCCTCTCCAGTTCCTCGATCGATCCGCGGAGAAGCCCCTCCTCCGCCTTTCGGCCTGCCGCGGTCTCCTCCATGCTTTCACGGAACGGGAGATCCTCGACAGAGATCACCGCCTCCCGGGCGATGACGACGGCCCGCTCGATGATGTTCTCGAGTTCGCGGACGTTCCCGGGGTAGTCGTACTTGAGGAGGACATCCTGCGCCTCGCTGGTCAGACCTTCGATTTCCCTGCCGTTTTCCTCCGCGTACTTCTTCAGGAAATGGTCGATCAGGGGGGGAATGTCCTCCCGGCGCTCCCGGAGCGGCGGGAGCGACATCATAACGACGTTCAGGCGGTAGAAAAGGTCCTCCCGGAATGCCCCCTCCTTCACCCGTTGTTCCAGGTCCCGGTTGGTCGCGCTGATCACCCGGACGTCGGTGCGGAGCGTCTGGTTCCCGCCGAGGCGCTGGAACTCGCGCTCTTGAAGGAAACGAAGGAGCTTCACCTGGACCTGCGGCGAGAGCTCGCCGACCTCGTCGAGGAAGAGCGTCCCCCCGTCCGCCTCCTCGAACCGGCCGACGCGTCTCGCCGTCGCCCCGGTGAAGGCCCCCTTCTCGTGGCCGAAGAGCTCGCTCTCCAATAAATTCTCGTGCAGGGCGCCGCAGTTGACCGCGATGATCCGCCGCGCCGCCCGCGGGCTCAACTGGTGGATCAGCCGGGCGAGGAGTTCCTTCCCGGTCCCGCTCTCCCCCTGCAGCAGGACCGTGGCGCGGCTCGCGGCCACCCGGCCGGCCATGTTGATCAGCGCGCTCATCTTCTGGCTCCGGTAGATGATCCGGTCCGTCGTCACACCCTTCTCGCCGAACGGTTCACCACGGAAAAAGCCGCGGAGGATCTCGTTCTCCTTGAGCAGCGTCCTCCTCTCCGCGACGCGTTTCACCAGCAGGAGGAGCTCTTCGAACTCGATCGGCTTGGTGATGTAATCCAGGGCGCCGGCCTTCATCGCCTCTACGGCCATATCGATGGTCCCCTCGGCCGTGACGATGACGATGTCGATCTCGGGGTTCATCCCCTTGACGGCGCGAAGGACCTGCATCCCGTCCATCCCGGGCATACGGTAATCGAGGAGGATCAGGTCGTAGTGGCCCTCCCGGACACGCTGCACCGCCTGCTCGCCGTTTTCGGCCTCGCCGACGATGTGCCCCTCCTTTCGGAGGAAGTCCCGCAACATCTCCCGCTGGTTCTGCCCGTCTTCCACCGCCAGAATGCTGAGCTTCTTCATGAGGTGATTGCCCCCTTCTCTTTGTGTCTCTCCGTGGGAAGCAGGATCTCGAACGTCGTTCCCTCCCCCTTCCGGCTCACGACGCGGATCTCACCCCCGTGACCGCGGATGATCTCGTGAGCCAGCGGCAAACCGAGCCCCAGTCCCTTCTCCTTTGTCGTGTACTCGGGGTTGAAGATCCGGTCCGCCTCTTCGGTCGTGATGCCGCAGCCCGTGTCGGCGACCCGGATACTCACCCGCCCCTTCTCCGCATGCCGGATGGAAAGGGTGACAACCCCCTCACCGCTGATCGACTCCATCGCGTTCTTGACGAAATTGAGCAGGGCCTGCTGGAGCTTGTCCATGTCCATCGGGATGACGACCGATTCGCTCCCCCAGTTCGTCCGGAGGCTGATGCCCTTCGCGGCGGCCTCCGCGGAAATCAGATTCACGATCTTCTGGAGGACCTCCTGAACCGGACAGTCGCGGAGCTCGAGGCGTCGGCTCTTCGAAAAGGTCAGGAACTCCTCGATGATCCCGTTAAGCCGCCGGATTTCGTCACGGATAACCCCGGCCAGGACGCCGAATTCCTTCTTCTTTTCCTCGTCTGCGGGCATATACTCCCGCTTCAGCCGTTGGCTTGCCATGCTGATCGCGTTCAGCGGATTGCGGATCTCGTGGGCAACGCCGGCGGCAAGCTGCCCGAGAGAGGAGAGCCGTTCCGCCTTTTCCAATTGACGGGTCATCTCCACAATTCCCGCGAGGTGACGGTTCTGGTCATTGTAGAGGAGCCACATGGACAGCAGCGCAATCAGGACGACGAACGTGAGAAATATAAACATGTTTCGCCGGTTCTCGTCGAGGATCTGATCCGTGTTCCCCCGGTCCAGGCCAAGGCGGATGGTCCCGGCGAACTCGCCGCCCAGGCGGAGCGGGGCGATAATTTCAAAAAGGCTCTTGCCGCCGACGTTCACCTTACGGCTCTCGAACGGGATGGTCCCGGAGAGGATCTTCGCAACCAGCGGATTGTCTTTTTTCAACTCCTCCGGCAGCTTTCCGGCATTGCCGAGGGGCATCCCCTTCTTGTCCCGGACGGTGAGATAGACGAGGCCCTGCCCCTCTCCTAACTTTTCCATCGCCTTTTCAACCGAAACCCGCATCCCCCAGTAGCGCAAACTCTCTTTGTCCAGCGCGATGATGATCGTCCCGCTTTCGTCCTTGCGGCTGAGGGCGATAAAACCGATCTTCTTCAGACGGTTCAGTTGGTTGAGGCGGTTGATCAGATCGGCGGTCCCCTTCGGTTGGACCCTCGCCGTCGCGGGCGCCTTCCCACCGAAGAGATCATCCGAAAGCGTCCGGCTCTGGAAGAGCACATCCCCCCATGCATTGAGAACGGCCACGAGCCAGAGGTTCTTTTCCTCTGCAAACCGGCGGATATAGCTCCCGCTCAGATGCTCCGTCTTCCATTGGTTGTCGATCTCGCGCCCCATCGCAACGATGGCTTCGGTGAGCAGTTTCTGGGGGGAGAAGACCATCTCGCTCAGCGGGGTGGAAACGCCTCCTTCCGTCCTTTGCGACGCGATGATCATGGTTTTCAGGTTCTCTTCGGTGAGCCGCTCGACCACCCCGATGATCCGTTTCCCCTGGTCTTCCATGAAACCGATGAGGGTCCGTTCGCTCCGCTGGAGGTCCATGATCCCCATCGTCAGGATCAGGGCGATAAATACCGCGCAGACGAGACCGACGGCCAGCGGCTGGAGGAAGGGGCGATTGAAACGGAGGGGACGCTGCTGCCAGACGATCTTTCCTTCAGGGCTCATAATGCCTTTCCATCATCGAAATTCGGGGACTTCGTTTGTTAAGGCGATCGGCGAATCTGTCGACCGGCAGGGCTATCGTCCTAAAGTCCGCATCAGAAATCCGCGGGGCCATCATAGGCCATTCCCCCGGAAAGTCAACGAATTCTTGTATCGCACCCCCGGGAAGGGTGGCGAAAAGAGACCTCAAACAAAAACCGCTGTGGCTGTTTTCGACATTTTTGTCGATTTCCGGTTACGACCGGGTTCCGGATGCAACTGTTTATTTTCAATGGATTTCTACGGTCTCTCGCCCAGAGACCGTGACGTTTCTTGCCGCACGTTCGATCCCCCCGGAGATGGCGTCCAAACAGAATCCACGGAAATATTGTCTTATTTCAATGTATTGCAGATGTCAGGAACTACTGGCACGGGAGATGCAGTACCCTACATCCGAAAGCACATGTTGACTGAACGCGGGCACGATCAGCCGACAGTAAAATGACCAAAGGAAAACCGATGGGTTTTCCAACTCCTGAATGCGGGGAGGCTCTCGGAGCCTCCCCGTTTTTTTTTGCATCAATCATGCCGGACATCGCAGCATCTCCAGATATCATTTCCGCTGTTTTTCGGCATTGGCCTCCCGGATTTTCCGCCACTGTTCGATCCGCTCTCCAATGATCTTCTCATACCCCCGATCGGTCGGCCGGTAGAACCGGCCCCCCTTTCCCCGGAGTTCATCCGGCAGGTATTCCTGCGGGACATAGGCGTCGGCAAAATCGTGGGCGTAGAGGTACCCCTTGCCGTAGTCCAGCTCTTTCATCAATCGGGTCGGGGCATTCCGGATGTGGAGCGGAACGGGGAGGGTCCCCGTCTTCTCGATCGTCGCCCGGACCTGGCCGTAACCGGCGTAGAGGGCGTTGCTTTTCGAGGCGGTTGCGAGGTAAACCGTCGCCTGCGCGAGGGCCAGCTCCCCCTCGGGGGAGCCGAGAAAGTGGTAGGCCTGCATCGCGTCGATAGCCACGGTCAGGGCGCGCGGGTCGGCGTTCCCGACATCCTCGGAGGCAAAGCGGATCAGCCGCCGGGCGATATACAGGGGGTCCTCCCCTGCCATCAGCATCCGGCCGAGCCAGTAGAGGGCCGCGTCGGGATCGCTCCCCCGGAGGCTCTTGTGGAGGGCGGAGATGAGGTTGTAATGCTCCTCCCCGCTTTTATCGTATTGAAGGGCCTTTTTCTGGATCGCCTCTTCGACAAAGGCGCGGGTGACAAGATGGCCGCCCTCCCCTGCCCTGTCTGCAAGCGAGACCGCCGCTTCGAGGCTGTTCAGGGCGGCGCGGGCGTCCCCATCCGCCGACCAGACGATGTGGGTCAGCGCCTCCGGCTCGATCTCGAGGCCGAGGGCGCCGAACCCCCGTTCACGGTCCAAAAGCGCGATCCGGACGATCCGGGCAAGATCCTCCTCGGTAAAAGGCTTGAGGGTGAGGACGCGCATCCGGGAGAGGAGCGGCGAAATGACCTCAAAAGAGGGATTTTCCGTCGTGGCCCCGATCAGCGTAATCAGGCCGCTCTCGACATGGGGGAGGAAGGCGTCCTGCTGCGACTTGTTGAAGCGGTGAATCTCGTCCACGAAGAGGATCGTCCGGCGCCGGTGGAGCCGCCACAACTCGGCGGCCTCATCAACGACGGCGCGGATCTCCTTCACGCCGGAGAGGACCGCAGAGAAGCTGATGAAGCGGGATTTGGTCTCTCCGGCCAGGATCCGGGCGAGCGTCGTCTTCCCGGAGCCGGGAGGCCCCCAGAAGAGGACCGAGAAAAGGCGGTCTTCTTGAACGGCCCGCCGCAGGAGGCTGTCCGCGCCCAGCAGGTGGTCCTGGCCGACGTACTCGTCGAGACTCCGGGGCCGCATCCGGTCCGCCAGCGGTCGGTTGTCGTTCTTTTGATCCTGTTGATCAAAAAGATCCACGTTTCAATCCCCGGAATGATCGCAATCGGTATTCAATCTTTTTTCACCGGCCTCACACTGTTTTTTCCGGCGCTGCCGGGCCGCATCAACGATGTCGAGAAGGGTCGTCAGCCGGTCTTTCGGAGCCTCGCTGCGGAAGCGATCCCAGACCTCCGGCGTCAAAGCCTCGCGCAGGTATTCCTCGACCGGGAATCCGGCACTCCAGCAGCGAACAACCTGCCGGCAGGGAAGCTCCCCCGCCTCCCGTTCACAGTAGGAAAAGGGGACCTCGCCGCCGAGTCGCGGACAACGGATAATTCGTTCCCGACAGGACTTCATTCTTTCGTCCGCTAATCCATTTTCCTCGGCCATCCCATCCCCCTTTGTTGTCCCGATCATCCCCTGCATAAAAGGGAATCCCGTGTTTTGATTGCGGGGGAAACCGGGAGCTGTCCCTCCCTTTCCCCGGAAAGCAAGGCAGTCCCGAGAAAGATCAGAATAAGACCTGTCGTGATCAGCCGTTTGGATACCATTCTTCGGATTCCTCTTCCTTCTCCATCTCTTTCAGACGCCGTTTTGCCTGCCGCTTTTTCCGTGCGTACCCGTAAACGAAGATGAGTGCGGCCATAAACCAGAGCGTTGAAACGCTCGTGATGATCGGGATCCAGGAAACGCGGAGCTTCAGATAGACCAGCCACCGCTCCTCCAGATCAGCGATGTTCATCCCCGTCCCCCGCCGGAGCGCCCCCTCCAGATCCCCGTAACGGGTGTAGTCCCGGATCAGGCGATGGAAGGCCTCCCGCCCCACCTTGTTGATGAGAAAGGAGACAAACATGAAGCTCTCCGCATAGGCCAGTTCGGCCGCTCCCTCCTCCGCGGGAAACGACAGCGTTAAGACCGGCAGCGGGATCAGCCGGTCCATGAGGGAGGCCCTCGTCAGGACGGAGATCCGGGAAAAGGTCCACTCCCGCGCCTCGTACATCGCAAGCCCCTCGTTCAGCCACACCGGAACCGTCACCCCCACGAGGGCTCGCCCCAGGGCAATGTGGCTGAACTCGTGGGCAAAGACGTCAACAACATCGATCCGGCTCCCCTTGGCCGCCCGCGGCGAACGCAGGACGATGACGTTCTGTGCGGGATAGGCAACCCCAATGGCCCAGAGGGGAATCCAGGTCCCGCCGGGCTGGGCCTCGCGGAAGGCTTCCAGCGTCGGGCAGAGACAGATCTCCGTCTTTTCAGCAAAATCCACCCCGATATCGGCGATGACCCTCTCCCGGATCCGGAGGGATTCGCGCTCCAACTCCGCCGCGAGCCCCTCGTCCCCCGCGGCATAGCGGATGACGAAACGGCTGTTTTCCATGCGGAGTTCCCCAACACCGGCGCCCGCTGGGGACACGAACATGAGCAGCACAAAGATGATCGCCGTTAAGGTTTTCCCCATTTCAGGAATGAACACCTACGTAAAGCGGGAATGACATCTTAGACCCTGTGCGGCGAAATAAAGGCCTCAATACGGATGTCTTAGGAAAACTCTAATGGATGCATCGGGAGGTTGCAAGAAAATTATGGGGAAGCCGACATCCATGCCATCAGAAAGAACCACACAGCGGGATGAAACGGGGCGCAAATCGGCGGATGAAGAGACAACGCCCTCCGAGCCAAACGAGGCGTAGATCCGTTTTACACAATTTGTTTAGGGGCCGCCCCGAACGGGACGGCCCGATGGAATCCGTGCCGATCCCCGGCCATTCATCCCCTCGCGAAAGGAACGAATGGCCGGAGAATCGATTTGATCACGGTTTCGGGAACCCCGCGATCGCTTTCAGCGCCCGCTGGATCTCTTCATCGGGCAGTTCATGGGGCGCCAGTTTCCCGGAAAGGTAGGCATCATAGGCCGCCATATCGACCATCCCGTGGCCGCTGAAGTTGAAGAGGATCGTCCGCTCTTTCCCCTCCTCCTTTGCGCGCCTGGCCTCCGCGACGACCGCAGCGATCGCGTGGTTGGTCTCCGGGGCCGGGATGATCCCCTCGGTCCGCGCCCACTGGACGCCGGCCTCGAAGGTCTTGATCTGGTCGTAGGCCGTTGCCTCAATCAACCCCTCCCGGAGAAGATGGCTGATGATCGGCGCCATCCCGTGGTAGCGAAGCCCCCCGGCATGGATCGGCGCCGGGACAAAGCCGTGGCCGAGGGTGTACATCGGCAGCAGCGGCGTCTTCATCGCCAGGTCGCCGAAGTCGTAAGCGAACGGCCCCTTTGTCATTGTCGGGCAGGATGCGGGCTCGGCCCCGATGATCCGCACCTGCTTTCCGTGGATCTTGTCGCGGACGAAGGGGAGCGCGGTGCCGGCGAAATTGCTCCCGCCCCCCGCGCAGCCGATCACCACGTCGGGATAGACCCCGATCTTTTCGAACTGCTTCTGCGCCTCCAGACCAATGATCGTCTGGTGCATGAGGACGTGGTTCAGGACGCTTCCCAGGGAATATCGGGAATTCTCCCGGGAGACGGCGTCCTCTACCGCCTCGCTGATCGCGATCCCGAGGCTCCCCGGGGAATCGGGATGCGCGGCCAGGACCTGACGCCCTGCCTCGGTCCGGTCGCTGGGGCTGGGGATGCACTCGGCGCCCCAGGTGTTCATCATCATCCGCCGGTAGGGCTTCTGCTCGTAGCTCACCCGGACCATGAAGACCCTGCACTCCAGGTCGAACATCTTGCAAGCCATCGCCAGCGCGCTCCCCCACTGGCCGGCGCCGGTCTCCGTGGAGAGCCGTTTAACGCCGAAGACCTTGTTGTAATAGGCCTGCGGGATGGCGGTGTTCGGCTTGTGGGAGCCGGCAGGACTCTGGCTCTCATTCTTGTAGTAGATCTTCACGGGGGCGCCCAGGAGCTTCTCGAAATTCCTGGCCCGGCAGAGGGGGCTGGGCCGCCAAATCAGGTATTTCTCGATGACCTCGTCGGGGATGTCGATCCACCGCTGCTGGCTCACCTCCTGCTCGATGAGGTTCATCGGGAAGATCGGCGCCAGATCCTCCGGCCCGACCGGTTTCCCCGTCCCCGGATGGAGGGGGGGACTCATCGGTTTGGGCAAATCCGCCTGGATGTTGTACCACTGCCTCGGGATCTCGTGATCCGCCAAAACAACCTTGGTCTGTTCCATAATCCGTCTCCTTTTTTTAGTGGAAATCCCTGTCATCCTGAACCTGTCGAAGGATGACCGTTTGCGTCATGGTTCGACAAGCTCACCATAACAAAAGTCCATGACTGCAATAATCCTTCAAACCCCTCAAAACAAAAAAGCCATGGGAACTTCCCATGGCTTGCTATATGATCATTCTGAGCATGGGAAGGGGTTTACCCCGCCCACAGCCCCTCTTTTTGAAGAGCTACGGGCAGACGACCATCGTCCGCCACCGCCAGAACAACATTTTAACTCTTGCACGCATCTTCACGACTCCTGCTTTTCCCGACTTTAGAGTCTTCCTAACACAGGGTAAAAACGGATGTCAAGGGGTTATTTATGACCAAAATATCCCTTGACAAACAAAAACAGCCTCCTTATACTTCAAGCTCTCGAAAGTGATGTCTTATCAAAAAGAATATCCAAATCCAACGCAAGGAGGTGTATTTATGAAGAAATCAGTATTACTTTCCATGTCTTTGTTGCTTTTTGTCGGTTTGTTCATGGTATGTCCACTCACGTATGCCCAAAACACAATAAAGGTGGGCATTGTTGACACCTACACAGGGCCCGCAACGACATTTACCATGGATGTCCTGGATGGTTTCAAGCTTGCCGTCAATGAAATTAATGCAAAGGGCGGCGTCCTCGGGAAAAAGATTGAATATACGACCCGCGACGAGAAGTTCAAACCGGATATCGGCCTTGCCATGGCAAAAGAGCTTGTACTGAAGGAAAAGGTTGACATTCTCATGGGTACGATCAACAGCGCCACAGCCCTCGCCATTTCCGATTTCGCGAAAAAAGAAAAGCTGCCATTTTTTGTGACCTTTTCGAAAAGTGAGAAGATCATAGGCGAAAAAGGACACCCGTACATATTCAATATGAACGAAAATACCGCAATGGTAGGAAAGGCCGCCGCCGTTGCACTGGCGAAAAAACCATACATAAAATACTGGATCGCCGGCGACGATTATGAATACGGCCACGCCATTGCGAACAGTCTATGGAATAACCTGAAAAAGTTGAAACCGCAGGTACAGAAGGCTGGAGAATCGTGGTGGAAGGTCGGAGAAGCCGATTTTACCCCCTATATTACCCAGATTCTTGCAGCCAAGCCTGATTTCATCATCGCAGCCACCGGCGGCGCCGGCATGGTCAATTTCCAGAAGGCCGCAAAGGCAACCGGGTTAAGCCAGAAAATACCATTCTATCAGCATACGGCGATCGAGCTTTCCGTTCTGAAACCCCAGGGACAAAACGCGCCTGAAGGCGTCTTCGGAACGGCCAACTATTTCTTCTACTATCCCGATACCCCGTCGAACAGGGCCTTTGTCGATGAATTCAAGAGGGCATACAACAGAGAACCGAGAATCGGCGCCCTTTCCGGGTATATGACAGCCCGGTTCATAGCCGCAGGGTACAAAAAGGCCGGCAAGATTGATACGGAAGGTCTGATCAAGGCCCTCGAAGGCATGTCGCTCGACAGCCCTGTGGGCCCAATGGCCATCAGAGGGTGCGACCACCAGCTTGAGCTTCCCATGTATTTTGGGGTAACGACGAAGAATCCCAAGTATGACTTTCTCGTAGCAGGCGATGTTCAGGTAATCCAGGCAAAAGATTATATGCCTACCTGTGATGAGGTACTCAGGGTCCGCAAGTAGGAGCCTTCTCACAGGAGTTCTATACATGGACGCCGTCTATTCGATCATATCGGCGGGTGTTCTGTCGCAGGTTTTTGTGGGCCTGAGCCGCACCACCATCCTCTTCATTGTGGCCTCAGGCCTGACCCTCATTCTGGGAGTCCTCCGAATCCCCAATGTGGCCCACGGCTCTCTCTATATGATCGGGGCATTTACCGCTTTCACGGTAACGAAGCTGTCCGGCGGCGGCTCTGCCGGTTTCTGGATAGCTCTCGTCATTGCCCCTTTAATTGTGGCCTTGATAAGCCTTATTGCGGAAAGGGGGATGTTTCAGTTTCTCTACGAGCGGGAGCACCTCATGCTCCTCCTCCTGACCTTTGCGTTTTCCCTTGTTTTTGGCGACCTGGTTAAACTTGTATGGGGCGGCGAGTACAAATCCGTACCGGTGCCCCATATTTTTCAGGGTTTTGTGCCCCTATTCGGAGGCCTTCCCTTTCCCCTCTATAACCTCTTCCTCCTCCTTGCAGGCCCCGTTGTGGCCATACTCCTCTATCTTCTGACGAACAAGACAAAGATGGGGAAGATAGCGCGGGCGGCGGCAGTGGACAGGGAGATGGTAGGCGCTGTCGGCATCAACGTAAGCCGGGTCTTTGCAACCGTCTTTGTCATCGGCTGTTACCTTGCCGGGCTTGGGGGCGTCCTTGTGGCGCCTACGGTAAGCGTTACCCTCGGCATGGACCATAACCTCATTATAGAGGCATTTCTCATTGTCATTATGGGAGGATTGGGGAACATCTGGGGCGCACTGCTCGGCGCCTTGATATTCGGCCTTACGCAGTCGCTGGGCATTCTCATATGGCCGAAATTTGGAATTATTTTCCCCTATCTCGCCGTAGTTGTCGTATTGCTGTTCAGGCCAACCGGGCTCCTCAAGTCCACATGGTAATGGAGTGCGTATGAGCAGGCAAACCATTTTGGGGCTGGGTGCGGGCATCATCGTTCTTCTGTTGTTCCCTGTATTTCTCCCGCGATTTTACGTTTATCTCGTCTCGATCATTTTGCTCTACGGTCTTCTTGCCACAAGCCTGAATCTTGTTCTCGGATACGGAGGGATTTTTCAGTTCCACCATGCCGTATTCTATGGGGTTGGCGCCTACGGAACAACGCTTATGCTGACGAAGACAGGGTTGCCCCCCATGCTTGCATTCATTGTCGGGCCCCTGGCATCGGCCGCATTCGGCCTTGTTATCGGCATCATCTGTATCCGCCTTTCCAAGCTTTACTTCGGCATGCTGCAGATATCTCTCGGTTCCCTTGTCTGGGCCATTGTTTACCGCTGGTATTCCTTTACCGGAGGCGACGACGGGATACACGGCATACCCATTCCGGAGATGCTTTCATCACCAAAGAGCGCCTACTATTATACGTTGATCATTACGCTCGCATCTCTTTTTGTAATGTGGAAAATTATCCGCTCTCCTTTCGGGAGCGCCCTCCAGGGCATCAGGGACAATCCGGTGAGAAGCGAGATGATCGGCATAAACGTCAGAATGCATCAACTCCTTGCCCTTGTCCTTGCCGGATTTTTTGCGGGGGTTGCAGGTTCTCTCTTTGTTGTTGTTGATAATACGGTTTTCCCCGACATGCTTTTCTGGACCCTCTCCCTGGAAATCCTCATCATGTGTTTGCTGGGGGGGTGGTTTACATTCCTGGGGCCTATGCTCGGCGCTGCCGTCATCGTGGCCCTGAGAACATTTGTAAGCGCCTATACAGACTATTGGGCGCTTGTTCTCGGCATCATCATGATGCTCGTCATCTTATTCCTGCCCAACGGCATCCTGGGCTATGTTGAGGAAAAATTCAAAAGGGGATTTATGGAACCGGAAATAGAGGGACAATAAGTGTTAGAGGTAACATCCCTATCAAAAACCTTTGATGGGTTCAAAGCGGTGAACGATGCAAACCTTGCCGTGGGAAAAGGTGAAATCGTCGCAGTGATCGGGCCAAACGGGGCAGGAAAAACAACCCTCTTCAACCTCATTACAGGAATTATCAAGCCTGATTCAGGCCGGGTGCTCTTTAAAAATGAAGACATTACAGGGCTTCCTCCCCATGAAGTCTGCCGAAAGCGAATCTCCCGCTCCTTTCAGATCGTCAATGTGTTTCAAAGGCTTACCGTTTTTGAGAACGTGCAGATATCGGTATTGTCACGCGAGAAAATGACCTGGAACCTCTTTACCCCTTCGGCAAGTCTGGCAATCAAAGAAACGGATGAGATCCTCGAAAGTGTCGGCCTCCTGAAGAAAAAAAACCGCACTACGGCGCTGCTCTCCCACGGTGACCGCAAAGTCCTGGAGATCGCGATGGCCTTGGGGGGCAACCCCGAGTTCCTGATCCTCGATGAACCCACCGCAGGCATGGCCGCCGAAGAGACCTCCCGGTGCATTGACCTCATAAAAAAGCTTTCCCAAACCATGGGACTTACCATCCTTTTCTGTGAACATGACATGGAGATCGTCTTCGGGATCGCCAACCGTATTATGGTTATGGTGAGAGGCGGTACGGTGATCCAGGGGTCCTGCGAGGAGGTGCGGTGCAACGAGGCGGTACAGGATGCGTATCTTGGCGGGAGCGACGTATGCTTGATGTGAGGGGGATTGAAACATATTACGGCTCAAGCCATATCCTCTTCGGCGTCTCCCTCGCTGTCAACAAAGGAGAGGTGGTCGGTCTTCTGGGGAGAAACGGCGCCGGGAAAAGCACCACCATGCGGAGCATCATGGGCCTTACCCCTCCCCGAAAAGGGCAAATCTCCTTTAACAATGAAGACATTACAGGCCACAAACCATTTTTGCTCTTCCGAAAAGGGATCGGTTATGTCCCTGATGATCGCAGGGTCTTTGCAGATTTAAGCGTCGATGACAACTTGGAGATCGTGTTCCGCAGGGGAACCGAATGGAATAAAGAGAGGGTTTACGGGCTCTTCCCCGCTCTGGGTGAAATAAAAACAAGAAGGGCCGGGAACCTGAGCGGCGGCGAACAGCAGATGCTCACCATTGCCAGGGCCCTTATGGGGGGGCCGGAACTGCTCCTGCTTGACGAACCGACGGAAGGACTGGCGCCGCTTATTGTCCGTGACCTGGAAGCGCAGATTCTCAAGCTGCGGGATGCAGGCATCAGCATCCTCCTGTCAGAACAGAACGTAAGATCGGCGCTGAAGATGATCAGCAAGGCCTATGTCATCGATAACGGGAGAATTCGCTTCTCAGGGACCGTTGCCGAGCTCAAAGCGAACGAAGAGGTGAAGAAGAAGTATTTGATGGTATAGGCCATCACCCGCCTTACCGTCTAACCGAATTCCTGTTTTTCAGCTAAAATCCCCCGTAATAATCCAGTGCAGAACCCTTCCCGGCCCATGTACGCAGGTGGTCATCGAGGCTTCAATGTCTCCGGTGCGGCTTGGGCCGGTGACGAAGGTCAGGCGCGAGGGGATATCGGCGCCGAATTCCGCCAGATAGCCGCCAAGGTCGGGCCGGCAATCTTTTGCGCAACTGAGCGCAAGGTGTGTTTCCGGCAAAAGGGAGGCCAAGGTCCCAAGGCCTGGCCCGGAGGGGAAGGCAAGGCTTCCCGTTTCCGCGATAAATGCGCCGCAAAAGGTGATGCCCAGGTTGGCAGAACCCAGGGCCGACCGGTTCCATTCGTAGCTGCCGTCCATTCTTCGTCGTGGCGAGACTGTAGCAGAACCGCACTTCTCAACTTCGGTCTTCACGGTGCGAAGAAGAGGCTCAGGCCAGCCGATCAGTGGAAGCGCGACGGATTTGGCCTTGAGTTCGTCGACAAGCGCCTCAAGGCGCCGATTGAGATCGGACAAGCTCAAAAGCTCAACATGGACGCCCACGCCCTGGGCCTTTGCCAAGTATTGATTGAGGATCATTGGCCGTGGCTCCTTGTTTTCCACCAGTCGCGGAAACTCTCTCCCGCTTGCGGTTCGGGCGGCTCACGGCACACCGTCCATTCTTTCAGCGCCGGCGCCATCAGCCCCTTGACGCCTTTTTTCAGCATCTGACGCATTGCGATCATTCCAAGCCGGTAGAGGGAAGGGGTATGCGCGCCAAAGGCAGCCATTTTCATCATCAAAGGCGGTTTATTGACGTCGGAGCGCAGATCCCGAAGATAATCGGGCAAAGGCACGCACACCGGGCACACTTCGGCGCAGCGACCGCAAAGGGTGCAGGCGTTTGGCAGATCGGCGTAGATTTCAAGCCCGGAGATCAGCGGTGAAAGGACCGAACCCATCGGACCGGGATAGACGGCCTGATAGGCATGGCCGCCCACCGCCCGGTACACGGGGCAGTGGGATAGACACGCTCCGCAGTGCAGACAGTGCAATATCTCGCGGTAAGGGCCTTTGGCGATTCGGGAGCGGCCATTGTCCAAAAGGATGATGTGTAATTGTTCCGGCCCCTCTTCCTCTCCGGCGCGGCGCGGGCCGGTGACGATCGACAGATAGGAGGAAATCGTCTGGCCGGCGGCGGACCGGGCCAGCAGCGCCAGAAACTTGGGCATGTCGGCCATTTCCGGGATGATCTTGTCGATGCCCACCACCGCCAGTTGAATGCGCGGCAGGGTGGTTGCCATGCGGATGTTGCCCTCGTTGCTTAACAGCACGATGGCGCCGGTGTCGGCGATGGCGAAATTGCCTCCGGTGATCCCCATATCCGCGGCCAAAAACTTTTCGCGCAGCTCTTTTCGCGCGGCGGCTACCAACGCCTCAACACTTAGGTCCGGCGGCGTGCCAAGCCTGTCGGTGAAGAGTTCCGCCACCTGGGCGCGGCTTCTGTGGATTGCCGGGGCCATGATGTGCGAGGGCTTCTCATTTGCAAGCTGGATGATGAACTCGCCCAGATCGGTTTCGGTGACGGTGACGCCCGCTGCCTCCAGCGCCTCGTTTAACTCTACTTCCTCGGCGGTCATCGACTTGCCCTTGACGGCGGTTTTGGCGCCGTTGTCGGCGGCTATCTTGATGGCAAGACGGGCCGCTTCTGCTGCGTCTTTTGCCCGATGGACAACCGCACCGGCGGCCTGGGCATTGGCGGCAAAAGATTGCGCGTATTTCTCCAGATCGCCGGAGATTTCCAGCTTTCGGGTGCGCCCATAGTTGCGAAGCGCTTCAAAATCGGGTGTGTTAGCGACGGCCAGCGCCATCATTCCGGAAAGGAGGTTGGCGGTTTTTCGCACTGCGGCGATGACCTGGGAGTTTCGCACGGCCTCGCGGGATGCTTTTCGGAAATTGGGGACAATAGGGCTCATCGCGTTTTGCCCTCCAGCGCTTCCATCATCAGTTCGGCAAGGTGGACAAAGCGAAGCCGGCCAAGATTTTGCCTCCTGGCGCCCGCCGAAAGGTGGGTAAGGCAGCTCATGTCCAGGGCGGCAACGGTTGAAGCGCCGGTAAGAACGATATTCCCCAGTTTGTCTTCCATCATTTTGCCCGAAACTTCAGGGAATTTGACGCTGAAACTGCCGCCGAACCCGCAACAGGCGTCCGCATCGGGCAGGGGGACGAAATGATCGCCCAACATCTGCTTCAGGTAGTTCTCGGCCACTCCGCGCAGTCCGATGCCGCGCAGGGTGCGGCAACTGGAATGGTAGGTGGTGCGGGCGGGTTCCGGATGGGGCGGAAGTCCTGGAATGTCCAGTATGCGGTGCATATACTCGCAAATCTCGTAGGTTTTTGAGGCCAGTTTCCGGAAGCGGTCCTGAAGCTTGGGCTCCCCTTTGAATAGGGGCCAATAACGGTTCCTGACCGTATCCACGCAGGAAGAACTGGGCGCGACAATGGCCTCCGAGCGCTCGAAAACCTTCAGGAAATGAAGCGCCATGATTCTCGCGCTTTTGGCGTCGCCGGTGTTCAGCCAGGGCTGGCCGCAACAGGTCTGTTCTTCCGGAAAATCGACGTCAACGCCATAGCTTTCCAGCACGCGCACCGAGGCCCGGCCCACACTGGGGTAGAGGGCGTCGGCGCCGCAAGTGAGGAAAAGAGAGACTCTTCGTGTTGTCGGCATGTTCATTATCGCCCTGCGCTGCACTACTCTGAGCAACCGTTGGGAAGACTTTTGGAAACACCGTGCGGCGGCGTCAAAATCGCCCTTATCAATTTATCGGACACCCTTTATGGATTCGCGAGGACTCCCCGGTTACGCCGGTACCAGAGGTTGGGAAAGAATCGGTAGAGGAGTCTCGATACCGGGCCGATGTACTCCTTCGTCCGGCGGTCGAACTGCGTTGCCTGGAGGATCTGTTCCCGGATGGCCTCCCGGGTCCTCTCGTCGTTGAAGATCTTGTAGGCGCAGTGAAAGATCGGGCTGTACATGTTCCGCTTCTCCAGGAACTTATGGACATTCAGGATGGTATTGGGCCCCTCCGGCTTTCCGTCGATCCGCTGAAGGACCTTCAGATGGGTCTCGACCGGATTGCCGGTGAAGCTCTCATAGAAAAAACTGCCGTAGCGGTGGTTCTTGCTCGCATCCGACGAAAGCGTGATGTACATGTCCCCCACGCCCGCCTGGCTCTGGAAGGCCTGAAAGCTCCCGCCGAGGATCCGGGAGAGGGATCTCACCTCCACCCCGGAACGGGAGAAGAGCGTCCCGGGAATCGAGTCGCCGAGATTCAGGCGGTCCGCCACCCCCTTGACGTTGGCCACGATGTTCTTCAGCGCGCCGCACGCCTCGATCCCGACGGAGTCGAAATTGTAGTAGGAGGTGAGCTCGCGGCGGTTGGAACCGAGAAACTCCTTGCGAACGGTCCGACAGATCGACTTCGCTCCCGCCACCGTAAGACAGACCGGATTCCCCAAGGCGATGTCCATATCGAAGAAAGGCCCGCCAATCGAAACCACGGCGAACCGGTCCTTCAGTTTGAAGAAATGGTTCCGGATGAGCTGGGAAGGGGTGATGAGTTGGCGGGTCGTTTCGACCGCCGTAAGGCCTTTGATCGCCGAAATGAAACAGGTATTCGTGACCTTGTGCTGGAGGATCGGCTCGATCCGGTTGAGGATCTCCGGAAGCCGGTCCATCGTGACGGAGAGGAATATGAAATCGTTCTCCTCGACGACCCGTTCCAGATCGTTGGTCGCCTGGACCTTCGGGGAGAGGCGGGGAACCTGATCCATCCCGCCGAGACGCCGCGCGAGGTCCTCGGTCAGGTGCCGCGGATTCAGGTGTTCCCGGTTGATCGTTCGGCAGACATCGCCATCATGGTAATAGATGATCACCCGCTTGTCGTCCCGGCCGAACTTGTAGGCAAACGCGGTCCCGAGGCGCCCCGGCCCGATGATGGCAATCCTGTCCGTCTCCAAAGGCAAACCCGTCAGCATAAGGTCACTCTTCTAAAACCTCGCGGGCAATAACGAGCCGCTGCACCTCCGAGGTCCCCTCGTAGATCGTGGTGACCCGCGCGTCGCGGTAAAGCCGCTCCACCTTGTATTCTTTCATGTAACCGTAGCCGCCGTGGATCTGGACGGCGCGGTAGGCCGCCCGGTTGGCCATTTCGGAGGCGAAGAGCTTGGCCATCGAGGCCTCCCGCTTGAAGGGCAGCCCCTGGTCTTTCTTGTCGGCGGCGAAGAGGGTAAGCCAGTGGGCCGCCTCGATCTCGGCGGCGGTGTCGGCGATCATCCACTGGATCGCCTGGAAAGAGCCGATGTTCTTCCCGAACTGCTTGCGCGTCTTCGCGTACGCCACCGCCTCGTGGAGGCAGGCCCGCGCAATCCCGAGAGACTGGGAGGCGATCCCGATCCGGCCGCTGTCGAGGGCGACCATCGCGATCTTGAAGCCGATCCCTTCCTTTCCGAGCAGGTTTTCCCTCGGGATCCGGCAGTCGTCGAAGAGGAGCTCGACGGTATTGGAGGCCCGGAGCCCCATCTTGTCCTCTCTCCGACCGATGCGGAAACCCGGCGTCCCCTTCGTCAGCAGGAGGGCGGAAAGCCCGCGGTTCGACTTCTCGGCGCCGATCCGGGTGATCAGAACAATCACGTCGGCATAAGAGCCGTTTGTGATGAAGATCTTCGAGCCGTTCACCAGATAATGGTCGCCCCTCTCCTCGGCGCGCGTCGTCATCCCCCCGGGGTCGGAACCCGCGTCCGGCTCCGTGACGGCGAAGGCCCCGAGCATCTCCCCGCGGGCAAGCGGCGCGAGGTAGCGCTGCTTCTGTTCCTCGCTGCCGAACTTGAGGATCGGATCGGAGGAGAGGTTCGTCACCGACATCGTCACCGCCGTGGAGGCGCAGGCGTAGGCGATCTCCTGGAGGGCAAGGGAGTAGCTCACGGCGCCCGCCCCGGCGCCGCCGTACTCGACCGGGATCATCATCCCCATGAGCCCGAGCCCCCCCATTTTTCGGACGGCCTTTTCCGGGAAGGTCTCCTCCCGATCCCACTTGCCGGCGAAGGGCTCCAACTCCTTCTTCGCAAAATCGCGCGCCATCAACCGGATCATCTCCTGCTCCGGGGTCAGTTGAAAAGCCATCGCAGCCTCCTTTCAGGGAACGTAAATGACCACCAGCAGTTCCGCGGCCTCCGGATTGGGGTTGCTCAGCTTGTGGTGGAGGGCGGAATTGAAATGGATGCTCTCTCCCTGGGCCAGTCGGGTGACGTTCTCGCCGATCTGGATGGTGACCCCCCCCTTGAGGACGAATTCGAACTCCTCTCCCTCATGGTGAAACTCCACCCCTTTGTGTTCGGTCTGCGCGTCGACCGTGACCAGATAACCCCGCAGGTGCTTATCCGGTCCCGGCTTGCTTAGCGATGTGTAAGCATAAGAGTCAACACGCTTCTTGTGGCTTTTCGAGCGCCGCTTCGTCGCCTGCGTCTCCCCCTCCGTCTCCAGCTCGTCCATGTTCAGCTTGAGGACGCGGCTGAGCTGGAGGACGAGCGACACGGGCGGGACGATCTTCTCCTCTTCGACCCCTTTGAGGATCTCCGGTTGGTACCCCGTCTCCAGGGCAAGGTCCGCAATGCTCATCCCCATCTTCGCCCGGCCGGCCTTCACCCGCTGGCCGAGGGAGCTCTTCTCGTTTTTCTTTCTGGCCATTTGACGCCTCCTTGTTATTAACGGAACATCATGCATTACGCTTGTAAAGGGCTTGGTCACGGGGAGATAGCCTATATGAACCTCATCCGTTTGTAAAGCACCAGACAGGGTAGCTTGACGCCGTCCCTCGCCAATCGCCTTCCAACCCCCTCCAGTGGGAATTTTGTTTCTTTATGGTAACGAACGCCCGAGCTTTTTCCCCAGATCCTCGGCCGCCTTCATCAGGGGCTCGTTCGCCCGGATCTCCCCCGCCCCGAGCGCGCTCCCATAGACCATCCCAACGATCTTCGCCCCGGCATATCTGAATGCGTCCTGAAAGGTTCTGAGCGCGTTCACACAGCCCGAAGCGAACGGATCGGCGTCGCCGTAGCTCATCGCGATGGCGATCCGTTTCCCGGCGAAGGCATCCTGGCCATAGGCTAAAAGCGCGAAGCAGCGGTCCATGAAGAGTTTCGTCTGCGCCGACATCGTGAACCAGTAAACAGGGCTCGCGATGACCCAGGCGTCCGCCGCAAGAAGCTTCGGATAAAGATCCTGCATGGCATCCTTGATGGCACAGCCCTTGCTCCCCTTCTTCTGGCAGGCGTAACAGGAGTTGCAGGGGGCGATCTTCAAACCGTGGAGGAAAACCGTTTCCACCTTCGCCCCGGCCGCCTTGGCCCCCTTGGCGATCTGCGCCGCCAGAATGGCGCTGTTCCCTTTCTTCCGCGGACTCCCCAGCAGCGCCAGAACCTTCTTCGCTTCCTTATTCTCTTCCTTTCTTACCGATTTTCCCGCCATAACTCGCCTCCGCTCCCGTTTCATTCCGCTCGCGCGGCCTCCGCCTATTCCGCCTATTCCGCCACCTGATTCCGTAAGAAGCCGCCATGCTGTTCCGATTCAAAGCGCCAGGGTATTCCGATTGATTCCGCCACCCCTAGTCGGAGCGTAGCGACGCTGGTTATTCGTTCTTTCTCATAGACGGTCCTTCAGGTCAAGCCGGCATATTTTTTTCTCAGCGATCCTCCTTTCAAGTTGGTCTTATAGGCGTTGTGGATCAGGCGGTCGAGGACGGCGTCGGCGATTGAGAAAACGGATATCCATGAGGGCGTTCACCCCGAAAATGACCCGGCATCGGCCGGCATCGGAATGACCAGAGGCATCCCCTGGGCGACGGCATGGGGCTACGTCTGCCGCGGTTCCTGTCGGGGAATCACATGGACCGCCGTCGCTTTGAAGGAGGCGATGACGCGCTTTCCTTCTTCCAGGGAAAGAGTTTCGAGAGACTGGCGCGTCACATAGGCCACAAGGTCGAAACCGCAGTTCAGAAGGACCCGGTTGAAAAGCCCGAGCGGCGTGATCTTCCGGATCGTTCCGGGAAAGGCGTTCCGGGCGCTCGTCCCGGGCGGCGGGATGTTCGTGGAGAGGGTCACATGTTCCGGCCGGATGCAGCAGAGGACCCTTTCTCCAGGCCGGAGATGGCCAACCGCCTGGATCTCGCCGCCTTCCACAGCAGCCGTGAACACCCCGTCGGAACTCCGGAGGACGCGTCCCGGCAGGACCGTTTCCACCCCCACGAAGGAGGCGACGAAACCGTCCGCCGGCCGATTGATCACCTCGGCGACCGGCCCGATCTGGACGATTTTCCCCCCGTTCATCACCGCCATCCGGTCGGCCAGCCGGAGCGCCTCCGTCTGGTCATGGGTCGACGCCACCGCCGTCGTGTGCGTCTCGCGTATGATCCGTTCGAGATCGCCGATCAGCGCCTCGCGCGTCGGCGGATCGAGTGCCGAAAAAGGTTCATCGAGGAAAACGATCTCCGGTTTCGTGACAAAAGCCCGGGCGAGACTGGTCCGCTGCGCCTCCCCGCCGGAGAGCTTTCGGGCGGAGCGCTTCGTCAGGTGAGCAATGCCGAAAAGTTCCAGATAACCCGGAACGACCCGCCCGATCTCCTCCCGTCCCATGCCGCGGATCTTCAGCCCTGCTGCGACATTGTCGAAAACCGTCGCGTCGAACAGGAGCGGCTCCTGGAAGACCATCGCAATGCGGCGCCGGTATTCGACATCGCCGCGACCGGCGTCGATCTCCCGCCCGTTGAAAGAAAAGCGGCCCCGTGAAGGTTTCAGCAGACATGCCAGCGTAAGCAGGAGCGTCGATTTCCCCGCGCCGTTCGGACCGATCAGGGCCAGGAGCTCTCCGGGATGCACATCGAAGGCTGGGATATCGAGGACCGTCGCCCCCCCCCGGCGGACCAGAAGGTTTTCGGCCTGCAGCAGGATTTCCGGACGGGATTCGGGGGGCAGGGCAACCGCCGCCGGATCCAAAGGATATCCGGAACCGTCGCCACCCCTGACAATCCTCTTGTTCCGAAGCAGGGCTTCTGCATGGGTTCCGGGATTCATCGGGGCCTCTCCCGCTGCTGGATCTGCGTGAGGATGGCGTTCACGAAAAAGGCGAGGAGCATCAGGATGATCGAGAGCGCGATTGCGACATCGAAGTTCCCCCGTCCCGTCTCCATGACCGTCGCTGTCGTCAGGACCCGGGAGTAGCCCCTGATGTTGCCGCCGACCATGATGGAGGCCCCCACTTCCGAGATGATGCCGCCGAAGCCGGCCATCACGGCCGCCAGGAGCGGCAGGCGCGCCTCCTTGACCAGGAGCCAGACCATCTGCACGCGCGTGGCCCCCAAGGCGAGGATCTGGAGGCGGAGGTTCACCGGCAGATTCTGAATGGACGCCAAGGTGATCCCCGTGACGATCGGGGTGGCGATGACGGCCTGGGCCAGGATGATGGCCGTCGGGGTATAGAGGATCTCCAGAAAGCCGAGCGGCCCGTTCCGCCAGAGGAAGATCGTCACGAAGAGGCCGACGACCACCGGCGGGAGGCCCATCCCGGTGTTGATCAGGCTGACGACCAGTTGCCTCCCCGGGAAACGGGAAACGGCCACGGCCGTCCCGACGGAGATTCCTATGAAGAGGCTGATCAGCGTCGCCGTCCCC
>Ga0210056_1000431_pt1 | contig 34129 bp, 53 predicted proteins | sample CryGeyCG2014_080_2_FD_183965 | JGI IMG/M metagenome (GOLD analysis project Ga0210056, IMG submission 183965) | Groundwater microbial communities from aquifer - Crystal Geyser CG07_land_8/20/14_0.80 (SPAdes) (version 2) | ecosystem: Environmental > Aquatic > Deep subsurface > Groundwater | place...
TCTATCACATTTTTATTTGCGCGGTTCCTGCTGGGGTGGGATCTTCTTCCTGGATTGCTTCTAGGCGCTATAGTCGGGGGGTCAAGCTCATCTATTGTCGCTCCCCTGATGAGAAAAGTTAATGCAAGCAATAATATTGCGACTTTGTTAACTCTAGAATCCACATTCACAGATGCTTTGACAGTTATTATTGCAATCGGGGTCATCCAGCTTCTTATGCAGCCGGCGATGAACACATTCTATTCAATTTCGCATGTTATAGCAAGCGCTTTTTCCATTGGGTCTATGAGCGGCCTTTTAATTGGCATAGTCTGGCTGAAGATATTGAAGGCATTGGAGGGCGAGTCTTACAAGAGCATTCTAACCCTTGCGATTGTTCTCCTGCTTTACTCATTCACCGAGTCTTTAGGCGGCAATGGAGCTATATCCTCGCTTATGTTCGGGCTGGTGATAGGAAATGCAAAGACAATATCCCATATCCTGAGATCAAAAGAAGAGATGAAGACAGAAAAAGAGATGAAAGAATTCCACTCTGAAATATCATTCCTTGTAAGGACATTCTTTTTTGTTTACCTCGGCGTGATTGTTGCATTCAACAGCTTATACATTGTGCTGATGGGTGTTTTATTGTCGGTGCTGATTTTGATTGGGAGAATTTTTGCAGTCTGCTTATCCAGCATTAATGATAATGAAATAATCAAGAACAGAAGCTTAATGATAATAATGCTTCCTCGTGGCTTAGCAGCTGCTGTACTATCGCAATTGCCTTTATATAATGGTTTAAGCAACGCGAATATTTACTTGGATATTGTTCTTACAGTTATTGTGGCTACTGTAATTATGTGCACTATAGGCGTTTTTATTTTTTCGAGAAGCAAAGCTAAAAATGAAAAGAGGGGAAAATCCTGAAAAGTAAAATGCCTGGATATGGAGTGTTTGGGTTTTTGTTGATTCTTATTATTAACTTGGCTGTACCTCTCAGCCTTTTTAAGACTGGAGTGTTCGTCAAATATTACTTTCCCTTCATCTGGCTGGGCTTTGTCTTGTTTGTTGACAGCCTAGTTTATAAATTCAGGGGAAATTCCCTTATAAAAAATGATTTTAGGAAGTTCATCAACCTCTTTGCTGTTTCAATTCTTTTTTGGGCTGTTTTTCATTTGATTTCAGGGTGTGTTCAGCTATGGGTTTGCGGCAGAATTCAAGGCTTTTCGCCTGTCGAGTATTTTATCCTTTCATCAATTGTTTTTTCTTTTGTACTGCCGGCTATATTTGAAGTGAGCGATTTAATCGGGGCATTAACTTCATTCAGCCTACGCACAAAAAGATTAAGCCCGCAAAGATTGTTTTTATACCTGATGATTCTGCTTGGAGTGGCTTCTTTTATATTTCCGATATTTAACCCTGGATTTACGTTCCCGCTGATCTGGGTGAGCTTGTTCTTAATTTTTGACCCGATCAATTATTTGAAAGGCCAGCCGTCTATTATTAAGTATATGTTCAAAAGCGAGTGGGAAGTCCCTATCTCTTTGCTTATATCTGGGGCTGTTTGCGGCTTTTTCTGGGAGTTCTGGAATTTATGGGCTTATCCAAAGTGGTCGAGGGCCGTCCCATTCTTTGACTTTTACAGGACATTTGATGTTGCGTTGGGAGGCTATATATTCTACTTCTTCTTTGCGTGGGAGCTGTTCGCTATGTATCACTTCATCAGGTTCATCGGCAGGAGCTATTTAGCGGCAGGTGTTAATTTTATTAAAAGAAGAATCAGGAGGTAAGCTTATGAGGCATGCTTATACTACAAGCTCATTCCCAAGCAATGCAAAAAATATGAAGGATGCAAAAGTAGTTGTGTTTGGCGTCCCTTTGGATTCTACTGTGGATTATTTGCCTGGGACTAGGTTCGGGCCGAGGATTATCAGGGAGGCTGCTAATTTTATAGAGCCATTCGACATTCATCTCCAAAAAAACCTCCTTGAAAGGATGAATATTATAGATATAGGGGACATAGAGCCTGTCAGGGGAAATGCTGAAAAGACTTTAGAAAGGGTTGAAGGCCAATTCAAGGAAATAACCAAGAGAAAGAAGTTCCCTGTTATGCTTGGCGGGGAGCATCTCATAAGCTTGGGCGCGGTTAAGGCGCTGCCTAAAGGGGCGAAGATCATATCATTTGACGCGCATTATGATTTGAAAGAAGTGTGGGAAGGAAGCGAGTTCACGCATAATACATGGCTGAGGCGGGCATCAGAGATAGTTGGAAAGAAGAATGTCTGCATTATCGGCGTGAGATGCGGAGACGAGTTTGAGGATGAGTATTCTAAAGGCATTCTAGTCAATCCCAGCTTCAAGCAGCTTGAGGGCTTTGTCAAAGGAAAGGATGTTTATTTGAGCGTTGATATGGATGTGTTTGATCCTTCTATTGCTCCAGGCGTCGGGACTCCAGAGCCTGACGGGATGAAATATCATGAGTTTGTTGAGAGGGTTAAAGTGATTTGCAATTTTGGAAGCATTCTTGGCCTGGATGTTGCTGAGGCAAGGCCTTTAGGCGAGAACAAGATAACTGAAATACTTGCTGGGAAGGCTATTTTTAAGGTTCTTTTGGAAGAGAAGGGATGATTATCTAAAAGCATATTAAATTAAAAAAAGACAATATTTACTGTTAGCGAGCAGGGGTCGCGTAGTCTGGTCAATCGCGCTAGGTTGAGGGCCTAGTTCCTTAGTGGATGCGTGAGTTCGAATCTCACCTCCTGCATATATTTAAAAAACAATCACGTTTAAATTAATTATGAATTACGATACGATAATTGTCAGATACTCAGAAATATTCCTTAAGTCGGATTTTGTCAGAAACCAGCTGGAAAAGAAGCTCTCGGAAAACATAAAGAGCGGAATAAAAACACGAGAAATAACAGCAAAACTAACAAGAGAAAGAGGAAGAATATTCATTACAACAAGCCAAACAGAGGAAATATCCTGTCTTCTAAAGCATGTGTTTGGAGTGCTTTCATTCTCGCCGGCAATTAAAATCAGGCTTGGCCAGTTAGAGGATTTTGTTAAAATAAACGCGGAAAAAATGCTGAAGGGAAAAACATTTGCAGCCAGAGTGAAAAGAGAAGGAGTCCATGAATTCACAAGCAAAGAGATGGGAGCAAGGTTAGGAGAAATAGTAATCGAGGCAACAAACAAAAAAGTCGATCTTACAAATCCAGAATCTGAATTGTTTGTGGAAGTGAGGGACCAGGATGTTTATGTGTTCACTGAAAAGGTTTTTGGACCTGGCGGAATTCCATTGGGCTCTCAGGGAAGAGTCAATTGCTTTGTGGATTCTGATGAGGGTTTGGCTGCCTGCTGGCTCATGATGAAAAGGGGATGCACGCCAAACATCTATCACACCATTTCTGTTGATGCTCTCGATAAATGGTCTTATGGGAATAAGCTGAAAAAAATCAGGGTGAAATCTATTGAAGAGGTTGGAAGTGACCATCCTTTGGTTGTCGGAGATAGACTAGAGAAAGATGGAATAAAAAGATACGATGGGTTTGCTACTGTTCTTGCTCCGATAATAGCGTTTACTAAAGATGAAATAAATCAATCTGTGAAGAAGATAAACACATAAGCCTTGAAAAACCTATAATTATCAGATATCTATGCCACCCCGCAAGATTCCCAAGGAAGATTTTGTAGCTCAAGTTGTCAGGGATATTGTCAGGAAGAGAGGGTATGTGGATACGCAGAGGGAATTGCGCTATCTTGTTGAAAAAAGGCTGAAAAAATTTGACCTTGGATTCGCCATATCTTCCGGGAGAGCCAAGAAAATCGCTTTAAACATACCTGAAATCAGAATAAAAGCCAAAACAAAAAAATCACCGAAGATGAAGCAGATCAACAAATGCCCTGCATGCGAAGCAAAAATAAAAAAACTTTACGGAACTAACCTTCTGAACAAAAGAATCCATATAGGCTATGCCTGCAAGAAATGCGGATTCTCGACTGACTTAAGCTCTGTTGTGCCCATGAGGTATATGTTTGTTTGGAAGAGTTGAGTTATTTTTATATTAGTGCTGATAATATATTATCTTGTTTATTAATTGACTTGAAAGTGGTGAAAATTATGAAATTCTTTCCTTCGGTACTGGCATATTTAGGATCAAATATTAGAGGAAGAAGGGTTTCAGTAGAACCCGGAACAATGATTGGTGATTTGACTACAGAACAGATTGGGAGGCTGTTTTTAACTAGTGTAACAGTTGAAACATCTGAATATAGCACACATACAGGAGAATTACGTTATAAAAATGGATATGTTTTGAATGAAGAAGGAATTGTTGATTATGAATTACCGCCGGAGTCAGTTATAAAATCATATACAAGTTTCCGTGAATATTTATTTGGACATTAATTAATCCAATTTTTTTATTATCTTATCAACAACTTCTTCAGGGCTTAGGCTAGTGGTGTCAATTACAATATCAGCCGTTCCCTTTTGAGTGTTTCTATCAAAGCCGTACATTCTTTTCCATTCTTTCTCTTCCATCTCCTCCCTCTCTTTTAATTTCTTCTTAGCTTCTGCAATAGGGACTCCATCCCTTCTAGAAGTTCTTCTAACTCTTTCCTCAAAGCTGCAATCCACCCAAACTTTGAGGTCAGCCAAATCTTTCAGAACCCATATAGACAGCTTCCCGCAGATGACAGCATTGCCTTTTTTCGCCAGTTCCCTTTGATAATCATCAATTCTTTCATGCAATGCTTTGCTTTTTCCTTTATCTGTTCTCCAGAGGTCAAGCACCTCATTTGTATCATCCTTTTTATCGGATGGCTTAAAGAATTTCTGGCCAGGCGAGAAATAGTCTACTCCCAGCTTCTCGGCTAAAGCCTTAGCAATAGTCGATGTCCCAGCGCCAGGCTTTCCTGAAATCGCAATAACAACCATTTAATCCCCGAGAATAATAATAATTTATTAGAAGAAATAATTGTGTTGATTGTATGAATCCATTAAAACAATTGCTTGGTATATTGCTTATAGTTTTGGCATGGCTAGATCCATTTGAGTTGGGCACATCCTTTCAGGTGTTGTTCTTTATTCTGGGATTTGATCTGGTCGGGTTTTTCATGCAAATAGTGATTTTTGCTGCAGACATGCTTTTGGGTATATCAGATCTAGGGTGGCACCTGATTATTTTCATAGCAGTGGAAGGGCTGTTCTACTTTCTAAAGGTTAAAGCCCTGTTCAGCTATATTGTCAAGCCTTTAGTTGTGTTCTTTATTATATTTTCAAGTGGATTAGGATGGGAGTTAGGGGTGATTGTAGGGGGAATAGATTTATTATTGAATGTAGGAAAGAAGTATATTTGATTGGCTGTGAGCCGAGATCGCGTAACCCGGTATCGCGCTAGCCTGGAAAGCTAGTGTCCTTCGGGACTTGGGGGTTCAAATCCCTCTCTCGGCGTCTGGAACTGAATATCCGTAATCCCATGGTAGTCCGTAAATGTTTCGGACGGCATGGCGATAATATGGAAACAGTTCACAAAATTTCTAGAAGTTTAGATCTCTATATGAAGAAGATCAAAGAATCTAATCTTTCTGAGGTTGATAAGAAAGACATTGAAGCGTTTCATAATGAAGTTTTTGCTCGGGGATTGACCAAATCTAGAGCTTTGTTCTATATCCAGAAGATATGGGTATTAACTAAAATGAAGGCAAAAGATTTTAGGGATCTGAATAAGACTGATATGAAAGATCTAATAACAAAGATAGAGACTAATGATTGCTATACTGCATGGACTAAAGCTGGGTATAAGATTACTTTAAGGAAATTCTACCAATTTTTACGTGGTTATGAGTGGAATAGCAAGAAATATCCAAAAGAGGTTGATTGGTTTTCATTGACCGTTAAGAAGAAGGATAGAAAATTACCAACAATATTAACAGAAGAAGAAGTTCTAAATCTGATTAAAAACGCAAATAATCTTAGAGATAAAGCATTGATCAGTGTTTTGTATGAAGGGGGTTTTAGAGTTGGTGAATTACTAAATGTCAAAATAAAGGATGTTTCTTTCAATGAATATGGATCTAAAATGGTAGTTTCTGGGAAAACTGGTGGTAGAATCATACTTTTAGTGTCTTCTAGGTTGTTTTTGAATGAATGGTTAGAATACCATCCGAATAAAGATGATCCAGAAGGCTATCTCTGGGCTAGTTTTGCGACCAAAAACAAAGGTGAAAGGTTAGGCTATCAGTATGTAAGAAAAATGTTAAAGGGGATTTCAAGAAAGTCTGGTATAAAGAAGAGAATTTATCCACATTTGTTTAGACATAGTCGTGCAACACATCTGGCAACAAAGCTAACAGAATCACAAATGAAGCAGTATTTTGGGTGGGAACAGGACTCAAAGATGACTGGTGTTTACATTCATCTATCTGGCAAACAGTTGGATGATAGTATCCTAGAGATACATGGATTAATCAATAAAGAGAAGAAAAAAGAACAGTTAGACCCTATTAAATGTGAAAGATGTGGTTTTGTTAATGATATTGGAATTGAATTCTGCAAGCAATGTAATTTACCTTTAACAACCTCAGCTATAATTAAGATTCAAGAAGAGCAAAAGAAGAGAGAAAAGGAATATATTGATTTGATGGATAGGGAGAAGTTATTGGATTTTATTAGAAGTAATATTAAAGAAGGTATACATGAAGCTTTGAAACAAGAAAAATAAAATCGTAATTAAGGATATTAATTAAACCTTCCATAAGATACGTTCCCCATTCCTTAAATTGAATAAAGCCTTCTTAACAACTCCAATATCTTCAAGATAGAGAAGATGTTTTTCAACAGTCTTTCTATTTGTTTTGGTGTCTACGCTCAGCTCATGAATGTTCATTGGTCTCTTTGAAAGGGATTCTTGTATTGCATTTCTTATTTCTGCGAACGACTTCTTCATTTCCATCTACCTCACTATTAACCTATTAACCGAATATGCACCTCGGTATCTATTCAATTTCTTGATTGAGTTTTGTTCAAATACCATAGATCAAACCTCAATAATCGCCATCTTCATAGTCTTCATCATCCTCATAATCATCTTCTTCATCAATCTCATCAGCATATTTTGGTCTTTTAGCATTATCTGGAAGGCTAAGACCATTATTGTTTGTTTTACGGATCATATCCAGTTTTTTAGGCATTTCCATAAGTTCCTTAAAATTCCTATCACTTCTTTCTTGCCGCTCAATATCCAATCTTTTTTGTTCCTGCAACTTTTCCTGATAAATTTCCTTCTCTAGTTTTTCCTTTTCATGCTGCAGCCTAATTAATTCAATCTGTTCTTTCATAGAATCCACACGAGAAGTAATTGGTGATTGTTGACCGATCATCGATGATCGATCGTGATCGATCACGATCGATGGATTTCTGTTCGGAATTTGTTTTTTATCATGGGTTTGCATATGCAAGTTTAGAGTAGGTACGCTTCTTACAACTTTACCACAAATTTTGCATTGTTCCATTCAATCACCAATTAAATTGATTCCCAATTTTCAAGATCCTCTTTAGTCTCTTTTCTTTTGAGTATAGGATCTATGTAATCATCTGGTTGTTTGAGATAGTCTTTCAAATTTTTCATGATCTTGACCTCGAAAGTGGTTGACGCTTCTGTCCTTTCTGTCCTTCAACGACAGTATCGTCAGAAAGGACAGTATCGTCAGTAACGACAGTATCGTCAGAAATTAACAAATCCTTATATTTTGGTATTGTAATGGTAGTAAAAGGTTCATATTTGTAAACTATTACACTTCTTTTTACATCTTCTCTGTATTCAGAATCAACTTTCAGTAAACCATAACCACTTAATTTTTTCAACTTCCTTTCCAATGTTCTATCAGATATGAATGTTGTATATTTTTCCAGGTCTTTGGTCGAATAATTTTCTGATGGTAGTTCTCTGATAATCTCAATTATTTTTTGCTCATCTTTTGTTAACGGGATCATGAAGGGATTGCTAGTAATTTTCTGCAATACAGTCTTTGCATTATTGTAATCCTCTGCTTGTGCTAAATAGTAACCATCATCATCTTGTTTTCTTTGAAATTGATAGAAAGCACAAGATGATTTAATAAAATCTAGAAATCTGTCAATATGAGTCCTCATTAGTATATGGGATGATTTATTTAACGGAAAAATAACTTTCAACTTATCAGCGAAAGGGATTTTTACTTTTACCCTTTTCAATAATTTTAATGCTTCAATAAATTCTTCATCATATTCTACTTTTTTACCAGTCTTTGCTAATTCCAATTTTTTATTCATTATTGCACTTGATTGATCTATACTCTCGTCTAAATTAACAATAGAGAATCGTCTTGTTATCTCTCTTGACGGACTTGCTGATTCTGTTGTGACTATCATTACAGGAGTTCCCACAATTTCTATATCGATTGGTCTTTGATTTACCAAGACAGTTGCAATAGATCCTGTTGATGACATGACCTTGAACACATCGCTATTTAAGATAGTATTCGATACATCCTCGTTATAGAATATCTTACCATCCCAAGTCCATTCAGGCTCAAACTTAGGATTGTGCCAGTAAGTGAATACTTTCTCAGAAATCCTAGTTCTTTTAACCCATCTATCTTTAGGTATTATTTCTAATGTCCTTTCAACAACCCAGTCCTTACCAGATCCAGTAGTTGAATTAACTATGAGGTTATTTGATGTTTTGTTAACATTCTCAACTAAAGAACCCATCGAGCACAAAAATATTGTCTTGATTGTATCTCTTTCACCAACAACCTTCTTTCCAATATCTTCAACTATATCATCAAGTAAGGTTGGTCTATTTAGAAATTTTAAACATTCTTGTTCTCTTTTGGAATATTTAATTTCTTCTTTTCCATTTTTGTCTTCTATTTTGTAAGGCATAATGTCATTCTCCATTAACAGTCCAATATGTCACTTCTTTCATTGTAACTTTTCTTATTTTACCGTATTTTTGAAGAGAATCAAGTCTTTCATGTAAACGATTTTTAGGAATAGATGTGAGAAAACTAATGATATTTGAAGCTAAAATACCGTTTTCTCTGATTAAATTTAGGATTACATACTCACGATCTGGGTAATCCTTTTGTTTTTGAACTGGTATTTCCATATTTAGACAACTCTTCTTTTATTTTTTCTTGGATGAAATTTTCGATGTCATCAAATGACTGAAAATCGGGTAATTCATTGGTTTTTAACATCGAAATCTCCTCTAAAATCCCTTATCATACTCCTAACAGCATCTGATCTTGTAGCGAATTTCCCAGAATGAACCAATTTATTCAATTTTTTGTCGTCATCTTCTGTTAGCAAAACTTGAAATAATTTCATGTTGATAAACTCATTATGACATCAGATAAAAATAGCGTCCAAAAAGGATGGAAAGAAATTAATTCAAAATCTCAATATTTAGGACTTGTAGATATCGTTAGATCAACTCCTGGTATTAATAATCAAGCGTCCAAAAAGGAATTTGCTGAAATGGGTTGCAATGAAAATAGTTATAGACAATCAAAAAGTATTGCAATAAAAAATGATTTTTTGGTTGAAAGAGATAATAAACTATATCCAGTGGGTTATGAGCCTAAAATAGAAAAATATCAAGAAATAATGAGAATGACTATCCTTGACTATATTCTTGTAAAAGGAATTCCTAAACAGAGTGAAATAGTCAATTCAATGTTGAAGAGTCTTAAAAAGGGATTCAAATCAATTGACCAAAATGCTCAGTTTCTAGTAACAAGTTTTTTACTTGAATGTGTAATGAAAACTGTTATTCATCAACCAGATTTTTTGGATTTTTTTGCAATTAAAGTCAATGAAAATCCAGAAGACAGTGATTTCAGAAAGAATTTTTATAAAGCGCTTGGTTTAGTTGAAAATGAATTTAATACGTTGCAAAAATTAATAGAAAATAACCAATCTTAGATCAAAATCCTATATCCTAAACTATATAGATTTAGTCAATTTTTTTAAAAACTACCCTTCAAATTTTAAGGTTTAAGATACAAAAGAGGATACTAATATCAGGAATTGAAAACCTATATTCTGAAGGATATAATTTTAACCTATCTGGGAACATCAAAATTAGGGATTTCGTATATTCAATTACTAACTCCCCTATCTGAATCAAATTTTAAATCAATTATTTTTCCAATTTCCAATTTTTAGTTATAAATATCTACAACCCCATCAATAATTAGGGCTTACGTATATTCAGTTCTCGGATTCCTCTCTCGGCGTTAGACCGTAGGTACAAACCCATTTTCTTTATAGACTAAAAGAAGACGAATTCATGAAAAAGTGAAAAATTAATAAACCAAAAACAAAGTTAATAAAATATGGAAGATAAATAGAATGCAGGTTCGAGTAAAATGGTTAGAGAAAAATTTTTAAAAGCTTTCGCAAACTTGCCTGAAGATGAAAGAAGCCAAACAATTTTGATCATTGAAGGCAAACCATATAGTTGGAATCGGGCCTATGACGAGATAAAAACAGAGACTGAACTTGGCAATAGGATTTTAGAAAAAATGCATAAGTTGGGGTTGATATGAAAAGAAATTAAATCAATAGGAGAGTATCTCTCTTTCTCGGCGCTAAATGGAATACTAAAATTTGTTCTTCTCTCAGTAATTGATTATATTTTACTGCAAAACTCCAAGTAATTTCAGAGATCAATGAAACAAAAAACCTTGCTAATATTCCTCACAATAATCATTCTCTCCGGCTGCACAAGCAAATTGACTGAAGTAGAAAAATATCCTATAACTATTATCACGCAAACTGGTGAAGTGAATATAGCCGCAGAAGCAGCTGACGAACCAGGGAAAATACAAACAGGATTAATGCACAGAAAAAATTTAGATGCAAATTCAGGGATTCTGTTCGTCTTTGAAAAGCAAGAACCAGTTTCTTTCTGGATGAAAAACACGCTAATCTCGCTTGATATGATATTCATTTTTGAAAACGGGACAATAAGCGAAGTGAAAACAAATGTTCAGCCCTGCCATGAAGACCCATGTCCAACCTATCCTTCAAACAACCCGAGTAAGTATGTTATTGAAGTGAATGCTGAATTCTGTGAGAAGAATGGCGTCAATGCTGGAGATAGGGTTAATTTTGAAGTACTAAACAGTAGATCCTAAAGTAAACGCTTATCCTGACTAAATCCTAAAATTTGACTATCTTAGAAGAAATTAAAAATTAAAAGGAGGTGCAAATTGTGTTAGATATGTAGATTTTACCACCAGTTTGAGTGAGCGTAGCGAACGGAAACTGGTGGCACCATGACGTTATCGTTGCCAAGAACCCTTATTCTATCGTAAAACAAAGAAAAAATAGGGAGGAATTTTCCCTATCAACTAACTCCAATTAGTATTAGGTTTCTCTTCCTTAAAAAGATGAGGTGTAATTTTCTTTCATCAAGTTTGGTTTTCTTCAGTAATTTTAGGTCTATCTGAAAAATGGATGTATTCATCATCTTATAAACGATTGAAAAAATCTTCCATTTCTTCAAAAGTTCTTCTTGCGTATTCTTCGTCAAAAAAATAACTAGTCAATATACATAAACCTTTAGTTCTTTCGTCCACTACAAGATCATGAGTATTAGTTAAATATGAAAGTTCTTGATATGTAAGTTTCCTAGGAACTGCGAATTGCCAAGTCTGTTCTAAATATAACACAAAAATAAATTGATGATTAAACTTAAATTTTCATTTCTTTCCCTAAAATAGAAAATTTCGGTTTTCCCTATATGATGTTAAAATAATGGACAAAAATATAAAATCTACCTAGTTTCATCACTTAGATATAGTCGAATAAATTCTGGATTGAACGTATACTCATGAGATTTTTTATTGTCTGCTAAAGGTCTTGCCATCAAATATCCAGAATTATGAGCGCTTATCCACCAGTTTGAAGTTGTTTTACTTCGTTTATTTCTTTCTGGCCCCCCAGGAACTTGATTTATCCATTTATTTCCATAGACTCGAGCATCTGATGCAGTAAAGGTTTGTTTATTTTCATCAGCTAAAACTCCATGAACAAATACCAATAACCCTAAAAAATTCCCATAAGGGCTTTTAATAACATCTTTAACATTCCAGCCAGACATAAGAAAAAGATTTTTTTGCAAAGTTAAATATTCTTTGCTTTCTCAATTCAGATCCTTTCTTTTGCCAGAGTTCTTGGTGAATAAATTTATAAACTCCAATCCTATTATTAACAGCGGACCTGTAGCAGAGCTTGGATAATGCGCCTCGCTTCGGATCACTGGAGAGGTAACGAGGAGATCCTGGGTTCAAATCCCAGCGGGTCCATAAGTTTCAACTTCCGCCTGCGGCGTTGCCCATTAGGGGCGAAAAAAAGATGTCTAAAAGGGTTTAGATAAGCGAGCGTTGAGTTTAAAAAAATTAACTCCCATTTAATCTTTATGAATTTACGAACAGCATTTGTAGGTCTTCACAATTCAGGAGTCTTCACAATTCAGGATATAGAAAACATATGATAGGACTTTTACAGTCGAAAGGTTATGATGTCACAGCTGTAGAAGTTCCAGAAAGAGAAATCCTAGATGAAACACTAAGACAATTAAAAATACGAATAGAAACAGAGAGATTACCTGATATGGTTTTAATAGATTTAAACCTTAGTCGACCTGAACAAGAAACTTATAATCCTGCAGCACAAGTCCAAGATTTATTACGACCTTATATTGATTCTGGAGCAACTAAATTAATACCTATAACTGGATTAGGGGGGAGTTGGGTGAGAAAGGCTAAAAGAGCTGGTATAATGAATGTAATGGATAAAATGGACCCTATTTCTGATTATTTGTAAGTTGTAGTTGATCTATCTGCAATTGTCTAACAAACCGGTTCTGTCGTAGATTCAAGTCATAGAATTACTGTCGAATGAGGATGATAGTAACTTGTTCCGTCATAACTGGATTTTTTGTCCATGAAGATTATATCCAATTGTTTTTTCAGATGGAACTATGGCGAGTTGGAAACAGACCACATTATAGAAAAGCAACTGCACAAATAGGGATTATATAAACTCTTCAACTTCCGCCTGCGGCGTGTGCGGAGCACAAAATAATCTTTATAAGTCTTCCTCTCCATCTATTATAAGCTAAATCAAGAGGTGTAGCGAATGGCTAAGCGCACCGGACCTACAAATCCGTTGTTAAGACAACTAGTGAAAAACCTAAAAAAACAATCATTTGAGCACAAATCTAAGTTCCTTAAAGATATTTCTGATAAGCTTAACAAGCCTAGGCGGCAAAGGATAGAAGTGAATTTAAGCCATATCGAAAGGCAGGCAAAAAAAGGCGAAACTATCGTAGTTCCAGGTGTGGTCATGGGTTTTGGCGAGTTGTCCAAGCCTTTAACAATATCAGCATGGAGATTTACTGGATCTGCGAAAGAAAAGATTGAAAGCTCCAAAGGCAAAGCCTTAACAATAGAAGAGCTGGCGAAAGACAACCCAAAGGGAAATAAAACAAGGATTATATGTTGATGATTATGAAAGTCTACGATGCAACTGACCAGATATTAGGGAGATTGTCTACTCATGTTGCTAAAGACCTGCTCAAGGGAGAAAATGTTTTTGTTGTAAATTGCGAGAAAGCAAGGCTATCAGGCAACCCTACTGTGACAAAGGAAAAATACCTTAAAAAAAGGCAGAGAGGCGATCCAAGACACGGTCCGTATTTTCCAAGAATGCCTGACGGAGTAGTGATGAGGTCAATAAGGGGAATGCTTCCGACAAAATTCCAAAAAGGCCAAAAAGCCTTAAGAAGGCTAAAAGTCCTTGCAGGTCTGCCAAAGGAATTCGAGAAACAGGAATTAATCCATCTAGAAGATGCAGATGTTAATAGGTTAAAATGCAAAAGCATTAGCGTTGAAGAATTATCACTATGGTTAGGGGCTCCAAAGAGATGGTGAGATGGCTGAAGAAAAAAAACCGAAAATAGTGCTGGGGACAGGAAAAAGGAAGACATCAGTAGCTAGAACCTCGATAAAAGAAGGCTCAGGAAAAGTCACAATTAATGATGTTCCTATAGACTTATACCAACCTGAATATGCTCGTCTAAAAATCAGGGAAGCATTGCTTTTGGCAGGGGATTTAGCAAAGAAAGTAGACATCAAGGTCAAAGCCAGAGGCGGCGGCACAGTCTCACAGTCCGATGCCATAAGGCAGAGCATAGCAAAAGGCCTGGTAGAGTTTTTTAAAGATGAAAACCTAAAGAAAGCTTACCAAGAATATGACAGGAATTTTTTGGTGTATGATTATAGAAGGACAGAGCCCCATAAGCCATCACGTTCAAGGAAAGGGGCAAGGCGACATAAGCAAAGGTCAAAGAGGTAATTAAATGATTATTCCAGTCAGATGTTTTTCATGCGGCAAGGTTGTAGGCCACTTATGGGAAGACTTCAACAAAAGAACAGAAAACGGAGAAGACCCGAAAAGCGTTTTAGACAGCTTGGGTTTGAATAGATACTGCTGCAGGTCTTTGTTTGTGGGTCATGTTGATTTGATTAAACAGATTAGCCAGTTTCAGCCTTAAAATGGGGTGATTATATTTCGGTATGGCCAGAAGGTAAATTGACGCGGTTTGAGGTGGCAAGAATAATTGGGGCAAGGTCATTGCAGATATCCCTAGGCGCGCCTCTGCTGATAAAAGAGCCTGAAGGCGAGTTCAATCCGATAAAAATTGCCCAAGAAGAATTCAAAGAAATTAAAGTCCCGATGACTATCAAGAGGACAATGCCTTCAGGCGAGAAAGTTGTAATTGACATTAAAGTCGGGGTTAAGCAATGGCTGAATAAGCACAGCGGCGGAATAATCTAAAAGCTTGATTATTGTTTTTGACTAAGAATGTAATTTTATTTGCTCCAGGTGAAAGCTAATATTGAGATTTTGATATTATCTAGTAATCTTCTGCTGCTTCACTATTTCGTACAATTCTCTTGCTTTCTTGTCTTTCTCGAAGTGTTCCCTGACCGGCTTAATTAATTTGTCAATATATTCTGCAGCTGCGTTCTTGAGATCAACAGGGTGCAGCTCCCCTTTGATAAAACTGGCTTCCAGATCCTTCTGATTAAAAAATTCAATATCGCCTCCAAATTTCGACGGCCTCTCTACTTTCATTTTTTGGAAGCTCGGAAAAATTATATATTTAGAATATTCTATAATTGGATTCTCTTTGACTTGTTTTTCCGGGCAGTAAGCTTTGCTGATCTTTTTCTTTATTTCTTCTCTCGAGTCATTCATAAAAACAGCTGTTTCTGGTTTTGATTTTGACATCTTCATTTCTATAGCCCTTTCTATTGGATCATTGTGGTCTGTTGAAGGGCTGCTTAAACCCATGAGCATATGGTGGCTGACAACCACCGGCTTCCAAAAGCCTAATTTAGGGCCAAGCTCTCTTGCCAGCACATTGACTTTTCTTTGGTCCATGCCAAGCTGGGTTATGTCTGCTTCTAAATGAAAGATGTCTGCACACTGCATGCAAGGATAAAAAATCTGGGCAGCACTCAAGGCATCTTTTTCAGACCTTCCCATTATTTGCGAGCATCTAATGATTCTTTTAACAGTAGAGTTTCTTCCAATTTGAATAACTTTTTTCCAGTATTCATTATCAGACATTGCATCGTGCGACCATAAAAATTGAATTTTATCTGTGCTCATGCCGCAGGCTTTCCAAACTTCTATTTGATATTCCCCAACCTTCCTTATTTTTTCTAGGTCGCCGCCCATCTTATTGTTCATCCATCCGAACCAATCAGCAACCCACATCTTGAATTTAACGCCAGACTTTAACATTCTGTTGACGTTTATGGCTCTCATTATTCCTTGGGCTATGTGTAAATTCCCGCTCGGCTCAAATCCATCATAAGCAATAGGATGATCCTTGCTCTGCAATAATTCTTGCAGTTCTTCTTCGGTTATTATTTCTTCTCCTACCTGCCGGATTAAATCCATTCTTGTTTCAATATCCATATTCATCACAATTTTGCAAGTATGTCGAGCATTTCTTTGTCTCGCTTAGCAGATGCTAATATTTGTTTTCTAATCTCTTCTTTAGGGACTTTTAACTCCTCCAATGTCCCGTCTGGATATTTAATGTGCCTTGTGAAGTATTCTTTCATTTCCTCGCCTCTAATTTTTCTAAAACCCACGCGATTAATTTTTCTTGAGGTATATCTTTATTTGCAATTTTTAAAGACATATATATTAATGAGTTCATTTCGCATTTGATTCTAAAATTATTTGAATGTAAAAAATTCAGCATAACCTCGACTGATGTCCTTTTATTCCCATCGATGAATGGATGATTAATAATTATTTCATTCCAGTATATGCAGGCGATGGCTGCGATGCTTTCCTTTATATCTTTTCTTAACTTTTTTGCCTTTATTTTAGCTTCTAGAAAATCTAAGGATTCATTTATCAATTTCCCAGAGTTGAATATCTTATTGGTTTCTATTATTTCCTCTTTATCGAGTATTATTATTCCATTTTTCTTCATTTTGATAACCTCATTTTTTTCAAGCATTGACTTGTTGGTTTTCTTTATCTGCTAATTTTCCATCCATTTAATTTGTGATTTTATAAATATCTTTTATATTTCCCTATCATCACCCCATGGGTCCCATACATCTTCTGATTCATTTCCCTTTTCTTTACAAGCATCACAAATAGCATGAAGCACTATTTCTCCTTCTTTTCCGCAAATCCCTCTTTTCATATCCTCTATTGTAGTTTTTTTGATAACTTTTATCACCTCTTCAGGAAGGTCTCCTTCCCCGCATTCAAAACATTTGTAGAGTGAACCTGTTAACTCAACATTATCTAAATCACCAATTATTTTTCTAAATCCTTCAAATTCTTCTGGTATTTTTGTCCCAATTTCTTCTGCGATTAATACCCCGCGTTTAATGAGTTTTTTACATTCTTCAAAATTTCCTTCAATAAAAGGAAGATGATCAGAGTTAATTTCTCTCATGAGCATGCTTTTGGGAGTATTATATGATCCAAAACAATCTTTCAAACCCATTTTCCATTCATCTATTAAAATGCTCACAAATGCTATATTTCCATCCGATCTTTCTCTTGAAATCATGACTACTTTGCTGCCTTTGGAATCTGTTATTAACGTCTTGTAAAGTGGGAGTTTGCCTATATTCTTTATTTCCTCTTCATTCTTTTTACCATTGGTAATTAAACAACATTTCTTATACTTTTTTCCCGAGCCACATGAACACGGATCATTTCTTCCAATTTGAGATTTTTCCATTTTCTCATCACCCATGGTAACCGAATCCTATGTAATCCGGATCTTCCTCTGGCAGTTTAGGATTGGGAACAGCGATTTTATCATATTCCTCTTTACTTATCCAGATATTTTTCATGAAATTTTCGAGTCTTTTTTTATCGATTTTTTCCGCCTTTTTAAGGTATTTTCGATAATTTTCCTTCCCGCTCATCAAGTGAAGAAATTGGGCTTTTGTTATGAGGTTGTCAAAATTCTCTCCCTTTTCAAGAGACATGTCAATGTATTTCATAGCTTCCTCGTCCTCGTTAATTCTGAAATGCTTCATCGCCATCAGGCAGTAGACCTCCGCATTCTCCGGGTATAGTTTGATTATTTTGTTCAAAATTTTTTCCTGATCCTTGAGCATTCCCAATTCTCCAAATGCACCTGCTTTCAGAAGGAGGCCATCTCTGTTATTCGGGGATAATTCCAATATTTCTTCGATAACTTCCATCGCCCCTTCATAATCGCCCATTTGATTCTTCATGACTCTTGCCTTGTTTATCAGGAAACGCAGTTTTAAATCACCCTCGGTTTTTGCTATAAAAATAAATACTGGGTCGTTCTCCTTCTTCATCCCTTATCCCTCGCTTATATCAATTATTTTAGCATTAGCAAATTTAACGATATCTGATGGCCGCAGCTTCAAGCCTGTGAACTCATTTCCTGCTGAACCTACTGCAAATTCCTGCCCCATCACATTCCTGTCAATGAATTTTGGGATATTTTCTGGCAAACATATAGGCGGTGTTCCTCCTGGTTCTGCTGATAGGAATTCTTCCAGTTCCTGCGCGGTTGCTAATCTTGGCTTCTTTAGCCCAGATATTTCAGATAGTTTTTTCGCATCTACTCTTTTGTTTCCTTGGCAGATTACTATTGCTGTATCCTTGTTTTTTCCTACGAAGAGCAGTGTTTTGATTATCTGCTCTATTTTTACTCCAGTCGCTTCTGAAGCGCCTTCGCTGGTTAGGCCTGATTTTTTGTGCTCTATTATTTCTGCTTGGATTTTATTCTCTTTTATGAATTGTTTGACTTCTTCAAGTTTATTCATAATATCACTTGTTTTTCGTTCAATAATAATTTATTAAATGCAGCCACTGCTAAAGTGTGCATACTATCAATAATTTCTATTTCATGATCACCTTTAATCAGGATTTCCAGGTCAGTGCAGCCAAGAACTATTGCTTCTGCTCCTTGATTCTTGAGTTTTCCCACTAATTCTTCTAAAAGCATTTTTTCCTTTTCTGTGGCTTGAAGGGTGACTATTTTGTGAATTGTATTTGATACGAATTTCTGGTCTTCTTTGCTCACATTAACAACTTGAATGCTAAGTTTTTTGAATTCTTTTTCATATAATTTGCCTCTTATTACTAGTGTTGTTGCTAATATCCCTACTTTTTTGAAATTTTTCTTTGAGCATAATTTGGCTGTTTCCTCTGTGATACTTACTATTGGTATTTTTGTTGTTTTTCTCAGTTTATCTATGAATATATGCACCGTATTGCATGGAATCACAATAAAATCCGCTCCAGTTTTTTCTAGTGTTTTTATACTTCCAATTAACCAGTCTAAATATTCATTTTTCCCAGTACCGTTCTTAATAAAACTTTCTTCAATTGAGAATTTTATAGGTAAACTATGTATCACTATTGATGGTCTAGATGAACACTTTTCTTGTGCCATTCTTGTTAAGTCTAAGTAAAAGTCCGAAGTTGACTCTGGTCCCATTCCACCAATTATTCCAATTATCTTACTTTTCATAGAATCGCCTTGTACATTTCTGAAAGTCTTGCAGATATCAGATCTTTATTTTGAAATATCTCTTGGGTCTGACCACCTGTTAGGGGATATCCTAAACTAGCGAAAAGATTTGTCAGATGACCGTAGAAATTTTGAATCTTTTTAGGCATTCGTCTGAATTTTTTTTGTATTTCTTCATTTGGTTTAACTAATAATCTATCATCAGAGCTAGCAACATTATATGAATCCCCACTATGGGAGTACGGTGGTGCAGCACTTCCTTCAATAGTCCTACCAGCTTCAGTATATACAAAAGTCATTGAATTTCCAAGAAAAGATCTATATTGTTTGTCGAACCATCTCTCGTCATGCTCAATTGATTCTGCTGTCCATCCAAGTTTTATATCTGTTCTTTTATGTCTGCTGAACCACTCTATATCAGCAAGTTCCATCAAAGCATATTGATTTCTTACTTGAGGTAATGTTTTTCTTAATTCCTCTAATATTTCTTGATATTCCGGTGTTGTACTAATTTCAGAACCACAATTAACGTTCCAATTTTTAAACCCTAACTTATTGGAAAATCCTGAAATTTGTTGTTGCCTAGTTGCTGCAAGTTTTTTTACTCTTTCTTCTAAATAGGATAGTCCACGTGCATAAGAAGTTAATGATTGCTGATCTGCTATTAAGACAGAGACATTTGAAAGGCCTAACTCTCTATTTATTTTTTCTGCTGCCAATATCATTAGCATTACATCAAACGGTAATCCATTAGTTAGAGTATGATGATTTCCTAAACCTATCCCAAAGTACAATGAGTCCAAATCACCAGTCCCTAAATCTACACTTCTAATTAAAGGTTCTTGGCTTACAATCTGTGTAAAGGCGTTCCCCTTTGTTCATTATTTTTTCACCTCAGTATTTTACGATTCTTATTATATCTGAAATTGGCATTTGGTAAGGTCCCAAATTACTAATAATTAGACAAGTTGCTCCAATTGTAGAAGGAATTGAAGCAGAGACTCTTTTCGCATCATCTAATAATAGAGCATTGCTATCAGTCCCTCTGTACCTCCCTTCTATCCATTCAGTCTGGCTGCTATCAACCCTAACTCTTGTGCCTGCTTGTAATTCTCCTATACTCTCTATTGGAATTCCTATTTGTTCGTCTAATAAAGCTCTTAAAAATTTTCTAAACATTCTCATTGTTTTCACCTTTCATTTTCGAATCCCGCGGGGGAGATTTGAACTCCCAACCTTCCGGTTACCGTCGAACATCCACTGGTGATAAACACAAAAATATGTTCATCTACAGCCAGACGCTCTGCCACTGAGCTACCACGGGAACCAATTAGAATTAATTGCGATAGCCGGTAGTATGCATGGAGGCGATCCTAATCAAGTCTAGAACCTCGCAAAATTCATTCAAAGAGATAAAAGCATTCACCCATTGCTATCGCCTCTAAAAACCACTATACAAACATCAGAAAGCCTAACTGGCCTATTCTCGCCATTAACAACAAGGCCGCATCTCTTCAATGCATTAAGATTATTCCAAACACAAGACTCAGAACAATCCAGTTCCTGAGAGAGAAATTTGGCTAATCTTGTAATATTGTCTGGCCTGTTTACTTGAAGAAATTCAACAATAAACTTCTGTTTCTTTGTCAGCCTTTCATCAAGGACTTTTCTGAAGCAATCAAGAAGAATCCTATTCTGCCTACCATTATCTTGTTCTTCTAGATTGACCTTAGATATTGGCTCGGCATCATCCTCACTTCACTAGATATTAGTGACGTAGCTTGTATAAATACTTTCTGTGCAGGAAAAGTTGGAGTGCTACAATAATTTTTCTGCAATTTCTTCATCTATTTGATTGATTCCAGCTATGTTAGAATAAACTACTCTGCTCCCCCAGTTATTTTCCTTGATAATTTTCTTAAATAAACTGACAATTTTATTCTCATTTATCAGCTTCTTTTTCCAGAGAATGTAGAGAAAAACAGAGAAACCAAACCACGGAACAACACCAAATCTTATGTTTAACGTTTTTACTAGATCATTGTCGCTGACCAAAATTACTTTCGAGTGATTTCTCACAAAAACATATGATGATATTTCTCCTAGATTTTTCCTTGTTTTCAGAATTCTTGAGAGTCTTCGGACTTCGGTTATATGTTTAGATTTAGTCTTGGGTTTTAGAATATCTATGAATCCTCGTTTTATCAACCCTTTTATTCTTTTACTCTTTATTTCTTCTTCAACGTCTTTAACAACACCAATTTTTATGTTTATTTTTGGTAAGAATTCTGTCAGAAGCTTAACATTCTCCAATGCTTCTATACTACAAGTATCAAACACTAGATAACATTTCAATAGCTTTTCTAGCCCCCATTTTCCCAACTTTTACACCTTCTATGATTTCAAGAGCATTTTCCCTAGGAAAAACATCGAATAATACTTCCTCTCCAATCTTTCCTTTGACGAACTGGAATATGTAGAAGTTTCTTGTGTCTATATCTAAATAATTGTTCAATTTTATCATACTTTCTCTGAGGAGCGTTGATATTAGTTTTGATCTAGATACATCTAGAACAGTAGTGGCCTTATCCAACCTTTCTATCTGTTCAACTTCTAGATTTATAGTTAATGGTTTTGTTCTCATGTTATTAGGTATAATATTACTTGTATATAAAGTTTTCTATTTTTTATAATAGTTTTTGTGCAGGTAAAGTTGGAGTATTTTCATTTGTTCAATTATGTGCCCAAATAATAAAATATATAAATTCCTAAGGAGAAGGCTTAGAAAGAGATCAAATGAGCGAGTTCATATTCCTCCATGGCAAAAACCCAGATATTTCATTAGCAGAAATAGTATCTTATTTAGAGGCAAGATCCATACCATTAAGAATAATAGAATCCTCTGAGACTTTTGCGGTTATTGCAATGGAAAGCATTTCTCCTGATATGATTGGAAGCCTCGGCGGCACAATAAAAATAGGGGAGGTTCTGTTTTCTACGAATAGAAAAGACATTCAAGAAATTTCAAAAGAAATTGAAAAAAGACTAGATTTTAAAGGATTATTCAAAAATCTTCCTGATAAAACGGTTTTTGGAGTAAGCTCTTACAATAGATCTAGCGGGGAGCAGAAATTTTTATCAGATTTCTTCAAGAATAAAATGAAAAGCCATGGTATAAAACCTGGGTATATACATTTGCCTAAAAGCAGGCCTGCATTAACTCATGTTGAAGTCATTAAAAAACATCTTGCAGATCAATCAATTGAATTTCTAGCATGCGGGGGGGATAATTTCTATTTGGGAAGAACCCTATTTGTGCACAACCCTTTTGAATTTCAAAAAAGGGATATAAAAAGGCCCGCTCAGAGGCCTATTTTTTCGATACCGCCTAGATTATGCAGAATCATGATAAACATGTCTGGCGTGAAAGAAGGCGTTCTGTTGGATCCGTTTTGCGGCATTGGCAGCATATTGCAGGAAGCAGCCCTTATGGGATTTGACATAAGAGGAATAGATATTGACAAAAAATGCATTAGCGACTGCTTAGAAAATCTTTCATGGCTGAAAAAAGAGTATGGAATTGAAGAGGATTTTGATAAAAAAATTAGGCTTGGGGATGCAAGAGAACTAACAAGCTGTTTTGAAACAGAATCTATAGACGCAATAGTCACAGAGCCGTATCTTGGTCCGCCATTAAAAGAAAAGCCAAACTACATTAAAGCTAAGCAAATACTAGAAGACCTTGAAGATTTATACGAAAAAAGCATATCAGGCATGATAAAAATATTAAAGCCGAACAGAAGGATAGTGATTGTCACCCCGTCTTTCAAGACAGAAAAAGGAATTTTAAGGCTAGATATAGGAAAAATATCCAGCAAATTTGGGGCTGCTGCTGTAGACCCTTTGGAAAAGTATGGCGCCCCGCATCAGTTCCCGTTTTTAGATTTTGAGGAGCGGCATAAGACATTGAGGCAGATAAATATAATAGAAAAGCCAGAGAAGAAATGATTTTATATCAGCCATTCTCCATGCCTTATCAGCATTTTCCCATCAGCTTTTAGCGTAGGCCTAACGACTATGCCGTCAGCATGAAAGCCGACATCGCAGTCCCCGCCGTAGGATGCATTGTTCCCTAAAGCCATGTGGACTGTTCCAAAAACTTTTTCATCCTCGAGAATATTTCCGATCACTTTTGCTTTCGGATTTGTGCCTATCCCTAATTCAGCGACGACTCTTGAGTCTTTTCCAAGATTAATCACTGTAGACTTAAGTTTTTCAGACCCCTCGACTTTTATCGCATAGCCATTTTTGATTGTGATTTTGATGTTTTTTCCATACTCCCCCATATTGTCTACGACCAGTATGCCGTTGGTGGACCACTTATCTGGAGCAGTATCAACCTCGCCTGCAGGCAGATTTCCGAATGCTCCCGGCTTATGGTATATACCATCATCTTTATTTAATCTGTATCGCCCTATCTTCATTGTGACATTAGTCCCGTTGATTGAGGTCAGCTGGATGTCTGTTTTGTCTTTTATCGCATCAAACATGCTGTTGCAATTCTCTTTTACTTTCTTGTAGTCTGCTGTTAACCCCCCGTTAATGAATGTAGATATCGGGATCTTCGGCATGGATGCTATTCTTACGCCTTTTTTGCTGGCTTCTCTTCTTGCTTTTGTGTGGCTTAGAGAGCGGGATGTTACTAGAAGGAGAACATCAGGCGTTTTCATCAGGCTTGCCATTTCTTCTGAAGGCTCCTGCCCGTCCCTTTCTGAAGGCTGTATTTGTTTTATTACCGTGCTTTTTGTGATCTTCTTCGAGGCTTCAAACAAGGCTTTTGGTATTTCCCGTGGAATTTTTTTGTCTGTTATTATCAGGACTGATTCGTCTGGTTGAATGTTCATGCATTGCTTTACAGCTATGTTTGCTCCAACTGATAGGTTCATAGGAATCAAATATAATTTAGTCGAGGAAATATTAATTGATGCAAGGCTTAACTTAATACTTTGTTGAAAAAGATATTTATTGTTGAGATAGGTTTGAGACTTAAATTTGAATTAACATAAAATTTGTCATGGATGATAATCTTGTCATACTCGTTCCTACATACGAAGACTATGATATTAATGGCCCATATCTTGGAGAAAGGATTTACGAAGAGCTTCAGAGATTAGGGAGAGATGATATTAAGCTTGTTTATGCAAAAGTAACCAGATTTGGGGATTCGTCCCAGAAGGTTGAGATTCAAGAAAGCATACGCGGAAAGGAAGTTTATGTTATTCATCCTATTTATACAGATGCGGCGCAGCATGCGATGATCGCAGCACAACTTGGCCAAGCGGCAAAAATGAGCGATGCCTCAAGAGTGATTCTATTTGATTTATATAACAGATATTTCCGCCAGGACAGAAGAACTGGAAGAGAACCTGTGACTTCAAGTTTAATTGCTAAATTATATGAAGATGCCGGCATAGATCATGTATTTACATTAGATGCTCATGTAGAACAAGTTCAAATGGCTTTTAGCTCTAAATGCCCAATTGAAACACTCCCAACCACAAAAATCATTGGGGATTATGTTAGAGATAATTATCCGCTTGAAAATTCAGCAGTATGTGCGCCAGATACAGGAGCGGTAAAGAGAGCCAGATCTCTCGCTAATTTATTAGGGTTGCCAATGGTCATTATACACAAGAAAAGAACAGGTGCTGATAAGTCAGAAGTTCTAGATCTTGTAGGGGATGTTGAAGGAAAAGTTGTGTATATAAGGGATGATGTGACTACTAGCTACACAACTTTAATAAACGCTGCAAGATCACTCAGAGAAAAAGGAGCAGGAGATATCTACGCATGTGTAACCCATTTAGACATCGATGATCAGGCTAAAAAGAGAGTAATGGAAAGCGATATTCATATAATAGGTACAAATACTGTTCCAATAGAGTTAACAGAAGAGGAAGAAGAGAAATTCGATATAATAGATATCGCCCCAATATTGGCATATATAATTCACTTGCGGACACAAGGAGAGTCAATAAGCAAATTTTTTGAAACAGGAAATAAGGATTAACCCTTTTAAACTCTAACTCCTAACAATAATAAGTTCAAGGAGTTGTTTTGTTGACAGAATTATCATTTTTAGGGGCATGCAATCAGGTCGGGTCTTCAGGTATTCTAGTTGATACTAGAACCGAGAAAATACTCATGGACTACGGGCTAAAACTCCAAGATAAACCCATTCAATACCCCGAGGAAGTCGATATTCGATTAAATTCCGTGCTTCTTACCCATGCCCACTTAGACCACTCAGGAGCAATCCCTTATCTATTCCATCAAGGCCAGAAATGCCCTGTAATAGGCCAGGAGATATCAAGACCTCTATCAAAAATGCTTTGGCTTGATTCAATCAAGATTGCAAAGATGGAGGGGGAAAAATGCAAATTCAACAATAATGACGTTAAAATGGCAGTAAAAAAATACCAAGCGGTCAGCTACAGAAAGCCGTTCAAAATCGGAAGGGTTGCTGCCACAAGCTATGATGCCGGCCATATACCAGGATCATCCATGTTTCTTCTTGAAATTAACGGAAAGAAAATCCTTTACACCGGGGATTTCAACACAGAAGACACCCGCCTGATTGCTGGATGCGATTGGAATATACCTGAGCCTGACGTTTTAATAACAGAATCAACCTACGGAGGAAAGGAGCATCCTGACAGAGAACAGGAAGAAAGAAAGTTCATCCAGCTAGTCAAAGACACGCTTGCAAATGACGGCGTGATGATTGTTTCGTCTTTTGCCATTGCAAGATCGCAGGAGGCCTTATTGATCCTCGACAGCTATGGCATTAAATCTCCTGTATATATCGACGGCATGACTCAGAAAGCGACTGAAATCATCAGCAATTATCCTCATCTTCAGAAAGAATACAACTCGGTTAACAATGCGATTACAAGGATGGGGGTTAAATTCGTCGAACATCCTGCCCAAAGAAAGAAGATAATTAAGAATCCTTGTGTTGTTGTCACTACCAGCGGCATGCTGTCTGGCGGAGCGGTTGTCTATTATCTGAAGAAGCTTCATGGCAGGGAAGACTGCTCGCTTGCATTGACAGGATTCCAGGTCCCAGATACAGAAGGCGACAGGCTGCTTAAGACCGGCAGGTATGTTCATGATGATGTTGATGTCAGGGTTGATATGAATGTTGAGAAATTCGACTTCAGCGCTCATGCTTCTGATACAGACCTTGTTAATTTTATCGGAAAGGTGAACGCTAAGAAAGTTTTTTGTATACACGGGGACAACACTAAAGGCTTTGCCGAGGAATTAAGGTCTCATGGAATAGATGCTGAAGCCCCCTCCAGAGGGGATAATTATAGGGTTTGAAGCCCTGGGATAAGAGTCAGCCGACAATCTCCTCAGCCAGTTTTAACTCAGTTTCCTTTTTTCTATCTGTCAGCTTATTCCCTTTAATCCACTTTAGGAATGTCAACAATGAGAATAATAATGCCCATACTAGCAGCCAAAAGCCTCTGAAATATTCTTCCACACCAAATATCGATATTGATGACAGTGGCTTAAGAATGAAAAATACGGCCGCGCCAACAGCTATTGAGACAGCAAAACCAATTACATACGAGATATTAACTTCTTTCAATTCTTTTTCAAGAAGCTCTTTCTGTTTCTGTGTTATCATAATAATTATTGGGGTTATTATAAATTTAGTTTTTGGTTTGTTTTCTATATTACTACAAATAAGTGACAAAATATCCAAATCCTTATATAGCAGTACTACCTTATAGTGACACATGAAACTAGAACCGCGTGAAATAATTAAAACATGCACACCTCATTACCAGACATGGAAAGAGGAAGCTATAAGGGCTAAAGAGCCTGAAAAAATCAAGAGATTTTTGGAGAAGGCGTTCTTTTGGTCAGAGCTACAGAATAACCTTATAGTCTTGTGGACAATTGAAAATACTATGGGGAACGATGAGAACATCAAGAAAAAAGTAGAAGACGCCCAGATCAACATTAACAAAAAGATCATGGATTACGCCAATACTGTGATTAAAGATTTTGATGAGTAAGTTTCTTTTACTTTCTTTTACTAATTATTATTCATGATAGAAATAGACGGATCGATAGGCGGAGGCCAAATCCTAAGGACTGTAATAGGGCTTTCAGCGCTTACACAAGAGCCTGTTAAAATTACTAATATCAGGACAAATAGGCCTGGAACAAAGCCTGGCTTGCAGCCTCAGCATCTAACTGGTGTAAAAACGATTGGCAAGTTCTGTGATGCATTTATTTCTGGCATGGAGCAGGGCTCGACAATGCTTCAATTTACCCCAAGAAAACTGGGAGCCGCCTCAACAAAAATAGATATAGGGACTGCCGGGAGCGTTGCTCTTTTGCTTCAAGCGATCACTCCAATGCTTATTTTCTCTAAAAAACCTATTTCCCTTGAGATTATAGGGGGAACAGAGGTTAATTGGTCTCCTACCGTCCAATACTATAAAAATGTGGCTTTTCCATTGCTTAGAAGTATGGGAGCTCAAATAGATCTAGAAATCTTAAAGCACGGCTATTACCCAAAAGGCGGGGGTGTTATCAGAGTTGACTCCAATCCCATCAAACGGCTTAAGCCATGGAATTGCATGAATAGAGGCGAGGTCAAGGGGCTGTATATTGATTCCGCATGCGGCAGCCTTCCTAAGGATGTTGCAAAAAGGCAGGGGGAAAGCGCTATAAGGACGCTTCAGTACCATTACCCTAAAGCAAAAATTTTCATGACTTTTAAGAATTCTGAGAGTTTGTCGCCAGGATCCAGCTGCACCTGCTATGCTGCCTGTGAAAATTCTATCCTTGGCTCATCTTCTCTTGGAGAACGGGGGTTAAAGGCCGAATTAGTGGGACAAAACGCAGCAGAAGAGCTGGTGCATTCGCTCGAAAGAGGAGCTTGCTTGGATAAGTATATGGCTGACCAGATACTGCCTTTCCTTGCTTTAGCGAGAGGGGAATCTAATGTCAGTATAGAGGGGGCAACAGACCATGTTGTCACTAATATTCATGCAATCGAGAAGATGCTGCCTGTTAAATTCAAGGTCAGAAACAAAGAAATCAGCGTAAAAGGAGTTGGATGGGAGTAGTCAGGGATGAGATTAGTAATTGAAGGGGCTATATCAAAAATAGTCACCGGATATTTTATAGGGCAGCCAGACAGACCAATATATTATCAAATTTTAGGTATAAATGGAAACCCCAATTACCAAGAATTGATTCATTTTGGTCCAAGGGTTATTGATCATGGGGATCATGTCCATGCGTATACTTTGGGTGAAGCATTAGGCTATAGAAGAGCAATATTTGTAAGAAGAATTAATAATAGCAATTGACTGGTGAGATCATGAATAAGATAATAATTTTACTCGTGGTTTTCTTGGTCTTAACACTCGTTGCAGGAATGCATATCTACCAATCATTTAAGAGGCTGTCTGAACTTCCTGAGAGATTGTCTGCCTTGAACGAAAAATTGCCTGAAGGCTTTTGGCTGGATTTTGGCATGGTTTACTATTATTCCCCTGTTAAGATGATTATTTTGGCTTGTGCTATTTATTCTGCTTGTTTCTTTTTGGTGGATTATGTTTGGAAGAGATTTAGATAGATATAAAGTGTTGCATACAATTTTCATTAAGAAAACTGATTAATCGCAAAAATTGTCTTTTTTGTGTTATTGATTAATTATTTATAGTTTTGATTGTATATTTTTAATAGATTAAATGTTTCAAATACTTAAAAAAAGTTTATATGGAGCAGCAATACTTTTGTCTATATCAAATCCGATTCAAGCTATTGCCGCGAACAAACCTGTTTCATCTTTTCCAGCTTTACCAGCTGGTCAGCAAACTCCTCTTGTAGATGGAGATTATTGTTCTGAAGGACAGGTTGGTGTAAGAAAAGAATGTTATACTTATGATGGAAGAACACATGGAACATGTGAATGTATGTACATTTGTGATGGACCAGTGGTAGGCGGAGGGGCTCTACCTGGTGGCACTCTATTACCGATTTATGAATGGAAAATGATAATAGCAGATAGAGCACAGAGAAAGGCAAAAACTACATACAGTTTTGTAACTGGTGCTCATTGGGTCACTCATGGCGGTGGTATAGGTGAAGTATGTGAAGGAACACATGACAAATATGTAAATGGTGTATATGCAGGGTATGAAACCGTGACTTTACCTGATTGGAAATGTCTTTTCAAGAGAAGACAGTAATAATCCCAAGATAGATAACATATCTCCGCTTTCATCAGGATCATACTTGCTCAAAGCAACAGTTGCACCAACCTGCAGGCTTCATTAATTTAGCATCTTTTAAGGCAAAACTCAATAACATCCAATCCCTGGCCAATTTCATCCTTATTAATTATCAATGGAGGAGCAATCCTGAGTGTTTTGACGCCGCATCCCATAGTCAACAAGCCGCATCTGAAAGCATTTAATTCAACAAGATCCCTGTACTTCTTCGAGAAGAACTCCATTCCAATCATCAGCCCTATTCCGCGGATATCAGATATCTTTGTCGGGTATTTCTCTTTCAGTTCATTCAGCTTCTTCATAGTGTATTTTCCCACAATCTCAGCGTTCTTCAACAGTTTCTCTTTTTCAATCACTTCAATCATCTTCAGCCCGACAGCCATATCTATGCGATGCCCGCCTCCCCATGTAGATGACACTGCTCCGCTTTCATTAGGATCATACTTGTTCGAAGCAACAGTTGCACCAACCTGCAGGCTTTTAGCCGAAGTCATAATATCCGGAGTAATCCCGTAATGTTGAAAAGACCACCACTTGCCAGTCCTGCCTAATCCAGATTGAATCTCATCCACGATCAATGGGAAACCATATTTTTTGCTGACCTTACTTACCGTTTTTATGAACTTCCTACCAGCAGGCCGATATCCTCCTTCACCCTGAACACACTCAACAAGCAGAAAAGCAGGAGCGGACTCGCGCTGAATCAGCTTCTCAAGCTGGCCAATATTAAGGTCGTCGTCTGACACACAGAACTCAATCATCTCGTGGTTTATCTCAGGGTAGTTCCTTTTCTGCACGGCTTTGCTGTCTGTGAAAGTCAACGCCCCAAGCGTCCTTCCATGGAAACCCCTAGAGCACCCCACACCAGGAAGAGGGCCTTTCTTTCGAAAAGCAAATTTCATTGCATTCTCAACAGCCTCAGCTCCAGAGTTGGAGAAGAATACTTTTTTTAGGTGTCTTGGAGTTATCTTAATTAGTTTTTCCGCGAGGCCAGCCTGCTCTTGGGTGTAAAAATCCTGGCCAGCGATCTTATGAGCCCCCACTTCAGAATACTCCTCTAATACTTTCATTATCTCCGGATGGCCATACCCTAAGTTGCAGCTAGACACATTAGAATTGAAGTCAAGATACCATTTGTTGTCGAGGTCTTGCAGATAACATCCTTTGCCTGTCTTGATGGTTAGCGGATAAGCAAACGTGCTTTTGACGCAATACTTCTGGGTTTTCTTGATCACTTCTTGGGATTTGGATGATGATCTCATGATTAATCTTTTGGTTTATTGGAAGAAAAAGTTAATGATTATGCTCATTGTAAAAATTACAGTGAATGGTCACAATTCTTTTTAAACTAAGTTATCATATTAATAAATGGACAAAGAAAACGGCAAGGGAGGAAATAGAAAAGTATCTTGGGCATAAAAAAAGAGAAGGTTTTGATAGAAAAACGTAATTGATGACCTAAAGATAGAGCCTGAGATTGTGATCAAGGGATTAAAATGGCACATAAAGGAAAAGCTGGTATAACAAGTTTTATTGAAAAATTTGAGGTTGATCTAAAGTCAGATATGAAGAACTGGCACGAAGTTAAGAAAGAATTACTGGCAAATCTCCTGTCAAATTAAAACATCGAGAACAAACCTTTGAATATAATAACCACTCCCAAAAGAGCAAGTAGAGGAAAAGATCCGCCTCCATACATAACCAACAACCCTACCCCTGCTAAAGTGTCAATCATCCCCATCCAGTCTGTGAAGTAGCCAAGCAATCCACTTGTGACAATAGACCAAACGCCTTTTCCAAGTACAATTAAGCCTATTATCCGCACAAAGCCAAATTCTGGCCTAGTAATCAGCAATAATCCTGCAATTAAATCAATGATTGCCAGCATTTGTCGGAACATAAGTAGTAATTGGATTGGAAGAATTTATCTTCTTTTTCCTCGTAAATCTTTTTTTGGTATTGGTGTTTTTGAATTATGATAAAATGGCGTCCAACTATGAGCTCCTGAAAGAGATGATAATGAATGCAAAGCTCTAGTATCTGAATTCCCAAAATCAGGGTTAGTACTAGTTACAACTGCTCTAATTACTGTATATGATAAATCAGATCTTAATCCTGGTGGCAATCCTTCTCTAACACTTTGATCATCACTTTCAATTGAAATTACATAACCTCTATTTCTAAGAGCTTCCTCTAATTGTTGGAATGACCCTGCTGCATGATTGCCATAAAAATCAATAATATCTCTCCTATACCCCTTTAGACCATGCGGTATTTTCGCCATTAACTGTGTTTTAGCCAGCAGTATTTATAACAATTGTCGTTCAGCAGTTGATAAATCAAACAACCAGAACCCTGATGTCTCTTTTTCCGATTAACGCCTTCACCAACTCCCGACCAGAGTCAGATTGTTTCCCGATTTTGACTTCATTCTTCTTCCCAACAGTAGCTGATGTTAAATACTGATCATCCACATAAACATTAACCATCCTATTCTCCATTGGCTTTCCAAAACTAAACACAAGATTATTCCCAACTTCCTCAAGAGCATATTGGATATCCCGCCCGGTCGTTGCAACCTTCGGCTCAACATCTATATGCACTCCTAACTCATCCTGCAATTCATTGATGTTGCTCCCATTCTTTCCGATTAATCTGGCTATGCAGTCATTTCTTACCTTGACTACGATTTTGTTATCGCTTTCAAAGCTTATCTCAGCATTCTGGTCATACTTCCTCAAAACTTGCCTGATTCTCTCGGAAGCAAGCTTCTTGACTCCGCTATCCTTCATTTCCTCTTTCACCGGTATTACTACATTCTCTTCACCGTAACTATAGATTTCGTAGAGCAGCTTGCCGTCTTCAAAATCTTTGACTTCAACAACAGGCCTTGCAAGATCAGCTTCAGTCATCCCATAAGGAACTTTGACTACTAATGACAGCTCATAAACATTCTTAATCTCCCCGTCCTTAATATATATAACTGTATCTACGACGTGAGGTATCATTCCCAACTCAATCTTTCCGATAAATCTTTGAACAGCATCCACAGCCTCAGAGGCATGAACCACACCAACCATGCCCACCCCTGCCAATCTCATATCTGCAAATATTTTGAAATGGTTTGGCTGCCTGATCTCATCAAAGATTGTGTAGTCTGGTCTGACAAGAAGAAGAAAGTCTGCAGTCTTGAAGTAATCTCCAGCTAGTGGAGCATATTGGGTTATTTCTGGACCTAATTGAAGGTCTCTTGGGGATTCCAGGGTCTTTATGATTTTTCCTTGAGAGAAGTAGAATTCTGTTAGGCTTGCGGTAAATGTGGACTTGCCCGACCCAGGTGGACCTGCGACAAGAACACCCTCCGCTTTCGTCTTCAGCCTTTCTTTAAGTTTATCTGAAAGTTTATAATCTTCTAGTGTTAGCTTGATTATAGGCCTGACTATTGTAACTTCAAGCCCATCAGAGAATGGCGGCCTGGATATGGCTATTCTATTATTTCCCATCTGGATTATTGTCGCTCCCCCTCTGTCATCTTCTATGAATGTATCTTCGGCTTTTCTAGACCCTTCTATAATCTCCCGTATTATATTATCCATTTGATCTCTTGTTAGAGGTTTGGGGTCTATTGTTTCTAGCTTGAATTGCCCTGGCTTCCCTCTCTTAGCCATCGGCGCAACATTTTCTTTTAGATGAACACTCATAGTATCCGGGGTGAAGTACTTGAGGAATGTCAAATCCTTTTTTATTTCTTGGGGGGGCAGATAACTCGTTTTTACTCCTTCTGCTTCTCCAACTAAAGATTGAACATAATCTGCTGTCACTAGCATCGCGCTTTCGAACTTGGCCGCATCCCTTATTAGGGCGTCTAGCCTTCCTCCTCGGGCAAGCTTTATCTCCTCAAGGGTTGGCCTTTCGCCTGTAAATCTTAGGTTTATTTTTTTCTGCCCGCATAGCTCCCTGACTTTTTTTATCTCTTCCAAGCCGACAAAACCTTCATTCCTTCCCTTTGAAGCTTGAGACTGCAATTCATCCAGAGCAGCAAGAGGTATAATTATTTCTTCTAACCCTTCAAACTCGTCTTTTTCGATTAATTCTGATATTTTCCCGTCAATTATGACTGATGTGTCGCAAACAATTTTATTTATTTTCATTCATATCACTCTTTAATTTAATTAGGAAAAGCAAGACTTAAAATCACAACTTTTTCTAACAAATACTAGCAGTATTGTAGGTTAAGGCTTAAATAGGTTTTAATTGTCCTTCCTCTATCACACTACCATCGGCGCTAACTTTGCACCAATATCCGACGGGTTTTTCTGGAATAATTCTCATCAATTCAGTATAACGATGATCATAAGAAAACATACTTGTAGGATCTGCGCCATTGTCTCCTGGCAATCTAAGCTCTCCATTGTGATACCAGTCAAGTTGTTCAGCCCGCCATCTAGTTAGCGTTTCTATATCAGGAGGCAAATAACATAAAGTCATCACACCTGGTTTACCCCCAGTATGAGTTATAGCATTTGCAAAAAGAGTATAACCATTATCAGGCATGATCAATTTAATAGACATGTTGCTTAATTAAACATAAAATTCTATCCAATCTAATCATATCCATTTGACTTGTTTACATTATTTTGAAATTTACTAATCCGCCAACAATCTCTGTCATTGTGTCATATCCATTCAATC
>Ga0210056_1000434_pt1 | contig 34082 bp, 26 predicted proteins | sample CryGeyCG2014_080_2_FD_183965 | JGI IMG/M metagenome (GOLD analysis project Ga0210056, IMG submission 183965) | Groundwater microbial communities from aquifer - Crystal Geyser CG07_land_8/20/14_0.80 (SPAdes) (version 2) | ecosystem: Environmental > Aquatic > Deep subsurface > Groundwater | place...
CGTAAAGGATTCTGAAGCTGTGCAAGCGGAGATAATGTTGGGCTTATCCCCGATTGCTGTTAATGCGTGAGGAATAATGATGGAGCTGAATTTGCGGAAAGATCTTGACATAACCAAATGAATTGCCCGAAATGCCAAAAAGTTTTAGAAAACGGTATTTTTGCCGATGTCGTTTACCATAAGTGTAAAACATGCGGAGGGTTCTGGTTTGATAAAGATGAACTGAGGGAAATAAAGCAAAATAAGGACTGGTTCAAGTTGGACTCGGGGGTCGCCGGCGCAACGTCAAAAACCTATAAGGGCGAGCTAAAATGTCCCCGCTGCGACGAGAAACTCCACACCATAGAATATGCGCAGGAAAGCGGTATCAGGGTGGATGTATGTTCCGAATGCGACGGGTTGTGGCTGGACGCGGGCGAACTGAAGGCCATGCACGAGGAAAGCGCGGGTTGGATTGACAAACTTAAAGAAAAGGCGCAGGAAGAACTGATAGCGATAGAGCTTTTTTTGATAGAGGCGGGCAAGTTCTCGCCGCAGTAAAGCGTTGGCTATTTTGCAGTATAATGGAAAATAGTCGTGTCTGTCGCCCGGAGAAATTTATTCAGAGCTTATGGAATTGTTAAAAAGGAGTTGAAAAGTTATGAGCAAGATTTTAATTAAGAACGGCACTGTGTTTGACGGAAAGAATGTCAGGAAGGCGGATGTTTATATCAAAGACGGCAAAATTGACGCCGTGGCTTCTAAAATCAGAAGGTCCGGTGTAAATGTCATAGATGCAGAAGGCAAAGTTGTTCTGCCGGGTTTTATATGCGCCCATCATCATCTTTATTCAACAATGGCCCGCGGGATGGGGATTCCCGGAGTGCCTGCTAAAAACTTTCAGGAAGTTTTAGACAAACTTTGGTGGCCGCTTGACCGTGCGCTGGATAAAGACGATATTTATCTTTCCGCGCTTTACGCCCTCGGGGAATGTATAAGATGGGGAACAACCACGATTATTGACCATCACGAGAGCCAGTCTTATCAGAAAGGTTCGCTTGATACTCTGATGAAAGCCTGTGAGAAAGCCGGCATACGGACAGCGCTCACGCTCGGTTCAAGCGACAGATACGGGAAGGGTCTTGAAGGCGTTGAGGAGAACGAGAGATTTCTGAAGAAATTAAAAAAAGAAAAACATCCGCTGATACGGTGCATGGTGGGCCTTCACGCGGCTTTCACGGTGAACGATAAGACGCTCAAAGCTTCCGCGGATCTCGCGAAGAAATATAATTGCGGGCTGCATGTTCATGTGGCGGAAGCCAAATCCGACGAGGACGCTTCAGTCAAAAAATACAAAATGAGAGTTTTGGAAAGGTTGAATAAATTAGGCGCTCTCGGCAAAAAAACAATACTCGTGCACTGCGTTCATGTCAGCGGCAAAGAAGCCGCGCTGATAAAGAAATCCGGTTCAATCGTTGTGCACAATCCGGAATCAAATATGAACAATGCCGTGGGCTGGGCTGATGTGCTGGGGCTTCTGAAAAAAGGAATCCTCGTCGGCCTCGGAAGCGACGGTATGAGTTCCAATATGCTCCAGCAGCTTCGCTGCGCTTACCTTATAGCAAGACACGCGAATGCGGACCCGCGCGTGGGATTCATGGAAGCCCCGACGATGTTATTACAGAACAATGCGGAAATAGCTTCACGCATCTTCGGAGGATCGTTTGGCACAATAGCGAAGGGCAAAGTTGCGGACATTGCGATAATGGATTATCTCCCGCCCACTCCGCTCAATTCCGGTAATTTCCTCGGCCATCTGATTTTCGGCCTGGTCAACTCCCAGGTTGATACGACGATTGCAAGCGGCAGAATACTTATGCAGAACAAGAAGATTCTCGCTTTTGACGAGAAGAAACTTTCCGAAGCCATATCCAAAAGAGCTCCAAAGTTCTGGAAGAAATTCAACAAAGAGGCGGCAAGCAAAAAGAGCTGGAAAGTCTGAACGGGCCTTCGGCCGCTTCGCCGCGGTGGATTAATATTTCAGTGCTTGAAGACCCGGTAACCGGTGAAGAGCATTATCATGCCCAGTTTGTCGGCGGTTTTGATAACATCGTTGTCGCGTATTGAGCCGCCCGGCTGTATGATGGCTTTGATTCCCATTTTTTTAGCCAGTTTTATTGAATCGTCAAAAGGGAAAAATCCGTCAGTGGCAAGAACCATGTTTTGCTGTTTTTTTAAATAGTTACCGCAAATCTCCATGGCTCTCACCCTGGACTGCGAACCGCCGCAGACGGCGAGGGTCTGACCCCGCGAAGCTATGACAACAGCGTTGGATGTTGTGTGTTTCACAATCTTCCAGGCGAATTCAAGGTCTTTCATCAGGCTTTTTCCGGCTTTCTTTTTTGTCACCGCGCGCGGCCGGAAGGATGTCCGTGCTTTTTTTTCTGTGACAGTTCCAAAGACCGAGCTTTTGACTGTTTGCTCTGTGTGGCGAAGCGGAGCTTTGAAGATGACGGTTTTTTTGCCCCCCAGTATCTGAAGCGCCTCAGATGAAAAGCCGGGAGCCGCTATGCATTCCACAAATTTCTTTGACAGAAAAGCGGCGCAATCTTTTTCCACCCGTCTGTTGAATGCGTAAACGCCGCCCCACGCGCTCAGGGGATCGGCGTCATAAGCTTTTTTCAAAGCCTCAAGCGGCTTTTCCGCCGCGGCCGCGCCTGATGCATTCCTGTGCTTGATTACGGCGCAGGCGGGTTTTTTGAATTCGCTCACTATATTATACGCCGCTTCCATGTCAAAAATATTATTGGAGGACATTTGTTTTCCTGAGATTTGCGAGCACCCCCCGGCAAAGATAAGCGAAGCTTTGTCCGCGGGGTTTTCACCGTATCTGAGTTTTTGAGCGCCGGACGGTTCCCGCCCCGCTCCATAACGGGCGAGTATGGCGCTGTCATAAGCAGAGGTCAGGCCGAACACTTTCATGGCGAGTTTTTTTGACAGCGCGGATGAAACGAAACCTTTGTTCCGCACTTCTTCTATTATGCTTTTGTAATCGCCGCTGTCGCAGACAGGTATTGCGGAAGAGCAGTTTTTTGCCGCCGCGCGCAAAAGCGCTATGCCGCCTATGTCTATGCTTTCAGGCAGCTTGCCGAGTTTATAGGGATTGACGCAGACAAGGTCTATGTTTTTAATCTTCAGCCGTTCAAGCTGTTTCCGGTGAGACGCGTCGGACTTATCAGCGAGTATCCCCGCGAATATTTTTCGGCTCAAGGTCTTCACCCTTCCTGACAGTATTTCTCCACCCGGATCTGTGGCCGCCTGTCTTACGGGGATATTCCGTTCCTTGAGGTATTTGTAGGTGCCTCCGGTGGCGATCAGCTCGACGCCTTCCGAGATGAGAGCTTTGGCAAAAAAACTCAGGCCCCGTTTGTCGCTCAGGCTTATCAGAGCCCTTTTGATTTTTATGCCCTCAGCCGCTGAGGCCGGGGCCGTCTTAAACGGCATTCTCTCCGTATTCCCCCGTGCGAATCCTGACGGTTTCATGTATGTTAGAAACAAATATTTTGCCGTCGCCCGTCCGCCCGGTCTGGGTCGCCTCTATTATGAGATCAAGGGCTTTCTGGAGCTCGCTGTCCCTGACGACCAGTTCAAGTTTTATTTTAGGCAATTCAAAAAAGCTTTTTTCTTTATGCTTGAGTTCACCCCTTTGAAGGCCTATTCCCCTCACATGTGAAACGACCATGCCCCCTATATTGAGGGGATAAAGGATGGTTTTTACCCGTTCCAGGCGGTCGGCGGGAAATATGGCGTCTATTTTTTTCATGGAGCGAAAATCAGTATATGACTTTTTTCAAACCCGCGGTGTCCAGTATTTCTATTGTTCCCCGATGGCATTTGACATAGCGCAGGTCTTCAAGTTTTGAAAGCACCCGTGATATGACTTCACGCGACGACCCGACATTGTTAGCTATCTCGGCATGTGTGAGAGGAAAATTAATATGGATTTTATCGCCATTCCTCACCCCATATTGATCGGCGAATTCAAGAAGAGTGAAGGCCGTTCTTGAGATGACTGTGTTGTAGGCAAGGGAGCGGATTTCGTCGTCGGCCTTTTTAAGGCGCCCGATCAGTGTGCTGATTATCTTCAGAAGAACGGATATATTGCTTGAGGCGAATTCTTTGAAATCTTTGGCCCTTATGATGAGTATTCTGCATCCGGCCATCGCTTCCGCCGAAGCCGAGCGCAGACCGCCGTCGAAAATTACCATTTCCCCGAAGATGTCGCCTTTGTTAAGATAAGACAGCACCTTGATATGTCCGGCTGCGGTTGTCTTGTAAATTTTTATCCTGCCGGAGATGACGAAAAAAAGCATTTTGCCGGGCGCTTTTTCCGAAACGATGAGATTCCCGTTCTTAAAACTTTTCACCTCGCTTATGTTTCCGAGGCGCGCAAGATGATTCGCGGGGAGCGCCGAGAACACCGGTATTTTCTTGAGTATCTCTTTTTCAACCATGGCGCAGTTTAGCAAATTTTAAGGACTTCATAAACCTTCACCGCTTTTTGTTTGCCTTTTACCGATAACGGCTCCAGCAATTTTACTTCCACGATGTCTTTCACTTCCTGATAGGTTGCCTCAGATATCAGGATCTTGCCTGCGGGGGCGTTCTCTTCCAGGCGGGCAGCCAGATTGACATTGTCGCCTATGACCGTATAATCGGAATAACTTGCAGAGCCCATATTACCCACGACGACAAAGCCCGTGTTCACGCCCATGCCTATGCCTATTCCTTTCCGCCCCTCTGATTCCCACCGCAGGCAGAGCTCTTTCACCTTTTCCTGCATTTCCACGGCGGCCCGCACGGCCAGCTCCGCGTGATTGGGGAAATATTTCGGCGCGCCCCATATGGCCATGATCGCGTCGCCTATGAACTTATCAAGAGTGCCCTGGTACTTAAAGATTATCTCGGTCATCTCCGTGAGATACTCATTGAGGATATGCACGACTTCTTCAGGTTCCATTTTTTCGCTCATAGAAGTAAAGCCGCGGATGTCGGAAAAAAACACGCTGAGCCATTCTTTTTTTCCGTTCATATTTAACATTTCAGGATTTTTGATCAGCTCGTCCACGACTTGAGAGGAAACATAGCGCTGGAAGGTGCTTTTGATAAATTTCTTTTCTTTTTCCTCGGTCGCGAATCTGAAAATCGTGATCCCCAGATAAGAGAAGAGTCCCGCGCTCAAGGGGTAAAACATCGGCACGACAATCAGGCGCACAAAGAGAACATACGAGATAATGCCCCAGACCAGCATTGCAAAGGCCGAAAAAACCGCGCCCTGCACGGGTGAAAATTTCGGAGAAAAGGCAGTGATCAGCATACCTATGAAAACCACCATGAGAAAATCCGCCCAGGGCGGTGTGGCTCTCATAAAAGACCTGTCAACGATGTTGGCGAATGTGGCGGCCACAACCCCCACCAGAGGAAAAAGGGTCGAGAATGGAGTGGGCCGCAAATCCACGGTACCGGTTGCGGTGAGGCCCACAAAAAGAGCCTTGCCCGCCACATCTTTGAGTTTTTGCGCTTCGGGATCCGACCTGTAGGTGTCAATGACCTCCAGAAAGCTCATCGGATGATAGCGCTCAATGCCGCCCGGATAATTCAGCAGCATCTGGTTCCGCTCGTCAACCGGTATCCGGAAAGCGCCGTATTTGCTTTTTTTGATGTTGATGAATTTCCCCGGCTGTATTTCTATATCCGCGTTGTCAACGCCGAGATAATCCAGGGCCATTTTAAAAGCTATGTGCGGATATATTTTCCCGTTGTGGGCCACGACAAGAGCCACGCGGCGGGTCGTGCCGTCACTGTCAGGCACGGCGTTGGCGTAGCCGCTGCCGGCGACGGCCCCCGAAAAACGCGTTATCGGCAGAACGAGTTCAATGGCGTTGTAGAAACTCGCGTCAACTTCGCCGGGTATGGCTATTTTCTTGAGCAGCAGCTTCTGGAAAGGGTCCTGTATTTCTTCTGCCTCTCCTTTATCTATCATACAGAACATCGGTAAATAGGTTTTCAGTTTATTCAGCTGCCCCGCGAGCACATGGTCATCTTCGGGATAATTGTCCTTTTCGGTGAAGAGCACATCATACATGACCATGGCGGGATTATATTTTGAGAGGAGGTTAAGAAGAATGGCGTGGTAGCGCCGCCGCCATGGCCATCTGCCCATGGCCTTATCGTTGACACTCTCGTCGCCCATGCATATTATCTGCACTTTTTCCGAGGCGTCTTTTTCACCCCTGAGAAAAAAACGGAAATCCTGGGTCTTATATTCAAACACCCTCAACACTCCGAAGAAGGAAAACAGCGAAAATAAAAGAGTGACCGCCATGCCTATGAGGAGCGCGCGCAGGGTGTTTTTTTCTATTCGGATATTTTTAAAATCTATGTTCAGCATAACACATTATAAAATTATTCGCCGCCCACGACAACCTCGGGAAGCAGGGTGTCGGGCATTCCGTCGGAAACGGGGGCGCCCTGTCCATCCTTCCCGCAGGTGCCGTTGTCCCAGCCCACCTCTCCGCCGATATATTTTATTTTTCTCAGGAGCTCCGGCCCGTTGCCGGCAAGAGTGGCTCTTCTTATGAGCGGCCCGATGCTCCCGCCTTCAATAAGATAGCCCTCCGTCACCTCAAAGACAAAATCGCCGTTGGCCGGGTTGACCTGACCGCCGCCCATTTTTTTTACGAGAATACCTTTCCCCGCTTTTTTAAGGAGATCGCCGAAATCATATTCGCCGCCCGCCAGATAAGTGATGCCCATGCGCGGGATCGGTTTATCCTTGAAAGACGCTCTCCGCCCGTGGCCGTTTGATTCCGTTTTGAGGAAGAGCGCCTCTTTCCTGTCCGTCAGATAGCTTTTCAGGATTCCTTTTTCTATGAGAACGCTGCGTTTGGCCGCGATGCCCTCGTCGTCAAAAAGGTATGAGCCGTTTTTACCCGGGAGTGTGGGGTCGTCTATCACCGTCACCGCGGAGGACGCTGTTTTTTTGCCGATCGCCCCCGCGTAAACGGGTGAGATACCGTGCCTGACAGCGTCAGCTTCAAGAGAGTGGCCGATGGCCTCATGAATGAGTGTGCCGCCGGCCTCATTTTTTATCAGAACCGGCATAGGCCCGCCCGGGGCGCTCCCGGCGTCAAGAAGAGCCACGGCCGTGTCCAGGGCAAATTCGCTTTTTTTGAGGCAATTGTCCATAAAATCAACTGTTTGCGGCTCAACAGCCACAACGCTTGAAGAGAATGTTTCCTTTTTTGATCCGCGGGCGGTGATCACGGATATGAAAAATTTCATCCGGTATCTGTCATTCATCACTGTATTCCGTCCGTTGAATATCCCGAAGGCCGAGTCGCCCACCCCGAAAGAGATGTCTATGTTCTCCACGAGACCCCGCCCGCGCTCTCTGAGTGAGCCGTCAAGTTCCTTCAGAAAAAGTTTCATTTTATCGCTGTCAAAATCAGCCTCGGGCTCCCTGAGGCCTATTTCTATTCCTCGGGAGAGCAGCGCGTCCGCGAGATCCGGGGTGTACTCACAATTCTGTAAATGCGAAAAATCACCGCTGACCTGTCTGAATCCCGCGCCCTTAACGGCGCCGGTTTCGCTGTGCTTGACCTTTGAGAGCGTAAAAAATATTCCGGCGGTCTTTGAGGATTGGAAAAAAATATCGCGGAAATCACACTTGCCGTTGAAAAATTCTGTCACTATTTTGCCTTCATTTGTCATTGTTTCCTCTTTGTCTCATATTTTTTCTTTCTGTGCTGCTCAAAATATTTTGAAAAATTGTGACTGCCGTCGGCATCCAGCACAAAAAAAAGCAAATCTGTCTCATCCGGCTCCACCGCGGCCAAGAGCGCCGCGCGTCCCGGATTGCATATCGGGGCGGGCGGGAGCCCCCTGCGCCGGTATGTGTTGTACGGCGACTCAAACAAAGTGTCTTCTATGCTGAGCGGTTTCTGCCATTTGTTCAAAGCGTAACGGACTGTGGAACATGACTCAAGCCGCATTCTTTTTTTCAGACGGTTATGGAAGATGCCGGATATCAAAAATTTTTCATCATCACCTGCGGCTTCTTTTTCTATAATACTGGCCAGCACCAGCGCCTCTCGCGGGCTCAGCCCCACGGACAATGCCTTCTCCGATAAACGGATTTCCGACGCTGTTTTATCAAACTGCGCCCTGAAAATGCCGCATACGCGTTTGGCTGAATCTGAAGGCGGCAGAAAATAAGTTTCAGGGAAAAGCTCTCCCTCCAGTTTATTTTTCGTGACATGTTCTATAAATTCAGAAGCTCCGGTGATGCCTTCGGTCTCCAGGCGTTCGGCAATCTGTTCGGCGCGAAAACCTTCGGGAATCGTCACTTTGATAAGGAGGCCTATGCCCTTGTGCAGTTCCGCTATCACATTGAATACAGGAGCGTTTTTGTAGAACATATATGTGCCGTAGTGAAGAGTTCTGTCCATTTGTAATATTTTAACGGCGGCCATGAACAGCCGTTTTCTTGACAGCACGCCTTCGCGTTCCAGCTGTTCGGACAAAGCGCCGGCCGAAATACCGCGCGGGATCCGCACAAAAACGCTTTGCTCTCCGCCGGAGCTAATCCACAGCGCGCCGAGCAGAAGAATTGAGGCGGTGCGGGCTGTCATTCAAAAAACTCCGCGCTTTTCAGTTTATGCAATTCGCTTATGGAGAGAGCCGTGATTCCTTTGCTTCTGAAATAATTGAGTATGCGTGGCAGGGCCGTGATGGTCTGGGCCACGCCGCTGTGCAGAAGAATGATATCGCCGTCTTCGGCGGCAATGCTTTCTTCATATATCTTGTGCGCGGGCTTGTAGATATCGTCTGTGTTAATCGTCCAGAGAATTATCTCAAGGCCCTCCATGTTTTCAAGTGTGTCAAAATAATACCTGCCGCCCGGCGGCCGGAAATATTTGATTTTTTCCCCCGAGATGTTTTCCAGCAGTTTGGTGGTGGATTCCACTTCTTTCCTTATTTCTTCCGCGTTCAGATGGATAAGCCGCGGGTGGTTGTAGGTGTGGTTTCCTATCTCGCATCCGGCATCGCGAATGGCCCGCACGAGCTGCGGATATTTTTCCGCCTGTTTACCCACGAGAAAAAAGGTGCCTTTCACGGAATAGCTGTCCAGTATCTCAAGGATTTTTTCTGTGTAATAGGGATGCGGACCGTCGTCAAATGTTAGCGCGACTTTCGCGCCCGCGAAGGCATTGGCGGCAAACAACAGCATGAAAAACAGATTAGTTTGTCTATGGTGTAATGTCAATTCAGAGTTCCCTGATTTTTTTTATTAGGGCGGTCGTCGAGCGGTTTTTTCTGAGTTTTACCGTATGAACTTTTCCGCCGCGGGATCTGACGAACGGCGCTCCGACAATTTCTGATATTTTCCAGTCCCCGCCCTTTACAAGAATGTCGGGCTTTATTTTTTTGATGGCCGCAAGGGGCGTGGTTTCCTTAAACCCGAAGATGATATCAACGGGTTTCAGCGCGTTGAGCACCGCGGCACGCTCGGCAAAGCTGTTCACGGGCCTTCCGGGTTTTATGGCTCTCACCGAAGATGACTCATTCAGGCCGACGATCAGTATGTCTCCGAAAGCTTTAGCGTCATTGAGCAGTTTCACATGGCCCGAGTGTATGATGTCAAAACAGCCGTTTGTGAACACGACTTTTTTCCCGGCCGCGCGTGAGCGACTGGCCGCTTCCGCCGCCGCGGAAAGCTTACATATCATTTTCCAAAAGCCCGCAGAGCGTGTGCAATATCAGGGCGTGGGCTTCCTGTATCCTGGCCGTTTTCCGGGAGGGGACGGCTATTACGGCATTCGCGGTTTTTCCTCCGCGCAGGCCGGCCATGCCGGTCAATGCTATGATTTTTATTTTTTTTCTTTGCGCGATTCGGCAGGCCTCGACAATATTATCGGATTTGCCGCTTGTGGAAATAGCCACTACGGCATCGCCCCCGCTCCCAAGCGCTTCTATCTGCCGCGCGAAAATATTCTTATATGCGAAGTCATTGCCGATTGCCGTCAGAACCGAAGTGTCGGTGTTAAGGGATATCGCTGGCAGCGCCTTTCTGTTCTTTTCAAAACGGCACACGAGTTCGGCGGCAAAATGATTCGCGTCAGCGGCGGAGCCGCCGTTTCCGAATATCAGGATTTTGCCGTTTTTTTTCAAGACGCCTTTAATTGTTTTAACGGCTTTCTCTATAGCTGGAGCGCAGGTGTCCAAGTCTTTCAAGAGCGTCGCCAGTTCCGCTATGTTTTTTTTCAGCAGAGTCATTTCATACTACCTATAAAATCCGTGGTGTAGCAACCTTTTACAAAATTTTCATTCCGGAGTATTTTCTGATGAAGAGCTATGTTTGTCGTCACGCCTTCTATTTTGAGTTCAAGCAGAGCCCGTTTCATCCTTTCTATGGCTTCGGCCCTGTCCCTCCCGTAGGTGATTATCTTGGCTATCATGGAATCGTAGAAGGGCGATATTTCAGAGCCGTTCGTCATTGCCGTGTCCACCCGCACTCCCGGACCACCCGGAAGAATGAGTCTCTCAATTTTTCCGGCCGAAGGCATGTAATTTTCGTCCTCGGAATTGATCCTGCATTCCACGGCATGGCATATTTCTTTTACATCATCCTGGTTGAGCGGCAGGTCTTCTCCCGCGGCCAGGGCTATCTGCAGTTTCATCAGATCTATATCTGAAACAAATTCGGTTACGGGATGTTCCACCTGTATCCTGGCGTTCATCTCCATGAAATAAAAATCGTTTTTTGAAACGAGGAATTCAACAGTGCCGACCGTGGTGTAGTTTACCAGCTTCGCCACACGGCAGGCGGTTTCGCCGAGTTTTTTTCTCAGTTTCGCGTTTATCTGCGGCGACGGCCCCTCTTCAAGGACCTTCTGGTGGTTTCTTTGTATAGAGCAGTCTCTTTCGGGGAAGTAGAGCACTTTGCCTTTCTTGTCAGCGGCTATCTGTATCTCTATGTGGCGGGGGGCCTCAATATATTTTTCAACATAAAGCCCCGCGTTAGAGAAGGCGTTTTTGGCCTCAGCCCCCGCGAGTTCAAAGGCCTGCTCAATGTCTTTTTCACTGCGGACAATCCGCATGCCTTTCCCGCCGCCTCCGGCGGTGGCTTTGATTATCACCGGATATTTTATGGCCGCGGCTATCTTTTTAGCTTCGGCGGCATTTGCCACCACGCCTTTTGAGCCAGGTACAACGGGTATTTTTTTCCGCTTAACAAGGTCTATTATGTCAGCTTTCTGCCCCGCGAGGGCGATTGTCTCCGCCGACGGCCCTATGAAGCTCAGGCCGTAGGACGCGCATATCTCGGCGAAATGAGGATTTTCCGCGAGGAATCCGTAACCGGGATGAACGGCGTCGCATTTTTTAACGAGCGCGGCGCTTATTATCTGAGAAACATTCAGATAACTTGACGCCGCCGCGGCCGGCCCGATGCATATGCTGTCATCCGCGAGGCCGCAGTAAAAATTATCCTTGTCCGCCTCAGAGCACACGGCCACGGATTTGACGCCCATCTCCCTGAGCGCCCTTATGATCCGTAAGGCGATCTCGCCTCTGTTGGCAACCAGCACTTTCTTAAACATTTTCTTCCTCTACCTCAAAAAGCTTCTGTCCCCATTCCACGACTTCCCTGTCTTTGCAGAAGATAGCGGTGATCTTGAGGTCGGCCTCGGCCATGATCTCCTGCGTGATGCCCATGGAGTTCACCCAGCCCAGCTTTCCCCCCTTTTTCACCTTTTTGCCCACCGCGGCAAGGAGCGTGTTACCGTCGCTGATATGGAAAGTCCCGACTGCGGGAGATTTCAGGATTTTGCGGGAGTCACGCGCCGCCGCATTCTCAACGGCGACTGGTTCCGCAGCCGTGCAGGATGCGCTGTCTGTTTCCACTGTGTTCTCATCCTCGCCCAATATGACAGCGACGGGTTCTTTTTTGAGCACGATGTGCAGATCTCCCCTGCTGTATTCAAATTCGCAGACATCGGTCTCGCCAAGGACCTCCATTATTTTTTTCAGATTCAGTTCTTCGGAAGGGGCCGGCGGCGCGGATTTTGTTTTATTGTTCATTGACGTCTGTTAGATCCTTTCCAGGTATTTTCCGGTTCGCGTGTCAATTTTTATCCTGTCTCCCTCGTTTATAAAGAGAGGCACCTTTACCTCAAGGCCGTTTTGAAGTCTCGCCGGCTTCAGCACATTTGAAACGGTGTCGCCCTTGGCGCCGGGCTCTGTGTATTCCACTTCCATCTCAACGGAAGGAGGCAGCTCGACATCTATAATTTTTCCCTCACTCATGACAATAACCACTTTCATGCCCTCCACCAGGAATTGTTCACTCATACCCATAGAGCCTTTACTTATTTCGTGCTGCTCGTAGTCTGTATCCATGAACACGAGGCTGTCTCCCGATTCATACGAATAATTGACGGATGTGCGCGTTACTTCGGGCGATTCAAATTTTTCGCCGCCCCGGAAAGTCCTTTCAATAGTCGCCCCGCCGAAGACATCTTTCATCTTCACCCTCATTATAGCCGGCCCTTTGCCTGGCTTGTGGTGCTGAAACCAGAGTATGCGGTAAAGTTTGTCCGATACCTTTATGTAAACGCCGTTTGAAAAATCAGAAGTACTTATCATCCCAACACCCTCGCTTTGTCCTCCAGGACATAAACATCTTCAACCCGCACTCCGCCGACGCCCCTGAAATAGAGACCCGGTTCAAGAGTGAAAACCATCCCTTTCTCGAATTTTGCTCTTTCCCGGCAATTTATTGACGGCCACTCATGGACATCAAGCCCTATGCCGTGACCGGCGGAATGGAGTATGTTTTTTTCAAAACCCTGCCCGGCGAGATAGTCATTTATAATCCTGGCTATACCGCCTATTTCCGCGCCCGGCGCAATATGCGGCAAAGCCATATCCCGGGCTTTTTTCACCGCCCCGTAAGCTCTGCCCAAAAGAGTTTTTATGTTAAATAATCCCTTCATTCTCGTCAAGTCAGCGCAATAGCCCTTATATCGGACACCCATGTCGATGAGCGCCGTTTTTCCGCGGGCATATTTTTTGGCGCCGGGGCTGTGGTGAGGATACGCGCTGTTCGCGCCGAAAGCGGCGATGGGCTCAAACGACGGGCCCTCTGCCAGTTCGTGCGCGCGCGAAGATATGTAAGAGACGGCGTCTTTCTCGCTCATTCCGTCTTTCAGGCGCATTCCGGAGCACAGCGCCATGCTTATTTTTTGAGCCGCGTGTATTTTTATTATTTCTCCCGGTTCTTTCAATGCTCGAATCTTGGCGAAAAGAGGCTCCGTATGAACGATTTGACATCCTGTCATTTTCTTGAAGGCCGCCATTGATGATAGAGAGAATTTGGAAGGCTCAATGCCGGTTTTGCCCAATTTTATTTTTTTCAGCGCTGAGCCCGGCGCCTTCCATTTCTTGTCGCGGGGGTAAAGACTGTTGAGAAAGAGTCCTGCCTCGCCTCTGTGGAAGAGGAAATAAGCTCCCTCCGCCCGCATGCCTGTGAAATATAATATGTCCGAAGGGTCACAGCTCACAGCCGATTTCAGCCCCTTTTGTTTCAGCAGGCGCTCAAGGCGGGAGAGGCGGCCCCTGTTCATTTTTTCTTTAACAGGGAAACTATAGCCCTCAGCGCGAGCAGGTATGACTCGGCGCCGAAGCCGCATATCTGTCCGGCACACACCGGCGCCGTCATGGATTTGGACCTGAAGTCTTCCCGCGAGTATATGTTGGACATGTGCGTTTCGGCGAAGGGTATTTTCGCGGCCTCTATCGCGTCTCTTATGGCCACGGAAGTGTGAGTATAGGCCGCGGGATTTATCACCGCCCCGTCATATTTTTCATCCGCGTTTCCGATCTTGGAAACGATGTCTCCTTCGGATGAGCTCTGGTAGAAACTGACCTCAGCACCGAGTTCCGCGGCGAGCGCGCTTATTTTTTTGTTTATTTCCGCAAGCGTCTCAGCGCCGTAAACCGAAGCGTCTCTCTTACCCAGCTTGTCCATGTTGGGCCCGTTTATCACAAGTATTTTCATCTTTCCTCCCTTCTTCCAAATTATTCGTGTTTTCGGCAATCACATCAGAGGTATCCGCCGACGGCCGCTCAGGTATGCGCTTCGCTGCCAATTCGCTCGGAGCACCGTGTCAAACTCCTCGCTCATATGGCCCGCGCCGGATACCATCTGCTGTGCTTGGTCAATATCCCGATGCTGTTATTGCAGACTCATTATATAAAATTTTTTCAATTTCCGCCGCCGCCTCAGCAGCTTTCTTTCCGGAAACGCTGATTGTGACGGCGCCTTTTTTTCTCCACCAGATTTCCTGTTTTCTTGAGAGATGATGAGTTCTGAATTTTATTTTTTCAGCGGCTTCCGCGAGCGTAATTTCTCCCCTGATGTGCTCAAGTATTTCCTTATACCCTATCGCCGAAAAAGGCGGCGCGTTTTCCCTCACGCCCCTTTTTAGTATTCTCTTCACCTCGTTTACGAGCCCCTGCGCTATCATTCTGTCCACCCTCTCGTCTATTCTGCGGTAAAGCTCTTCTCTGGGCATGGACAGAAAGAAGACTTTGAGGTCCATGCCGGGTATGAAGTTTTTCGCCAGAGCTTCGCCGGGGGGCAGGCCGGTGACCCTGTGTATCTCAAGGGCTCTGGACACTCTTCTGGGATTTTTTTTATCAATGGACGCGTACATGGCGGGATCAATTTTTTTCAGTTCTTTCAGCTGTTCCGCCGGCGTCATCCCGGCGACTTCGGCGCGTATTTTCGCGGAAGAAGCTATGGGGGAGATACCCCCCTGAAGGGCGCTGATGTAAAGACCGGTGCCGCCGCAGATTATGGGTAATTTTCCGAAGCGTTTTATTTTTTCGGCGGCGCGCCCGGCGAGGATAACAAAATCTCCGGCTGAAAACTGTTTTTCCGGATCCCTGAAATCCACGAGGTAGTGTTTTATTTTTTTTCTCATGAACCCGGGGGCTTTGGATGTGCCGATGCTGAAATATTTATAAACGCTCTGAGAGTCCGCGTTGATAATCGCCCCCTTTGTCCTGACAGCCAGCGCGAAAGCCGTGTCGGTTTTCCCGCATGCCGTTGAGCCGGTGATGACGGGTATCACGGAAATGCCCGGCGGTTTCTTCATTCTTCTATGAATTTCAGAAAGGCGTCTGTGCCCACATCGGTGTCGGCGCAGCCGTCGCGCGAAAGCGGGAAGAACTGAACGGGTATCTTGAATTCGCCGCAAATTTTCTGGCCCAAAAACCCTTCCCATTCGCAGGCAACACCTATGACGGCGAGCGGCTTATCCTTTTCAAAAAGGGAGGGTATGATCTTGCCGCCTTTGAGGATATAGATTTTTTTGTATCCGAGCCGCGAGGCCTTTTCTCTGATTTTTTTTATCTTACAGGCGCCGCAGTCCGCGCAGATAAAAAACGGTCCCGATTCCTTGGCTCTGCATTTTTTGGAATTCCTCAGGCACTGTGGGATCAGTATCATTCTTTCGGCAAAAGGTATCTTGAGAAATTTTTTCCGGTTTTTTTTGTTTGCCGCCGCGACCCGTTTCTTATAGTTGTCTTTCATAATATGCCTAACATGCCGGGGGACGGAATCCCTGCCTGCCGGTAGGCAGGGAACCGCCGTGTCGGCGGTTTCTCCGCTGACTATTCCCTGGCGTTTTTACAGAATAAACATGCCGGGGGACGGAATCGAACCGCCGACACGCTGATTTTCAGTCAACTGCTCTACCGACTGAGCTACCCCGGCATTGGCTGAGTGTATAAAATTTCTGATTTCAAGTCAAAAAAAGGAACGGAAAAAGGGGACGTCCCCTTTTTCTCTTTTTGGTATTTGCCATTTGTTTTCAATTTGGCTATAATGAGCGGTGAAGTTTTGACGGATTTAAAATGGAGATTGTAATTAATGGCAAAATTGCCCGAACTTAACATAGGCGATTTGAATATTCCCGTACCCATAATACAGGGCGGTATGGGTGTGAGAGTGTCGCTTGCGCGTCTTGCCGCGGCCGTCGCTAACGAAGGCGGTGTCGGCACGATTTCCGCCGCCCTCATCGGCGGGCTGAAAAGCAATCTGACGCTTGATGACAGCACAGTGGCGGACATCAAAGAACTGATAGCAGAATTAAGAAAAGCCTCCACTCTCACGACAGGCGTCATAGCCGTGAATGTGATGGTGGCCCTGACAAATTATTCCGCTCTGGTTCAGGCCGCCGCTCAGAACGGCGCACAGATAATTGTAGCCGGCGCAGGTCTTCCCCTTACACTCCCCAAACTTGTGGAAGGCACGAAGGCGAAAATTATTCCCATAGTCTCTTCAGGGCGCGCCGCGGATCTGATCTGCCGGACATGGCTGAAAAAATATGACTGTTTGCCCGATGCCATAATCGTGGAAGGCCCCAAGGCCGGCGGACATCTGGGTTTCCATTTTGAAGAACTGGAGCCGGAAAGCGCCATGCCGGATCTTGGAAACATCGTCTCCGATGTGGTACAAGTCGCCGCGCAATACGGTAAAAACAAAAAAATACCCGTCATCGCCGCCGGCGGCGTGACCACAGGCAAAGATATAGCCGCCATGCTCAAGCGGGGCGCTTCGGGAGTGCAGATAGCCACAAGGTTTGTGCCCACTTATGAATGCGACGCTTCGGATATTTTTAAAGAGGCCTATGTCGGCGCCAAAAAAGAGGACATAACAATAATCAAAAGCCCCGTGGGAATGCCCGGCCGCGCCCTCAATAATGATTTCATAAAACGCGCGAGGAGGGGCGAGGTGAAATTCAAATGCTTTTACCAGTGCCTCAAAACCTGCGATCCCGCCAAATCACCCTATTGCATAGCGGATGCTCTCATACAGGCCGCTGACGGCAATCTTGCCGAGGCCGTTATTTTTACAGGCGCCAACGGCTGGCAGACAGACAAAATCGTTTCGGTGAAAGATGTTATGAAAGAACTCGTAACGGAAGCCGAAGCCAATCTATAATTTTTCTATTCGGAAAGCAGAAAGTTTATTTTTTTCTGCAGTCTTTTTCCGTGTTGCGCAAAGATTTGCCGCAGGCGTTTTCTGTCTAATTTTTCCGCCCAAACCCGGATAATGCCTTTTATGTCTTCAATGTCCTGATAGCTTCCGGCGATAGCCTTCATCAGTATAAGGTCTTCGGCCGACGCTACGCGGAGAGTGTTTTTGAGAAAGCTTATCTCCCGGGCGTTTTTGAAAACATCATGGCTTATGCCGCGTATGCCCGAGAGGAGTTCGGCCCTGTTGCCGTATCTATCATTTATTTTTATGACTCCGTTGACAGGATCGTCACGGCCGCCTTTCCTGAATTCGGCATCCAGCCCCTTTTTTTTCAGAGAGATGAGCAGGGCATTTTCTTTCCCCTGTTCAATCTGAATCAGGGCGTCGGCGTCAAGGCTTGCGCGGGGAAGGCCGTAAACCGAAACGGCGGCCGCTCCGATGAGAATGTAAGGTGTGTTTAACTTTTCCAGCTCGTCAATAACATCCAGCATCAGGAGCAGTGACTCGCCGTAGTGTTTAGCGCGCAATTTTCAAGCCCCCGTTTATTTTTTTGCTGACTGAAAGCAGGGATATGTTACGGGACAAATTAAAAAACGCGTTTAAGCGTTCGTCCGGGCGTTTTTTCCGCGCGGCTGATATGAGCTCATGTTTAAGGCGCCGGCGGAGCCGCTCGCCGTTTTTTTTCCTTGCCCATCGTGTTGTCGCGGCATGGCAGGCGATTTCAGATTTTTTTTCCGATGTCAGATTCCTCCCCCGGGCCAGCCCGCCTTTTCTGCCCAGCGCCCTCGCCATATCGCTGAGGCCATCTTCTCTTTTTTTATTCGCGTCCATATTCATATTATATGCTTAGCGCTAAGCATTGTCAAGTATCTTTGTGTCCGGTTCATACGCCGCCGGTTGGTGCGTGCGTGGCTTATTTTGTGTTGCTGATTTTTGCCCATGAATCGCGCAGGGCGGCGGTTCTGTTGAAAACTGTTTTTCCCGGCCTTGAATCTTTGTCGGCGCAGAAATAGCCGGTTCTGAGGAACTGGAAAGTCTCGCCTGGTTCGGCCCCGGCAAGGCAGGGCTCACCGACGGCTCCGGTGATGATTTTGAGAGAATCAGGATTCAGCTTTGAAACAAAATCATCATCGCCGCTCTCAGGTTCGGGACTTGCGAAAAGATGGTCATACAGCCTTATTTCCAGAGGCGCCGCATGCGCGGCCGGCACCCATTGGAGTGTTCCCTTCACCTTTCTTCCGTCGGGGGAATCGCCGCCCCGGGTGGCGGGGTCATAACTGCATCGGATTTCCGTAATTTTTCCGGAAGCGTCTTTCGTGAAACTTTCGCATTTCACATAATAGGCGTGTTTGAGCCGCACCTCTCTGCCTGGCCCCAGCCTGAAAAATTTTTTGGGCGGGTCTTCCATGAAGTCCGAACGCTCTATGTAAATTTCTTTTGAAAACGGCACCTTTCTGGTGCCGGCCCTTTCGTCGTCGGGGTTGTTGACGGCTTCAATCTCTTCGTTTTTGCCGCCGGGGTAGTTCTCTATCACGACTTTCAGCGGTTCCAGCACGGCCATCACGCGCCTCGCGCGCCGGTTCAGGTCTTCCCTGACGCAATGCTCCAGAAGGGCGATGTCTATGGTGCTGTTTGTTTTAGCCACCCCTATCCTTTCACAGAAATCCCTGATAGATTCAGGCGTATAGCCCCTTCTGCGCAAACCCGAAAGAGTCGGCATGCGCGGGTCATCCCAGCCGCTCACATGATTTTCTTTAACGAGCCGCAGGAGTTTGCGCTTGCTCAACACCGTGTGTGTGATATTCAGGCGGGCGAACTCTATCTGTTTCGGCGGCATCAGTATTTCCAGCGATGAAAGTATCCAGTCGTAAAGAGGCCTGTTGTTCTCAAACTCCAGCGTGCAGATGGAATGCGTTATGCCTTCTATGGAATCTGAAAGGCAATGGGCGAAATCATACATGGGATATATGCGCCATTTGTCGCCTGTCCTGTGGTGAGACGCCCTTTTGATGCGGTAAAGAGCGGGATCCCTCATTGTGATGTTGGAATGAGACATGTCAATTTTCGCCCGCAGCACTTTCGCTCCGTCGGGATATTTCCCGTCGCGCATTTCATGAAAAAGTTGAATGTTCTCATCGGCGCTTCTGTTTCTGAAAGGGCTGTCTTTCCCGGCTTCGGTGAGCGTGCCGCGGTTTTTCTTTATTTCTTCCCCGCTCTGATCGTCCACATACGCGAGCCCTTTCCTTATAAGCGTTTCGGCATAGCCGTAAAGCTTTTCAAAATAGTCCGATGTGTAAAACAGCCGCTCACCCCAGGCAAAACCCAGCCACTTCACATCCTCCATAATGGATTCCGTGTATTCGGCGTTTTCCTTTTCCGGATTGGTGTCGTCAAAGCGCAGGTTGCAGAGACCCTTGTATTTCAGGGCTGTTGTGAAATTCAGGCAGATGCTCTTGGCGTGGCCTATGTGAAGATAGCCGTTCGGTTCCGGCGGAAAGCGCGTGTGCACCTTTGAGCCGTAAAGGCCCTGTTCAATGTCTCTCTCTATTATCCCGTGTATGAAATTGGACGGCGCCGCGCCCGCATTTTTTTCTTCCATTTATTCAACTCCTAAATATTCGTGAAAATCATTCAGCTCATTCTACATGCTATCCCCTTTTTTTTCAAGGCAGGCTGAATATTGTCTGTATCATCAGGGGCCAGTTCTCTGAGCCGGTTGTAAACAGTATGTTTGACTTTTGCCGTCGGGGGAGAGCGTCTCTCCGACGGTGATTTTGCCACTTGACAGGTATTTGACAGTTTTGTAGAGTTATGTCCGCGGACCGGTAAATTAACGGTCCGATATGTTCATTGAAATTATCTGGAGGGTTTGATCCTGGCTCAGGATGAACGCTGGCGGCGTGCTTAACACATGCAAGTCGAACGAGAATCTTTCTAAACAAAGCTTCGGCCGAGTTTAGAGAGAAGAAAGTGGCAAACGGGTGAGTATAACACAGATAACCTCCCCTTTGGCGAGGGACAACCCACCGAAAGGCGGGCTAATACCTCATGGTAATAAGTTCTTACGAAGAGAATTTATTTAAAGGCTTCGGCCACCAAAGGTTGGGTCTGTGCCCTATCAGCTTGTTGGTGAGGTAATGGCTCACCAAGGCTTAGACGGGTAGCCGGGCTAAAAGGTTGGCCGGCCACACTGGAACTGCGACACGGTCCAGACTCCTACGGGAGGCAGCAGTGGGGAATATTGCACAATGGAGGAAACTCTGATGCAGCGACGCCGCGTGAAGGATGAAGGCTTTCGAGTCGTAAACTTCTTTTAAGGAAAAGAAAGGCCGCCGTAAGGCGGTTTGATCTATCCTAGAATAAGCAGTGGCTAATTACGTGCCAGCAGCCGCGGTAATACGTGAACTGCGAGCGTTATCCGGAATTATTAGGCGTAAAGGGAGCGTAGGCGTTTTACTAAGTTCCTGGTGAAATCTTCGGGCTTAACCCGAAAATTGCTGGGAAAACTGGTAAAATTGAGTTAAAGAGGGGAGAGTGGAATTCCTGGTGGAGCGGTGAAATGTGTAGATATCAGGAAGAATACCAATGGCGAAGGCAACTCTCTGGCTTTAAACTGACGCTGAATCTCGAAAGCGTGGGTATCGAACGGGATTAGAGACCCCGGTAGTCCACGCCCTAAACGATGAATACTAGATATCGGCGGTAACCAATCCGTCGGTGTCACAGCTAACGCGTTAAGTATTCCGCCTGGGGACTACGGCCGCAAGGCTAAAACTCAAAGGAATTGACGGGGACCCGCACAAGCGGTGGAGCATGTGGTTCAATTCGATGCAACGCGAAGAACCTTACCTGGGCTTGACATGCTAGTGCTACCGGTGGAAACACCGGGTTTTGGGGTAACCCGAACGCTAGTACAGGTGCTGCATGGTTGTCGTCAGCTCGTGCCGTGAGGTGTTGGCTTAAGTGCCCTAACGAGCGCAACCCCCGCCTTTAGTTACTGTATGCTCTTCGGAGTATGCTCACTGAAGGGACTGCCCGATAAGGGAGGAAGGAGGGGATGACGTCAAATCATCATGGCCCTTATGTCCAGGGCGACACACGTGCTACAATGGCCATCATAACGAGTTTGCGATACCGCAAGGTGGAGCCAATCTCTTAAAAATGGCCTAAGTTCGGATTGGAGGCTGCAACTCGCCTCCATGAAGTTGGAATCGCTAGTAATCGCGCATCAGCCATGGCGCGGTGAATACGTTCCCGGGTCTTGTACACACCGCCCGTCACACCATGAAAGTCTGTTGTAATGGAAACGGCTACTTGCTAGCCGTTAAATTACGACCGGTAATTGGGGTGAAGTCGTAACAAGGTAGCCGTACGGGAACGTGCGGCTGGATCACCTCCTTTAAAAACCTGAAACATGACGTTGTTTCGGGAGTGCTGGAGCGAACAAAACCCTCCGTTCGCTCGTCAAGGAGCAGTACGAATAGGGTAGGCATTGCCTACCCACAGGCAGGAAGCGTAACAGGAACGCGACCTGCCGATAAAAAAAGGGCCTTTAGCTCAGTTGGTTAGAGCGCTGTGCTGATAACGCAGAGGTGCGTGGTTCGATTCCACGAAGGCCCATACGGGGATGTAGTTCAGTTGGGAGAACGCCTGCTTTGCAAGCAGGAGGTCGCCGGTTCGACCCCGGCCATCTCCATAAGTTTTCGAAAGAAAATTTATGGAATGATCGGCGCGGTCGTTTCGGCCCCACAAACAGTTCCCGGATAAACAGATCTTTGAAATGAATCTTTTCGGAATAAAGTGATATTCCGTAGAAGAGGATGTGTGGTTGAAGTAATCGAGCAAGACCGAATATACGGTCAAGTTATCAAGAGCACACAGCGGATGCCTTGGCATCAGCAGTCGAAGAAGGACGTGGCAAGCTGCGATAAGCCCCGGGGAGGAGCAAACTTCCTTTGATCCGGGGATTTCCGAATGGGGAAACCCCCCGCCTTAGGCGGGATCATTCAGGAAAAGCGCGCGCAAGCGTGTATACCTGTCTGAAGGCAACCCGGCGAACTGAACCATCTAAGTAGCCGGAGGAAAAGAAATCGAACGAGATTCCCTGAGTAGCGGCGAGCGAAACGGGAACAGCCTAAACCGTTCCGGCGTGACAGCGTGTACGCGTTGTCGGAGCGGGGTCGTGGGACCGGATGTGCCTGTTGTACATAACAGGCGTGCAGTAAAAAAACATTTGTATAGCGGAATCGCCCTGGAATAGGCGTACCATAGGGGGTGACAGTCCCGTACGCGAAATACGAATGTCTTCATTGTCCGGCACCCGAGTATCACGGGGCACGTGGAATCCTGTGAGAATTTGTCCAGACCATTGGATAAGGCTAAATACTCGCTGATGACCGATAGTGAACTAGTACCGTGAGGGAAAGGTGAAAAGTCCCCCGAGAGGGGAGTGAAATAGTACCTGAAACTGTGATGCTTACAATCAGTCGGAGGACTATGCCCGGATGTTGTTCCGCTTCGGCGGGACAATATGAAGGGAATGTCTGACGGCGTGCCTTTTGCATAATGAACCGGCGACTTAATGTCAGCAGCAAGGTTAAGTCCGTAGGGACGCAGCCGTAGCGAAAGCGAGTCTGAATAGGGCGATTTAGTTGCTGGCTTTAGACCCGAAACCAGGTGATCTATCCATGGACAGGGTGAAGCGATTGTAAAAAGTCGTGGAGGCCCGAACCCACTTCAGTAGAAAATGGAGGGGATGAGCTGTGGATAGGGGTGAAAGGCCAATCTAACTTGGTGATAGCTGGTTCTTCCCGAAATGCATTTAGGTGCAGCCTGATAGTTTAAGCTTTGGGGGTAGAGCACTGGATAGTGTAGGGGCCTTACCGGGTTTCCGAAACTAACCAAACTCCGAATACCATTGTGTACACTGTCAGAGTGAGCCCGCGGGGGATAAGCTCCGTGGACGAGAGGGCAACAACCCAGACCATCTGATAAGGTCTCTAATATTAGCTAAGTGTCAAAGGATGTGAATTCGCTCAGACATCCAGGAGGTTGGCTTAGAAGCAGCCATCCTTTAAAGAATGCGTAATAGCTCACTGGCCGAGTGGATTCGCGCCAAAAATTCCGGAGGCTAAGCTAATAACCGAAGCAGTGGATTCTGAATTCCTTCGGGGATTCAGTCTGGTAGGGAAGCGTTCTGCGTGTAGGATGAAGGGATACCGTAAGGAGTCCTGGACGAAACAGAAGTGATGATGTCGGTATAAGTAACGATAACTGCTGTGAGAAACAGCGGCGCCGAAAACCTAAGGTTTCCATGAGTAAAGTTAATCTGCTCTGGGTTAGTCGTTCCTAAGGCGAGGCCGAAAGGCGTAGTCGATGGGAAACAGGTTAATATTCCTGTACCACTATTAAACGTTTGTACCTTGGAGAGACGCAGTTGAGGAGGTCATCTTCCTGACGGATTAGGGAGTATTCGCCGCAAGGCGGATGGATCTGCCGAAAGGCAGAGAACTGACTGAATGGACTGCCAGGAAAATCTCCTTCAGGGAGGATAATAGTGTGCGTACCGTAAACCGACACAGGTAGGTGGGATGAGAATTCTAAGGCGCTCGAGTAATTCCCCGTTTAGGAACTCGGCAAATTGACCCCGTAACTTCGGAAGAAGGGGTGCCCCTGTAGGGGCGGATGGAAGGTATAATGTAATAAGGGCGGACATCTTCTTCGTGGAGATGGAAACCTGGACTTACATGTGCCGGAAATCCGTTTTGAAAGGGCTGCAATAACCAGGTCCATGCGACTGTTTAACAAAAACACAGGTCTCTGCTAAGTCGTAAGACGATGTATAGGGACTGATGCCTGCCCAATGCCGGAAGGTTAAGGGGAGGAGTGCAAGCTCCGAACCTAAGCCCTGGTGAATGGCGGCCGTAACTATAACGGTCCTAAGGTAGCGAAATTCCTTGTCAGGTAAGTTCTGACCTGCACGAATGGCATAACGATGTGGACACTGTCTCAATGGGGAGCTCGGTGAAATTGTGTTACCGGTGAAGACGCCGGTTACCCGTACCGGGACGGAAAGACCCCGGGAACTTTACTGTAACCTATCATTGGATTACGGAATATTCTGCGTAGGATAGGTGGGAGACTTTGAAACTTCGGCTTTGGCCGGGGTGGAGTCAACCTTGAAATACCACCCTGAATGTTTTGTGATTCTAACCTTGACCCGTGAATCCGGGCATGGAACAGTGTTAGGCGGGCAGTTTGACTGGGGCGGTTTTCTCCTAAAGAGTAACGGAGAAGTCCAAAGGTCACCTCAACCCGTATAAAAGCCGGGTGTTGAGTGCAAAGGCATAAGGTGGCTTAACTGCGAGAGAGACATCTCAAGCAGATACGAAAGTAGGGCTTAGTGATCCGGTGGCTCCGAATGGAAGGGCCATCGCTCAACGGATAAAAGTTACCCCGGGGATAACAGGCTTATCTCCCCCAAGAGTTCATATCGACGGGGAGGTTTGGCACCTCGATGTCGGCTCGCCGTATCCTGGGGCTGTATAAGGTCCCAAGGGTTGGTCTGTTCGCCCATTAAAACGGCACGCGAGCTGGGTTCAGTACGTCGTGAGACAGTACGGTCCCTATCTGGTACGGGCGTAGGAAATTTGAGGAGAGCTGTCTCTAGTACGAGAGGACCGAGATGGACAAACCTCTGGTGTACCAGTTGTTCCGCCAGGAGCATCGCTGGGTAGCCACGTTTGGACAGGATAACCGCTGAAAGCATCTAAGTGGGAAGCCAACTCCAAGATAAGATTTCCCTGTCTAAGTCTTTGGCCTTCGGGTTAAGGATCAAGGCAATAAGGTCACTGGAAGACTACCAGTTTGCCGCAAGGCAGTCTCTGGTTCGCTTCGGCGGAAAAGAGACGATAGGTGGTAGGTGTAAGGCGAGTAATCGCCGGTTGAGATGCCCTCGGGCATTGAGACCATTACCGACAAGTTTAGACTTCGGTTTGGATGAGAAGGTAATGAGCCGAGCCATACTAATAGACCGAACGACTTGACCGTATTATTCAGTCTTGTTCATACGGTCGAAGACAGAGCGCCGCAGGCGTTCTGTCTCTGACGAACTTCAACTTTTTTTGGCGCCTATAGCGAAGGGGCAACACCCGTTCCCATTCCGAACACGGCCGTTAAGACCTTCAGTGCCGATGATACTGTGTTTACTCACGGGAAAGTAGGGCGGCGCCAAAATTAAACCACACATCCTCTTTGATTCATTTCAAAGAACTGTTTATCTTTTTTCTCACAAAAAATACAGAAGCTGTTTTACCTTTTTATCAAAACACTGTTGCCGTGAGAGTTCAGCTTTCCGGCGAAGGTGATGGTTTTTTAGCCGCGCTTTTTTTGACAAAAAGCAGGATGAGCGTTGTTTTCTCATCCATTGTTTTTATGGGCACGGCTTTGACAGAGACTTCCCTTCGCGAGGCGGAGGGGAAATACACCGAAACTTCGGCTTTTTCTTCGCCGGATCCCGCCACCCTCTCAAGGAATTTATTGAATTCTATATTTTGGGCGTGTTTTACGACGATATCAAGCGGAAATGAGCGGGTTTCAAGATTCCATATTTTTTGAGCCGCCGGATTCAGTATAGCCGTATTCTCTTCAAAGTCCGCAAGTATGACGGCTTCGGATATATTCATACTGATGCTCGCGAATGCTTTTCCGGATTTTGCCACATTTTTGGCCCGCAGCCTGTCGTATTTATTTATGTCCTTGAAGAGCTTGCTCAGTTTCAGAGTCAGCATATCCAGCTCGTCATGTATTTTCTCAGGGAATTCCGTTGTAAAAGAGCCCGAGTCCGCCAGCTGAATCTGCCTGTTGATTTTTGAAAGTTTTTTGGAAAATGAGATAAGCAGAAAGATCAGCCCTGCCGCGACTATCCCGTCTGATACTGCCACGAATATGCGCCCGCTTGTCCTGTCTGTAAATAAAATATCAGGGATCAGGGATGAAAGAGCGAGCAGGACAAGTACGATCAGCGTGTTGCGGTAGAGATTTTTCATGTAAGCTTCAGAGATTTTTTATATCTTTGTCGGCGCCAGCCACGATTATTATGTCGTTTTCGTCAAAGTAGGTGTCCGGGTCCGGCACGGTGTTGATCTCATCTTTCACTGTTCTTACACCTGTTGATTTGTCTATATCGGGCGCACTCCGCTTTATCGCCACAATGTTGATCTTATTTTTCTGTCTCAGGTTGAGCTCGGAAATTCTTTTTCCCACGAATTTAGCGGGCACATTTATCTCGGCCATTGAATGGTCATCGCCAAGGATCACTCTCTTGAGGATTCGCGGCGCTATTATGGCGTTTGCGATTTCTTTCCCCATTTCATTTTCAATTTCAATGATACGGGTGACGCCTATGGCTTTCAGTATTTCCGTCTGCATGGGCGTGACGGCCCTGCTGAAGATAGCGGGCACGCCGATCTTTTTCAGAAGGATGGTTGTCAGGAGGCTCGCTTCAACATCCTCTCCTATGGCCACGCAGGCCAGATCCACATCGCTCAGGCCTATGCTCCTGAGCGCTTTTTCGTCGGTGGTGTCGCAGGCGACCGCGAGAGTCACATACTCTTTCAGTTCCTCCACGCGGTCTTTTTCACGGTCAACGGCTATGACCTCCACCCCGCTTGACGCAAGCGCCTTTGCCAGGGCGTTGCCGAAACTCCCTAAACCCATTATAGCTATTTGTCTCATTTGTTCATTACCTCCGGATTTCTCCTATATTTTATAAAGCAAAGCGGAAATTGCAAGGAGGAAAAATCATTGATCATCCCAGCAGCACGCGTTCGTTTGCATATGACACCTCCACCCGGGGTTTATCGCTCATGGCCGCAAGGGCTATGGTCAGAGGCCCCAGCCTGCCCATAAACATCACGGCGATGATGACATGTTTGGAGATATCCGACAGCTGTTCGGTTATGCCGGTCGAAAGCCCCACCGTGCCGAAGGCGGACACCACCTCAAAAATAATGTCTTCAAAGGGCAAATTCTCCGTGTAAAGGATGACCCCCGCGGCGCAGCAGATTATTATCCCGGCGTACACAAGTATGGCCGCGGCCCTGCGCTCAAAAAATGGCGGGATGGTGCGTCCGCGGATTATGATTTCCCCGCGGCGCCTTATGTGGCATATTGCCGTCAGAAGGATTATGGCGAAGGTGACGGTCTTGATGCCGCCGCCGGTGCCCCCGGGGGAGGCGCCCACAAACATCAGGCTTATCGCCGTGAATTTACTGAAGGGTTTAAAAGATGCTGTGTCAACGGAATTGAACCCGGCTGTTCTGGATGTGACGGAGAGGAAAAACGAGTTGAGCCATTTGCCGCCGGCGCTCATATCCTTCATGGTGTTGCTTCTTTCGCCTATGAAAAAGAGCAGCGTTCCGCAGAAAAGGAGAGCCGCCGTAACGCCGACGGCCAGATGCGTGTGCGCCTTAAACCTTCTTTTTTTGCCGGACAGGCGGTTGAGCACATCAAGCAGCACGACAAAACCTATGCCCCCCAGAATGATGAGGGTTGAGAAAACCATCAGCGCGCCCGGACTTCCGGCGAATAGTTCCACACTTGAATCAATGAGCGAGAATCCGGCGTTGCAGAAGGCCGACACTGAATGGAATACGGCCATTTTAACGGCTGCGCCCGCGGCGTAAAACTGCCGGAAACTGAAAAACAGGAAACCCGCCCCTATGATTTCGGCCGCGAAGGTGAAGAGGAGCAGGAAATTCAGTATTTCTCTCGCGCTGCGTATGCTGTCTTCGTTGAGGGCGTCTCTGAGGAGCACCTCCTGCGTTTTTGATATTTTTTTGCCGAAGGCGAGAAAAAGCGACACGGAAAAGGTCATCAGGCCCAGCCCGCCGAGCTGTATCAGAAGAAGGATAACTGTTTTGCCGAAAAGCGTAAAGCCCGAAACGGTGCTCCTGACTATCAGCCCCGTTACGCAGGTTGCGGATGTGGCCGTAAAAAAAGCGTCAGTCAGAGAGATGCTCTCTCCGGAGGGAGTGGAAACGGGCAGCATCAGCAGAAAAGTCCCGACGGCAATCGCCCCTGCGAAACTCATTATCAGCGCAAGGGCCGGCCTTTTTGCGAACAATATCATAGCCAGATTTTACAATAAGGCAAAACATAAAACAAGAGCTTAGCGTGAGAGCAACAGTATATTTTTTTGGATGCTTTCTTTTTCGGGGCATTCAAGTTCCACGGCCTTTTCCCATGCTTTAACGGCCGAAGGAATATTGCCGCTGAGATAAAGAGCGTTGCCGAGATTGTTATAGACCTCGCCGTAGTGCCTGATACGAATAGATTCCCTGAACATATTTATCGCGGTGGGATATTTTTTCTGGTTCACATAGAGCATTCCGAGGGCGTAGGCCGTTTTGCCGGATGTGGGAGAGAGTTCGTGCGCGCGAAGCCACGAGGCTTCGGCTCTTTTAAAATCCCCCGCGGCGTAGCTGTCGTAGCCATTTTTCCGCAGAATATCAGAGCTAAAATCTTTGGCGATGATAAAGAGGAAAAACAAAGATAGGCCAGCCAGCGCCGCGCGCAGTGGGGCGGACGGAAAAAGAAGGACGTCCCCTTTTTCTTTTTCACCGAAAGAAAAAATGAGAGGAAGGAACATCAGTGAGGCGGGAAGTTCCATGGGGAAATTTGTGACCGAATCCAGCATAAAAGCGATGAGGGCGGCGAAAGCGTGGAAGTTTTTTTTGCGCAGAAGCAGTAGAGCGGAGATCAAAAGCCAGAGGTATGCGGCCGCACCAGCCAGGCCCGACTCGGCCATTATCTGTATATAGTCGTTGTGTATTTTGCTTTCGGAGGTGGACTTGAGCTGAAAATCCCGCTTGACCTTATTCTGGTAAAGAGCGAAATTGCTTTTAACGCCTCCCCATCCTGCTCCAAGGACGGGCCGGTCTTTCAATATTTCAACGCCCACCTTCCATTTGAAAAATCTCTCTCTGACGGACATCTCCTTTGAAGATATGTCCGTGGTGAAGAGCGCGGCGATGATAATCAGTAAATGCAGGGGGAAGAGCAATGCGGGCAGGGATAATTTATTTTTCCCCTTCTCTTTGAAAAAAAAGAGGGCGAGCAGGGGAATCAGCGCAAGTATGCTTCCGGCGGTTTCGCTGAGCAGTATAGCCGCATAAGGAAGCGGTGTCAGGTATCGTTTATTTTTCTTTTCCGTCCAGTATATGAAAAGCGGAAAACTGATAAGAAGATAACTTGAAAGGAAGTTCGGGTTTCCGAGGGTGGAATATACTCTTCCGGCGAAACTGCTGTTCAGAGAAAAAAGAAGGAAGTATATTTTCTGGATAATGGCGATCGCGGAGACGCTGATTACAGCGTAAGAGAGGAAATCCAGGGCTTTTTCTCCCGTCTTTTCATCTATGAAAAAATAAAGGAGGAGAATGCCCGCTGTTCCGGCAAGTTTCAGGGCGAAGACGCTGATATTTGAGCTTGAAGCCAGAGAAAGAAATATAAGGGCGAGAAAAAACAGGATTCTCAAAGAAAGCGGGCCGCGCCGTATACCCTGTCCGCCAAGAGCTTTGACGGACACATAACATAAGGCCATGGCCGCGAGCAGATTCTTGACAAGGTAAGGGTCCAGCCCCCAGGGGTTGACCGCGAGAGGAACGAGCAGAAAGAGCAGGGGTATCAAGCTTGCTTAAGCCACTTTTTTATTGTCGCGGCGTGTTTGGCGATGATTCCCAGGGCCGCTTTTTTTGTCGGAGCTTCGCAGGAGAGATTGAAGGCGGCCCTGTCGGATGAGGGCATAAACAGGATCCAGGAATTTCTTTCTATGACTTTTATCCCGTCAACGAGTTCGGTCTTCGCCGCGGGGAAAGCCTCCGAGAGTTTTCTCATGAGAAGGCCCTTCTTCTCCCAGGGGCAGTAAACCGACCGTTCTGAAATTTCAGGGTCTTTTATTTTTCCCGCCACATCGGCAAGCGTTACTCCGAGTTCCGAACAGAGCTCAATGATCTTGCAGACGCTGAACATGCCGTCAAAGCTCGGCTGAAATTCGGGGAAAATAAAACCGCCTTTGCCGTCTGCTCCGAAGATTATGTTTTTTTGCTGGCAGGCGCTCATCAGTCTCTGGGGCGTAGCTCCGGAGGACAGGGGCTCAAGTCCGTATTTCCGGGCTATTTTTTTCGCCTGTATGCTGCAGTTGACGGGCAGGCAGACTGTTCCTTTCTTTTCTGACATCCCGATGAGGGTAAGCACCGTTAGAAGCGCTTTCTGCGAATGAATGCGGCGGCCTTTGCCGTCCACGAGAAAGATTTTTTCCCCGCCCACATCAAACATAACGCCGAGGTCGGCTTTCACGGATTTCACCACATTGGCTACGGTTTCTGTTGACTGTTCAAATTCTTCGTGGGTTTTGCTCGTGCGCTGGGGATGGAGAACGCCGTTCAGTGATATGGTTTCTATTTTCAGGCGGCCGAGTATTGACGGAAAAATGAGAGAGGCCGGGGAGAAAGCGTAGTCGCAGACTATCTTAACGCTTTTTTTCCTGATGGCGCTATCGTTGAGATTGCTCAGGAAACCTTCCCTGTAATATTCGGAGGCTCTCGGGGGAAGCATTATGTCACCGACTTCGTCAATGCCGGCGCGGCTTATGTCGTCCTTGAAAAAAGTCTGTTCTATGGCCTTTTGTTTCGCGGGAGACAGTTCGCAGCCGCTCTCGTCAAAGAAGAGTATGTCAATGATGCGGGAGTCAAAAGGGGACATCCTCACATGTATTCCGCCGGCTTCGCCTTCTTTGCCGCTTTCGTAGCGCACGACGGGAATGGGCATTGTTCTGAGGTCTCCGACTTTCACCCCCGTGGAGATGAGCCCCGCGATGATGGATCTTTTTATCATTCTTGAATTCTGGTTGGCGTCGCGCGATGTCAGAACATAGCTGCCTTTTCCGACCTTGTCCCCGAGAGCCGCGCCGAGGCGCGTGGCGAATTCGGGTGTGATTTCTATGTTCGCGAGGCCGTTGATGCCGTGACTGCCGAAGAGGTTCCTGGAAAATCTGTCCGACCAGATCACGGAGCTGTTGACAAAGGCGCCCGCTTCCACGGTTTTCTGCGGCCAGACTTTGATGTGGGCATTGAGTGACGCGCCCGCGCCTATGGCACAGTCATTGCCTATGACCGCTCCCGGCGCGCTTTTAACATTTTCAGCGATATCCGTCCCGAAACCCACTATGGTTTCCTTGATGTCGCAGTGATGGCCGCAGCCCGAGTTTTTTTGAAGAACGCTCCTTGATATTTTTGAATGTTTGCCTATGCGGCAGCCGTTGCCGAAACAGGAGTCGCCGATGGTGGTGCCTTCTTCAATTGTGACATTGTCGCCGAAGATTGCGGGGCCGTCAAAGCGGATCTTTTCAGGCAGCGCCGTGTTTTTGCCCAGCCATACAGGGAAACCGTTCCTTTCCGTTTTCCGGGCGTTGATGCTGAGTTTGATTTTGCCGGCCATCGCGTCGTAATGGCTGTTGCGATATTCGGTGAGATTGCCGACATCTTTCCAGTAGCCCGGACAGATGTGGCCGAAAAGGCGCTCTTTGTTTTCAAGAAGAAGCGGAAAGAGGTTTTTGGAAAAATCCATCTCCCTGCCCTCCGGGAGATATTTGAAAATCTCAGGTTCAAAAATGTAGGTGCCGGTGTTGATGGTGTCGGAAAACACTTCCCCCCATGTCGGTTTTTCAAGGAAACTGGATATCCGGCCGTCTTTTTTGGTGATCACTATTCCGTATTGCAGAGGATCTTCAACGCGCGTGAGTATGATGGTGGCGAGGGCTTTCCTTTTTTTATGGAAGGCCACGGCTTTTTTTAGATCAAAGTCGCAGATGACATCGCCGCTTATCACGAGAAATGTGCCTTTCATCTTTCCCCGGCAGGTGCCGGCGGCGCCAGCGGTGCCGAGGTCGGCGGCGGGTTTGGAGTAGCTCATTTTTATTCCGAATTTTCTTCCGTCACTGAAATAATTCTTTATTGTGTCGGGATGGTAGTAGAGAAGGGAAGTGATGTCAGTGAAACCGTTTTCCTTCAGCAGATTAACCACATGCTCCATTATCGGTTTATTGGCGACATCTATCATCGGTTTCGGTGTGGCTATGGTCAGCGGCCTCAGTCTTGTGCCGAAACCGCCCGCGAGAATTATTGACTGCATGAATTACCTCCGTTGATTCATATCAGAAACGAATACGCGTCTCGGCCGTCGTTGTTTTTGTGGAATTCCCCTCAGCGTCGTAGTTGCGTCTGGTGACGATGAGCATGGTGACATTCGGCGCGACGCTGTATCCCACCTTCAGCGCCAGTATGGCGTTTTCATCCACCTTTTTTATATCGTCCCATGTGCGGGCGCCCTTTTTATTGTAATCCGCCTCCAGCGTGTAGTTGGCGAGGAATGGCATTTGCGCCATTGAGGCCGAGGCTATGAGGTGAGGATAAAAGGGGTCGTCGCGTCCGACGGTGTTGTAGTTTTCATAAGAGGCGCGGAAATCCAGTATTCTGAAAAATGTGAACCAGGCCTCTATGTAGGGCCCGACTCTGACGGGCTCTTTTGTCTTTCCCCAGAGCTGACGCACGGCCTTTGTTGTTGATGATGCTGAAACATTGTATTTTTTCCAGCGGTCGATATCATAAAAACCGTCAAAGTATCCAGGAATAAAATTGCTATCAATGGCCCGGTATTCACTCCTGAAATTCAGGAAAAATATTTTCCCGCTTAAGCCCGCGCTTTTGCCGATTCCGCCGTCAACAACCGAAGTTGAGCGGTAAACATCGCCCATCCGCATTTTGGCTATGTCCCCATACACGGCAGCGTTGAAATACTTGAAATTAAGCAGAGGCAGTTCCGCGTCGGCGCCTATTATTGTCACCGCGTCCTTTGGGGTTTCAGAATCGGAATCGGGGTCTCTGTCCGTGCCGGCGGAAGCGGCGAGCTTCAGATTTCTGAGTAGCGGTATTCCTGTCTCCAGCAGCGGCCGCGTATAAAATCTTCCGCCTATGACATCCGCTCTTGTCACATCGTCCGTCATGGCCTCAATGCCCCATTTGTTTCTGTCAAGTTCAAGTTCAAGCCCTATTTTTCTGACATTGGGATATCGCGCCATGTTTGAATAATTGTTCACGATGAAACCGTGGCCGATGGAAACCGGCCTTCTGAATCTGCCGATGAGAAAATAAAAAGGATCCTGCCCTTTGTGCCCCCAGCGTATATAATCTATTTTTTCGGGGTACCTTTCCTTTGTCCATTCGTCTTTCAGTATCTGGTTATTCTCGTCAAAATGCACGACAAGTTCAAGACCTATGCCGAGTTTACCGAAGGTGAGTTCCGGATACATGCTGAATTCATAGTACACCTTTGTCACCCCGTCGCGGGTGAGAGAAACAGCTCCTATGGAGCCGTTCATTATAACCTTCCCCGACGCAGCCGCCTTTGGGGCGGCGCCGCTATCCTGAGCCTCCGCGCCGGCCTGGCCGCTTACGGCCGGAGCTCTGGAGGGAGCCGCTCTTTGTTTTGTCTCTTTCGGCGCCGACTTTTGTTCTTCGGCTTTCCGGGGCGGCGTCGTGGCTTTAACGGGTTGTGAGGCCTGTTCGCCGGGCACCACAGAAGACATCATCCCCTTCTCCACGAAAACCTCTTCACCGGCGCCGGCTGAATCCATCACCCCGACAATGCCCTCATCCACATAGACATCGGTTTTTTTTGCCTCGTCCACATCAACCGTGAACTTTGTGCCCCTGACGGCGCAAACGGCGGCGGGTGTCCGGACGGTAAATTTTTTGGAGGGAGGCAGTTTTTCCACTTTCGCGTAGATTCTTCCGAGCCAGATGTCCATTTCCTTTAAATTTTCGCTGTTTTCTCTGAGGGAGAATATGGAATCCCCCAGAATGTCAACGCTGTGGCCGTCCGACAATCTCAGGCTGACCTCGGCCCCGGCTTCGGTTGTTATTGAATCACCGGTCGT
>Ga0210056_1000435_pt1 | contig 34034 bp, 39 predicted proteins | sample CryGeyCG2014_080_2_FD_183965 | JGI IMG/M metagenome (GOLD analysis project Ga0210056, IMG submission 183965) | Groundwater microbial communities from aquifer - Crystal Geyser CG07_land_8/20/14_0.80 (SPAdes) (version 2) | ecosystem: Environmental > Aquatic > Deep subsurface > Groundwater | place...
GCCAGAGCCGCAACCGTAGCGCTGTGTCAGATACGGGCCTGATGTTCGATATATACCAGCCCCATGGCACGCAGCAGGGCCTGGTAGATCCAGCACTCTTCATTGTCCAAGGCGGCGCTGCCCACCGAGGCGATGGCGCTGGTGCGGTTGACCGCCTGCCCCTTGTCGTTTTTGGCCTCAAAAGTGGCGTCCCGTGTGGCCTTGACGCGTTTGGCAATCTCTTCAATGGCCCAGTCCCATGACACCGGTTTCCATTCTTTTGAATTCGGAGCCCTGTACATGGGCTCCAGCAGCCGGTTTTCGTTTTCCACCAACTGCTTCAGAGAAGACCCCTTCGAGCACAGGGATCCCCGGCTGATGACATGGTCCGGATCCCCTTCGACGTTGATGACACGGCCGGCCCCACTTTTGGCGGTATGCACGATGGCCCCGCATCCCACCCCGCAGTAGGGGCAGATCGTGATGGTCTCTTTGGCATACTTGGTCTTTAGCATCTGAGCGTGGGATTGAACCGGCGAAAGATCAAACCCCAGGCCGCTCACCGCAAGACCCGCTGCCGTGGCACCGGTAATCTGGATGAACTCTCGACGTGAAACGTTCATAAATCCTCCTCCCTCCTTGCTGTGGTTGATGTTAACCGCGATTTACGGTCTACAACAATCATCAATAATGAGTTTGCATTTTAAACAGCTTCCGATTCTGTTTCGGTTATTTCCTAAGAAAGGCGAGAAGCCTTATTCTCTGAATTCTATCGACTCGTCTCATCACCGGGAACGTTCGAGCGTCCTGATGTCAACGGATGATATTCATCTTCTTTGCTACCAGTAGCGCTGCACCCAAAGCGCCCACCTGTTGCGGATCTGCTGCTACCAGCACATTCCGGCCCAACTTTTCCGAAAGCATCTTCTGCATGCAGGTGTTTTTGGCCACGCCGCCAGTGAATACAATATCTCCGCCATTTGCCACCCGTTGGATCATTCCGGCGGCACGGCGGATGACGCTGGCATGCAAGCCACGGGCGATTTCCCGGCGGTTTTCTCCCTTGGCAATCAGGGAAGTAACTTCGGATTCGGCAAATACCGTGCACATGCTCGAGATGTTGAGATCCGTTTCCGCAAGAAGCGCTTCCCGTCCGAAATCCTCAATGGTAAACCCCAATGTTCTGGCCATGATCTCCAGGAATTTCCCGGTGCCGGCGGCACACCGATCGTTCATTTCAAATTTTCTGACCCGGCCGTCTTCAAAGAGCGCAATGGCCTTGCTGTCCTGTCCGCCGATATCGAGCACGGTCCGGGCGTCGGGGAACAAGGCCCGTGCCCCGATGGCGTGGGCCTTGATCTCAGTTACCGTGGGTGCATCAAAGGCGATTTCGAACAGGTTCCGGCCGTAACCGGTGGCGATGATGCCATCACAATGCACACCATTGAGCAGCTTTTTAGCCTCGAATATCGGATCAAAACTAGTATCCGTCTGAAGGCTGAGGACGATTTCACCCTTTTCATCCACCACCACTAGTTTGATGGTGCGCGATCCGATGTCGATGCCTGTAAATTGTTTGCCCACCTTCGATTCTTTCGAATTAGCGCAGTTGTTCGATGAAGGCCTCAACCCGGGTCTTGAGCTGTCCCACATCCTCCATGCTGTAGTCGGTCTCGATACGCAGGCAAGGGATGCCTTTTTCTTCCAGGGCTTTTTCGACGGGGATGGATTCCATGAGATACGGCTGGCAGAACTGCAGTCCGTAGTGGATCACGCCGTCGGCCTTGAAAGCCTTCACCATCTCCTCGATATGATTCAGCCGATCAGGGTTTGGTGTGAAAATGGCGCAGTCCACCTGAAAATACCGATCCACGATGTCTTCCATCATTTCTTCGATGGTTTCACCGGACTCATCCGTAAGGTTCCGGGTGCCGCGTTCTCCCACGCAGGACTCCTCTCCCACGATTACCGCACCGGAGGTTTCGACGATCAACGGCAGTTTCCAGTTGGGGACCGCCTGAGGACAGCCGGAAACAAGAATACGAGGTGTTTTTTCCGGAAATACGCCTGTTTTATCTTTGACCCGCTTTTCCAATTCATCACAGAGTTTATTGACGGATTCCGTAAACCGTGCCGGGTTGTCATAAAAAAATACCTGATTGGCCAAAAGGGCATCCAAGCCTGAAATGGGCGTCGGGTCGGCCTTTCTAAGGGACGAGAGTCGGTGAATGGCGGCGCGTTTGGCATTGACCGTGAGGATGGCTTTTTTCAGGGATTCGGGAGTGACGGTAGCACTGGTAAGTTTTTCCACCGCGGCCTTGAAACGTCCATATTCCGCCCTCAACAGCGCCTTGCCTTGTTCGGATTTGACTTGGGGAAGATCCATCACATAGAGATTTTTCACCAGATGTCCCAGGGTTTCATAGGCCTTCTTCTTACCGTCGCAGGTGTTTTCACCGACGATCATATCCGCGCTTTCCAGATAAGGGCAGACCTTGCCGACCTTAAAGCCGAAAGAGGATTTGATCAGGGCGCAGGTGTTGCGGGGGAGCAGTTTTTCCACATTCTCGGTGGCGAAATCGGCCCCAGAACAGAGGCCTACGAGAGTGGCATTGGCTGCCAGGACGATTTCTTCGGGGACAAAAACACAATAGGATCCGATGATTTTTCGGCCCGCGGCTTTTTCATCCAGCAGTTCCTTGATCCTTAGGCCGTGTACCTCGCTCATGACAAAGTCAAAATATCCCATGGCATCCGGACGGTTTTTTTGCGACAGATAAATCTCCTGGTAGGCTTTTCCCAATACGGCCAGCAATGCATCATGGGCATTCAGATCGAGGCCGAGATTTGTCCACATTAAACGATAATCAGCAGTCATGGTGTTGAACTCCTTTCATTAAAACAATAGAAGATATCATTTTATTCCGCGCGACTGCGTCGCACGGAATCGCGGCACTGGACCTGAATGCGCTCGCCGGATGTCCGCCCTGCAAGGCGGGGCTCCCGTCCCTCGTGCTCGCGGGTTAGCGCCGAGATTGGCACCTCTCGGATTTTGAGGAATTTCGGGCATCGACCAGTCCTTGGAAAATGATCCGTAATTCACGATCCCCTATCGCCACAGGAGAAACATCCGAGGCTTCCTGCGGATCGATCGGCGGCAAAAGTCCATCTCCCGAACGATTGCGCGAAACGCTGAAGGGTGTCAGCGTGTCTCCGACCTTGACATCCACCTCAGAAATGCCGCGATGATGTTCCAGCCATCGGGTGCACTCATCATGGGTTCCGATATACACAATGTGAAGAATGTTTTTGCGTCGGAGCGTGATCAACCGGTATCCACCCCCCAGTTTATACTTCCGACATTTTGTAATTCGAAGTTCGCCACGCTTCGTCGTCATGTGGGACTGACCTTGGCGGTCGTTGCGTTCGAATCCGAGAGTAAAGCCTTCGACGATTCTCTCCGCTTTTTGCGCCGCCGATTCGCCGACAGCATCTCTTTTTCGAATAATCGACAAACGACACTTAAAGATTTTGGTACAATGCACGAAATTCAATGCCGGACATCTCGTTTTCATAGTCAAGGCTCCGTGACCAGGTAGTGTTTGTCCTGGCGACGCAAAGTAAAGCCGGTTTGATTCAGATAATCCAGAACATGCGTGCCTCCCCATCTGCCATAGCCGAAGAGCTCCTTGCAGTCGTGCACCGTGACAAAGCCTCTCTGTGCAATGGTCTGCCTCACCGCTTTCTTGATCTGATCCATGGCTTTTAGAGACAGAAACCGATCATCGTTGAGTCGGACCAGCTTTTTTCTGGCAAAAAGGTGGTTGAGCAGTCGTGAAATATCTTCTTTGTCGAAACGCTTTTGGTAATGTTTCCAGAAGGTGTCTGCGCTGAAGGGGGTCGTTCCTGAACTTTGCGCAAATTCCAGTAAAAGAGAAATCAGGGATTCCCGATGGGAATCGAATCGAATCCTGGAAGCGGGAAGGCAGAATCCGCCTTCAAGAGATTCCAAGTCGCCTTCTTTGCAAAGGGAATCGGCAAGGATTTTGAGCAGGGGATTCTCAACACAAAAGGGGATTGTTTTGGCCACCTCCTTCATGCTGACGTTTTTTTTAAGAGGATCTTCCTTGAAGGCTGCCTCAACGGCGCTTTTAAACTCCCTTTTGAGGGCGGACCAATGCGCTTTTTCAATTGCGCCGTGTCCTTTGAAATAAATCCATTCTCCCTGTCGCACGTTGGCGTTGATCTGTTTTTCGAATGCGTCCCGGGGCAGTCCCGTTTTGAGGGCAAGACCCTTTGCGGTGACCAAGTCACCCGGATGCCTTTCAGACAAGTGTTGGATATATGCAATCAGATCATTTTTCCGAAGGGCATCAAGGGCGGGAAGAAGGGTCCTGGATTTGGCGGCCCGATATTTTTCTTTTGAAGCCTCCAGAACTCGTCCTCCGGCAATGACCCTGTTGGAATTCAAGGGAGAAATAACGAAGACATCCTGGGGCAGCGCCGCGATCGGTTTGGCCAGTTGCAGTTGAACCAGACCCGCTTCTCCCGGATCGAGGCGGTCTTTTTCCATCGGAACGACCATGGCGCTGGTAATGGATGTACCCAGATAAAGCTTCACTTTTTGCCGGTTTTGAATCTTTGTCCTGGCATCCGACACGATCTGGATCTCCGCATTTAGGATCGAGTGCGGAGATAACGTTTCGGGTGTTGTAAGGCTCATTCCGCGACGGACACTTTCAAGAGAAACCCGATGCAGATTGATGCCTACCCTCTGCCCGGCAACAGCCTGCGGCACGGGCGAAGCATGGGATTCCAAAGATCTTGCGCGTGACTGGATGCCGGAAGGGAGTATCTCGAGTGCGTCATCCTGCCGGACGATACCGGAGGCCACGGTGCCGCTCACCACAGTACCGTGCCCGGGAAAGCTTTTGATCTGGTCGATCCACAAACGGAAGGGCGAATCGGTTTTCTTAGAAGAAAGCTGCAGTAGGATTTCATCGATACTCTTTGTGATTTGAGAGACTGACGTCGGGATCTTGGCGGTAAACGTTAAGATAGGATGCTGTTCCAGGAAAGTTCCTTGCACCAGTTCTTTGATTTCAAGTTCGGCCATTTCCAGTGTTTCTTCGTCAACCAGGTCGGTCTTGCTCAAAACGACGAATCCGGAAGCCACCCTGAAGAATTTCAGGATTTCAAGATGCTCCCGGGTTTGCGGCATGACGCCGTCGTCGGCGGCGACGACCAGAATGCCCATGTCAACGCTGTTTAATCCACGGATGGTGTTTTTAAGGAAGTCGATATGTCCGGGAACATCAACAATGGCGACATTTTTTCCTGAGGGAAGAAGCAGCGGTGCAACACCCGCATCTATGGACATGCCCCGCAGTTTTTCCTCTGGACGTCGATCCGTATCGACGCCGGTCAAGGTTCGGACTAAAGTCGTCTTTCCATGATCGACATGCCCTGCAACACCAATGGTGTACGGCGCAGGCATCTTTTGGCTGCTTGAAAAATGAGTTTCCATTTCAAAAGCGATTTCCTGGCATGGATGCTTTCAATTTAAGTATGGAAGGGGCAAGGGGAATCGAACCTCCTCCTCGTTTTTCAGACGAAGCCGACGGTTTTGAAGACCGCGGGGCGCCCAGCACCATTGCCCCTTCATTCCACCTTCAGCGCATGAAATTACTCCGTTCGCATTTTGACGTAATCGCCGCAGTTACGGCAGTTAAGGAATGGGCGTCTTCTATATGATCTTTTCTTTTGATTTCTAAAACACCTCCCATCGAAACGTCTGCAAGAGGCGGCACCGAGGAAATGTTATCTTTTGAGGAAGGAAAGCGGATTATTTGGAAAAGACCTCGGCGTCGACCAATGCGCAACTCACCCGGATCGCGTCCTTACACGCCACTCAGGTGAAGCCGAGATATTGAGAAATGATGAGGTTCAGATGCATGAGAAAATTAATATATAGATAATAAAATTGTGTCAAATAGATAATATCAATATCAAATCCAATTCAAATAGAAAGGTTCAATTTTTCAGAGATGACATGCTATTGATTATATCAATAGAAAAGATTGTAATAATTCAAACTATCTATTGGACAATTTAAAGAGGGAAAGTCTATAGATTACAGAATATTTTACTAAAATCGGGAGGGAATTTATCATGAAAAAACAGTTGGTTCTGATGATGGTGGCCGGTCTTATGGGGTGCATGTTCTGGACACAGGGCATGGTTTTGGCGGGTTCACTGGATGCCTTCAAGAATGAAAAAGGGACTATCAAAGTGGCGGGAGGGACCGCCCATATCCCGGTCATGAAAGAAGCGGCCAAGCAGATCATGACCGTCAATTCCGATATTCAAATCACCATCGCCGGAGGCGGATCCGGAGTGGGCATCAAGCAGGTCGGGGAAGGACTGGTGGATATCGGGAATTCAGGCCGCAAGCCGACCGATGAAGAGATTGCCAAATACGGATTGAAGCCCGTTCAGTGGGCCATCGACGGGGTTGCCATCGTGATCAACCCCAAGAATATTATACGAAAGCTCACCGGCACACAGGTTAAAGATATTTTTGCGGGGAAGATCGACAATTGGAAGCAGGTCGGAGGAGAGGATAAAGCGGTTTCCCTGTATACGCGTGACGAGGCAAGCGGTACCCGGGAAGTTTTTTGGGAAAAGGGGCTCGGCAAGGGAGAGATTTCATCAAAAGCCAACGTGGTCGTTTCCAATGGGGCGATGAAGACGGCCGTGGCTCAGGACCCTTATGCCATCGGATATGTATCGGTAGGTCATCTGGACCAATCGGTTGCACCGGTGTCCTTTGACGGAGTGGAGCCGACACTGGAATCGGTCAAATCCGGAAAATACCCGATTGCGCGGGGTCTTTATAGCATGACCAAAGGGGAGCCCAAGGGATTAGCCAAAAAATTGATCGGATTCCTTTTTTCTCCCGAAGGTCAAAAGATCATATCGGAAAAGGGATTCATTCCGGTGCAATGAGCCCGACGAGGGAGTACTTATACGAAAAGGGTTTTCTTTTTTCTGCTATTCTGAGCGGATCAATCGTTTTTTTAATTTTCGCATTCATGCTCATTATGGGGCTTCCTCTGTTTAAAGGAAATCAGGTCGTAGCCCTTATAAAAAACGATTGGCTTCCTGCTCGGGGGGTTTACGGGATTTATCCGATGGTTGTCGCAACCCTTGCCATCTCCTTTTTCAGCCTTGCCCTGGCCTTTCCCCTGAGCCTGGGATGTGCCTTTTTTTCAGGTTCCATCGCGCCTCCCCGGATAGCGCGAGTTTTTCGAAAAATGATTCAGATCATGACAGGGATTCCGACCGTGATCTATGGATTTGTCGGAATCTTTCTGCTCGTGCCGATCGTTCGGGAATTTACCACCAGCACTTCGGGGCTGTGTATTTTCAGTGCTTCCCTGATGCTTGGTATTATGATCTCGCCGACCCTGATTCTTTTTTTCACGGACAGCTTGGAAGCCGTCCCGAAATCGTTTCTTGATGCCGCCGATGCACTTGGGGCGACCCGGGTGCAAAAATTGCTGTACGTGATGGTTCCTCAGGCAAAAAAGGGGATTTTGGCGGGGCTCATCCTTGCCCTGGGTCGGGCACTCGGGGATACAATGGTGGCTTTGATGATTGCCGGGAATGCGGCCCGGGTTCCGGAATCCCTCTTTGACGCCGCCCGGACCCTTACTGCCCATATCGCGCTGGTCATTGCCGCGGATTATGAAAGCTTTGAGTTCAGGTCCATTTTCGCCTGTGGGTTGGTGTTGTATGCATTTATTGCCCTGATGGTCCTTGGCGTAAGATGGATAGGGATGACGAATAAACGATGATTCTATGAAAATGTTGGATCGTGTCGTTATCGCTTTTTCCTGGATCAGCGCGGTTATTATTGTAGGGGCCGTATGCGCCATTTTCGGTCACATCATCCTGAACGGAGCCGGGACAATAAAACTGTCCCTGATTTTCGGGGATGTGGCTCCCCTGGATGCTCTGCTCTTGAAGCGGCAGGTTCTCAACGGCCTTTTCCCTGCGGTCATTGGGACCCTCCTTCTGATCCTCATATCGGTTATGTGGGCGGTTCCCTTGGGGCTTGGCACCGGGATTTACCTTGCGGAATATGCAGGAGCGATCTCGAAGAAGATCTTTAACCTATTTTTCGACATCCTCGCCGGTATTCCATCCATTGTGATCGGGTTGTTCGGATTTGCCCTGGCCATATTTCTTCATAAAAACGTCTCAAATAATATCGGACCCTGCCTTCTCATCTCCAGCATGGCCTTGGCCTTTCTGGTTCTGCCTTACATAATCCGAACCACGCAGGTGGCTCTAGAAGAACTACCCAGGGAGATGCGTCTTACCGCATTGGCGCTCGGCGCGACGAGACTGCAGAATATCCGTCATGTGCTTTTACCCAGAGCGCTTTCCGGTATTACCACGGGGGTGATTCTTGCCATCGGCCGGTGCGCCGAAGACACGGCGGTGATCTTGCTCACCGGTGTCGTAGCGATGGCAGGAATACCGCACTCCTTGATGGGATCTTATGAAGCCCTTCCTTTTTATATCTATTATATTTCTTCTCAATATACGAGCCCCGAGGAACTGCTCACCGGTTACGGGGCATCCCTTATTTTGCTGGTGCTTTGCATTGGGCTTTTTTCAGCCGCGTTCTTGATCCAAAAACGCCTGACCTATATCACCCTTTACCGCGCATGAACCCTGTATCCCACGAAAACACCAAGATCCGAGTCACAGATCTATCCTTTTTCTATAGAGAGCGTGAGGTGTTAAAAAAGGTTAATGTCGGATTTGCCGAATCCAAAATCACGGCCCTCATCGGACCCTCCGGAGCGGGTAAGTCCACGTTTCTGATTACCCTCAATCGTCTTTGGGAGTCGATACCCGAAGCGAGAATGACCGGTAAAGTGGAAATCAAGTTCAGCGGCATGTATCGGGATATCTATGAGAAATCCTTTCCCTTACCCACGCTTCGTCGGCGGGTCGGCATGGTTTTTCAGACTCCGAACCCTTTGCCCATGAGCATTTACAGGAATGTCGCGTTTCCTCTCAAGCTTGCCGGAGAAAAAGACCGCAAAATTATCAGTCAGAAAGTCGAAGAGGCGCTTGACCGGGCGTATCTTTGGGATGAGGTCAAGGACCGTCTCAATGAAGATGCCATCAATCTGTCCGGAGGGCAACAACAGCGTCTTTGTATCGCACGGGCTTTGGTGATGGAGCCGGAAGTGCTCCTGTTGGATGAGCCCACATCTTCCCTGGATGATTCCGCCGGCAGAGTGATCGAAGATCTGATCTTAAGCCTCAAGGAAAAATTGACAATCCTGGTCGTTTCCCACTACCTGGAACAAGTGAAAAGGCTTGCGGATAAGAGCATCCGTTTTTCGGAAGGATCGGTGATCAATTGATAAAATCAACCCCTGATGGTTTCGTAAAAAGTCCATCTGCTGCGTTGCACTGCATCCCCTGCTCGGTTGAATGCCGCTTTGCGGCCCTGCTTCGCAGGATTCAACCGGGTAAATCATTGCGGCGTACCCATATGTACGGCTCATTTTCAGGATTTGCGCGCCTTGCATCTGAAGCTTTTTCCTTTGCCATCCTAATTTTGAGTTTTTACGATTTTATCAACTCCTGAATCGTTTCTAAAAAAAAGTATTGACAGGCCGTTTTATAAGGAGATAGAAGCACAATAATTTGCATTTGGAAAATGCACGTCTTTTCGCTTTAAAGGTTATTATCTCTAAAATCAATTGAAGCCACGAAGGCCATAAGGTTGGATGCCCAACCGGGAAGTCGCGGCTTTTTTTGTTGCATAATGGGGGCCGAAACCCCGGAATATTTTTAATTACTGAATCGTTTTTAATCGAGGCCACGAAGGCGCTCCGTGTCAGGAAGGCGCGGCACTTCGTGGTTTTTTTTTGGAAAGGAGAGAAAATGCGAAATTTTTGGAAAATGGGCGTGGTGTTACTGGCTGCTTGGGTTTTGGCATCTCCTGCCGCAGCACATTTTGGAATGATCATCCCATCGGACTCCATGATCATGCAGGAGGATAAACGGACAGTCAATCTAAAGCTTTCCTTTTCCCATCCCTTCGAAGGGGTGGGCATGGAACTGGTAAAGCCGAAACAGTGTTTCGTGGTGGTCAATGGAAAAAAGGAGGATCTTTCCGGATCCCTCAAACCCACCCAAGTCATGAAACATGCGGCATGGGAAATCGATTTTCCCGTAAAGCGCCCCGGCATTTATGCCTTTTATATGGAGCCGGCGCCTTACTGGGAGCCTGCGGAAGATTGTTTCATTATCCATCACACCAAGACAGTCATCGCCGCCTTCGGAGATGATGAGGGGTGGGATAAAGAACTGGGCCTCAAGACCGAGATCGTCCCCCTTTCCAAGCCGTACGGTCTGTACGCCGGAAATATTTTCCAGGGGATCGTCAAACTGGACGGCAAGCCGGTGCCGTACGCCAAAGTGGAGGTGGAATTTTATAACGCCGATCAGAAAGCCAGGGCCCCGACGGAATATATGGTTGCCCAGACTATAAAAGCGGATTCCAACGGCGTCTTTACCTACGCCGCCCCAAAAGCAGGATGGTGGGGATTTGCCGCATTGAACAGCGCCGATTTCAAACTCAAACATGAAGGCAAGGAAAAGGATGTGGAATTGGGTGCGGTGATTTGGATCAAGTTCGAGCCCTGGCAATAAATCACCGGGGAGGAGCAATCGGTTTAAAAATCCTGGAACAGGAGGTCACTTGTGAAAAAGATAGTCCCAATGATGGGGTGTTTCTTTTTGATCGGAGTATTGGCGGTTTTCCCTTGCTTCGGACAGGAAAAAGCCGTGGAAACCCAAACAAAACAGGACAAATGGTATGATCGTTTTGAGTTCAGCGGATTGATCGAAGTGGAAGCGGGGTATGGAACCGTTGATTTCGATGCTCCGAATGAGGAAACGGAGGAAAACAGTGATCTGGATTTGGCCACAGTCGAACTGAATGTGGATGTGAAAATCGTCGATCATGTGGATGGACATGTCCTGTTTAAGTACGAAGAAGAGGATCTCTTTGTAGACGAAGGCTATATTTTATTTTCCGGAAGTGAGAATAGGCCGTTTTATGTATTGGCCGGAAAACAATATATCCCTTTTGGCTACTTTGACACCCATTTTATTTCCGACCCGGCAACCCTGGTCTTGGGAGAAACCAACGAAGGGGCGCTGGTCGGAGGCTATCACTTCGGAAAGGAACGGGTCGATGCCTCGGTGGGTCTATTCAACGGCCGGGTGAATGAAATCGATTCAGACGATGCAATTGATAATCTTGTCGCATCCGTCAAAGTAAAACCCTTTGAAAATCTGGAATTGGGGGTTTCTTATATTTCAAACCTGGCAAGTTCGGATGCATTCTCCGAACAGATGACCCGCGAAGAGGGCATTTCAAGCTACGTGAGCGGATGGGGCGCATTTGCATCTTTTTCTTTTTTAGACCGCTTCCGACTGATTGCGGAATACATCGGCGCGCTGGATAAATTCGAAGCCGGTGAAGTTTATAATTCTGAGGATTCGGTGGCACGAAAGCCTGCGGCATGGAATATTGAACTCGGAGTGGCAATCACCGATTCGCTGGAAGCTGCCCTCAAGTATGAAGGTTCTACCGACGGCGATGCAGGTGGGGGTGAGTTTATGCCGGAGGCTCAATATGGAGCCGTGATCAACTGGGCCTTTTTGGAAAAAACCACCTTGGCCCTGGAATATCTGCACGGAGAGTATGCTGATAATTTTCAGACGACCGAAACGGTAACTGTGCAACTGGCCGTGGAATTTTAGTTTTTTTATCGATCCATTTCAAATCCTCTGCCCCAATCCTTGATGTTCATCTTGAGGGCGAAGGAAAGGGCAGGGGACTTAAAGATGCCTGGAATGATTACAAGGAACTCTTGATTTCAGGTCGCGTTGTCCATAACTATTGAAAATTCGGGAGGGTTTTCAACACGGCAATTCATAAAACGTTTGATTCGGCATTCGAAATGAGCAACATATATTATAATCGGAAAAGGTGACCAAACGTTATGCATATCTCTGAAGGAATCCTATCCGGAGCGGTTTTGGCCTCCGGAGCCGCGCTGGCGGTTGTGGGAACGGGTATCGGGCTCAAACGACTCGACGCAGACCGGATTGCGCGATCCGGGATCTTGTCCGCCTGTTTTTTTGTGGCTTCCCTGATCCACGTGCCCATCGGTCCTTCAAGCGTCCATCTGATATTTAACGGCGTATTGGGTTTGCTTCTGGGATGGGCGGCATTTCCGGCCATACTCGTGGCCCTGATTCTGCAGGCCGTATTTTTTCAATTCGGCGGGATCACTACTCTAGGGGTGAATACCGTTGTCATGGCTTTACCGGCGGTGATTTGTTATTTTCTGTTCAAAAACTTCATGGACAAAAGCCCGGCTTGGGCTCTTCCGGCTGCTTTTGCAGTGGGGGCGTTATCCGTTCTTCTAAGCGGCATCATCGTCGGTCTTGCCCTGATGATGACCGAGGAAAAATTCTTTGAAGTGACGGCCCTTGTGATCGGGGCCCATATTCCGGTAATGATCATCGAAGGGATCGTCACCTGTTTTCTGGTAGCGTTTTTAAAAAAGGTGCAACCCGACATGTTGCCGGGACGGCGTAAGACTTCCGGATGAGCGATTCTACCGTCATGCAAGATAAAGGAGATTAAGCGGCCGTGAAAATACTTCATTTGAGGCACTGGATTATTACCCTGTTCTTGATTCTTTATACGAGTTCTGCAGCCTTTGCCCATCGCGTTGACATTTTTGCATGGGTGGAAGGGGATCGTGTGCATACCGAAAGCAAATTCAGCGGAGGTAAATCGGTTGTCGGCGGACAGATTATCGTTTATGATGACCGATCTAAAGAAAAGCTTTTGGAAGGAACAACCGATGACCAGGGAGGGTTTACCTTTACACCGTCCCGGAAGGCGCGATTGCGTATCGAATTGCTCGCGGGGATGGGACATAAAAATGAATGGGTGGTCAAGGAGGAAGAGTTCGGGTTGACACCTAAAGGCGATTCAGGCGATTCGGCTCCCGCGGCTTTGATTCCAGTGGAATCGGCTCCGATTCAAAAAACTCCGTCGGGTGTGGAGATCGAAGGGGCGGTGGAAAGGATTTTAGACAAAAAATTGGAGCCGGTGATGAAACTGCTGGTGCAGTCCCAGCAAAGAGAAACATCCGTCCATGACGTGATGGCGGGAATCGGTTACATCTTCGGCCTTGTCGGCGTCGGCGCCTATTTTTATTCCAGAAAAAGAAACGATAAATCCGCCGATCGGTGATGCGGGAAGAATTTGCCATCGGCGATTCCAGCCTTCACAGACTGGATCCGCGTTTGAAGATTGTCGCTGCAAGCGCCTTAAGCATCGTAGTCGCTGTTTCTACCCGGTTCAGCGCACTGGGAGTCGCAGTGGGATTGGCGTTGATCCTCTTGGCCTTTGCCCGTTTACCATGCGGCGCCATAGCGCGGCACCTTGTCATGGTGAATGGATTCGTGATCCTTTTTTGGATCATCTTGCCCGTTTCCGTGCCCGGAACACCTTGGATGCATATCGGGCCCATCCCTTTAATGCGCGAAGGGCTGGAGCTTGCGGCCCGGCTGACCATAAAATCCAATGCCATCGTGTTGGCGTTTATCGCCCTGGTTTCCACTTCATCGGTGGTAAGCCTGGGGGGTGGCATGAACCGACTCCGTTTGCCCGATAAACTCGTGCATCTGCTTCTTTTGACGTACCGATATCTATTTGTTATTCAGGAAGAATACGAAAGGCTGAAAAGAGCTGCTGTGGTTCGTGGGTTTGTGCCAAAGACGAATCTGCATACGTATCGGACGTATGCCTTCCTCGTGGCGATCCTGTTCATCCGCGCCGCGGCAAGGGCCAACCGGGTCCAGCAGGCCATGCTCTGCCGCGGATTTCAGGGAAGATTCTATTCGCTGCAGGAATATGCATTTACACCAAAGGATTGGATGTGGGCAGCGGGGCTCGGTCTGGCAGTGGCAATCATCGGAATCATCGAATGGATGCCGGGACCATGGTCATAGAACTGGAAGATATCTGTTTTGCCTACCCCCGCCGGGAGCCGGTTTTAAAGGGGGTCTCTTTCAGGCTTCAACCCCGGGAAAAAATCGGTCTCATCGGTCCCAACGGCAGCGGGAAATCGACCCTGTTGCACATCATCATGGGGCTTCTCCAGCCTTCTTCAGGAACAGTCCGCCTGTTCGGCAGACAGGCCAGAACTGAAAAGGAATTCCGAGAAGTCAGGACCCGGATCGGGCTTTTATTTCAAAATGCCGATGATCAGCTTTTCAGTCCTACGGTTCTGGAAGATGTCGCCTTCGGTCTTCTGAACATGGGTATAAAGCCGTCACAAGCCAAACGAGATGCAATCAAAACCCTCGAGGAATTACACCTAGAACGTATGGCTGACCGGGTGACGCACCATCTTTCCGGAGGGGAAAAAAAACTGGTGGCGCTGGCAACTGTCTTGGTGATGAAGCCCGAGATACTCCTTCTGGATGAACCGACTACGGGATTGGATGAGGCAACGGATCAACGGATCATTGAAATCCTGAACGGCATTGAAGCGGGCTATGTCATCGTATCTCATGAATACGATTTTTTAGCTCTGACGACACGCACGGTATATTCCTTCAGAGACGGCAAAATCATCAATAACGGCGATTCCTCTTTACTTCATAGCCATTACCACTCACATCCTGCAGGTATTGTTCACCATTCCCACGCTCAATCTCTGAAATAACTGAGGATCGTGCAGCATAAAAGCTTTCAAAGCAAAGAAATTTAGAATGGCGTAAGCCCTTCACCCAATGGTGTCGATGGATGCAAATCTGGGCTCATGCAAGGGAATCAAGATGTCGGCTGTCTTCTTCACATCCATAAGGATATCGTAAGCCGTGTAACTGTTCACAAGGGTGCCCGGCGGAATGACTTCCAGCTCCATTGCCCGGATTTCCTTGGGCGGGTTGAAATTCTCATCGATCACGCAGAATCCGGTGATGACAGCGGTTCCCGAGGCGGTTTCTACGGCAATCGACATGCCTCCGGGCGTGTGTGCCGGGGTATGGATCATCCGGATGCCGGGAAGGACCTCGATGTCCTCCTCAACCACGCGGATCTGGCCTTTCTCCTCCGCATCCAGGATATAGTCTTCCATGTAACGAAAATCGAGAGGGTGGGGATTGTGGATGGATTTTAATTCTTCAGTGTGAACATAGATGGAGGCACGGGAGCATGAAAAATCGTTTTCACAATGGTCATTGTGCAGGTGGGTGTGAATGACCACATCGATGTCTTCAGGCTTGAGGCCCCATCGGGCCAGTCCTTCTTGAAAAGTGAAAATCCGGCCGCCGATCGCCGTCTCCCTGCCTTCGGATTGGATCGGACGCATTTCGCCGGTATCGACCAGGATGACTTGATCGCCGCCTTCCAGATACCAGCTATAAATGGGGATGGTGTATTGCCGGCCCCCCCCATTTTGATAGGTCATCATAGTCTTATCAAAAATCTTGGTGCCTAACACGATGGGATGGATCTTGTATTGCGGCATCGGAAACCTCCATCTGAAATGTTTCGATACGAAAAAGGAAAATAAAGAAGGGCGTATCCGCCTATTCCTGGATGGGTTCTTCTTTGATCTTTGTCGGTTCCGGATTTGACGAGGTCTGGGGCACCTGGGTTTTGGAAGTCGGACTTGGCGTAGCAGGCGCGCGGCTTTTTTCAATGGCATCGAGACGATTCTGAAGGGTTTGAAGTCGGCTGCTCATGGCCTCCGAGGCCTGATCGAGGGTTTGTCGGAATGTCTTCTGTTCGCTTTTCCATTTTACATCGAAGATGGCTTTGTCCAGCTTTTTCATGGAAAGAGCCTGTATTTCTTCCTGAACCCGTGTCATCTCGTTTTTTAACTTCCCGATCGCCTCGGCAAGCTGGGTCATCTCGGAAGACAGTTTCTTTTCCATACGGGGAAGGCTTTCGGATATTCCGGCGAGTTCTTTCTGGAAGGCGGCAAGGCTCTGATCGATTTTAGTTAGAGTGGCCTCCAGGTCCTTTTTGTCCGGTTTGGATGCGGTCAGATCGGCGACCTTTTTTTCAGCTTGCTGAATCGAGTTGTTGAGGTCCGCGGCCCGTTTGTCCAGCGATCGGATCTTGTTTTCCAGCTGACCTTTCATCTTATCCTGTTCCTCTAAAAGAGCCAGGAACCGGAATTCGATGTCCTTGGAGACGGCGCTTAGGCCCTGGGTCCCCTCGTTGTGAATTTGGTCGAAATGATTTTTAAGCCGGAAATAGCCCACCCCGAATGCAGCAGCCACGAGCAACAGGACCAGGGCGGCAAGGAGGGTGATCCAATAGCTGTTTTTTTTAATTTCAGGAACTTCCTTCTTTAAAGGAAGGATCGTATCGGGCTGCTCCGCTTCGCTGATTCGAAACCGAGGTTCTTTTGTGTGTTCATCCATAGTTGCCTATTCCCATTCGATGGTGCTGGGTGGTTTCGAGCTGATATCATACACCACCCGATTGACACCCCTGACTTCGTTGATGATGCGGTTTGATATCGCACCCAAAAGGGCGTTCGGCAGCTTGGCCCAGTCGGCGGTCATGGCATCCTTGCTGGTTACGGCCCGAATGGCGGTTATGTTTTCATAGGTCCGCTGATCCCCCATGATACCTACGCTCTTGATGGGAAGCAAAACGGCAAACGACTGCCAAAGCTTTTTATAAAGCCCGGCTCCACGGATTTCCTCGTCCAGGATGGCATCCACCTTGCGCAGGATGGAAAGCCGATTTTTGGTAATTACGCCGATAATACGAATAGCCAGGCCTGGACCGGGAAAGGGTTGTCGCCAGATCCATTCATCGGCCAGTCCCAACTTTTTTCCCAGGATGCGGACTTCGTCCTTGAAAAGATACCGGAGGGGCTCCACGAGCTTCAACTTCATCTTCCTGGGAAGCCCCCCCACGTTGTGATGGGATTTGATCACGGAGGTGGGGCCCCCGAAAGCGGAGACGGATTCGATGACATCTGGGTACAAGGTTCCCTGAGCCAAAAACTCCGCGTTTGGGATTTTTTTGGCTTCTGCCTCGAAAACTTCCATGAAAACGCGGCCGATAATTTTTCGCTTCTTTTCCGGGTCGCTTACACCCCTGAGTGCGCTTAAAAATTTCCGGCCTGCATTAATGAATCGAATCTGAATGTGCAGATGCTCGGTAAGGGCTTTTTTAAGGTCTTCTGCTTCGTTCTTGCGAAGAAGTCCGTTGTCGACGAAGATGCAAGTGAGGTTATTTCCGACTGCCCGTTGGACCAATACGGCGCTCACCGACGAATCCACACCCCCACTGAGACCTAAAATCACTTTTTTATCACCGATGGTTCCCCGGATCTCTTTGATCATATTCCGGGCAAACGAGGACATAGTCCAGGTGGGTTTGCACCCACAGATGTCAAAGAGAAAATTTTTCAGGATCTTCTTACCCAGCGGCGTATGGTGAACCTCGGGATGAAACTGGAGGCCGTAGAGTCTTTTTTCAGCTTTGGCCGCTGCTGCGATGGGCGCATTTTCCGTTGAAGCCGTCAATTCAAAGCCCGGCGGCAAAGACTCGATGGAATCCCCGTGACTCATCCAGCACTGAATTTTAGACGGTATGTCCGAAAAGAGTCCTGTGCCTTTTTTGACGTTCAGCAAAGCGAAACCATATTCCCGTTTTTGAGCCCGCGTCACTTTTCCACCGAGAGAATACACCATGAACTGCATACCGTAACAAATACCCAAAAGCGGTATACCCAGATCGAATACCGCCGGATCCATTCTGGGGCTTCCCTTTTCGTAAATACTCGATGGACCTCCTGAAAGGATGATCCCCTCGGGATTCAGTTTTTGAAGAGCCTCCATGGAGATGCCGGGAGGTTCGATGCGGCAAAAGACACGAAGCTCCCGGACCCGGCGGGCGATGAGTTGGTTGTACTGGGACCCAAAATCAATGACGACGATCATGGCGGCTTTTCCACGTGAAAAGTACAAGGCTGTTTGAGTTTACCAAGACAGGGTGAATATGGTAAAGACCGATGAAAATGTCAACTCCAATTCAAAGAACCATTCTTTCTGAAATTCCAATGCCAAACGGGTGGAAAAAGGATGATCGTCCAAATCTATGAGATTCAGACGGTCCAGGAAGCCCGGGCCTTGGTCGATCTGGGCGTGGACCATATCGGGAGTGTAATCCAGAGGGAAAAAAACTGGAACGACCCAAAAATCAAGGTCGTGGTGGAAACGGTTCAAAAAGGCGCAGCCAAGTCTAGCCTTATCCCTCTTTTCAATCGACCCGAGGATGTTTACCGTGTTTTGGGGTATCATCACCCTGACATTGTCCATTTTTGCGAAGATCTTCTCGAATGCGATCTCAATGAAATCAACAAACTTTTTGGTTTGCAGGAGCAGGTTCAAAAGGCTTTTCCCCGGATGGCGATCATGCGTACCATACCCATTCCATTATCGGGGCAAAGCGCCGGGGAAAAGGCTCTATCCTTTGCCCGGCGTTTCGAGCCAATCAGCGATTTTTTTCTTATCGACACCCATATCACCGATTCTCCTGTGGGAGGGTTTGCCGGAATTACCGGAATACGCTGTGACTGGGCTCTTGCCGCCGCCCTGGTTCGTCAGAGCGGCATCCCCGTGATTTTGGCTGGCGGACTGGGACCGGACAACGTCACGGAGGCGATTCGTTCTGTAAAACCTGCGGGAGTGGATAGCTGCACCGGGACCAATGCCCGGGATTCATCCGGAGTAGCCGTTCGTTTTCGAAAAGATATGACCCGGGTTAAAATTTTCGTGGCGAAAGCGCGTCTGGAGCAAAAGGGATCGAATGGTGCAACAAAGGTCGAAAAAACCGCTTGAGTTGACGGGCGATTTTTGCCATTAGTACCCCCATCGACTCATAAAGGAGGCAAAAGAGGATGCTGGAAAGCGGGGATTTGAGAAAAGGGGCCAAGATCGAGATCGATGGTGAACCTTATATTATTGTCCAGTTTGAATTCGTTAAACCCGGTAAGGGTCAGGCGCTTTACAAATGCAAGTTGAAAAACATGATCACGGGGATCCAATTCGATAGAACCTATCGGTCGGGAGAAAAGTTTAATGAAGCAAACCTCGAGGAAGCTGAGATGGAATATCTATACTATGACGGCGAGCGATACTGTTTCATGAACACAAGCAATTATGAGCAAGAATTTTTAAGTGCCGGTCAGATTGCAGAAGCTAAAAATTACCTGAAGGAAAATACCGTCTGCAACATCTTGCTTTTCGATGGAAAACCCATCGGAATCACACTTCCCAATTTCGTGGATCTCAAGGTGGTTCAGGCAGAGCCTTGGATCAAGGGGGATACGGCCTCCGGGAGCACAAAGCCAGCTACTCTGGAAACCGGATACGTGGTCCAGGTTCCTCCTTTTGTCGAGGAGGGAGGGTTGGTTCGAATCGACACTCGCACCGGACAGTATGTCGAACGCGTGAAAGGATAGCGGCTCTTATTCTGCGGTAGAAAAACCGGTATCCAAGACGCCTTTTAGAGCCTTGCGGTGAAAGGCATAAACCGTGTTGGCCATCCTGGATTAGACCATCACCGGCAGCCTAAAAATACCCTGGCCTTTCAAAGGTGACGCCGATTCCCTCATCTGTCACCCGGGCGATTTTAGCCTTTCTTTTTTCCATGGTGGCGACCGTCGAAGAATCGATCAGAAACAGGTCTTCTCCGATTTTAAAGGATCCCCGGACTTGGATGAAGAGCCCATTCCGGCTCTGGTTGACGATTTCGCCTATGAAGGGCTTTCCCCGGACAAAGAACTCCACAGACCGGGGAATTTTATGTCTAATACCGCCCCGTTTTTCTTTGGAGATCTTGCTGTTATCGAGGCGCGTGTTTTTCGTCCCTGCCATTATTTTTTTATTTTTTCCAGGATTGTTATATCCATAGGGTTATCGAACCGGACATGGACCGAATAATCGATGGATAGCTGGTAGTGCACGGCTACAACCTTGCCGATGCCTTGGAAAAGATTCTCCGGTGATGTCGGGTCAAGGGGAAACCATAGCTGCAATTTGCGGCCCAGGAGCATCCGGGCGCTTTCCTTGTTTTGCAGTTTAATGAAAAAGCAAAGCCCTCCGGCTGAAATGTTGGTGAGCCTTCCTTTGAAGGCTTTTCCGGCCGGATTGCCGGACGCATAAAGAAGCTGAACAGTGACGATACCCTCTGCCGGGAAGCGGGGAGAGATCCTTCTTTCCATGGCCTTGTCCAACAGAAGGTGGGAGATGTTGTTTTTTTCCAGGCAAAAGTCGCTTAACTTATTTTCCAGGGCGGGGTTCTGTTTTTTGATTTGATTTAGGCTGTCAAGATCCAGCATGCTGAGCCGTGCTGTCGTTTGGGTGATGACGGAGACGGTGCTTACTGTGGGGCTGAAAAACGATTCTGCGCCGGCTACATCACCGGCTTTTAAGTTTTTTATGAGATACTCCTCATGGTCTTTTTCAAAAACGACTTTCAGTTCTCCTTGCTCGATAAAAAACAGGATGTCGCTCTTTTGCCCTTGTTGTATCAATGTCACGTTGGCTTCCGTGAAACGATCCTTTAAGGCAAAGTAGAACGAAAGGGTTTCCTTCCGGGTCAGCGTGTCGTACAGTCGATCCCATGAGACCATGCGGTCCTTGTCCAGGGAAGCCGCCTTTTCCGTTTCGATGATTTCCCCGGCTTTGTAAATTTCGGAAAGCGCCATGGGATCCACCTCGGACATCTTTTCTAAAAATTCGTCCGCTGCTTGAAATTGCTTGGCCCGTGCGGACTTTTCCAGAAGATTCGAGAGCAAGGAAATGGCGCTGGTTTTGTCCCCTTCCCGGATGTACGCGTCGACTTGTTGTTGTGCATCGAAAAAGCCGATGGTCGAGGAAACCGGGCTGGCAATGGACCCGGAATCACTTTCCTGTCTTTCTATAGATTCCTGCTTATCAAGCTTGGGCTGACTTTTTTCAATCGCTTCCAAGGCTTCTTTTGCCGCCGTCCTGATGTTTTCGTTATATGACGAAACCCGCTTGATTCCTTTGGGCTCTGCGATTTCTTTTAAGATCGGCAGAGCCTGTGGATCGCCGATGCGTCCCAGAGCTTTGCAGAGGACTTCTTCGAGACGGATTCGGTTGTTGGATGGGATGAGGGGGCGGTTTCTTAAAAGCTCAATGAACGGGCCGACGGCTTCCGGGTCTCTCAATCCTCCCAGCATGATCACCATGGGTATTTTAATCTGTTCATCCGCAGAGGAAAGAGCCGAAAGGAGAATGCTTCTTCTTTGGCTTCCTCCGATGTTATAGATGCTGTTAAGTGCTTCCCGTTGAAGCCGGATGTCCTTGTGATTCAAAAGCGGTATTATGCTTTTCAGGTGTGTTTCGTTTCCCAGTTTTCCCACCAGTGAAACCAAGTTCCGGAGAAAATACCAAGATCCTCCTTCAGCGATTTTTTTCAACAACAAAGGAAGTATAGGATGACCGATTTGGCGGATAACCTCCATGATCTTAATCCTCCGGGAGCGTTCCGAAATTTTAGAAAGCAATTCCAGGAGCCATTCCCCCGAATGAGGTCCAAGAGAGACGAGAGACTGCACGGCATATTCGGATTCCGGTGCTGCATCCGTCATCATCCCTTCGGTCAGGCTACTCAACGCCTCATTATCCGCTATGCTTTTCGATATTTTATTGATGAAATCGTAGAAAGTATTGTCCAACCCCTTCGTGTTCGAAAGAAAATTAAGAGCGTCAAGAATGGGCAAGCAGTTTTCAAACCGGCGGGTGTGGATATAATGAGCGACCGTGAGTTGAAGCTGACGGCAGGCGGCTTTCAAGGTGGGGGAGAAAACAGTCTGTAAACGGATCCATTTTGTCAAATGAGGTTCCACCCGCAGAAATTCATCGAGGCGGTTTTCGATTGTCAGATGATTTCCACAAAGAACCAGGGCTTGAGCTGCGGCATCCCGAATATCAGCATTTGCATCCGCAAGCCCGAGGCCGACTTTTTCCATCAATTCCAGAGCCGACTCTTTCTTTCCCTCATGCATCCATCGGATAAAGATATCGGGAACCAGTGCCATAAGACTACGATCATAAAAGAAATGTTTTTCTCCTTGTGCAAGTTTCGATAAACCCTCTTGAATTCTTTCGGCGTTTTCGTTTTTTATCTTAACCGATTCACCGGAATTAGCCCGGATAACTTTTATCCGAATCGATTCCGGTGAATCGGTTTGGTGCGGTTCCTGAGGGGCACGAGAAGATTCTTCAGCGCCTTTTCCAATTCCATCTGTCGGCGCTTGTTTTGTTATTGAACCGCTGTCAAGATACTTGCTGTCGATTTGGATATGCGGTTTAGGAAGGATGGGGATCAAATTCCGAGGTCCGCCTTCTGCTTCGATTTCATCGGATGTTCTCTTGAAATCAGTCAAAAAGCGAAGCAATTCGACTTTATCAATACTCCTTTTAAGGGTAATGCGACGGATGCTCCACTGATTCATGATTTCGACCAGGGAGCGGATTTGAGGAAGTTGTTGCTCATTTTTAGTTAGAGGACAGTCGAGAATGGTCAAACGGTTGTCTGAAACGTAGAATTCGAGAGGGTCGCCTTGTTCCAGGGTTTCCGTGAGGGAATCGTAAGCTCGATTCACTGAGTTCACAGCCATATCGTTTGACGGAGGATAGTACCGCAGGCTCTTGACCGCCCCCATAAAAAGGTTGACGGCCTGGAACCTTTTTTTTTGGATCACGGTTTCAGTCAATTTGATTCCTCTTTATCGGAAGAATCCAGTGGCCTTGATAACTATTTGATAAAATGCACGATTTATTAGGTTTTGTCAACGAAAAAATATTAGCAAGGATTCCCCTGGGTTTTGAGCCTTCGTGCAAGCCGAGACTGCGGGAAGGATTTTGCTGGGTAATAGAGTTTCCATATAATATCCACACATAGGAACGGGAAAGGTACGGAAATAACTATGGAAAAAATCGATCGCTGGTATTTGAGGAAACCTATCGATACTACCTGGAGCAACTCGCCTTGCCATTCCAGGCGGAGGCGTACGATGGATCTCCTATCAAAAACTACCGAGTTTCTGTCCGATGATCGGCATTTTGAATATGATGAAGTAAAGATCCAGGTGAAAGGCGGGTCGATCTATATCCGGTATTTCTGTTTGAGGTCCTTCAGGTGTGTAAGGTACCGATCCTGATATCTCAGGCTTTTTTGGGTCTTGATGTCATTAAAGGAAAAATCGATATAAGGCCGGATATCGATGCCGACGTTGTTTTTAACCTTGTCATTGGAACAATCCAGGATGAGGATGCTGTAATAGCTCGTCAAAACCCGGGTCCTGGAATCCCTTCTTAAAAGATAACTTCGTCCCCCCAGGGTGTTTAGAAAAAAGCCGGCGTATCGATACGCGACTTGCAAGGGGGGCGGGTGAATCAGGTCGCCTTGGCATTGGGCACCGATGAGTATCCACTGGTAGAAAGTCTCCATGATCGGTTCGATCCGGTTCGACTCCTTTTTCATGATGTCGATGATCAGTTCGATGCGTTTTTTCCCGAGTACCCGGAAAAAGTGCGTCACGTTTCGGATTAATGTGGAAAGGTCGTCCGTCTCACCGGTGATCATCGGCGGATTTTTGGACAATGCCTCAACACTTTGAATGAAAAAATCATAGGAACTTCCTTCCACATCATGGGCGGCCACGTATTCCCTCTGGTCCAGATAGGCAAAGAAGGAAGTTATCTGTTGCTCCAACTGCTCACAGGAAAGCTTCGGCTGTGCAGAGGATGGCGGTGAGCCGGCTTCTTCACTCTCATCGGCGACTTCTGGCTCGATTGCAGCCTGGTCTATGTCATAGGGAATCCTCTCCTTGAGGTTGTCGACTTCTTTTTCCAGCCCTTCGATCTTGCCGACCCACTCTTTCCTCTCCTTATCGATGTCGGCTTGAAGCTTTTCTCGATGCCAGGATTTGAGATGTGTGTAAGCAAAAAAACCGATAAGTGAAAGCAGAAACAGGGCGATGACAACCTTAACCGGCTTTCCCATCTGGTAAGCCCCCTTTAGGTTCAGACGTGGTGTTTTCTCTTCTAAAAAAGGGTCAGTGCCCTCAATTCCGGCAAGTCTTGCTAATTTATCACCGATGCCATCCGGTATCAACCCTGCAGTTGCATAAAAAACATGACAAGGTACAAAAAAAGAATGATAACAGGGCATTTGAATACGGTTCGCGAATAAATTTTTAGTGACTTCTAAAACAAAGAAAAAATTTGTCACATTTTTTACCCGGAGGGAAAGCCGAAGATGCCCCATCTCCTTCGTTGCCAAGGGCTCGCAGTAAAAAACTACGGCTTCGCCCTTGGACGCCTTGGATCTGGGACATCCTCAGCTTTTGCAACAATAGAGTCAACCCAATTTGACATCCCAAACAGAATAGTGACCGAGGACAGCGACAATAAAATTTTAACAAGATTCTCTGAAATTAAAATCTCCCATTTCAAATCCAGACAAAATTCTTTAAACAACCCAGAAAATAGATATCCGACGGAGATGAAAAAGATTTGTTCCCATCATCGGATCGATCCGTCCGGATGAAACCGTCTGCATTGACAGATGCAAAAAATATGATATATGGCAATCTCGCCGATTGCTGCCGGGTCTTGATCCGTCCCGAAGAAAAAAGGATGAACGGATAATCAGGAGGAATTGTATGTTAAAAGAGATTATCGGGCCCATGAGGTTACCCTTTCTCATCCTTACGCCCGCCTGCGTGTTGTTAGGAGTCGGAACCGCGGTTTGGTCTTCAGGGAACATATCCATTCTCTATGTTGTTTTGACTCTGATCGGAGCTCTTACGGCACATATCAGCGTCAATGCCTTCAACGAATATTTTGATTTTCGAAGCGGCCTGGACTTCAAGACCCAACGAACCCCCTTCAGCGGCGGAAGCGGAACGCTTCCGGCCAATCCGCTTCTGGCAAAACAGGCGCTGCTTATGGCTATAATTGCTTTTGGCGTTACCGCTGCGATTGGACTTTTTTTTGTTAAGCGCTGGGGGCCGGGCCTTTTTCTGACCGGGATTCCGGGCCTGTTTCTGCTTTATGCCTATACGCCGTGGATCGCACATCATGCCTTATGGTGTTTGATCGCACCGGGGCTGGGATTCGGCCCTTTCATGGTGATGGGAACTCATTTCGTGCTTACGGGGACTTACCATCGGACGGCCTTTATCGCTTCTCTGGTTCCGTTTTTTCTGGTTAGCAATCTGCTTCTTTTAAATCAATTTCCCGATGTGGAAGCCGATCGAAGCGTGGGACGCAGACACCTCCCCATTCTCATCGGCAGACGCGGGAGTAGCCTGGTCTATGGGGGATTCCTCCTTGCTGCATACCTGACAATTCTCTTGGGTGTACTCCTGAATCTGTTGCCTAACTTGAGCCTGTTGGGGTTGATGACTTTGGCTCTGGCCCTGCCTGCTGCATTAGGGGCCTACCGTCACGCGGACAACATTCCCAGACTCATCCCGATTATGATTTTGAACGTCATCATCAATATCGTCACTCCGATGCTCATGGCCATCGGACTGTTTTTTGCCTGACCGGATCCTTAAGGTAATTGAAACCTAAATTGATCGTTTCCAATTTGGAAAAGAAATCATTATATATAAATATTCTTGTGTTAGAAAAGATTTGGCCGCTTTCAATTGTTTACCCAATGGGTGCTTTACAAAAAAACCTTTTGCCAAATTGGAAACCCTTCGGGATTTCCGATTTTACCGCATCTGCTGCGTTGCCGAAAGCTCGACGTACGATATGTACGCCTTCGCTTCCGGACGCCTTGCATCTGCGGCAAATTCGAAAATCGCTCAATTTAGGTGAAACCTTCATGACCCCGGCCGTTAAGATCCTGGAAAATTCCGGAGTTCCTTTCATGATTCACCGGTATCCGCATGATCCAAAAAATGAAGCCTATGCCATGGAAGCGGCCGAGGCGCTGGGAATTTCCCCTCATCGACTTTTTAAGACCCTGGTGATTCTACTCAACGGATGTAAAGAGGCGGTTGCCCTAGTGCCTGCTTCAAAGCGTCTCGATCTCAAAGCCGTCGCAGAGACAATGGGCGCAAAGAGCGCGACCATGGCTTCTCCTGAAGTCGCCCAAAGAGCCGCAGGTTACGTGATCGGAGGCATCAGCCCTCTGGGTCACCGAAAACCCATGCCGGTTGTTGTAGAAGAAGCCGCTTTGGATCATAAAACCCTTTATGTCAGTGCAGGGAAGCGGGGATTTCAGGTGGAGCTTGGCCCCAAGGACCTGATCAGGCTTTGCAAGGCAACGCTGGGAAAGATATCCAAATAAATGCCGGAGAACACCCCCTGATAAATCTTGGAGTGGCTGTCATCGTGATCGACGCATTTACCCTGCAGTGAAGGTTGATGGCTTCGTAAAAAGTCGTCACCCCGTTGAAAAACGGGGCCCAGTGGTTTTATAAGTGTTTGAAAACACTGGATTCCGGCTTTCGCCGGAATGACGGAAAGAGATCATTTTCGACTTTTTACGTGACCATCAAGGTTGATGGCTTCGTAAAAAGTCCATCTGCTGCGTTGCACTGCATCCCTGCCCGGTTGAATGCCGCTTTGCGGCCCTGCTTTGCAGGATTCAACCGGATAAATCATTGCGGCGTACCCATATGTACGCCTCATTCCTCAGGATTTGCGCGCCTTGCATCTTAAGTTTTTTCCTTGCCATCCTAATTTTGAGTTTTTACGATTTCATCAAGGTTGCGCCAGGCCGATCATCATGAAATGGACTTCAGATCGAATCATGATCGGCATCCATCCAGGCAGGGAATTCGTTTCGATAAGTCGTCAGCGCTTTCCAGGAAAGGGTTTGTGTGACTATAACGGGTTCATCGGCTTTTTCGAAAAGAACGTTTCCTTTCGGATCGATAATGGTGGAATTTCCGGAAAACAAGAGGCCGTTTCCATCTTTTCCCACGCGATTGACCCCCACGACATAGCATTGGTTTTCCACGGCCCTGGCAGCCAGGAGGGTCTTCCAGTGTTCGGATCGGGCATGGGGCCAACTGGCAACGAAAACAGACATATCATAGGTGTTCCGCCGATTCCTGCACCAGACCGGAAAGCGTAAATCGTAACAGATGAAAGGCCGGATTTTCCACCCATTCAACGGGATCGTGAGCCGTTTTTCTCCGGCGGAATAGACCCTGTCCTCTCCGGCCATTCGGAAGAGGTGTCTCTTGTCGTAAGTGAAGAGATTGCCATCGGGTTTGGCCCACACGAGTCGATTAAAATAACGCCCCTTTTCCCGAAAGATGATGCTTCCTGCCACGTCCGCCTTTTTCTGGGAAGCCTTTTCTCGGATCCATCGCACCGCGGAACCGTCCATACTCTGGGCAAGCCTTTCGGCGTTCATTGTAAAGCCGGTAGTGAACATCTCAGGGAGCAGGATTAAGTCTGTCGGTTCGGATAATTGCGTAACGGTTTCTTCGAACAGGGCCAGATTCGCATCGATATCCTCCCAAAAAAGATTGGCCTGGATCAGGGCAATCGTCAAATCCGGCATAGTCGTTCTCCTGCCTCCTTTTCGGTACTTTGAACGATTTCGATCAGGGCGGCTGTGTCCGTTTCATCCAGGATCGAGCCTGTGGGATTGTGGGGGGAATTAAGAATGATCGCACGGGTATTGGAGGAGACCTTTTCCCTGACCTCGTTCCAGTCGATTCGGTAAGCGGGAACCCGAAGGTTGAGAGGCACCGGGATTCCGCCGTTGAGTCGAATTGCCGGAACATACGCGTCATAAGCGGGTTCAAAGAGGATGACTTCATCGCCGGGGCCCGCAACAGCGGTGATAGCCGCAAAAACGGCTTCCGTGGCTCCTGCAGTGATGGTGATTTCCGAGATCGGGTCATATTGTTTGCCATAGAGGGCATCCACCTTTTCCGAAATCCGCTCCCTCAACCCAAGCACCCCTTGCATGGGAGCATACTGATTGCTGCCGCTGCGCATGTGATGAAAAACCCGATTCACAAGGTCGGGCGGTACGTCAAAATCCGGAAACCCCTGCGACAAATTGATGGCACCGTTTTCGTTGGCCAAGTGCGTCATGACCGTAAAAATCGTTACGCCCACATCCGGGAGCTTCGAGTTTAAATTCATCTTGAATTCCTTAGATGAAATGATTTGTGTCTAAGCCTTGACAATCAAGGCATCCAGTGCCTATTTTTAAAGGTTATGCATATCATAGGCAGTGGGGATTTTTAAACTAAATTATGGAGTGATAAGAAGATGGCGACAATCATGGAGCAAGTCCCCGAAGAGGACAAGCGCAGACAACAACAGCAGCAGCAGGAAACCAATCTTAAAGCCGCCTTGACCAGTATTAAAAATAAGTTTATCGTCATGAGCGGGAAAGGCGGAGTCGGAAAAACCTCTGTATCGGTCAACTTGGCCGTGGCGTTGTCCAAAAAAAACTTTGAAGTCGGCCTCATCGACGTGGATTTACATGGTCCCGATGTATTGCGGATGCTCGGACTTCGAGGATTGTTGGGGGTCGGCTCCAATCAAAAACTCATCCCCATGAGCTACAATAAGCATCTTAGGACGATATCCGTGGAGTCCTTTATCCAAAACAGGGACAATGCCATCATCTGGAGAGGGCCTTTGAAGCATCAGGCCATCCAGCAGTTTATCAGCGAAGTGGATTGGGGGCACTTAGACTTTCTCATCATCGACTCCCCTCCCGGCACAGGGGACGAACCTCTCACCGTGGCCCAAATTGTTCCGGGTGCGAAGGCCATCATCGTGACCACCCCTCAGGAGATTGCCCTGGCAGATGTCCGAAAATCCATCAACTTCTGCAGAACAGTGAAGATGGAGATCTTCGGGATCGTGGAAAACATGAGCTCTTTCAAATGCCCCCATTGCGGCAAACCGATTTCCCTTTTCGGATCCGGCGGCGGTGAGAAAGTCGCCTGTGATATGGGATTGACCTTTTTAGGCAAAATCCCGTTTGATCCCGGCATGGTCACCTGTGGAGATTCCGGCACCTGTTACCAGGAGCATCATGACGATTCCGAGGTATTCAAAGCTTTTGCAGCCATAGCAGACAAAATGGCCGCTATGGTCTGAGGTATGTCCAAGGAATTTAGAATCATCACCCTCGTGGAAAACACCGTGCCCAAGGGCAAGGGTCTTATCGGTGAACACGGGCTTTCTTTTTTTATCGAGGCTGGGGATCGAAAAATCTTATTCGACACGGGGCAGGGGTTTGCCCTGGTGAAAAACGCCGAGGTGCTGGGAATCGACCTTTCGGTCGTTGACGTCGTCGTGCTCAGTCATGGGCATTATGATCATACTGGGCATAGGATATCCCGCCATCCTGGCACTTTGGGCTGCCTTTAATGAAAGGTTTCGCCTGAATCACGTGGGAAGTGCAATTGAGATCTGAAAGCTGCCGGAAGCTATGTGGCGGTTTAGAGTATCCGACGCAGCTCTTCTTTTCTGGGAATCATTTTTCGATCGAAAGCCCTCCAAAAAGCCTTGTCCTTTTCCCTCCAATTAGGTCCGAACTTCTCGTCGAACAGGGGCGTTAGCCGGGCAAACCATTCTCCGGTCTTTTTCCCTTTTTGGTGGGAAATGAAAAGATCGGCCAGGTACTCGGCGATATCGACCATTTTATCCTTAGGCAGGTAGGCGTAGGCGCCCTCCTTGATGGATTTGACCAGATTGTCGGGGGTCAATGCGTGAGCGGTGAGCATGATGGCAGGGACGCTCATTTCGTTGGCAACCTTGAGGAGTCGGTACCCGTCGACACCCATGATATCCAGGATAACGGCATCGTAAACTCCCCGGCGAAGGCTTTTCTCTCCGGTCTTAAAGTCCTTGGCGGTTTCCACGAGGCACATGTCCAAAAGGTCGGTGATGGTATCCAGGATATCCGGTTCATCATCCACCACAAGGATCCGCTTGCCCTTTAACACGCGGGTGCTTTCCATGCACGCCTCCTTTGTCGGCGCTTTAACCCAGATTTCGGACCTGATAATAATAGTGTTTTCAAAAGGATTCCACCCCCGATCAAGAGAGCAGAATAAGCATATTAAATGGTTAAGGCATGTTCACTACAAAGTCAATGAAAGTTATTGCTGAATACGAGTCGCCGATTCAGCGATTTCGGTGCGCGAAGCCCCATTTTTATTCGGCGCTTTTAAGCTTTTTAAGTTCTGCAAGGATGCTGTCCCGCTCGTCTTCCAGTTCAAAAAGCTCGTGCATGATGGGAGGCTTGACGGAATGGGCCGGCATACGGGCTTCCACTTCCCGGATCTTTTTTTCGATTTCGTTTAGTCTTTTCCTCAAATCTTCAACGGAATCGCTCATGGTTTTTCCGCGTTGCCTGTATCCTCGCGTGTGGACGGTTTGATCCATGTACCGTCTTTCAGGTAGTCTATGGTGATTTTTTTGAGTTGATTTTTTTGCTCCAGGAAACGCGCTTTCATCCCCTTGAGCCACTCACTATGCTTAACCGCCGATTCCTTTGAAAGGAACATTTCGTGGCTGCCAGGGCATATATCAAAGAATACCGGACCTTCTTTTCGGAATGTCCCGGGGTTGCTGCAGAGCATGCATCGGATGCGGCCATCCCCCATAAACCGGAAGGTATCTCCGCCGCAGACCGGGCAGGTCGGGCTTTTTGAGGCAAGAGCGGAGCCAAAAAGGGATGACGCCAGGTTTGACAACACGGTTTCATTGTCCTTATTGAAGAAAATTTCTCCGGGTAAGGCTCCGTAAAGAATTTCGCACCCTTTGATATGGGTAAGAAGGAATCTTAAGAAATTCTGGATCCCCAAAAGGGTGTATCCTTCCTTTCCCGGGATGCCGGCAATCCCGATGCCCACCGCGGGTTTTCCCCACAATGTTTCGATATGGGGAAGCAAGGAAAGCCCCCGGTCCAAAAGGTGCTTCAAGGTGGCGTTGGGTCCCAGAAAATAGGTAGGGGCGGCTACGATCAGGGCGTCGGCTTCGAACAGGGCCTCCCAGATGTCGGGCAGGTCGTCCTGAATGACACATCGGCCCTCCTTAAAAAGACAAGTATAGCATCCCCTGCAGGGCCGGATGTCAAAATCGGAAATGCGCAGGATCTTGAGTTCATGGGGCTGACGGATGTAGCGGCTGACGGCCTTTACGGCGATTTCGCAATTGCCGAGTTTTCTGGGTGAACCGATGATGCCGAGGATGGTTTTCATATAAGGCGAATTTCCTTTCCTATGGGTGTCGTTATAGGAGATTGATCCTGAATCACAACATCGGGGGAGTCAAGCTCAAAGAAAAGCTCAAAGAAAAGGATGCTTTTAGCAAATCCCCTTGATCTTGGGAGGGGTTTTTAGTTAGAAAGGACCTCATGGAGAAAGACCCTGATTTGCAGGTGACGGTCGCCGGAATCCGCATGAAAAACCCCGTGATGACGGCTTCCGGAACCTTTGGTTACGGTCGGGAATATGCGGATATGGTGGACCTGAGCCGGCTGGGAGCCATTGTTGTGAAGGGGCTGCATTTGAATCCTGCCAAAGGAAATCCACCCCCCCGTATTGTAGAAACGCCCTGTGGCATGCTCAATGCCATCGGCTTGGAAAATGTCGGCATTCAGGCCTTCGTAAATGAGAAGCTGCCGTATCTGATGAATCTGAATATTCCTGTCATCGTCAATATTTACGGGCACATCGTTGAGGAATACGTTGAAGTGGCTGCGGTGGTGGATGGCGAACCCGGAATCACCGGCATTGAAGTCAATATTTCCTGCCCCAATATCAAGGAAGGGGGAGTGGCGTTCGGCGTAAACCCTAAAAGCGCTCACGGCGTCATCGCGGCGGTTCGAAAGGCGACGAAAAAACCGATCATTGCCAAGTTATCCCCCAACGTTACCGACATTACAGAAATCGCCAAAAGCGCTGAAGCGGCTGGAGCTGATGCGGTGTCGCTCATCAATACCATCACCGGAATGGCTGTGGATATCGAATCTCGAAGACCGAAGCTGGCTAATGCCACCGGCGGGCTTTCCGGGCCGGCCATCAAGCCGATCGCCTTGCGTATGGTCTGGCAGACAGTTAAAAGTGTCGCGATTCCGGTAGTCGGTATCGGCGGCATCATGACGGCTCAGGATGCTCTGGAGTTTCTGGTGGTCGGCGCCAGTGCGGTTCAGGTCGGCACAGCCAACTTCGTGAATCCCCGGGCCACCCTCGACATCCTGGAGGGGATCGAGGCATTCATGGTCAAAAAGGGGATTCAACGGATTTCGGAGATCATCGGGTCGTTTCAGGTTTGAGGCCTGTTCCTTATTTTCGATCACAAAGGAGGCAACATGAGAACCCTTATCAAACTTGTTATGATTGTTTTTTTCCTGGCTGCAGGTGTTGCGGAAGGTATTGAAGTGGGGGGAGCCGACCTGCCGGATACGCTCTCGGCCGGAAACACGAAATTGATTTTAAACGGTGCCGGGTTGCGAAAGAAACTTTTCGTGAAGGTGTATGCAGAAGGCCTTTACCTTGAGGAAAAGCAGAGCGATCCGACGGCCATCATCCAGGCGGACCGGCCCATGGCCATCCGGATGCATTTCATATACGATGGGGTGACTCCCAAGCAGCTTGTCGATACCTGGAATGAGGGTTTTGCCGCGTCTACCGCAGATAAGGGGGCCTCCATCCGGGACAGACTCAATACCTTCAACGGCTTTTTCACGGAAAAAGCCCAAAAAGGCGATCGGTACGATCTGATTTACCTGACTGAAGAGGGGGTTACCCTTTTCATCAACCAAAAGCGCGTGGGTACGGTTCCCGGGCTCGATTTCAAGAAAGCACTTTATGCAATCTGGCTCGGAGAGAAACCCGCGGATGCCGGTCTGAAAGCCGGGTTATTAGGGAAATAAATCATCGGATGCATCCTGTTCAAATCAGAGTCAAGAGCAAGCCCGGGTCCCTGTAGACAAACAATCAATTATCATCTATCTTAAAAAACTGTTTGGGCGTCGGATAAATTGGATCAGGCTCGATAAGGATCCGGAAGTGGTGCCAAAATAAACCTTGTGGAGGAAGCGGGAATTTCAAATAATCATTACAGGACGAATGCAAAATGAACATCGGGGGAGGGGTGATGGCGCTGTTGGGAGCGATGGCTTTTAAAGCGCTCAAAGGGAGCGGTCAAAATGTGGAGCGGGTCCCCCTGGGGCTCTGAAAACCTCAGACTGAGGCGGACGAAATAGAATTGGAGCAACACAGCGAACTCGTGCTGAAAGCCATGATCAATGCCGCTAAGGCGGACGGCCGGATAGACGAAGAAGAGATACGGCGGATCGTCGGCAAACTGCAGGAAGTCGGGGCGGACACTGAGGGCCAGCACTATATCATGACGCAGATGCAAAAGCCACTAGAAACCGAGAATCTGATATCCGCAGCCGAAGGCCTGCCGGAACTGGCATCGCAAATTTAAGGCGCCTCTCTCATGGCCATCGAAGTGGACACCTTGGCCGAGAAGGCGTATTTGACGAAACTGGCTTCCGGCCTAGGACTTACTCCTGAGGTGACCCGGCACATCGAGCAAATGGTTGGGCTGCAACCTGTTTGATTGAAGCTCCAAATCCGGAGCCGGGAGAAAGCTTTCGCCTTTAGGTGAATTCTGTTTAGTGTCCCTTTAGGGGATGGTTGAAACCCATCGCCTTTAGGCGAAGCAAGTTTTTAATTGTCGCGGAGCGACTTGTCATTCCGGCCAACGAGCCGGAATCCAGGAAATAGAACTATTGAGGCTTCTGGATGCCGGATCAAGTCCGGCATGACGAAACAGTTGATTTTAATCAACCGATTTTAGAACCCCTCGTCTTATAGACGAGGGTTGTTCAGTCA
>Ga0210056_1000439_pt1 | contig 33946 bp, 31 predicted proteins | sample CryGeyCG2014_080_2_FD_183965 | JGI IMG/M metagenome (GOLD analysis project Ga0210056, IMG submission 183965) | Groundwater microbial communities from aquifer - Crystal Geyser CG07_land_8/20/14_0.80 (SPAdes) (version 2) | ecosystem: Environmental > Aquatic > Deep subsurface > Groundwater | place...
ACTGAGCATTACTCAACACCAACCGCAACGCGAGTTTTGTGATAGGAAACACAAGCGGTCTCAGCAAATCATTTCCATGGACAAATACTGTATACTCCTTTCTCAGCAGGTACTTGCATGCCAGGCCAACTATTCCAACCGGAAGCGCCTGGGACAAAACTATTTTTGCTGGTCTGTGCCGAAGTGTAAGTATAAAACTAAGAAAGAACGGGCAGAAAACCTGCAGAATGCGGTTTATGAAGTTACAACGCACTGCGTATGGCCATCTGTAAATCCTGATATTACGGTGTGCTTCATATCCCCTGGTGCCATGCGCTCTTTGAGTAATTACCGTTGGTTCCAGCAACTCATCGGTAAGGAGGCCATAGAAATGGTTTTCTATTCCACCGATAACCGGCCAAAAATGTAAACATACGCCTAAAATCTTCATCGCCCTTTCATGCTAACAAAAACAAACGACAATGCTTCTGCGTAACCAGGCAAGCGGCGCCTGGATTCTTTTGAAAACGGACTGATAACTAAATAACAAACCAGCTTGATGCTGAGACCCAGGAAAAGCGCGAAGCGTACAGATAATGCACGGCATATTCCGTAGTGTTTACCGGTAAAAAGCACAAGCCCCTTTTTTATATGAAGAAAAGTTGATTTCTGCCATAGTTTCTCACTACCGCCAACATAATGGCAGATGCTACTTGCCGGAAAATACATCATTCTCCACCCGAGTTTATAAAAACGCCAGCAAAGGTCCATATCTTCATAGTAGAGAAAATAGTCGGTATCAAACCCTTTTGCCTGTTGTATAGCATCTTTTCGAAAACATACGCAGGCAGCTGTTAACCAATCTACTTCACTCGTAGATTCGCCGATATCTCCATAGTAAACTTTGTCTGTGCCAAGTTCATGTAGGAATACGGTTAAGAATTCAGGAAAACCGCGGTAAGGATTTCCCTGTCCGGATGAAGTAACTATTCTCGGGCCTATCATTGCAACGTCCCGATGCAAAGAAAGGAATGAAACAAGATTCAGTGGCGTCTTATCAATGAACTTCGTATCAGGATTTAATAGCATTACGTATTCCGAATCGCATTCAGCAAGCCCAATATTATTAGCACGTCCAAAACCAAGGTTTGCCCGGTTTTTAATCACTATGACATCTGGAAATTGTGATTCCAAAATTTCTACAGTGCGGTCCGTAGAATGATTATCTACAACTACTATTTTACTAATCCACGACTTTCCATACTTGTAGAGAGAGTTTATACAATCACTGATGAACTCTTCGGAATTCCAGGTAACGATTACAACTGAACAATCAATTCCCTGGGCATCCGTGGACGTATTATTCATTCCTGGTAAGGTGAGTTGCGCGGAAAGTTTCGATATGCGGTATTTGCAGCTATATGAATTATAATATTCGGCTTAATCTTCCTAACTAATAACCCAAATTTTTCACTATCCAAAATATCTACAGGATGAAAATTTATATTACTGAAGTCAGTGGATGTGCACACGCTATTACCATGCAACTCAAAGTGGCCTGAAAACGATTCCCGAATTACATTACCAGATGTACCTGATATATCAGTAACTAAGATGCGACGCGCTTTTTCCACCAATCTCCATGCTCCTCATACCAATTAATCGTATGTTTCAGGCCTTCATCAAAAGAGATTACGGGCTTCCAGCTAAGTTTATCTCTTAGCTTTGCATCATTTATAGCATAACGCCTGTCATGCCCCGGACGGTTAGCAACAAAATCAATAAGTGTTTCTGGCTTACCGAGCAATGACAAAATTTTCCTTGTTAGTGTCAAATTATCCACTTCGTTGCGACCGGCAGCGTTATATACCTCTCCATCTTTACCTTTCCGTAAGACAATATCAACTGCACGGCAGCAATCCTCCACGTACAACCAATCACGGATGTACTTTCCATCGCCGTACATAGGAACTTTTTTGTCCTCCAGTGCATTGGTAATAAAAAGAGGTATTATTTTTTCAGGAAATTGGTATGGCCCAAAATTGTTGGTGCACCGGATGATAAGAACCGGCAGGTGATGCGTAGTCCAATAAGACATCACCAGCATATCTGCTGATGCTTTTGATGCGGAGTAAGGGCTTGATGGATTAAGATTTGCGTTTTCATCTAAGTACCCATCACTCACGCTGCCGTAAACTTCGTCTGTTGATATTTGAACATATCTGGGAATTTTATGTCTTCTGCAAACATCCAGTAATGTAAGTGTCCCGAGAACATCCGTCTCTACGAATGTGCGCGATTCCTGAATAGACCGGTCTACATGGGTCTCTGCTGCAAAATTGACTACCGCATCTATCCCTGAATCTAATATATCATTAACCAGTTTGACATCACTTATATCACCTTTGACAAATTTATGCCGACTATCACCCTTCAGGTTCTCGAGATTGTCAATACCTCCTGCATATGTAAGCTTGTCTAAATTTACTATTGAATCATTGGGGTAGACCTCCAGGAAAAAATGAACAAAATTTGAACCTATGAAACCCGCTCCTCCGGTCACTAAGATTTTCATTGTTTAAACCTCTTCATAAAGCTATCAAAAGTTGCAATAATATGCTCTAATTGAATTTCACTAAGTGCAGGATGAACTCCGATGAAAAAAGAATTTCTCATTACTTTTTCGGAATTTTCTAAAGATCCAGAGAATTTAAATTTGATAGATTTGTATGCCGGTTGTTTAGTGATATTTCCTGCAAATATCAGTCTTGTCTGAATTCCTCTACCTTCTAAATACTTCGTAATTTCGTATCTAGAAAAAGGTGCAGTCTCATTTACCATAATCGGAAAAGCAAACCATGCTGGATTTGCTTTTTTATGTTTTTTTACAGGAGATATATACTTTTCATATTTTATTAAATTGGAATACAGATATTGGAAATTATCTCTTCTTCTCTTGTTAAAATCTCCTATCTTCTTGAGTTGCTCCAAACCCATCGCTGCCTGAATTTCTGTTGGTTTTAAGTTATATCCAACCTGGCTGTATATATAGCGATGGTCATATTTCATTCCATCGATTTCCCATTCAAATCTTCTGCCGCAAGCACCATTTGGTGATTTCTCATCACTTTCACACCAACAATCTCTTCCCCAGTCTCTTAAAGATTTTATTATTCTATACAAATTTATATCGTTATCAATAATGGAAACAGATCCGCCCTCACCCATTGTAATATGATGTGCCGGATAAAAGGAACAAGTTGACAAAATGCCGAAACTACCCGTCTTTTTCCCATCAAATTCGGAGCCTAATGCATCACAATTATCTTCAATCAAATACAGTTTGTTGTCTTTAACAATATCCATTATAGCGTCCATATCATTTGGATTTCCTAACGTATGGGGTAACATAATCGCCCTGGTTTTAGAAGTGATAGATTTCTTTAGCATTTTGATATCAATATTATAAGTTTTTATGTCAACATCTACCATCACAGGAATTAAATTATTCTGTATTATTGGATTAAGGGTTGTAGGAAAAGTTACGGCAGGTGTTATTACTTCATCGCCATCATATAATGGGTTCGAAATCTTATTTGACTTTAGTGCAGCAAGCGCAAGCAAATTCGCAGATGAACCTGAATTAACTAAAACAGTTCTCGATACCCCGAGATATTCCGAGAGCATTTTAGCAAATTCCCTTGCTTTACGTCCCAACCCAAGCCATCCTTTTAGGATAGTATCCATGACTGACGTCGCTTCTTTATCATCAAAAATAGCTTCAGCATAGTTTATTCTATTTGTGCCTTGGGTAGATGCTTTACTCTTTTTCTTAGCATCATAATATTGCTTTATTTTTTTAAAAATATCTTCCCTTATTGTCTCCATTTTTATCTCTTTACTGTTTCTAACCATCCTATAGTCTTTTTAATTCCATCTTCCAATTTTACTTCTGGATGCCATCCAAGTAAGTTTTTTGCTTTTTCAAAGGATCCGATCTGGTTTTTAATGTTCCCAAATTCTTTTGGATAATCTACAAAAACTACTTTTGATTTGCTATTTGTTACTCTCAAAATTTTGGTGGATATTTCAAGATTAGTCGTTGCTTTCCCAGTCGCTAAATTTACTACTTCGCCAGAGGGTAAATTTCTTGCTAGCCACAATCCTCTTACAATATCACTTATGTACGTATAATCCCTTGTATCCTTTCCATTTCCAAATACATTCAGATTTTTATTGTTAATAGCTTGGAAGTAAAACGTAGGTATTATTTTATTTAACTGCTGTCCTGGGCCGTAAGGATTGAAGAGTCTAACTATTCGGATATTCATACCATAGCTTACGTAATAGGAATAACAAATTCTATCAGCTGCGGCTTTACTTGCAGCATACGGATTACGTGGCTTTAATGTAGCATCTTCCTTGAGATACTTTTTTGAATTTCCATATATCTCACAACTACTTGGATATATCAATGGAATCTTATATTCCCTGCAGGCTTCTAAAATATTCAAACAGCCCTTAACATTAGTTTCTATTGCCTCAACAGGAACATTTATACTTCCTCCGGGATTAGCATATGCAGCAAAGTGATAAACTAAATCGGATTTTCTTACAAAGTCCTTTAACTCTTCCAGATTAAATATATCATGCCCTGAACTCCTGGAATATCCTATTGTATCTATATTGTTGCTTTTAAGAAAACTGATCATGTTGCTTCCGATAAATCCAGTATGTCCTGTTACTAATACTCTCATATCCCCACCCTGGAACCGTCGCCAAGAATAAACTTATACCCTTTTGGTAAAGTTTCGCTCTTTTCTATCACCACGTTTTTCCCAATCAAACTATCAACAATCTTTCCGCCATGTCTGAGTTTAGTTTCGTCCATCACTATAGAATCCTCCACCTCAGAATTTGCTATCTCACAGTTATTCCCAATACTTGTATATGGACCGATGTAACTGTTTCTTATAACACAATTACTTCCTATAACTACAGGCCCCTTTACTACCGATTCTTTATCTATCTTTGTTCCTTTGCCTATTGTAACTTTTCCTTTTATTTCACCTTTAATTTCTGCTTCTTGTTTTACTTCTCCAATTAAATCACCTAAAATTAGGCGATTTGCGTCAAGAATATCTTCTGGCCTTCCTGTATCTTTCCACCATCCTTTTACGATTTCTGAATGTACTTTGAACCCATTTTTAATTAAATACTGAACTGCATCTGTTATTTCAAGTTCATTTCTCCAAGATGGTTTTATATGCTTAGCCGCCTCAAATATTGCTTTTCTGAAGAAATATATCCCAGCCAGGACAAAATTAGAGGGTGGGGATTTTGGTTTTTCTATTAATCTTTTAACTGAACCATCTTTATTAAGTTCTGCACAGCCAAATAAACTTGGATTTTTATGAGGGCTTAAAAGTATACTCGCATCCATATCTCCTTCTATTAAGTGTTTAGTGAAAGATATTATTCCTCCTCTTAAAATGTTATCCCCTAAATACATCACAAAAGGTTCATCTCCGATAAATTCCTCTGAAATAAGTACAGTATGCGCTAAACCTCTCGGTTTATCTTGTTCTATAAAAGTTATTTGTGCATCAAAATTTGCTCTATTTACAGTTTCCTTGACTTGCTCTTTATTTGGACCTACTACAATCCCGATATCTCTTATGTTTGCTTTTATTATATCTCCTATTCCGTAGAACAAAATAGGTTTGTTTGCGATAGGAATCAACTGTTTCTGTTGAGAATAAGTTATTGGACGAAGTCCTGTTCCATATCCCCCAGTTATTACCAATCCTTTCATCTAAAATCTCCTTTTATTTTTGAGTATCTTTGTGATATTTAGTTTTGGTAATTTATGTGCATATATCTTATCAATGTCTTCATGACAGCACGAGACCTTTTATGCTCACCTTTCCCCCTTTAAAAAGAAACTTTTAATAGCGCTTGCAACGATATTGAGCTGCGTTTTGCTAAGGTTCTCATGGATTGGTAATGAAAGCACTTCTTTTGCTGCAAGTTCCGCCTCTGGGCATCCATACCTGCGTGGACAGAATTGTCGATAGCCGGAATTCTCATAGACAGTCCGCGGATAATGAATTGCACAACTAATGTTTTTTTGCTTTAAATATCGGGCAAGCGAATCGCGCCGTGTTGTCCGCACGGTGAATTGATGATAGATATGCCTGCATTCTGAATCTTCTACTGGCAGATGCAACTTTCCTTGCAGATTACTTAGTGACTGTTGATATATACTGGCATTACGGCGTCTCTTCTCGTTCCATTGGTCTACGTATTTCAAACCAACCCTGAGAATCGCTGCCTGTATTTCATCAAGCCGGCTGTTATAACCTATCTCGGTATGAAGATATTTTCCTTCGCTGCCATGGTCACGCAGTTTTCGCAAACGTCTGGCGAGCTGCGCGTTATTAGTCACAATCATACCACCGTCTCCGAAACAACCAAGATTTTTAGTCGGGTAGAAACTAAAACATCCGATGTCTCCAATTGAACCCGCACTGACCCACTTTTTATTTTTCTTGCAATATTCTGCGCTAAATGCCTGGCAGGCGTCTTCTATAACTGCAAGATGATAACGTTTTGCAACTGCCATAATAGCGTTCATTTTGGCACATTGCCCATAAAGGTGAACTGGCAAAATCGCTTTTGTCTTTCTTGTAATCAGTTTTTCGATAAGTTGCTCATTTATGTTGAGGGTATCGCTTTTTATATCGCAAAAAACGGGACGCGCACCAACCATCAGTATCGCCTCTACTGTTGCAACAAAAGTGAATGGTGTGGTTATGACTTCATCATTTTCACCTATGTCAAGTGCTCTTAAAGATAGCTCCAGTGCGTCTGTCCCGGATGCAACGCCAATTGCACACTTCACGCCACAATATTTTGCTATTTCATTTTCCAGTGTTTTCACTTCATCCCCGAGAATATAGCGGCCCGATTCAAAAACACGTCTAACTACGCTCTCTATCTCAGAGCGAAGTGTCTTGTATCGCTTATATAGATCAATTATAGGTACACTGATGCTCATTTATCTTCCAACGCTAAAATACCTGAAGCCAAGACGCACGAGGCGCTCGGCAGGATACATGTTGCGGCAGTCAACTATTACGTTGCGTTTCAACAGGCGTCTCAAGGCGACAAAGTCGAGGTTGCGGAATTCGTTCCACTCAGTCATAAGCACGAGGCAATCAGCGCCTTTTGCAGCGTCATAAACATCCTTAGAGTACTCTATCTGGGGGAAAACCTCTTTTGTAGCAGGCATTGCAACAGGGTCATAAGCGCGGACGTGCACGCCATTTTCTACTAACTTCTTAATTATTGTAAGCGCAGGCGCTTCTCGTACGTCATCTGTGTTCGGCTTGAAAGCAAGACCTGCAATTGCAACGGTTTTGCCTTTCAAACTCACAAGCGCTTTTTCAATTTTTCGAAAAACCCTGAGCCGTTGAGATGCATTTACCTGAACAGCACTTTCTACTATTCTCACGGGACTTTGATGTTTCTGCGCTAAATTAACTAATCCAATCGTATCTTTCGGGAAGCAGGAGCCGCCATAGCCAATCCCTGCATGCAAAAATTTCGGAGTTATTCGTTTATCGTAGCCAATCCCACGCGCAACATCGTCAATGTTTGCTCCTGTCTTTTCACAGAGATTCGCTATCTCGTTTATAAATGATACTTTGCAGGCGAGGAAGGCATTTGCCGTATATTTAATTAACTCTGCGCTTTCAGGGTTTGTGAATATTATTGGAGCACCGAGCAGGTATAGTGGGCGGTATAATTCACTCATTAACTGCCTTGCTCTCGGTGTTATGCAACCGATGACAATCCTGTCGGGATGAGTAAAATCATAGACAGCAGAACCTTCTCTTAAAAATTCAGGGTTTGAAATAACGTCAAAATTCCCCTTGCCTTTTGTCTCTTTTGCGACCAGTTTTCTCAAGCTGCAATTCGTACCAGGCGGAACGGTGCTCTTAAGCACGAGTGCCTTGTAACGGCCGAGTTCATGTGCAACTTCTTTCGCTGCACTGGTTACAAATGCGAGGTTTACGTTTCCGTCTTTGCCTTCCGGTGTCCCGACACAGATAAAAACAATACGCGTGCTTTTTACTGCCTCGCGCAGGTCACTGGAAAATTTCAGGCGGCCGGTAGATATCCCGCGCTTCACAAGGTCACCCAGACCCGGTTCATAGAACGGGATTATACCGTTGCTTAACTGAGCGATTTTCTTTTGGTCAATATCCACGCATGTTACGGTATTTCCGAAATCGACTAAACAAGCGCCTGTTACAAGACCAACGTAGCCGGTGCCAACAATACATATTTTCATTTTACTAGACCCCTGTATTAGAACTGGTAATCAGCACTCACGAGAAAACTTTTTCGCCACAAATCCGGGTAGGTTTCCTCCTTATAGTGGCGCCACTCACCTCGATACTTAGTCGTGAGTGCAAGATGTTCACCAAATTTCTGCTCATATCCAATATTGCCTGTATGGGTTACTCTGTCAAGATGTGTTCTGAAGTCAGTCAAACGATGGATGTCGCGATAGCGCCAGCTCATGTTCAGACGGCCGGTATCAATAGGATTGTAGCGAAGCTCAATAACCGGTGTATGAGTACGGTTATCATCTACTGCGGTGTACTTATACTCCTGCTCTTTATAACTATAAGCAATTTTCAACTCAAGACGTTGGACAGGAGCATACCATACCGTTGATTCAATAGAACCTGTAGTATTATTAAGCTCCTTCTTCATTGAATAGTCCTTCTGGTTATCCTGATATTCAAATTTGTACCTGTATTTCATATCTGGTTTCTGAGATATATTTATTTTACGCTTTGTGAAACCGTAAGAATAATCACTTAGAGTCAGCTCAAGTTCTGGTGAATATTCGTCGTCAAAATCATCCCTGTAAACATCCTGTTTGGAGCCCACTTCAATGGTGGTATTCAATTTTGGCGGTTTCCCTTCGCATACCCTGCAACAAATTACCAGCAAAAGAAAAAGTGAGAATACGACGACTATACAAAGAAACCTCATTATTTAGGTGATTTTACTATTTTTAGTCCAGAAAGTCAAACTTTGGTTAGTTGGAAGTCCGGAACCGAATCTGATTAAATTCAGTTTCGTACGAGGTGCCTATTTCCTGCTCCGGGAAGGCCTTTATGCTGAACAATAACCATATCGTATTGTCGCAACCTATATCTTCAGAACGCCACTTACGTTCCAATCCAAATTTTCCCCACCAGCAGTGCAAATCACGGGTAAGGAATATAGACGTTTCCTTTTCCTGCCAGCGGCCATCCGGGACCTGGAATCTGTGATTCGCGTTTAGCAATAATTTGCTGCCAACCGGACATTGCATAGACACATTTGCATCCATACGGCCTGGCAATTCTATAAGATAGCGGATGCTGCTCTGGACTTTTACGTCACTTTGGGTCAAAACATTCACTCCAAGTTCACCGAGTTCTGTAGTCATTGTTCTGGTATTTAAGATATGCCTCATGTTCCAGTCATTCCCTGTTCCACGTCCAGATAATCTTGTTTCAACGTTATCCCAGCTTTTGTTTAGCAGGTTATATCCACTTTTTGTCTCCAGAAGTAACGAGTGCAACGGCCGCATTATCAATGCTACCCGTGCGGCATTGCTCAGGACGTCATTCTGTGCCGTCCACGCATATTGATAAACCGGCCTTAACTCCGTTCTGCGTGTAAGCCTCCAGCTCCCGGATATTGTCCCGTCATACTTCGTTGGATAGCCAGATGATTCACGCCATTGTTTATCTATTGTAAATTTCGGACTGACCGCAAGATTAGCAGGCAGGCGATACGTGGTCTCAATGGCATTATTTGCTGAACCTCCCCAATATCTCAATCCCGTCTCTCGTTCGTAGTCACGCTTACCTTCTACACGGGCAGAATACAACCATTTAAGTGCTCCGAGCGGCCGCGGCTGGAGAACCCACAACATTCCAGGCATTGTCTCTGCTGTTGTACAATATTTAGATAGCCCCTCATCCCAATCCTGCCGCGAAGAAACAAATAAACGCGCGGTCTGATACTTGTCTGACCACGTAAGACCTACTCGTGATTGTAAATAGCTTGGTTTTGGGATAGCAGCACTGTCACGCAAAAAAATGTAATTCAACGTCTGGCTTGTCAGGTATTGCGCTTCTCCATTCAGAGACAGTTTGTCCGTCCACTTTTGATAATGCTGTAGATTGATACGGAATTGGTCCTTTTTTGTATCCTTCTCCTGGACCCAGTACACCTGCCCCAAACCATTTAATGTATCCTCTTTTTTATAGGTTGCATCAAGTCCGATACCGACGCCTTTCTTTGTCATATAATCAATATGTGCAGCACCATCATTGTACTGCCCCCAGGGCCAGCCATATCTTGCTTTGACAAAATATCCAAGTTCACTATTTGAGCCAAGTTGCGCTGACCACCTGCTCTTTCTTTCTTTGAGTGAGCGTGAGAAATAAGGAACCCAGAATACAGGTATTTTCCCTATGTACGTGGTTGTATTCCAGGCACGAACTGCGTCATCCAGAGTTACCGTAATCCGGTCAGAAGATACGCGCCAGTGTGGAGAAGAAAGGTCGCAAGTACTCACCCAGCCATTTATAAGCACCATCTCATTTGTTCCACTCCTGACTATTTGCTCACCATAGCAATACCATGGAGCAAATTCACTGCGTGCATTTACAAATGACCCTGAGTCCGCCACAAAATCATAATGTACTTCATCTCCTTTTATAGTCCACGTTCCGTATTGCCAATCTACGTTGCCACGCGTAGTCAAATTGTTATGTAGTGTATCAAAATTCAGTTCCTCGCAAGAGAATTTATGTCCTTTGTAAGAGAGCTCCACGTTTCCATTTGCCATAAGTATACCGCTATCCTGGTTATACGTAATCGTGGAAGCGGTAATATCTATTGGCTCGGGCAGCTCTGGATTCTCTTCTTGTTCTTGCGCCAGAACACTGCTGGTGTTAGCAAATAGAAGGAGATGGATAAGGCTGGCGAAAAGGATACGCTTTAGAATATTGCATGGAAGGGTCATCGCCTTTGAGATGGGTCGAACGCAAGCAGTGCGGTTCCGATTACTCCTAGATTTTGCCCGAGACGGGAAACAACAAACTTAACCGGATGAGCAAGCCCAGGAAATGCTTTTTCCATTACGGTGCGCCGCATAGGAGCAAAAAGTAAGCTGCCGGCACGAGCCAAGCCCCCGGCAAAACAGATTACTTCCGGGTTCAAAACGTTAATGAGAGAAGTCATGGCAATTCCAAGTTTATTGCCTGCTTCTTTCCAGATGGCAATTGCCTCCTTATCGCCTGCCCTGGCAGCTAACTGAATTGTTTGTGGGGTAACCGGTCCGTCTGGCCAGAGCGGACTCAAACGTTTTGATTTCTTCGCACGAGCAACCAGATAGCTATTACCGACATATGCTTCGAGACAACCGCGATTTCCGCATCTGCAACGCGGGCCATCGGGGTCGACAATGATATGGCCTATTTCAGCTGCGCTACTGGTGAAGCCATGGTATACGCAGCCGTCAAGCACTATTCCTCCGCCTACGCCTGTACCCAGTGTTATGCAAATCAGTGATTTTGGTTTTTGTTTCAGTTCCACAAAATAAGCGCCCCAGGCGCATGCATTTGCATCGTTATCCACGTATATTGGTATGTTATCCTCAAGACCTATTTTACGAATGTATTGACCGAGAGAGATGTTGCGCCATCCAAGATTCGGCGCGAGATGCACTCTTCTCGCACGATGGTCAATCTCCGCTGCTACACCAATCCCAAGTGAACAAATCTGATTTTTGGCGTCAACTTTTGCATTTTCAAAAACTTTATGTAATAACTCCTTCGCCTGTGCAAATACTCTTGAGGGAGTGGATGGACGGGGCGTAGCTATTCTGTTCAAGTGCACTATTCTACCGTCCTTCTTAACAACCGCTGCAACTATGTTGGTGCCCCCTATGTCTACGCCGGCGTAAAGATTGCCTTTATATTTCATTGGTTTTGACCACCTTCTTTGTGTTTCTTGCAAACTCATTATCACCAACGAATGCCCGTGGTTTTCCGTCAACTGCTATACCAATCTGATTCTCGCTGATTTTATTGGACGAAATATTTACTTCGCTCCTGTCCAAGCACCAAATACCACGCGCATTCGCAAGAATAGTATTATGGCTAATTTCTACTTTTGACTCAACTGCACACATTATACCTGTATTACCCTTACTGATTAGATTATTTTCTAAGTTTATAGTTGCAGTCCCGCCACACATAATATTTTCCGCATTGCGTGTGACGATGCACCGTTTCATTACGACTGAAGCACGCTCATTTGCGGCAATTCCTGTCTTTGTTTCATAAACTCTCGAGTTTTCTATCCTTGCTCTGCTTGCCCCATGAATCATTACGCCCGTATTACATGAATAGATTTCGGTATTCTGGATATCATTTTGTGCAGAACCAGCGAGAGAAACGCCTGTAAGCGCAAAATGAATTTTTGCATTCGTTATAAAGCATTTTCCTGCCCCGGGCGTTACAGCTATGGTCCCCCATCCCGGCCGCGGAAGTGCTCCTTTCAGGTCTGGATTGCCTATACGTACGGGTTCGCCCTTTTCATCTCCAGTATCTCCAATTATAAGCTTTCCCTGTATTATTATGTCACAGTATCCCGTATGCGCGTCGCGAGCCAGGACATGGTCATTGACGCTGGAGCCCGGCGTAAAAGTCACAATCGTTCCTGGCATAATAGTAAGCGTGGCACCGCGTTCCACTATTATATCTCCTACCACGTAAACCTCATTGTCCCATACGGTATCTTTACTTATCCGGCCAAATAGGCCTGGCATCCCTGAACTGTCGATGGTTTCGGTAAGTCCCAGGCACGTAGAATAGAGGGTGCACAAACAAACTAAGATTATCAAACCGGGACGCAGGTGCATACGCCGACTGCATCGACTGGCAGAAAAATCATTCTCTATAGAAACTGAGTATTGTCTGTCCATATTTCTTTTCGCGGAACTTCTTGATATTCCCTGCTTCCTCCGGTACCGCCTCACTTGTCTCATGCTGACATATTACCCAGCAATCTTTTGCGAGGATAACCCTATTGAAGATAATGTCTAACGTCTTCGCTGTTAGCTGTTCCTTATAGGGTGGGCCTGAAAATACGATATCGTATGCCCTTGATAATGGCGGCAGATTTTTTACGTCGTAACGTAATACTTCAGTCTGGTCAGAAAACCCCATTTTTCCGATGTTCTTTTGTATTATTCGCGCGCATACGTCAGATATCTCAACAAACGAAACCCAACTTGCTCCACGCGATAATGCCTCCAGGCCAACTGCGCCGGAACCAGCATAAAGGTCAAGAAAGCAGGCATTATATAAGCGGGGACTCAGTATGTCAAAGAGTGATTTTCTTGCACGTGCAAGGATTGGCCTAATCTGATTACCACGAGGCGTGTCAATTATTATATTCTTTTTACTCCCTGCTATTATCCGGCTCATTTTGCAATTCTTGTAAAATTTGGAGGCGAGGAGAATCGGACTCCCGACCTCTTCCATGCCAAGGAAGCGCTCTCCCGCTGAGCTACGCCCCCAAAAATAATCATGTAAAGTGGCGTTATGTTACTTTGCTGGACGTTTCAAAGAAGAAACTTTGCGGTCTATTTTTCTAAGTTGCTCCACGATATCCGTAAGGCCCGGCTGAGAAATTTTCTTGCTTTTTACAAGGCGGTACGTTTTCTCACCAAGTTCACGAATTATCTGGCGCCGCTGCATCTGCATGTTGAATAGTTCTACCTGGCGCTGCGCTCTTTCAGAAACCTCTATTCCGCCTTTTTTAACAGCTCTGCTGACCTCCTGAGATGCTTTACTCCCCCAATCTGCAACTTCTCTGAGCCATTTACCTGCTTCTTCTTTCATATGTTCCCAATCACGGCCTGCCATATTTTTCCTCCTCTTATGCACGCATGCCAAAATCGCGTGAAATTTAATCGTGTATATATTACTCGTTATGCCAGAGGTGGGATTTGAACCCACAAGTCCTTGGTAGGACAGTGGATTTTGAGTCCACCGCGTCAGCCATTCCGCCACTCTGGCAATGTCAAATTACAGGTATTTTACCAATCTATTGCCAAAAGGTCAATTGTAATTATTCCCAGATGCCTGCTATCGGGAAACCACAAAACTTGCATTTACCATCAACCAGATTGTTTTCAACTACAATATATCCCTTACGGTCTATTACTTTGCGCCCGCATTCTGGACAATATGTATCCTCTCCGGGATGCCCTGGAATGTTACCTATCATTGGATAATGCAACCCGCAATCCAGTGCAATCTGCCAGGCGCTCTCAAGTGTTTCTACGGGAGTTGGCTGGAGATTTTGCAGACGGTACTGAGGCCAGAATCTTGCGAAGTGAAGCGGTACGTCTGGTCCTAAATTTTTCTTTATCCACTCACACATTTTCCGTATCATTTCAGGACTGTCATTCTCTCCAGGCACTATAAGATTTGTTATTTCCAGGTGCACATTTTCATCTTTGAGAATTTTAAGAGTTCTTAAAACCGGCGCAAGAGAAGCCTGGCTCATTTTCTCGTAGAACTCCTCACTGAACCCTTTAAGGTCTATGTCTGCTGCATCAAGGTATAGACACAGTTCCCTTAAGGGTTTTTCGTTTATGAAACCATTTGAGTGATATACATTCTTCAGTCCCGCTTTGTGAGCCAGTTTTGCCGTGTCCAGCATGTACTCATAAAAGTTTGTTGGTTCACTATAAGTATAAGCGATACTATCGCATTTGTACGCCTTTGCGAGTTTAACTACATCCCCGGGCATTAATTGGTAATTGAGCGTCGTCTCAGGATTTGCCTGGGAAATTTCCCAGTTTTGACAAAAAATGCAACGCATATTGCAGCCGGCAGTTGCAATTGAAAAAGCACGTGTACCAGGGAGAAAATGCGAAAATGGCTTCTTTTCTATCGGGTCTATGTGTACTGCGCACGGGTTACCGTAACTCATGCTATATAATTTACCGTCTATGTTTTTGCGAGCACGGCAGAAACCCCATTGTCCTGGCGCAAGCACGCAGTGCCGTGGACAAAGATGGCACTGGACAATACCTTTTCCAATTGACTCATAATATAATGCTGGATGTGGTTCAATAAATCCTTTCTCCGGTTCTGCGTTCTTACCGTAGGCGTATAATACTATTATTCCAAGAACCACAAGTACAATCAGCCATAGGTATCGTTTGGTAAATGGCTTTGTTATCATTTTGACTTAAGGAATTTGATTAATGTGATGGCATTCTCTACTGCAAAACCATGGAAATCATTGTTGAAATATACGTAAGCCGGGACGCCAAGCGCTTTGATAATCCGTGACCAGTGTTTTAATTCTGTATCTGAATACTTCGAGCCGTACAATCGTTCTTTCCCGTGGAACCTGACATACGAAAACTGAGTAGTAACTTCCTTGACTTCAGGGAAGCCGGGCATACTTACCAGGCATAATGCTACTTTGTACTTACGAAGAATTTTGTATACGTCAGGACACAACCAGGACTGGTGCCTGAATTCGACAACGTGTTTTCCATCCGGTAAGGTTTCAAGGAATCCTTCAAGGCGTTCATCGTCTCGCTTAAACGCTGGCGGAAGCTGATAAAGGTATGGTCCCTGCTTATATCCAAATTCTTTAGTTCGTTCAAAAAATATATCCAGAGAATCGTCGAGATTTACTAATCTTTTTATATGAGTTATAAACCTGGAACACTTTACGGAAAAAAGGAAATTTTCTGGCACAGCGTTCGCCCAATTTTTAACGGTTTGTTCTTTTGGGAGATGGTAAAAAGTTGAATTCATCTCGACAGTTGAAAATGACTTTGAATAGTATTCCAGCCACTTTTTGCGTTGTAAGTTCGCAGGATAAAACGGGCCTATCCAGTGGTCGTATGAATAGCCAGAAGTGCCGACTAAAATCTCAGGCATGGGCATGATGTGAAGCTGGAAAACCCCGTTTCTACGCGATTTCCAGGGAAAAATCGATAGTGGTTGCAGTCCCGGTAAGAGCGCCAGCGGAAACAAAATCAAGCCCTGTAGTGGTATATAAAGAGATATTACTGAGCGTAATACCTCCTGAGCCCTCAAGGAGTAAATATTGTCGCAAGCCGGCCTTTTCCAGTTCTCTGACCACATTGCGAATTTCATCAGGCGACATATTATCCAGCATAAGAGCACCGTTGATTTTCCTGTTTTGTACGTGACTTGCCAGAAGTTTTGCCCAAAGGAGCGCCTGGTCTATGTTTTCAACTTCTATTTCTATTACTTCAGGAATACGTGATTTTTTAATACTCGTAAATAGTTTGTCAAGCACAACCTCGGGAGAAATACCTGTGTTTCTCATAATAGCGAGGTGATTATCCTTTAGAAGCACGCCATCACCAAGCCCCAACCGATGGCTTATACCTCCTCCTGTGCAGACTGCACGCTTATCAAGAAGTCCCCACTGCGTCTTTCTGGTAGCAGCAACTGGTATCCTGTCTGAAACAGCATCAACGAACTTCCGTGTCAAAGTTGCTACCCCGCTCATTCTGCCCAAAATATTCAAAGCTTGCCGTTCCATTTTTAAGATATCTTTTGCTGACCCAATTAGAGTCATTATCACATCATGAGGATGGAAAACTGAACCATCATTCATCTGATTTTCTATTTTTATCTTGTCGGCGAGAAACCAACGGCATTCTTCAGAACCAGCGAGAGTCCCATCCTGACCAGCAAAAATAGTCGCCTTTAATGGTGCACATTTCTTAGAAACAATTGATTCTGACGTAACGTCTTCGCCATTTATCCCCATATCCTGGATAGCAAGTATTTTTATAAGTGACTGTGCAAATTTACGATAACGGCTATTACGAATGGTCAATTCCTCGCGCTTATCAAAAAACCTGTAAACTGCCTCAACGTTATTCATCTCTCTCCTCACATAAAACAGTAAGGTTCAACAAATTGTTTCAACACTGACAATACGGAAAGTGCCGCCAGAAAACTGGTACGTGGATTTTCGGGTGACGGGCGATTCATTGCTTCAGTAATAATCTGCCCGGCAGGTGACTTCATCGTTATTTTGTGCGTAGTACATTTAGCCATAGGGTCAGCAACAAACCTAACATGCGTTTTTTCTGGTCCGATTCCGGCATAGCTCAGAGCAGCAGCAACGTTCAGGTTGAACGGAAAATACTTTGCGCCTTCCATAGCAGAGCCGTCAAAGATAACTATCTTATTCTGTAACTTATCGAGTACTACGCCTTTTTCATCAAGGTAAGGGGTCTGCATTATGCTCTTTGGATGTTTGGTGGTTTCAAGCATTACCTCTTTAAGCTGCGGCGATAATGCACTCAAAGCATCCAGGCCGGAAATTGCGCCAGATGGTATGTATATGCGCTTGCCGTAACGCGTTGCAACTTTACCAAGTGACTCAAATAATCCCGGTTTGACAACGAATGCCGCAACGCTCATAAGTATCAGGTCGCAGACTCGCAGAACTTCTGGACCATATTGCTCTACGGCAGTTGGAGAAGCGACCTCAACTATTGCCTGAGGCCGACTCTTAAGAAGAGCATGAATATCCTGACACACGGCTATGTGTGATTTGCCGCTCCTTGCAAGTTTAGCAAGTTTATTTGCCCGTTCTGACTTTTCATCAATCAGCCCTACTATTTTGAATCGCTGGTCATTGACTATATTCTTCACTAAAAACGAACCAATAGCGCCACAACCAATAATTCCTATCCTGAGTGTTTTTTTCACAGAGCCAGCATCCTTTCTATTGCCTTACGTGCTCTCACTGCTATGTTCTTTTCGACTTTTACCTGCGGCTTCATATCTCTGAGCGCACGTGTAGCGGATTCAAGAGTATGTACTTTCATTTCTTTGCATATCGCACTGCTATCAAGTGGCACGAATTCTTTACCCGGATACCGTTTCTTTAGCGGATATGTAAACCCTTCTTCTGTACCAACTGCTATTTTAGGTTGACGGGTTTCTCCAGCGCATTTTAACATTTGTTCGGTAGACCCGACAAAATCTGCCGCTTCCTGCACGTCAGGATTGCATTCCGGATGAACCATTACAAAAAATCCGTTGCGTCTGGCATTAAGGGCTTGCTCAACTGAAAATTGGCGGTGCACGTAGCAATAACCGTCATCCGGCATAAATATTATCCGTTTTTCCGGAAGCGACCGCTGGACGAATACCGCCAGGTTCCTGTCAGGGCCCATTACTATGCGTTCGTTTGGCAGTGCCTGCGCTATTTTCACGGCATTTCCTGAAGTAAACATTATATCGGATTCCGCTTTTGCTTCAGCCAGCGAGTTGACGTATGTCGCAATCGCAGCGTCAGGATATTTCTGCCGCATCTGCCTGACGGTCCCGGCGTCAAGCATTCCTGCAAGCGGACAGTGCGATTCAGTATTCGGTATTAAAACAGTCCGAGCTGGATTCAAAATAGACGCGCCTTCAGCCATAAAATCAACTCCACAAAACAATATGACGTCTCCGGTAGTTTTAAGTGCGGCACGACTCAAAGCAAGCGAATCACCGACAAAATCAGCCAGGTCCTGAATCTCTGGCTCCTGATAGTAGTGAGCGAGCATAATTGCGCGCCTCTCCTGTTTCAGTGACAGGAATTCTTCTTTCAGTGTCCTTTCAGTATTCACGGCGTGCTCCTTCCACTGTGTAGTTTTTGTTGGCAGCCGGCTTCATTATAGCAAATGCATCTCTTCCAGCGCCAGCCCATTCCATCGTTGAGTAATCACCTTTCCTTCCCCAGAGCACGCGTGATAAGTCATGCAGAAAAATGCCAAGCGCAGGACCATCTGCATATATTTTATTGTAGGCAGTAATCAGCCGGTCCGTGTATTCCTGCGTCACAGGTACATCTCCGTTTGCATGCAAAACTGCGTCAAACTGGTTTCCTACCACTATATTTACTTCACCGGAATTTACATAGGAATGCCAGGGTTTTATCAGGTTATCGAACTGCTCACGGTTACATTCATAGAGCATTATTGCGACCAAATCTGCGCCTGCATCGTTCATCATTATTGGGTCCTGACCATGCTGCCAGCCACGCTGCCAGGATAATTCAAAGACCCATAGTGGTTTGATTATATTTGCTTCTTGTTTGAAATCAGAAACGAGTTTTGCTATCTTGTGAGCACGCCACCAGTTCCATTGACTTATGATTTTTACGTCTTTTACGCTGTAACGCTTAAGCAAACTACCGAACCATTTCTGACGTTTATTGGTACTCCACTCTGCCCAACGTTCAGGTAATTCCGGCTGCATTTCTTCAACAAACTGTTCGGTCATTTCCAGGCCTTCCAGTGGCGGCCTTATGTAATCAAGACCAATCATATCGACTTCCGGTATGTTCTCAAGTATTCTCAAGAATTCTATTATATCGTTTTTTCTCTGTTTATCAAAGATTGAAATTGCTTTTGTATAAAAAAGCTCATTGGTATCCGGATTATAATCTACCCCCCACTGATACCATTCTGGTTTCAATTCACTCTTACCAAATGTCTGATAACAGGCAACCCATACGCCAAACTTGAAGCCGCGCTTGTGCGCTTCGTCTCCAAACGTTTTCAAGAATCCCACATTGTCTTCTATCCAGGGAAATTCGCGTTTCGCTCTACGTGAAAAATAACCGGTTTGTCCACCAATTAACCATACTGTATTCGCACCAAGATACTCAGCCCAGTCAAGAATCCCTCTCCAGTCACGCACATTTCCGTCAGGTCCGGTCATTTTGATTGACCGAAGCGGCCTCGTATTCTCCCATGTAAGTATCTTCATATCATTGGCAATTGGTTTTGGTGTGCGTCTGGATATTCTAAACCTGTAAGAAATATTTCTCTTGATATTTCCCTGCGTTGGTGGTTCCCATATTCGGAATTCATATTCGCCAGCCGGAGCATTCCATGGTACTGGCCATTTTGCTTCCCATATATAGTATTTATCCGTCGGTCTAAAACGAACTATAGATTGTCCTTCAACAGTAAAAACCGGTCTATTAGAGTTGAATACCATTCCTATGTAGGTTGCATCCTTTGAATCAGAATAAACTTTTAGCTGAGCAGTTACAAAATCGTGATGTAAATATTCTTTGCGGTCCAGTGATAGTTTTGGATGTGAGAAACTAAAACCAGTCGTCAAAAGCAAGATGCTGAGAAGTATGTACCTGTATTTTGTCATCTGCTATCAATTATGAGAGTAACAGGACCGTCGTTTGCAATTTCCACAAGCATCTCAGCGCCAAAAATACCGTTTTGGACATCGATACCATGAGACCCGAGTAACTCAATAAATGATTGATAGAGCACTTTGGCTTTATCTGGTTCAAGCGCTTGAGTAAAATCCGGCCTACGCCCATGCTTTGTGTCTCCATAGAGGGTGAATTGAGAAATAACGAGTGCTTCGCCGCCAGTATCAAGCAACGATAGATACATCTTTCCTTCTTTATTCGGGAAAATCCTTATGTTTGCAATCTTCTCAGCAAGATATGCAGCATCTCTGGTTGTATCATCATGAGTAACGCCAAGTAATACAACAACGCCTTTACCTATCGTGGTTTTTTTATCACCAATTTTAACAGAACCATGAGTAACTCGCTGGACCACTGCTTTCATTTCATCATATACCGAGTTCCTTGAATGCTTCTTCTGGAGTAGAGACCATTTTGACGCCCGAAATTTCCCATGTTTTGATACCAACCACCTTACGACCAATCGCAAGCGCAAGACTTATCTCGGATAGAGTTCCGTATTTACCACCAATTGCTATTACAGCATCAGCAGTCCGCACTACAATTGCATTTCTTGCGTGACTCATTGACGTCAATATCGGAATATCTACATACGGGTTTGCGTCTGATTTGGCCGGGCCTGGAAGAATGCCGATTGTGAGTCCACCTGCTGACTTTGCGCCACGACATGCTTCTTCCATCGCACCACCCATACACCACCACATACCAAAGTATAACCGCGTTCAGCAATACCCTTTCCGACCTCAAACGCTACCTTCAACAGCTCGCTCGGGACCTCGCGGCCGCCAACTACTGCTATAATTTTTTGCATATGTTACCCTATCTGAAACCAGAAGTTATCATTGCTTTTCGTGACCACTTATTATACTGTCTACAATATTTGTATGCGCCTGGTGGGACTTGAACCCACGCGCCCGGCTCCGGAGGCCGGTGCTCTATCCACTGAGCTACAGGCGCAAAAATATAAATTGCATAGCCACATTACGCAGGCTAAAGCCTGCGGCTACCAAACTCAGAATGATAAGTGAGTCATAATGATACAGTATCGCCTATTTCCGGGACAATGACGTTCTTGAACCCGTCCTGCTTGAGTGATGATGCTAGAGCAAGCGACTGCTGCTCCTCCCCGTGCACCACAAAAATACCTTTCAGATTCTTACCAAGATGCTCTGCATATTCCACGAGCGCTGCCTGGTCAGCATGGGCACTGAACGCGCCAATAGTTACGACTTCAGCGCGTGGATGATATTCTTCTCCAAAAATTCTTACTGTTTCTGTATGGTCCACAATCCTACGGCCAAGAGTATTGTTTGCCATAAAGCCAACGATAAGGATAGTGTTTTTGGGATTCTCAATATTGTTTGCCAGATGGTGAAGAATCCTGCCGTTCTCACACATACCGGATGCACTTATTATGATACACGGGCCTGTAACCTCGTTCAATGCCTTGGACTCTTCAACGCTCCTTGTGTAAGTTAAGCCGGCAAAACCAAACGGGTCGTCATCCTGTGCAATTAATCCTCTTGTCTCGGCATCAAAATACTCTGGATGGGAGCGAAAGATATCCGTTACGTTGACGGCGAGTGGACTGTCAACATAGACCGGAAGCTGCGGTATACGTCCCTCATAGGACAATTTGTGCAGACAATATATCAATGTTTGGGTACGTTCTACTGCAAAAGCAGGAATTATTATCTTTCCGCTTTTTTTAACAGTCCTGTTTACTACCTTCTCTAGTTCTCTAATCGCTGACTCAAACTCAGGTCTTATTCTGTCACCATAGGTACTTTCCAGGATTAAATAATCAGCCTCGCCGGGACATTCAGGGTCTCTTAATATTGGAATGTCTTTCCGGCCGAGGTCAACAGCATACAGAAGTTTGACCTCATACTCGCCTTCTTTCAATTCTAACAACGTTACTGCAGAACCAAGAATATGACCCGCATCAAAAAAGGTAACTTCAGCACCAGGTCCTGGAGAAAAACTCTCGTGATAATTACATGCTATAAAGTATGGTAAAGTATTTTCAACGTCTTCCATAGTATAAATTGGTTCTACTGCTGGCAACCCTTTCTTTTTATTTTTCCTTGTCATGTACCTGGCATCGGTCTCCTGAATCATCGCGCTGTCTTTAAGCATCGCGCCGCACAAATCACACGTTGCAGACGTGGCATAGATTTTGCCTTTGAAGCCCTGCCGCACAAGATTCGGAATATTCGCAGAATGGTCTATGTGTGCATGTGACAGAACTACCGAATCAACAGACGATGGTTCAAACGGAAAAGAGCGGTTTTTCTCGTAGGTTTCTGCTCTCCGCCCCTGGAAAAAACCACAATCCAGTAGATGATATTTATTGTTGACTCTGAGTAGATGACGCGAGCCGGTTACACTACGCACGCCACCCGTAAAAGTTATTTCCATGATATTTTTATTGTGCTCGCTTAAGGGGATATGGCTCTAAGTATGTCTGCGATATTTCCGAGTGTACTATCGAGTTTTTCAGACGACTTAGCACCTGCCTGCGCGAAGTCCTGTCGGCCGCCACCAGAACCACCTACGTATTTTGCAACCGTGCCAATTATTTTACCGGCATGCCACCCTTTGTTGACTAAATCGTCAGTAACTCCGCAAACCATACTTACTTTGCCTGAATATACGGAGGCGAGAACAATGATTGTCTGCGGTAATTTTTCTTTTATCTGGTCAATCATTTGTCTCATCATATCGGGAGTTATCCCATCTATTCTTTCGGAAATAAGATTAATACCCAAACTTTCGACACGACACTTGCGACTTAGTATGTCGTTTACTGAATTGGAAGCAAGATGCGCACGACTACGCTCTAAGTCCCGCGCCAGATGGTTACGTTCATCTATTATGGCCTGAATTTTTATGAGAACGTCGGACTGTATAGATTGAGTGCTCTCGGCAATCCGGTCCAACAATTCCCGACGATGCCTTAACCACCTTAGTGCAGCCATGCCAGCAACTGCTTCTATACGCCGGACACCACTTGCAATTGCGGATTCCGAAACAATTGACATTATTCCTATTTGTCCGGTCGTCTCACAATGCGTACCACCACATAATTCTATGGACGTTGCCTGCTCCGGGGCATCTACACCAAAACGGCTGATAAGCACAACCCGGACATGTGCACCATATTTCTCACCAAACAATGCCATTGCTCCAATTCTTTGAGCTTCTTTGATACTCGTTTCAAATGTCCATACGCGCATATTCTGCTGAATAAATTCATTTACCATCAACTCCACGAGTTCCAATTCTCTGGCAGATAACTGGCGTGGGTGCGTGAAGTCAAATCTAAGCCGCTCCGGCGCTACCAAAGAACCTGCCTGCGCTACGTGCGTTCCAAGCACCCTTCTTAAAGCTGCCTGCAAAAGATGTGTTGCAGTGTGATGTTTCTTTATCTCGGCACGCCTGGCGCGGTCTACCCGCGCCTCAACTACTTCGTTATGGACAAATCTGCCCTCAGTCACTCTCCCCTTATGTATTATTACTCCTTCCGATGGAGTAATTGTAGCCGTTATAATTGCCTTACCGTGTGGCCCTGCTATTTCACCAGTATCGCCAACCTGGCCACCCTTTTCAGGATAGAACGGGGTCTCTCCAAGTAAAGCCCCAAGCTCATTACCCGGACCAACCTCGTGTATTAATTCTCCAGGTTTGTCCTGACCGGACATATTCACAAGACCGGTGATTCTTGAAGTGAGGAGGTCAAACTGATAGCCACGAAAAATGCTTGTACCACATTCTCTATGTAACTTTTCTACATCAGCTACATCTTTACTATTTCCGTACCACGAGCGCTGGCCACGCTCGCGCTGTTCCTCTATCAGCACGTGAGCGTTTTGCATCTGACAGGAGAAACCACGTTCCTGAGCAATTTCCTGCGTGAGCTCAATAGGAAAACCATACGTATCGTAAAGCCGGAATATATCCTGGCCGGAAATTTCTCTTATACTTTTTTGTTCATAACCGGCTAAGAGCTCGTCAAAAATTTTGCTGCCAGCAGCAAGCGTCTTCAGGAACTTCTCTTCCTCTGTTCTGACTGTCTCCAGTATGTGATTGTGTGCACGTTTAAGATGCAACCAGACACCGCTCATCTGCTGGACAACCTGGTCACAAAGTTTCCAGACAAACGTGTCATCTATATTAAGGACTTTGCCGGACCTCAAGCTCCGTCGAATAAGACGGCGGACCACGTATCCACGTCCTTCATTTGAAGGCGTAACGCCATCGGCAATCAAAAAAGCTATGGCGCGGCTATGATCGGATACGATTCTCATTGCACGTCTGATAGATTCTTTATCAAACGAATCAGTATTTGACAGTGAATGGACTACCTCAACAACCGGAAAAATCAGGTCGGACTCAAATGCGGTTTTCTTTCCCTGACTGACGCAAGCAAGACGCTCTAATCCCATGCCAGTATCGATATTCTTCTGCTTAAGTGGTTTCAGTTCGCCTGCTTGAATCCTATTGAACTGGGTGAAAACCAGGTTCCACACTTCGAGCCACCTATCACAATCGCAACCCGGTTTGCAATCCGGACGTCCACAGCCAACTTCCTCGCCGAGGTCATATATAATCTCGCTACATGGCCCGCATGGCCCAGTCGGACCAGCAGACCAGAAATTATTGTTTTCACCAAGCCGTACAATTTTTCCTTCAGGGATGTAGCGCGTCCAGATTTCAGCTGCCTCATCGTCATCCGTAAAAACTGTTGCGTACAACCTGTCTGGAGTAAGACCGACGATATTTACGAGAAAATCCCATGCATACTGAATTGCATTTTTCTTAAAATAGTCACCGAAGGAAAAATTACCAAGCATCTCAAAGAAAGTCAGGTGCCGCGCAGTAGTACCGACTTTATCTATATCAGAAGTTCTGAAGCATCGTTGATTCGAGGCAGCGCGTTTATAAGGGGGTTTTCTTATTCCAAGGAAATATGGTTTAAATTGCACCATCCCTGCTGACGTAAATAACAATGTTGGGTCATCTTTTGGTGTGAGCGGGTTGGAGGTTATGATACGGTGATTATGTTTTCTGAAGTATTCAAGAAATGAGATTCTTAATTTGTCGCTATCCATAATACGGTAAAATTTATCCTTTTTGCTCCAATCGTTTTTTCAGTTTCTTTATCCAGCCCCTTAATTTGTATTTATCTTACGTTATCCTTTATGAGAAGTCAAGAAAATCCCTGATTGAGAATAGCCTCGAGTTGCGAGCGGAACATATCAGAATGTGTTCCTTTCCAGTATATACGGTGACAATCAGGACATTCATAGAAGTTGTGTATTGTCTCAAGGACAAAATCCGGGACACGCCCTTTTGCGACCTCTGGACTAATCTCAATAAGCAATTTATTGCAAAATGAGCATCTGGTAAAAAAACGGCTTTCTTCTGGTTTAAGGCCAAGAGTGCTAACAACCTGGCGAATCTGTCCTGCAAGTTTATCGCTCTCGACTACGAGCATCCAGATAACCTGCTTTTTGCTAACTTCGTGGTTGCGGGTAAGAATGAAACGGCCTTCTTTCAATGCCTGATACACAAGAGATGATTTTCCTGTCCCGGAAAAGAACGCAGCGTCATACCCGAGTATTCTCAGCCAGCGACAGAGCCGGCCGAGCATAGAATCAACAAGGAATCGCGGCTCGATCCTCTCTACACTATTTGATGAGTTTATCGAATTCATCCTCAGATAATATCTTCACGTTAAGCATTTCTGCCTTGTCAAACTTTGAGCCAGGATTCGCACCAACAACGACAAAATCTGTCTTCTTGCTTACCGAGGAGCTGGCGTGTCCACCAAGCTGTTTGACAATAGATTCTGCTTCTGAACGGCTGTGGTTTTTCAGTTCGCCTGTAAAAACAAACGTTTTTCCTGCAAACTTTCGTTCACCAGTAACAGCCGTTTCCGGTTGAATAATGTTTATTCCAGCATGCTTCAATTTTTCCAGTACATTTTGTACCTGTTTCTGGTGGAAAAACTGCCGAATACTCTCAGCCATAATAGGACCTACTTCCGGAATTTCTTCCAATTGCTCTTTTGATGCGTGGACAAGCGCATCAAGTGTACCAAAATAATTTGCAATGTCAGATGATGCACGCTCACCTACGTGCCTTATACCAAGTCCAAATAGCAACCGTTCAAGTGGCTGCCGTTTACTCTTTTCTATTGCATCCAGAAGATTTTCAGCTCGTTTGTCAGCAAACAATTCTAGTTTCAGAAAATCGGATTTTTTCAGCGAGTATATATCTGCAATATCTTGGACTGAACCACGTTCAACTAATTGTTCTATTACGGATTCGCCAAGTCCTTCTATGTCCATTGCAGAACGCGAAGCAAAATGCTCTAATGTTCGCCTGAGTTGCGCGGGACAGAGAGGATTCGGGCAACGAACTGCAACTTCGCCCTGCTCGCGGACCGTAGGATGTCCGCAAACAGGGCATTTCTTTGGAACAGGGATTTGTTTTTCTTTACCCTTCCGTACGGACTTAACAACCTTAACTATATTAGGAATAACGTCGCCTGAACGCTCGATTACGACGCGGTCTCCTATCCTGACGTCAAGCCGCTTGATCTGGTCAAAATTGTGCAACGTCGAGTTAGTAACTGTAACACCTCCAACTTCAACTGGTTCCAGAAGTGCAACAGGGGTAAGTACGCCTGTGCGCCCAACCTGTACCATAACGTCTTTTAGTTTTGTCGTTGCCTGTCTTGCCCGGAACTTGAAAGCGACTGCCCATCTTGGGCTTTTCTGTGTGAAGCCCAGGATATCCTGAAGTTCTAAGGAGTTTACTTTTACGACCATACCGTCAATTTCATATTCCAATTCGTCACGCCTTGCTTCCCATGAAACTACATGGTCCATCACCTCTTCTTGAGTGCGACACGGGATATTGTGTGGATTTGTTCTCAAACCCCATTTGCGCATTGTTTGAAGAACCTCCCAATGCGTCTTGAATTCCGGCCCTCTTTTTAACCCTCCAAGTGAATATATAAAACATTTGATTGGACGTTTTGCAACTAAACGCGGGTCAAGCAACTTCAAGCTGCCAGCAGTCGCATTTCTGGGATTCGCAAATGTTGTCTCGCCTGCATCAGAACGCTGACGGTTCATTTGGGCAAAATCATTTTTGTTCATATATGCTTCACCACGAACTTCGAGAAATTCTGGAATTCCGTATTTGCTGCTGGGTTGAAGTGATAGTGGGATGCTCGCCAGCGTTCTCAGGTTTGCGGTGATATCGTCTCCGGTTTCACCATCACCGCGAGTCGCACCGAGTACAAGTTTTCCATTTTCGTACGTTAATGCAATGCCAACACCATCTATTTTTGGTTCCACAACGTAATCTATCTCTCTGGAGGGGACATTTTTATGTACTCGCTGAACCCATGCTTTTATCTCCTCGGTAGAATAGGCGTTTGAAAGAGACAGCATAGAAGTTTGATGTCTCACTGAACGGAATCCCTTTAGCGGTTGGCCGCTGACTCGTTGAGTAGGTGAATCTGGCGTCCCGAGGTCCGGGAACTGTTTTTCAAGGCCTTCAAGTTGCTTCATTAAAAGGTCATATTCACTATCAGAAATTTTTGGCTGATTCAGTACATAATAGCAATAATCGTGATGCCAAATCTCTTGTCTTAATTGTGCTATCTTACGTTTTGCTTGTTCTCTCGTTATCCCTGCCATTATCTTTGGCCTCCTGCTTTATCTTCATTTCTTCCTTGCGTGATTCACGTCCCATCCTGTCAAGAACGCCGTTAACAAAAGCGCTGGACTTAGACGTAGAATATTCTTTTGCTATTTCAACCGCTTCGTCAATTATTACCCTTACGGGAGTCTGGCGACGGAAGAGCACTTCATATGCTGCGAGCCGCAGAATGCCCAGATCGACTTTTGCTATACGGGTTAAATCCCAGTTGTCACTTGCAGAACGAATTGTTGTATCAATTTCTTCCATATGATTCAATATACCGTCCACAAATATTTCTACCTGGTCTGCTAACTTTTTGCTGACTGGAACTGGCGCCGGAGACATACCCCAATACGCTTCAAATGTCCTTTTGTAATCGCCATCGGATACGTCCGCGGCGTAGAGTATTTCTATGGTCGCAATACGGATATCATGCATCCTACCCACTGTGTCTCCTTATCACGCATAAGCGGTGTACACCTCGTGCCTTTGGCACTCGGCGACAATTTGCTTCGCTGACGCTTCGCTTTTCACCCACCGGGTGCGCTCGGCAAATTGTAGGCTAAAGCCTGCGGCTACCGCGACCTCAGAATGACTATTGCTACAATTGTGCTTTCAGGTTTACGAGTTCTATTGCTGCCTCTGCTGCCTGTCGTCCTCTGTTTCCGGACTTAGAACCTGCTCTTTCCAATGCCTGTTCAAGAGTGTCACAGGTAAGAATTCCAAACACTGTTGGTACACCCGTAGAAAGCGCTGTTTGTGCTATGCCCTTCGCCGCTTCAGTTGCAACATAATCAAAGTGCGGTGTATCGCCCCTTATTACTGCACCAAGACATATCACTGCGTCATACTTTTTCTTTTCTGCGAGTTGGCGGGCAACAAAAGCTGTTTCAAATGCACCAGGCACCCAGTATAACACGATGTCTTTTTCATTTGCACCATGTCTCACAAGAGAATCCTGTGCGCCTTCTACAAGTTTACTGGTAATTAGCTCATTGAATCTGGAAGCGACAAGAGCAAACTTTTTGCCTGTCGCCTGCATTGCTCCCTGCACTGTCTTCATTCTAAATACCTCCTTTTTAAAGTAAGTGGCCGAGTTTTTGCTTTTTGGTTTCGAGATAATGCTTGTTATGTTTTGAAGAACCGACTATAAGTGGTACTCTGTCAACTATTTTCAAACCATATCCTTCAAGTCCTACTATTTTCCTCGGATTGTTAGTTATTAGCCGTATCGTACTTAATCCCAGGTCAACAAGAATTTGTGCTCCGATACCATAATCGCGCAAATCGGGTGCAAAGCCAAGTGCCTTGTTTGCTTCTACAGTATCGAGACCTCCGTCTTGAAGTGCGTATGCGAGCACTTTATTGGTCAATCCAATACCACGTCCTTCCTGCGGCAGGTAAACGATTACTCCACTCCCGTGTTTTTCCACCATTTCCATCGCTTTGTGAAGTTGTTCGCCACAATCGCAACGAAGCGACCCAAATGCCTCGCCGGTCAGACATTGAGAATGAACCCGGACGAGCACATTTTTCTTGCCTGCTATCTTGCCCTTAACCAGTGCCATCTGATACTTGCCGGGCGGTTCCTCAATAAGTGCCTCATACAAAATAAGACGGAATTTGCCATAACGCGTTGGTAAATTCGCACTTGCGACTTTCCTTATCAGGCGTTCCGTACGCCGTCTGTATTGTATTAAATCAGCAATATTAACTATTTTTAAATGATGCTTTTCTGTAAATGCCTTTAACTGCGGCAGTCGTGCCATATGGCCATCCTCACTCATTATCTCACAGATAACAGTTGCAGGATAAAGGCCTGCGAGCCGCACAATATCAATAGATGCTTCTGTATGGCCTGCACGCACAAGAACACCACCGTCTTTGTAGCGAAGCGGGAATATGTGCCCTGGACGAGTCAGGTCAGATGGTTTTGTGCGAGAGTTAAGGAGGGTTCGGACCGTTTGCGCACGGTCATGAGCAGAAATGCCTGTTGTAGTCCCATGCTTCGCATCAACAGATACGGTAAAACTAGCCTCACGCAGTTCGGTTGCTTCTGCAACCATCGGGGTAATTTTAAGGGCATCCAGACGTTCGCCGAGCATAGGAATACAAATGAGGCCACGGCCGTACTTGGCCATGAAATTTATCGCTTTTGCATCTGCATTTTCAGCCGCAAGGACCAGGTCGCCTTCATTTTCGCGGTTCGCGTCATCAACAACAAGGACCATTCTGCCTTGTTTCAACTCATCAATCGCATCTCTTATACTGTCAAAACCAGTCGTAGTCATAACCTGTTACCATTCTTATCACGCATAAGCCCCAGGATTAGTCCCGAGAAGTGAAAAGGTTCTGCGCGAAGCGCAGGTTCTTATAACGTGCAAGTATATCGGCTTCAAGATTAACTCTATTTCCAATTTTTAATTTCCCGAGTGTAGTAGTTTTTAAGGTGTAAGGAATCAAAGTTATTTCGAAACTGTTTTCTTTCCGTCCAGAGACCGTCAAACTGACTCCATTTACCGTTACAGAACCACGCGGCACAATCAAATCCATAATCTGTTCCCTATTTTCTTCCGGAACGGCAACCTCAACTTTCCATGAATCGCTGTCCCTGGTTATTTTTTTTACTATACCACTCCCATCTATGTGACCTGTGACAAAATGCCCGCCAATTCTATCCGTCAGCCGGAGTGCTCGTTCAAGATTTACCGGGGTACCAGAATTGAACGGCCGTATTCTTGACCTAGTTGTACCAGAAATCCCAAGTTCTATGAGATATTTTCCGCCGGATAAATTGTGAACCTTTGTCGTTGTAAGGCATATCCCGTCTACAGCGATACTGTCTCCTGGTTTGGTATCAGTTAATCTGGTCTCAACATGTATGCCTGTACTTGTCACGCTTGTGATACGGCCGAGAGCCTCAATTATTCCCGTAAACATTTTCAAGACCTCTTTGGGTATTTTAGTAAACCGCGAACCGCGATATCTTTCCCTGTTTTCATTGTGCGGACATTAGTAACGTAAGGCGTATTTGAAAGGTTTGCAAAGCCATCACCACCGACTGCAGTCATTCCTTTGCCACCTATTAGTTTCGGGCTGATAAAGAAAAACACTTCATCCGCAAGTTTCTCGTCAATGAAACTCCCGTATATTTCGCTTCCGCCTTCTACAAGAAGCGCCTGAATCTGACGTTTACACAACTCCTGCATAACGCTTTTTAGATTAAGGTAGTACGGAGAATTGGAAGGGACTTTCACTATTTCGAGCTTGCTGGATTTCTTTTCCAACTGGTTAATTTTTCGTTCCGATACAGCAGCGGAGCAAAAAATAAGGGTGTGGTTGCCATCATTGAGCACTTGCGATGCCGAAGGAGTGCGAAGCGAAGAATCCAGTATCACTCTCAGCGGTTGGCGCAGGGCACAGGAATGTCGTACCGGCCGTGCCGTGAGTGCAGGATTATCTTTGATAATTGTATTTATGCCTACAAGTATTGCGTCAACGCCTGAGCGCAAGGTATGCGATACTTTTCTTGATGTAACGCCAGTTATCCAGCGTGATTCGCCGGTCTTCGTTGCAATTTTTCCATCCAGCGACTCAGCGATTTTTAATATAACCCATGGCATGTGCCTGGTATGAAACTTGTAATATCCGGCATTTATGGCCATAGATTCGTTTTTAAAATTTCCGACTTCGCATTGAATCCCGGCATCCTTGAGTTGCCGTATTCCTTTCCCGTGGACAAGCGGATTCGGGTCAAAATCCGCAGCTACGACTTTCTTGATACGGGAACGGATTATTGCATCGGTACAGGGTGGTGTTTTCCCCCAGAAACAACACGGTTCAAGCGTAACATAAAGTGTTGCGCCATGCGATTTATTTCCGGCCTGTCTTAAGGCATATACCTCTGCATGTGAACCGCCGAATTCCCGATGCCAGCCCTGTCCTATAATCTGTCCATTTTTTACTACCACGGCACCGACCATAGGATTTGGGCTTGTTTTTCCACGGCCTCGCTCCGCAAGTTGAAATGCAAGTAACATGAACTTTGAATTGTTTGTTGTATTTCCACGCATAACAAAAAACCCGAAGAGCCGTGTCTCCGGGTTTGTACTGTCTTGATTCTTTAGTTCTGCCAGATTGTCAGTTTATCAGAGAAATTCTTCTCTCATCCGGACTATACCGTCGGCTTACGGATTACACGCAATCTGCCGGAGGAACAGAAGTAAACCTCCAACTCGTGGGCTTTAGTATTCTTAAAGGACAGAACACTTACCACCGGTAGGGAATCCCCCTCATGAGGGGTTACCCATCCCCGAAGACAAACATATACTACAAAATTGATTCCCCTATGTCAAGAAACGGAACACAGTTTGGCAGAATTGGCCAGTGTCATTTGGGAGTTATATTAAAGTCGACTTTTACAGGTCCGGAAATGGTGGCTAAGATTGTTTTTTCCTGTGGATGGTATCCTTCCATCCAGGCCTTGATTACGTAGTTTCCTGGGAGCACTGCGCGTGTACGGAAATGACCATCGCCTGCTGTATAGACCCTGAACAGTTCACCCTTTTCATCTGATAGTTTGATTGCTGCATAAGGCAGTGGTTCCCCTGAAGGATTGGTTACCATGCCGGAGATATGGGTATCAAGAAGCTCAAAATCAACCGGTATTATCTGCCCACTTGATAGCGAAACGTCTGCGTAGCGTGGTAGCAGTGATGCGGATTTCCATACTTTTAGCCGGTACTCACCGGGCTCCAGGCGAGTAAACTCGTATTTCCCTGACCCATCCGTGGCTACCCGTTTAATTTCCTTCCCATATTCTGTCAGCTTTACCCATGCAGTTACCACGGGTTGCCCATCGGGACCTGTTACTATACCGTGAATGGAACACTTCTCTTGTGTAACCTCTGGAGCAACTTTTGGAGTAGCAGGAGGTTTCTTGACCTGCTGTTCAAGCCCGGGTAATTTTTCCAGCTCCTTTTCGGAAATTTTTTGTCTGATTTTCGGGGCAGGAGAAATTGTAGGAGAAATACCGAATTTGTAGTTGAGTGCAACGCGATGGCGCCACATCCAACCAATTACATCCATTGACCAGTCAATCCCAAAATTCCCTTTCTTCCAGCCAAGGCCGCCTGTCCACTCAAAATTTTTATAACCATATTTGAGGCCGGCCCTGACGGCAAGCATTCCGGCATACTCATATTCTCCACCAACGTTCAGTATAAATCCCGAATCGTTTAGCCACTGTACGTTCGTCCCGCACCCAACGAGATGGTCTGGGCCAAATGCAAACCGCTTTGCCACTGACAAACGCAACCCAAGTGGAAGCGGATTAACAACTTCAACAAATTTGAGACCGAAACCGATATTTGTCATTGCCAATCCAAACGTCATATCCTTTGAGTTTCTGGAAAGAATACCAAGGTCAAGCGAAACAGCGCTTGCGCTATATTTTTCTGCAAGCGTGCTTGCAAAGTATTTCAGCGTCCCGCCAGCCGCTACCCCTCTGTCAGCGAGCATATCGACAAACTTACCCTGTGGTAATTGTGGTTCGAGAGCGAGCGTTATGCCGCCAAGAAAGTCGGACTCTGCCTGGACGGTTTCCTGGGATATGAAATGGCCGGCATCATCAAGATAATTCAATTCTGCATTGCCAGTGCCAAGATATTGTAGAGTAATTCCTATTGAAGGATTCAGCGACAGGAATCCTTCTGGTTTCTTACCAAGTGGGATGCCAATGAGTCCATATCCGGTAACCGTATCTGCAATCAACTTGCTCCAGCCGAGTGAAAGTGATGTATGAGGCAGGCCTGAAATTGCAGAAGGGTTATAGTATACACCATCTACT
>Ga0210056_1000450_pt1 | contig 33770 bp, 17 predicted proteins | sample CryGeyCG2014_080_2_FD_183965 | JGI IMG/M metagenome (GOLD analysis project Ga0210056, IMG submission 183965) | Groundwater microbial communities from aquifer - Crystal Geyser CG07_land_8/20/14_0.80 (SPAdes) (version 2) | ecosystem: Environmental > Aquatic > Deep subsurface > Groundwater | place...
AAATCTTGTCAATCAGTGGTTTGGTTTTAAAAAATGCAGGATTCCTGCAAAGGGGAGGTAGAATGAAGAAAGTATTAGCAGCTGTATCATTATTGTTCTGGGCGGGATGCGCGTCAGCGATAACCTTTGTGGAGCCCGGGCTTTACACGACCGACCTGTTCGCTGAAAGGCCGTATCTTACTGAAAAGGCCATGGTCCTTGATCAGGGAAAGTTTGAGGTGCAGGGGGGGTACGCCGCGTTCCTGACCCGGTCAAACACGATGACGCAGAGCGTGCGCATACACCTTAACTACGGCGTGACAAAGGACATGACCCTGGGTATCTGTTTTCCATTCGGGGGAGACGTGCCAGGCGTAAACAACTCGCAGTTGGGCATAAAATATTCGTTCAACCCGCTGTTGTCAACCATGTTCCCAAACAAGGACCTGATGGACGTGTCGTTTAGCTATTCCTGCGCGCTGGGCAGCATGGGCTACTCGGTCAAGCTTATCATGGGCAAGGACTGGGGCAATTTCCGCCTGTATGGTAATCTCGGTTACCTGAAGCACGAAACCTCAAAAACCGGTATTATTTATGGCCTTGCCACGAATTTCCTGGTCGGAAGGAAATTGGATCTGGGCTGTGAAGTGATGGGAACCATTGAAAGAGATACAGGCGCAGTCGCCAATGTAAATGTCACGGCAGGCATGAAGTATTGGATCTCGGATTATGTTGCTATTGATCTGGGCGTAGGCACGTGTTTGACATCTGACCCCATGCTCTTCGCGACCACGGGTTTTTCCTGGATAATAGGACAATAAGCAGCCAGTTTTTACAGTTTACAGAGTTTACAAAGTTTATGTAGTTTACAGAGTTAAATCCGTGGACATCCGTGGCTGAGCTTATTAAATCTCTTTAAATCCCTGTTAAAAGCTTTTACAGGGATCTTGCGAACGGGATTTAAGATACCGTCGTGCGTCATGCGTCGAGCGTCTTACGTAAATACCGTCGTATGTCGTAGGTCATACGTTTAAAAGATTCATGCGCACGACGCAAGACGTACGACGTTCGACGTGAAACGCACGACGTACGACTTACGACGTAAGACGGAAGCGAGTTTGATATGAAAGTCCTGGTGACAGGCGGGGCGGGTTTTATCGGAAGCCATATCGCGGAGGAGCTGGCAAAGCGCGGCTTTGACGTGATAGTGCTGGATAATTTCGATACCGGGAACAGGGAAAACACAGCGCGCCTGCCCGGCAGAGTTGAAGTTATTGAGGGGGATGTAAGGGATCTTGCGGCAGTAAAAAAGGCGGCCCGCGGGGCCGGATGTGTTTTCCACTTCGCGGCGATCGCTTCTGTCCAGCGCTCGATAACCGACCCTGTTGAAACCAACGGGGTGAACATAACCGGGACCCTCAACGTTCTTTTGGCTTCAAGGGATGAAGGCATAAAGCGCGTTGTGTTCGCTTCTTCGTGCGCGGTTTACGGAGACCCGGGGGAAGGCAAAAAAAAGGAAGATCTGGCCCCGGATCCGATGTCGCCTTACGCGGTTTCCAAACTGGCAGGCGAATATTACTGCAAAATTTTCCATTCGGTTTTCGGCCTGGAAACGGTCATATTGCGGTATTTCAACGTTTTTGGGCCCAGGCAAAGCCCTTTCTCGGATTATGCCGCCGCAATACCGAAGTTCATCTCGCTCATGCTTGAGGGCAGGCAGCCCGTGATATTCGGCGACGGAAAGCAGTCGCGGGATTTCGTGTTTATCAGGAACGTCGTGCAGGCAAACCTGCTGGCAATGAGCGCCCAGGGCGCGTTCGGGCGGGCGTATAATATAGGATGCGGGATGAGCGTGGACATGAACAGGCTGGTTGAAAAGCTTAACGCGGTCATGGGCAAGGACCTTCGGCCTGTTTACACCGACCCCCGCCCGGGGGATATAAGGCAGTCGCTTGCTGATATTTCAGACGCTGAAAAACTGCTGGGATACAGCCCGGAGATAAGCCTTGAAGAAGGATTAAAGGAAACGGTTGAATACTTCCTTAAAAAAAAGTAAACGACCCTAAAGGGTCTACTCCTTAAATAAAGGGGAGGTGTTCATTTAAAATAAAGATTGTTCAAAGCAAAAGATTGTTCAATTTAGTTGACTTTTCGTAAATAAAATATATAATATGATAATGCTAACTAAAATTATGAATTATGGATCAACAGCAAGGATCTTGTTGTAACTCAGACCTTTAGGTCTGATGAATCATCAGGGCTGAAGCCCTGAGTTACAGTTTATAACTTGTCACTTGATACTTGTTACTTGTCACTGTAGTTTATGGTGGGCCGTAAGAACCTGTCCCGCCTTATCGGCGGGCCAGAACCTTGTTACTTGGCAACTAAACGTCGGGGGCGTGGCGTAATATGCTCAGCTTGAACTTTTGACCTTTGCATTTTGACTTTTGACCTTTGACTTGTTTTTAATGATATGGGCCAGTAGCTCAGTTGGTAGAGCACCGCCCTTTTAAGGCGGGTGTCGAGCGTTCGAGCCGCTCCTGGCTCATTTCTTCTTCACTTTAACACTTCAACGGCACTTGCTCCGAAGGAGTTCCTTCGGGACATCCCATCCGATCCCTTACCCCTTAATTTTAAAGCCAGCATCCACTAACCTGATCTCTTACTACAGACACGGATCCTTTTATTTATATAAGAGACTTAAATATATGAAAAAATCTCTCTCTTTCTTTATTCTTGGGCTTTTACTTGTCACTTGTGACTTGTTACTTGTTACTGTAGTTCGCGCCGGCGGCCCCGGTTTTGCTTCCTTATATAAGGACCCAAAATAACAGAGGATACTTCAACACCGACGGAACAGACTACGCCACTGTCACCGTCATCGTGATCTCGGAAACAACCACTAAGATATCCGGCCAATACGTAACCATTTATACGAACCGCGGAGCCGCGTTCGATACGGGCTCAGGCGCTTCAAAGGTTACGAATGCCAACGGCGCGGCTACTTTTACGATCAGGTCCACGACCCCGGGAGAGGCCAATTTTTACGCGGTGTGCATGGGAGAGACCCTGTACCCGAACCTGCTCAACAACGCGTCCATGGAGAGCGCGGGGACAGGCAACACCTACGCTCTTTACTGGACAGGCGTTGGCGCTGCTATACCGCCGTATAACTATACGCGGACAAGCACTGTAAGGTATGAAGGCATATACTCGGTCAGGCACGAGTCAGGCCGCGCAGGCAATCCTTACCAGGACGTTTCTATCATAGAGCGCAGTTCTTTATATGAACTTTCCGCGTACCAGTACGGACCGCTCAGGCAGCCCTACCTGGACCTTAATAACACAGGTTACGACAAGAACATATACGCAGCCACCCCGAATACCTGGTGCTATTCCTCGGATATCTGGTCCAGCACAACAAATACAACGGCGAGGGTAAGGTTCCAGGTTGACGGATCGCCCGCGAACCTTGACTGGTGGGATAATATCCGGTTCCAGAGGATCCCGACAGTCACATTCATGAGGATAGTTGAGTTTCCCATAGCGATAGAAGCAGAGCATGACGATGTCTGGCATCTGGGCGGTGTTTCCATAGTAAACCCATGGGTAAACGGGTCTATCAGCGGAGTATTCTGGAGATTTAATAATAACAACGACAGGGTCCTTCTTTACGGCAGGGTGCCCCAGGTATGGAATGAATTTGAAACACAGATATTCAAGGTTTCATTCAGGGCTTTCGGTTTAAACGGGGGGGCCTGGCCTATCGCCGGCGTCGCGGTGGACGACGCGAACACAAAGAACATAAGCGTTGAGACTTCCGCGGTGCAGGTTTTTTATTCCGGGACCTTTACCCTGGGCGTCGGCCTGCACAAGGTCGCGATCGTGCTCACAAACGGCGCCGCTTCAGACCTGTTCATTGACTGGTTCGGCATAGGGCCTGTGAAGAGCGCGGCGGATTCTCCGGCGCTTTCCAGGGAGGAGATCAAGGTCAGGCAGGACGATACCTACGTGATACCGATGTGGGAGTTCGACGAAGCCGGGAACACGGAAGGATGGGAGGGCTATAACGGCGCGAGCGTCACGGGAGTTTCAGGCGGAAGCCTGAACCTTACCACCACGAACACAGAGCCGGTGCTTTTATCCCCGCGCGTATTTGTGGACCAGAACCAGAACAAATACGTTTCCTTCAAGATGAAGGTTGACAGGGGAACAAGCGGAAAACTGCAGTGGGTCAGGCAGGATATCCCGGGGCCTTTGGGAGAAATGAGCTTTGACATAGAGGCGGACGGCCAGTTCCACGTTTACAACATTGACCTGAGTTCCGGTTCCAATTACGCGTTCTGGGGAAATACCTGGAACTACTATTTGACAGGGTTCATGTTGTTGCCGACTAACGCGTCCGGAGCAAGCGTCCAGATCGACTGGATAAGGATTTCGAACGTAAAGCAGGGCGAGGCAGAGATCAATATCACGTATTTCGGGATCGAGGAAGGCGGCAGGGCGGGAGAAAGCATACCCCTGTGGCTGAAAGTTGAGAACGCGGGCGGGGAAGCGGCTGAATACGTTGCCGCGACTTTGAGCCTGCCCCCGGGCCTGGTGATAGCGAACGGCGGAAATACCTTCGGGGTCATAACCCTTTACAATAACACGACATTCGCCTGCACTGTCATAAGCTCAACCGCGATGTCCAGCACAGCGTACGTGACCGTGAGCGGGCGGAACTTCCTTTCCGAGACCGCTTCCTGTTCGATAACCATAACCGCAAAGCTGGCGTCAGACACCGACTACCCTCCTGTGCCCGAAACCGTGACCACCCCTTACGATGTCGGGGTTTATTACTTCCCCGGATGGAAGCAGGGAGAGCACTGGGGCTGGGACGTGATAAGGCCCGAGTACCCGCAGAGAAAGCCGCTCCTGGGATGGTATAACGAGGGAGAACCGCCCATCGCTGACTGGCATATTAAGTGGATGGCTGAGCACGGGGTGAAGTTCATTATCTACGACTGGTACATGTGGACTGACTATAATGTCGGCCTTGAACACGCGCTCAACGCCTACCTTGATTCCAGATACAGGTCCTATATCAAGTTTTGCCTGCTCTGGGCGAACCATTTTGCCGGCCACACGCGCGACCTGATACTTTACACCACGCAGTACTGGATCGACCACTATTTCAACCAGCCCGAGCATTACACGATAGACAACAAGCCTGTGGTAATAATTTTCTCTCCTTTTCAGTTCAGCGAAGACCTTGGAAGCTACGCGGCTGTCGCAAGCGTGTTCGCCGAGATGAGGCAGATGTGCGTTGACGCGGGGTACGCGGGCCTTTATCTGATCGCCGGCAACGGCACCAGCCAGTCAGAGATCCAGGCGATCCAGACCATGGGTTATGACGCGTGCACCGGTTACAATTATGCCGGGTCAGGCATGAGCCCCGAGGAAGCAGTTCTGAACAGGTCCCCGTATTACAAGTGCATAAACGGGCACCGCGCGATCTGGGAGGCGATACAGGGATACGGATACCTTCCGTACATTGCGCTGACAGAGCCCGGGTGGGATAACGGCCCATGGGCCGGTTCTGCCGCTCTCGTGCGGACCAACAGGAACAAGGCTGATTACAAGTCCATGCTCATAAATTCCAAAGCGTTCGCTGACAGCTACCCTATCCTCGGCAAAAAGATAGTCATATCCGAGTGCTGGAACGAGTTCGGGGAGGGCGCGGTTGTCGAGCCCTGCGTGGAATTCGGCTTCGACATGCTGGACGCGATCAGGGAAGTTTTTGTGGATACCAACCCGCACACGGACCTGGTTCCGGCTGACATAGGCCAGTCCGTGCCCCAGTGGTTCTTCAGCTACGGGGACGGCCCGTGGTACTCGGCGATGAGAAGGGCAGCGGTCCGGCTTTCCAGCACCGCGGCAGGTGATCTGCCTGTTACGGATACGATAACTTTCACGACTTCGCGGTCTGACACGGTAACAAGGCTGACGCTTTTTTACCCGAAAGGCTGCGTGCTTACAGGCGCAAGCCTTGTTTCAGTGAAGATCGACGCCATTACCGCGGGCACGATCTCGGTAAGCACTGAGACCATAACGTTCATCGCTTCAGCGCCTGATTCGGTAAGCGCCGGGACCGGGTGCACTATTGTTATTTCCGGACTGCAGAACCCCATTAAAACAGGAGGGTATGAAGTTGTGGTTACCACTTATGATTCGAAGGCCCAGCCGGTTGACGGCTTCACTCCCGCGACATTCACGATAACAGCCGCTCCGTTCTCTCCAAGCTCTTCCTGGCTTTTCCTTTCAAGGTCGGTTTCGGCTGACAGGACGGCTAAATGCACGATAACCGTTGTAGTGACAGACCAGTTCAGGAACCCGATCCCCGGTAAAACCGTCCTGATAACTTCAAGCAGGGGAGCGGGTATTGATACCATAACCCAGCCTTTGTCCGTAACCGACGCAAGCGGCATGTGCACGGGTTATCTGGTTTCTTCACAGCCCGGGAAGGACACAGTAACAGCGTCCGTTAACGGGGAGATGGGCACAATACAGAACGTTGTTTTCAGGGACATATCTTTCGGCATCTGGGATTTTGAGGACACGAAAAATTATACGGCCTATGATTATTCCCAGAGCCACAACAACGGCATTATATACGGCAACACCGCGGAAACCATCGGTTACCGGGGCGCCGCGAAATATTTTGACGGGAACGCGGACTATATAACAGTTCCTGACAACGATTCCCTGGACCCGTTCGAGGAAATAACGGTTGAGCTGTGGTATATGACCGGCGTTACCCAGACCGACAAGTGGATGTTTAACAAGGTGCCAGGCTCAGGCAATATGGGATACAGGCTCGGGATCTCAAGCGCAAACGTCGGATGGCAGGTTGCGGGCGCATCCGCCTGGAGCTATCACCTTTACGATCCGTCTCCGGCTCCGCTGAACGCCTGGACGCATGTTGCAGCGACCTATGAAGGCAATACAATGCTGCTCTACGTGAACGGCGTAAAGGTCAGTTCGCTTTCAAGGCCTGAATACGGGATATATCCGTCCAGCATTCCTTTATACCTGGGAACATGGGCGCCGGGTAACGCATTCTACACAGGATGCCTTGACGAAATAAGGTTCTACAACAAGGCGCTGACAGCCGACGAGATACTGCTCAGCTATCAGGGAAAGGCAAAACCGGTCATTTTCACCGGCGTTGAATCAAAGATAAAGATAACATCCCCGCCCAGGTCGGTGAAGCAGGGCAATATTTCGGATGTAATACTGTTCGAGGTCCAGGACAACATAGGGCAGAAGGTGAGTTATTTTACCAATACCGTCACACTCTCCGTTTCCTCGTCCACCGGAAGGTTCTCCCAGGACGGTTCAAGCTGGAGTTCCTCGAATACTTCGGTCATCTACGCGAATGAAGGTTCCGGGTATTTCTACTTCCGGGACACAAGCGCGGGCAGCCCCGCTGTCACGGTCTCAAGGTCCGGGCTTTCGCCCGACACGCAGGTTGAAAGCGTCAGCGCCGCATCAGTTTCAGAGACCCTGTCCTTCCTCAGGCTTAACGATGCAAAGATACCTGCCAACGGCACAACGGTCAGCACTATAACGATCTATGTAAAGGACATAGCGGGGTCCGCGTTATACGGAAGGCAGGTCACGGTTTACACAAGCCGCGGCCCTGTTATTGACACGGTAACACAGCCGTCCCTGACCAATGCGTCAGGCATATGCTATGCGGCGATAAGATCGTCAACCGCAGGCCAGGATACGATAACCGCGAGATGCGAAGGCGTGACTATTACTGAAAATATCCTTAACAACCCGTCTTTTGAGGACGGGACATCGGCACCAAGCAGCTGGGCGCTGAACATTTTATCAGGCGCATCGTGGGGATGGGACACAACAACGGTTTACAGCGGCGCGAGGAGCGTGCGCATTTCCGAGACTGCTACAGCCCAGGACAATTACGCGGAGGCAAACTGGGCCGGAACAACATACAACAACAGGTGGGACATAGACCCCGGATCTTCGTTCACCGTGTCGCAATACCTGAGAACAGACCTGGCCTCGGATTACGCAGGCATGCGGATCGTATGGTGGAACGGGGGGACATACGCGGGCGAGGTGAACGCCGACACCAGGACAGGGGTAAATCCCTGGACCCTGCTGCAAAAAACAGTTACCGCGCCCTCGAACGCGAACGGGCTGATGTTCCGCTGCGACAACAAAGGGGTGGGCACTGCGTGGTTTGACGCGGTCCGGGTTAAAAGGACCCCGACCATGGAATTTCTTGCCGCCGAGAAACTCGCAATAATCACTCCGGTCCGCGCGACCATCGCCAATTCGGCTTCCGAGTCGATCTGCATCCAGGCGCAGTGGGGCACAGGGACAAAAGCGGGTTCATACAGCGGGTTCTGCGCTCTTTCTTCCTCGTCAGGCCTGGGGAAATTCAGCGTTTCAAAATACGCGCCCGCGAACAGCTGGACTTCCGCGATCACGGTAAAGATAATAAGCGGAGAGACCTTTGTGTACTACAGGGACACGCTTAAAGGTTCGCCCGCGATATACGTTACGAGCACGGAGCTTTCAGGCACAAACCAGCCCGGCCATTCCGTAGGCGTCGGTCCGTTCTCGGAGACAAGGTCTTACGTGGTGATGCCGAGAACAGGGTACGCGAACGGCACCCAGTATACGGTGAGCGTTTACGTGACCGATTACTGGAGGAACCCGCGGTCCGGGGAGAGCGTGGCCATTACAACGTCCCGAAAGGGAACAGCCGAGAGCGGGTATGACACTGTGCAGCAGCCCGCGACAAAGACGTTCGATAACGGCAAATGCACGGGAAAAATATGGTCCACACTGGTCGGCATAGACACGGTAACCGCGTATGTATCGGGGCAGCCCTTAAAAAGGATCACGAATACGATCTTCTCCGACCTGGGCGGGGGCGCGTGGAACTTTGACGAGGGCACAGGTTCTTCCGCGGCTGACGTTACCGGGAACGCGAACAACGGAACTTTCTACAATTCCCTGTGGGAGGACGGGGTTATCGGCAAGGCAGCGCGCACGGTTGACGGTTCAAGATATGTTTCCGTGCCTGACGACAGCACGCTTGATTTTTCAAAGGCCCTGACAATGGAGGTGTGGGCCAAGATATACGACGGGAACGGCGGGCAGACCATAATGAGGAAAGAGCTCGCGTATTATTTGCGCAGGGACGAGATCGCGGAAGGCCCTGACTTCACCGCTTTTGTGTATACGACCGGGTGGGAACCAAGGGTGCCCAGCAACTTCATGCCGGATTCAGGCACTAACGCGTCATGGTACCACGTAACTGCTACCTATGATAACGACACTCCGGCAAACCAGCTTAAGATATACGTCAACGGCGTGCTGCAGAACCAGATATCCAAGTCGGGAAACGTGAACATCACCTCCAATGAGCTCTTTATGGGGATGAGCGGCTGCATGGACGAGGCGCGCGTCTACGGCGCGGCGCTGACCCCGGAGGAGATCTACGCGAGCTACACGGGGGCTTCCAAACCTATAACATTCTCGCTTCCCGCAAAACTGACGATCACCACTCCGCAGAGGGAGGTGAAACAGAACAATCCCTCGGATTACATCACGGTTGAGGCGCAGGACGACACCGGGAACATTGTAGCCGTATTCAATGAAAGCATCACGCTTGCCTGTTCTTCCACGACAGGAAGGTTCTCGCTTGACAGGGTCAGCTGGTCCGCTTCAAACAACACATTTATATACCTCGTGAACGGCACAAGGGATTTTTATTTCAAGGACACTGTTATAAACAGCCCGGTCATCACGGTTTCGCGTTCCGGCCTGCAATTCGATACTCAGGTGGTGATCGTTACCCAGTCATCCGTGTCCGGAACGCTCTCCTATATCCGCGTGGATGTCAACAACGTGAAGATCCCAAGGGACGGCGTAACCCTTTGTACCTTTACCATTTCCGTCAGGGACATGGACGGCGGGACCCCGCTCTCTGGCAAACAGGTTACGGTCTACACCGCGCGCGGCCTTGGCATAGACACGGTCACGCAGCCGCAGCTCACTGATCTTAACGGGTTATGCACTGCCGCCGTCGTTTCCACGACCGCCGGCGGCGATACAATATTCGCGGTGTGCGACGGGGTAACGATCACTGAGAACATAATCAACAATATGTCTTTTGAACAGGGCACGGGGGCATATCCTGACGGGTGGGGCGTTAACGCGAATACCTGGACATGGGTCACCGATGTGGTTTACAGCGGCGCGAAAGCAATGAGAAATTTTTCCGACGCTGTAACCGACCAGTTTGTTGAGGCGCAGTGGACAGGGACTCCTTATTTTAACCGATGGCCCGTGCATCCGAGCACTGTTTTTGTTGCCAATCAGTGGACAAGATCCGATCTTTCAAGCGGGGACGCGCGTATAAGGATAATATGGTTTAACGGCGGGTCTGTGATAGGAGAGGTAGCCGCGGCTCAGATATGGGGCACCCAGCCCTGGACACTGCTTTCCGGGACCCTGACTTCCCCTGCAAATGCGGACGGGCTTATGTACCGCGCTCATAACGCCGGCCTGGGGACAGCGTGGTTTGACTGCATACGCCTGCAAAGATACCCGATGGTGGAATTCACGGCTGCGGGAAAGCTTGCCATAATAACTCAGCCCAGGCAGGTTAATGCGGGCAGCGTTTCCGAATCAATAGTGATACAGGCGCAGTATCTGGGTGGCACAAAAGACTCGTCTTACAACGGGACCTGCACCCTTGTGTCTTCGTCAGGCATGGGATTTTTCAGTACCAGCTCAACAGGATGGGGAGAAACATCCACGATCATACTGGACATTGTGAACGGCGAAACGTATTTCTATTACAGGGACACCAAAGCCGGTTCACCGGTCATCACTGTCACAAGTCCCGACCTTAACTCCTGCACACAGGCGCAGTCCGTGTACCCGGGCCAGTTCTCCGAGACAGCTTCGTTTATAATGCTGCCCAGGGAAGCGATCGCCGTGGACACATCCGTGTGCACGGTCACCATCTACGTTATGGACTGTTACAGGAACACGATCAGCGGACAGCAGATAATAATAACCACAAGCAGGATGGGCACACCGCAGGGGATCTATGACACAATAACGCAGCCGTCCTCAGTATCCGATACATTTGGGACCTGCACCGGAACGCTTGTCTCGACCCTTTCCGGTTACGACACCGTGACCGCTTATATACCGGGCTACAGTTCAAGGCGCGTTAAAAATAATATATTCAGGGACATAGCCACGTGGGTTACGAATTTCGACGAGGGGTCGGGGAGCTCCGCGAACAGCATTTCGCCGTACGGCGGCACAGCTTCCGTTGCGGGCGGCGCGCAGTGGACCCCTGACTGTAAATTCGGTTCGTCTATCTATTTTAACGGTTCTTCCGCTTACGCGCAGTCAGCTGATCAGGACATATACGACACCACGCCCATGTCCTTTGAAATGTGGATAAAGACCGACGTAGTGCAGGGCGACAAGCAGCTCATAAACCGCATTACGAGCGGAGATCAAGGGTGGAGGACCACTGTTTCGGGCCAGAATGTCAATTTTCAGATGCCTGTGACCAGCTGGTCGCATTCGCTCGGAAGCTCCATAACTTTCAATTACGGTGAATGGTCCCACGTGTGCGGCACATACGACGGTGCGAATATGTGCCTTTACATAAACGGCAGCCCTGCCGGGCAGCTCGCCAGGACAGGCGGGTGCACGAATTCGGGACAGCAGCTGAACATTGCCTGCTACAGCCCGGGCGGAGCCGCGTTCAACGGCTGGATTGACGAGATCAGGATCTACCGCGATGCGCTGACCGCTGTTGAGGCGCAGCAGAGCTGGATGGGCGAGGCAAAACCAATTTATTTTGTCAGCTATGCCTCAAAACTGGAATTCATAACTCCTCCCAGGACGACCAGCGCGTGCGTAAAGTCAGAGTCGATAGCCGTGGAGGCGCAGGACGGTTCCGGCAATAAAACTAATTTTTCCGAGATGATAGACATAGCGTCTTCTTCTTCATCCGGAAAGTTCTCTCCTGACGGGGTCAGCTGGAGCAGTTCGAATAACACCTCGATAATGATGGCGGACGGCTCAATGTTTTTCTACTACATTGACACGACCGCAGGCAACCCTGTAATTACCGTTTCGCGCGTTGAACTTGCTTCTGACACGCAGGTTGAGACGATCACGCTGTCTCCGGCTGTCGCTGAAACGAACTCCTACCTGCGAACGAACACCGCCACCATCCCCGCGAACGGCGCCGCGCCCTGCTCTGTGAACATAGTGATCAAGGACATTTACGGCAACGGGCTGTTCGGCAAGCAGGCCACGGTCTATACGTCGAGGGGATCTTCGTTTGACACGATAACCCAGCCGTCCCTGACGGATATTAACGGCTTATGCACAGCGCTTATAGTTTCCTGCACACAGGGCAGCGATACGATCACAGCGTTGTGCGACGGAGTTACGATCACCGAAAACATAGCGAACAACCCGTCTATGGAGAACGGATCAGGAGATCCTTCTGACTGGTACTACAATACCGCTTCAGGAGTTTTCTCCTGGGTGGCGGACGACGCTGCTTCAGGGATAAGGTCCATAAGGCATTACTGCCCCACCAATGCGGATAATTTCGCTTATATAAACTGGCCGGGAGCCCCGATATGGGGCAGGTACCCGGTAACCCCCAATACTCCTTACATCTTCAGCCAGTATTCGAAAATAAGTTCTGCAAGCGATACCATGGTCATCAGGCTTATCTGGTGGAACAATTCAAATTATATCACCGAGGGTTATTACGCTAGCCTCGGGAACGGACCAGCCGGATGGACAAAGATATCCGGCACAACTAACGTTCCAGCCGGCGCGAACATGGTTGAATACAGGGCAATGCACAACGGCACTGAAACTGCCTGGTTTGACTGTGTGCGCATCCAGAGGGTTCCCACAATTGATTTCTACGGGGCCACACAGATCGCTTTCGCCACGCCGGCCAGGGCTTTTTCAGCTGGCAGCGTGTCAGATTCCATCTGCATCCAGGCGCAGTTCCCTGACGGAACAAAAGACTTAAGCTACAACGGCGCCTGTTCCCTTGTTTCGACTTCCGGACTCGGAACTATTTCGGATACGAACGCGGGCGGCGGCACATGGTATTCCGGAGCTGTCACGCTGAACCTGAAGAACGGAGAAACCGTTGTTTTTTACAGGGACATAAAAGCAGGTTCGCCGATCCTGGCCCTTTCAGCTGCAGGGCTTACAGGCAATACCCAGGCGCAGTCTGTTTCTGCGCTTGGTTTTTCCGAGACAGTCTCTTACCTTGTCATAAAACAGAGGCTGATACCTGCGGATAATTCATCTGCCTGCACAATTACGGTTACGGTTACCGATTACTACCGCAACCCGCTTTCAGGCCAGGCAGTGATAATTACGACAAGCAGGAAGGGCACAGGGCTGGACGCTTATGACTTCATAACCCAGCCCGGCATTACCGATCCAAGCGGCGTGTGCACAGGCGCAGTGGTTTCCAGTTACGGCGGCCTGGATACGATCACAGCGTATATTGAGGGGAATTCCGTAAAACGCGTGGAAAATACCGTGCTGGCGGACGGCCTTATAGGGATGTGGAACTTTGACGATGGATCAGGAGATGTTGCTTACGACCTTTCGATCAACAATAACACCGGCACGATAACCAGCCCTTCCTGGACAAACGGGTTGCTGGGCCCCTGCCTTTCGGTTAACGGCACTACCGGATATGTAAGCGTGGAGAATAACGCGACGCTGAACCCCGGAGCCGCGATCTCAGTGGAAGCGTGGGTAAAAATGAACGCGAATGACAACTATGCCGAAATCGTGCGTAAAGAACCCTGCTATTTTATGCGCAAGACCAGCATAGGTGAAGGCAACAATTTCAATTTCTTTATCTGCACCGGCGGCGGCTGGGAACCCAGGGCTGCTTCAAGCCTTATTCCGGATTCAGGGCCCAATGCTCCCTGGTACCATATTGTCGGGACTTATGACAGCAGTATTGGCGGGAATAACAACAAATTATATATTGACGGAGCCGTTGACGGTTCATCCGCGAAAACAGGTCCTATTGATTCAAGCGCGAATCCTCTGAGGATCGGAGGCCTGGGAGCGATCTGGAACGGTGTGATGGACGAAGTGAGGATGTATAGCCGCGCGCTTCCCCTGGACGAGATCAAGGCGGGTTATGAGCGCAAGCCCAAGCCCGTAACGTTTACCGGTATGAATTTAAAGATCCTGACGCCGCAAAGGACCGCGGCGCAGGGCGCAGCCACTGATTCAATAACGGTAGAGGTCCAGGGTCTGGGCGGAGGCAGGGATGTAAGCTTCTATGATACGGTCATCCTCTCAAGCAGTTCGCCGGGCGGCAGCTTCTCAATAGACAATATTGTATGGGCTGATACCACGAACATATACCTTTCATCCGGCTACGGGGTATTCTACTACAAAGACACCAATATAGGCAATCCCGTGATAACCGCTTATCGCGAATCGCTTATCGCAGATACTCAAGGCGAAACAATAACAGCAGGGGGAGCGGGATACTTCAGTTTCATCAGCCCAGAATTCAGAATACGGGCTGCTGATACATCACCGCTCGTAACAGCGGTCGCTTATGATTCAGGCGGGAACACTGACGTTTCGTTCAGCAGCACGGTAAGTTTATTCACAAGCTCCAGTTCCGGGTCCTTCTCAGTGTCAACAACTCCATGGGCAGATACAAGCACGATCACGTTCCTTAATGGCTTCGGCTATTTCTACTACCGCGACAACGCTGTCGGTAATCCTGTGCTATCAGCTATGAGCTATGAGCTATCAGCTGACACACAGGTAGAAACAATAACTATACGGTACCTGCGATTCTCAAACACAACACCGTTCACCATAACAAGCATAAGTACCGCTCCGGTGTTCTTAAAAGCAGTAGATGGTTCTGGGAATACAGCGGTTCTCTTTAATGATACGGTCCAACTGCTTACCACATCAACAAAAGGTTATTTCTCCGTGTCAGGCACTACCTGGGTAAACACAAGCATCGTGTACCTCGTATCCGGCGGAAAGACCGTATACTACAAAGACAAGATAGGCGGTAACCCTGTCATAACCGTGACCAGGACAGATTCCTGGACATGGACAGACACTCAACAGGAGACGGTTACAAAGCCAACCGTTCTAACTTCTAAGGTTCAAATGAACGTTCGTTCAGGAGAAACAGGTTCAATGCCTATGAAATTCTGGGTTTCTGACACTGTTGAATACACTGTTTACATTTCAAACACAGGCACAGAAACCGCGACAAACAACCTTATCGTTGACACAAGGTCTTTTGATACCAGCGTCAATAATCCTGTTGACTACATTTATATGGACACTTCAGGTTTTGCTGACACCTGGGCATACACAACAGACCTTGTTTCCTGGACAACAGGCAATCCTGCTTCAGGCACTTCCAATGTCAAAGGCCTGCGCTGGAGAATAGATAGTCTTGGCATAAATCAAACCAAAGCCATAAGGTTCAGAGTAAGAGTGAAATAAATCCCCCTTCTTCCCCCTTTATCAAAGGGGGAGTGAGGGGGATTTAGGAGTAGGGGCTTTAGCCCCGTTATTTAAACGACCCTAAAGGGTCTACTCCTGAAAAAGCAGTTTAAGTTCTCCGCTAAAAGTTTTAACACCGTAATCTCTTTTAATAATTTACCCTTCGACGTGTTCTACGAAGCTTTAGCGTAGTAGAAAGCTCGAAGAGCATAGTAGGGTCACTGTAATCGTTTACAGGAGAAAACATGGAATGTAAATATTATAATAAGGAACACAGGGCGATAACTACCATAGGAAGGCTGGACAGCAGCACCGAGACCAGCGGTATGTGCGCGCTTAAGCAGAAAAACGAGAAAAAGCTCGCGGAGGTTTTCGGGGCGCTGGCAAAGAAAGGTCTTGAGAAGAATTTTGAAAATGAGGAATGCCCTGTGGCTGAAGACGGCAGGTGGGACGAATGCCCGTTCTTTAAATAAAAAGCGTGTCAACGTATCAGCGTGTCAACGTATCAGCGCAGTAACAAGGATTTTTATTGTAACTCAGGGCTTCAGCCCTGATAAGCAGTTTAAATCCCGCTCGAAGATCCCTGTTGAAAATTATTTATCCATGGTAATCCGTGGCTAAAATATTTTACAAAAAGGAGCATATGTTATGGCAGATAAATTTCCCAGAACCAAGGTAGGCGGGTTGCCGCTTTCAAGGATGATAATCGGAACAAACTGGTTCCTTGGATACAGCCATACTACAAGAGCCAAGGATGAATACATAACGGAAAACGTGATGGACAGGAAGAAGATCGCGGATATCATCGAGGTTTTCCTCCGCTCCGGGGTTGACGCGCTGATGGGCCCCCTTAACAACCCGATCATGACAGACGCGATGAAAGACGCGGAGGACCGCACCGGCGCCGGGATAATCCGTATCTCAACTCCCTCTATTCCCGTCAACCCGAGGACTGTTATAGACGGACTCGATATCGGGGCGGTCGAAAAGATCCTTGACGCGGAAGCAAGGCTGGGCGTGCATATCGTAATGCCTCATACCACATCGACAGATATGCTCGTTGACAACTGCACGGGCGAGCTGCGCCAGGTGGATAAGTTCTGCAGGCTAGCAAGGGAAAGGAAGATGATCCCGGGACTGAGCACGCATTTGCCGCAGTCCATTACTTTTGCCGATAAAACCGGATTGGACATCGAAACATATATTTCTATATTCAATGCGATGGGGTTCCTGATGCAGGTTGAGGTTGACTGGACGGCGAGCATTATAAGGAACGCGAAAAAACCCGTAATGACAATAAAACCTATGGCAGCCGGCCAGATACGGCCGCTGCAGGCTTTTACTTTTGTATGGAATGCGATAAGGGACTGCGATATGGTGACAGTGGGCACGATGTCCCCGAAGGAAGCCGCGGAATGCATAGAACTGTCACTGAGCATCCTTGAGCACAGGACCGCGGATATAAAACTGCAGGAAACCCGCTCCAAATCCATATTGAAGTAATCGTTCTTCGTGCTTCGTGCATCGTTCATCGCAAAAGATATGTAGCCGCAGGCTTAAGCCTGCGTTGACAATCAGAGGAGGGGAAATGAGAAAATATGTTATTTCAGTAACGCTTATTTTTATTTTTATTTTAGTATTCGTCTACAATCAGAAGAAAGCAGGTTCAGTATCCGCAGATACTGTCCCTCAGGTCACAAAGCTTCCGCAGCCTGCTAAAAAAGGCGCGATGTCGCTTGAGGAAGCGATACAGAAACGCCGTTCAATGAGGGCGTATAAGAACCAGGCGCTTACGAAAGAGCAGGTGTCTCAGATCCTGTGGGCAGCCCAGGGCATAACCGACCCGGACGGCAAAAAGCGCGCGGCCCCTTCGGCGATGGCAATGTATCCCCTGGAGATCTACGCGGTCTGCCCTGAAGCGGCATACCATTACATTCCGAAAGATCACGCCGTTGAAAAAGTCGGCGACGGGGATCTGAGGAAAAGCCTGGGCGGGCAAAAAACCTCATCAGAAGCCGCGATGGTTATCGTGATAACCGCCGTACCCACGCTTTTTTCATCCAGGGTTGATGAGAACAATAAAATGAAGTTCATATACCTTGAAGCCGGGCATTGCGCCCAGAACATACTTTTACAGGCAGTCGCGCTAGGGCTGGCCGGGGTCCCTATGGCAGGTTATTCGGAAGAAAGCATTTCAAAGGCGTTGTCCCTGCCTGCGGACCGCAAACCGATCTATATCATATCCGTCGGTTATCCGCAGTAAGCTAACGCGTAGGGGCGACCTTGGTCGCCCTTTGTAGGGGCTCAATTTACCTGTCCGCCAATTTTATTAGGAGGGAGGCTTGCGATTAGTTGATAAGTGTATAAGGGGATTTTGGAGTAGGGCCTTTAGGCCCATTATTTTAAAGACCCTAAAGGGTCTACTCCTGAAAAAACAGTTTAAGTTCTCTGCTAAAAGTTTTTACACCGTAATCTCTTTTAATAATTTACCCTTCGAAGCTCGAAGAGCGTAGTAGGGTCACCGTAATCATTTTTGGAGGAGAAATTATGGAAAATAAAAATGAAGTTAAGGGATTGTGGGGCGGGGATCTGAGGATACCGACTTTCATCCAGATCAATTTTAAAAAAATGAGCGACCCGGCAGAAGGTTTCATGCTTATTGGAAGTATCCTGGACCTGGGCATAGTCGGAGTTAAGCTGGAAACGGAAGTGCAGATAGTGCAGGGAGAAAACCTGCTTTTGAGGATACCGCTGTCTTTTCTTCCCCGGGACTACAGTTTTACCGGGACAGTGCGGTGGGTTAATAAGACCGCGACGGAATTTGTCGCTGGCGTGGAGCTGCTGATGAACGATAAAAAGATCCATGAAATAATGAAAAAGAATATTAAGAAGATGATGAAGTCAATGCTTTAGGCGCAGCAAAATATGATTACGCCGATTTCGTAAAGATGATTACACAGATTGATTTCATAATTAATTATTGTGTCTCCGGGATTCCTGGTAGGATGATAGATCCCGTGTGCCATTCTAACTATTTAGAGGAGAAAAAATGAGATACAAGCTCTTTTTTATCTCGATGATCGGGTTGATATTATCCGGGTGCGCTTCAGAAACTCTCGTTATAAGATTTGAGCAAAGTTCTGATACGATAAAATGCAACGCGGACGCCATAAAAGAGGGGATTGTCATAAATAACGAGGACATCCCGATCATTCAGTGCAGGATCGATACAGCGGCACTGGAAAAAATAAAAAGCACTGAAGGTAAGGATATGAAGAACATTGTTTTGATCTGCCATAAAGGGACATATTATCTTGCGGCGGAAGGATTTAAGAATGTCTGGACGATAAAACCCCGTAAAGACGGTTCCACGGCAGACTGCGGTTTCATCCCGCTTCCGAACGCGGTAAAAAGACCGGAGTTTGAAAATACAGATACGGGTGTTTTGATCATTTCAAAATCAAAGGACAGATATTTCATAGGTCCAAAAGGAAAGATCGAGGAGTGGAGATGAAAAAGAAAATCATTTTTTTTACTGTTTTAACTTTCTTTTTAATAGTTTCCGTTTCGGGCGCGCAGCGCGCGGGAACAATGCGGGAGGAGCGCGATTCCATACTTAACAGGCTTTCTGCCATTGAGGCAACCCTTAACGGCTCAGGGACAATGGTCAACACGGACACGCGCCTGGTCTTTGCGAAAGTAGACGGCCTACTCGGGAGTTTCAGGGTCAAATGGAGCGGGAACCCGGCCGGAAAGGTCACTTACAGCGTTTTAAAGAACAGAAGGGATAAAATATTCAGGATCTACAACCAGGCTTCGAAAAAGGTGGGAGAGATCCTAAGCCTTTGCGGCAGGATCAGGGACCTTGAGGAAACAATAACGTACCTGACCCAGCGGATGCAGGAATCCGACTCCGAAATCCAAAATTTAAGGAACGAGCTGTATGCGAAGGAGAAAGAGGCCGGAAATTTAAAGAAAGAAAATCAGCGCCTGCAGGCCCGGCTTGAAAATTACAAAAAGAAGCTCGATAATGTCTATGAACAGGCCCGGGACCTGCTGGGATATATATTTAACGAGATCTCGGCCACAAATACTTCGGATAAGAATATAATAAACCGGTTTACGGCAGGCATAGAATCGATCAAAAATACTTTTGTGGGTTACCACAGGATATTTAACGACCTGAGCGAAGAAGAAATAAATACCAAAGAAAAAAGGGAAAACTGGTTGTCGCGCTACCGGATCGAATCTGAAGCGTACGGCAAGATCCTGAAGCTTTGGTCGGACAGCAGGGATAGGATCGTCGGGTTATTCCAGAAAAACGAAGATATAGCGAATATCAGCCGGATAGATGAGGCCATCGGCAGGATTTCAAATTTATTGCCAAAGCTGGAGGCCAGGAAAGAGATATTGATCAAAAGGCAAAAGCAGGAAAAATTAACAGCTTTAATCATACTGGCCGTTTTGGTCTTGGCCGCGGCAGCGGCATGCCTGGTCATCAGAAATCTTTCAAGAAAAAGGACCGGTTCACGAAAAATGCCCGGATAGCCGCTCTTTTCAACGGTATCCATTACATCACGAGATAAAAAAAAGAGGGTCAGACCTTGAATAAAGGAATTATTCTATTTACTCCCCGCTAACTGCTGGAGTCTTCGTCTCCGGGTGTGAACGAGTGTTTTTTCTCCCCAAGGGGACTTCGTCTGCGCCTCATCTTGACCCCATGCTGTCCCGATAGAACATCGGGACAAGACGCCGGGGTCTGCGTCAGAAAGTACCAAAGTGGGGTTTTTCCTTGACAAATATAAAAAAATAAGTATAATAGTAGTTGCAAGTGTGACTACAATATAAGGAGTTCCAGGAATAAACCTGGAGGAGCAAAAAATGAGCGTTGCCACGGCAATATTAAAAGCTGACCATATCGGTGTCAGGGATCTAAAGGAGCATCTGTCTACAAAAATTCTGGGGAAAACCCTGGTTATCACGGAAAGGGGCGTTCCGGTAAGCGTTAATTTGCCATATGAAGATGTGCTGGAATTGACGGATTTACTTGATGAACTTGCAGATCCGGAAACCCTTGCAGCCGTGGCCGAAGGCAGGAAAGCAATAAACAAAGGAACCAAGGGTAGGGCAGTTTCTTTTCTTTTTGAAAGAATACAGGCAAAACGCAAATGACGTATGGAGTTAGATTTCCGAGTCATTCGACTGAAAATAAGTTTGAAAAAATCCTTTCCAGAATTTCTAAAAAAAACATTCAAGACGAAATTATGGATGCCGTAAAGAGTTTGGCGGGCAATCCTTTTCCTTATGGTGAAAAGCCGTTCAAGAAACTTGATCCTCCCGTAATTTTTTACCAATTTACGGCTCAATACCGGATAAGGGTCAGAGATTACAGAATACTTTATGATGTGGACAAAGACAGAAAAATCGTGTGGGTTTTGGCTTTAAGAATACGCTCTGAAAAAACTTATAAATAACCATATATTTTACAGGAAGCACGCCTGTTTCGCTACTGCTGATCTCAGATACGGCAGTAGTTTTTATTTTTAAAGCTTTCAGCTTGTTTTAATCCCTTATTTCTTGACTTTTTTCAATATATAAGGTATAATATATTATACTTTATACTTTATATATTAAATGGTTCCGTAGTTCCCGCCTCATCGGCGGGTCGCTGTAGTGGCGACTGTGGTTCAAGGAATTTATTTTAGAATTTTATTTAACTTGCTACTTGTCACTTGTTACTTGTCACTGTATTTGAGGATGGCCCCATCGTCTATTGGTTAGGACACCGCCCTTTCAAGGCGGCGGGAGGGGTTCGACTCCCCTTGGGGCCGATTTTTCCGCACAGCGGAAAATTCAGAGCAATGGAGCAATAGAGCAATAGAGAATAGAGCAATGGATAAATACAAGGCGATATTGCGGTCCATTCTCAATTTTCTATTTTCGAAATTCTTATTTTAACCGGGAGAAAGGGGAGTCGAAAGATAACGAGCGCCACTGGTAAAGACTTTTTCACAGGGAACCCTCCACCAAGATTTCCACCTTAAGAATTGGCGGACAAGGGCGGGCGGGCAGGCTTAAGAGAACTTAAAAAACTAAAAGATATCAACAATTTAGATTACGTAACTCAGGGCTTTAGCCCTGATAAAAATAGCAAACCTCCCTCCTTAAAGATTGGCGGGTCTACGAAAAGGTTTGCGTTACGTAAAATATAAGAAAAAAATTATAGCAGTTTAAATTCCCATAAGGTCCCTGTAAAAGTTGTATTCAGATTGTTTCCCCGCCACGAATACTTCCACCATAAGAATTGGCGGACAAGGGCGGGTCGCAATGACAGTAAAAAAGGAGGATTTATGCGTAAAGTATTAGCGATGTTGATTGTCGGGGGTTTGGTGGCGGGGCTGGTGTCCGCAGGTTTCGCGGCTGAAGCGGCGAAGCCGAAGGTAAAGATATACAAGGAATGGGATTTTACGAAATCCGGCGTGGTTGACGAGTGGGCTGAGGTCATGAAGAACAACCTGGAAGCGCAGGATTCCGCGAAGTCGCTGAAACTGGAAACAACAGGGCCGGACCCGTATATTTTCTTCCCGGAGGCGGGATTCGCCGCCGAAGAATTCCCGTTCATTGTCATAAAGATGAAAGGATCGAAGGCCTCGGCCGAAATGACCCATCAGATCTATTTCGCCACAGAGGACATGCCTGATCTTGGCGAGGACAAAGTGGTTATAGTCAAAATTAAAAAGGATCAGGCCCTTTTTAACATCGATATGAAAAAATGCAAGAACTGGACAGGTAACTTAACCGTCCTGCGCCTTGACCCGTTCAGCGGAGTAGAAGAAGTCGGCAACATTACGGAGATCGAATCCATAAAGATAGCGAGCGGGCCCATTGAATAACAGTTAAAGGTTAAAAGTTAAAGGTCAGTTAAATGTTGAAAGCTAAGAAATAATCAATACATACAGCTTCCCAATTTCAAGTTCAAAAGCTTTCAAGCTTAATAACCTATAATCCATTGTTTGAAGATTATAGTTTATATGTATTTTATTTAACCGCGAAACCATTAAGCCATTAATCCTTAATCTATTAATCTAATATATTCAATTGAAGGGGACTGATGGATATAATAGACTATATCAAGTATATTGAGAGGAACGATGAGAATGCGGTCTATATAGACTCCATCAAGGGCAACGAGGCGAAATACGGTGATGTTAAGCTGCACCCATCAATAAAAAAAGCCCTTGCATCCAAAGGCATAGAAAAGCTGTATTCGCACCAGGCAGAAGCCATAAGGCTCATAAGGGACGGCAGGAGCGTCGCTATTACAACTCCTTCGGCAAGCGGTAAAACGTATTGTTTTAATATCCCAATCCTGGAAACAATAATATCAGACCCGCAGGCAAAAGCGCTTTATATCTATCCCCTTAAGGCGCTCGCGCAGGACCAGCTTAAAAATCTTAATGAATTGGTTAAAAGTTTAAGGTTAAAGGTTGAAGGTTCAAACCAAGACTATGAGATAGCGAAGATATATGACGGGGATACGAATTCCTATCAGAGGACCAAGATAAAGAACGACCCGCCTAACATAATAATGACCAACCCCGACATGCTGCACCTGGGATTACTTCCTTTCCACGAACAGTGGTCCGGATTCTTCAGCAACCTGAAATACGTAGTTATCGACGAAGCGCATTACTATTACGGAGTGCTTGGCAGCCACGTTGCCAACGTTATCAGGCGGCTGCGCAGGGTGCTGAAGCATTACGGCGCCAACCCGCAGTTCATCGCGTGCTCAGCCACTCTTGCCAATCCGGAAGAATTCATCGAACGCCTTGCAGGCGTCCCTTTTTCCGCGGTGAAGGAAAGCGGATACCCCAATTACACCAAACACCTGGTTTTCTGGAAGACGACCGGAAGCGCCTACGCGGACGCCGAATCCCTGTTCAGCGAAAGCGTGAAAAGAGGGCTGAAAACGATCCTTTTCGCTAAGTCGCGCCTTGTCACCGAGCTCATACACACCTGGGTTAAGATGGGCGCCAGGACAGGCAAGGAAAAAGTAAGCGCTTACAGGGCGGGATACCTCGCGGACGAAAGAAGGGAAATAGAAAGCGAGCTGTTCGGCGGCAATATATCAGGCGTTATTTCCACAAGCGCTCTTGAGCTGGGCGTTGACATCGGGAAACTCGACGTGTGCATACTGCTGGGTTATCCCGGGAGCATGATGTCCTTCTTCCAGCGCATAGGCAGGGTGGGCAGGAGGGATAAGGAATCGCTGGCGGTCATGATAGCCCTTGAAGAGCCGCTGAACCAGTACCTGATAGCGCACGCTGAGGATTTCCTCAAAAGAGAGGTTGAAGCGATAGTCGTCGATCCTTATAACAGGGAGATCTTCAAAAAGCATTTGCAGTGCGCGGCAAGCGAGGTTCCGCTGGAGGACGGCGATGACTGCTACGGGCAGAAAATGCTCCCGGCGCTCAAGGAACTATGCAGAGACGGGCTTGTTGCCCAGTCAGACACCGGGACAAAATGGTTCAACCAGGGCAAGCGCCATCCGCAAAGGGATATAAGCCTGCGCAGCGTGGACGAGCAATACAGCATAATAGACGAGGGAACGGGAAAGACCATCGGGACCGCGGAGACGTCGCGGGTTTTTTACGAGTGCTATGAAGGCGCGATATACCTGCACCGGGCGGAGCAATACCTTGTCAGGAAACTGGACTTCGCCAATAAGAACGTTTTGGCCGGGAAAGTCATTGTGGATTATTACACGGGCGACCTCGGCAGGGAGGACATCGCGGTCCTCAGCAGGATAGGGTCAAGGCAGGCAGGCGGCCTGTCGCTGAACTACGGGGAGGTTATCGTTACCAAACAGGTAACCGGATACGCGAAGAAGCAGTTAAGGACCGGAAGGCTCATAAGCAAACACGCGCTCGATATGCCCCCGCTGAAATTCACCACCAAGGCGCTGTGGCTTGAGATACCAAGCAGGTACAGCGAAGAACCCGATTTTCCCGGAGGCCTGCACGCGATAGAGCACGCGGTGATATCGCTCTTCCCGCTGTTCGTCCTGTGCGACAGGAACGACATAGGCGGGATGTCCACTCCCCTGGACACGGACACGGGTAAGCCGTGCATTTTCGTATACGACGCTTACCCCGGGGGCGTTGGGCTTGCGGAAACTGCCTATCACAGGATAGAGAACATACTGCGCGAGGCGTACAGGTTCATCGCGGGCTGCGAGTGCGATGACGGGTGCCCGTCCTGCATACAGGACCCCAGATGCGGCAACAACAACAAACCGCTGAGCAAGGATATGGCTTTGCGGCTCCTGGAAGGATGGACGCAGAACCTGGACGTGATGGACCCGGCGTCAATGGATGACCGGGAAATAAAGGTCAGCCCGGTCAGGGCCGGAAAAATCAAGGCCGTGGAGGAAATAAAGATACCCGTAGACGAGATCCTGTTCTACGACCTTGAAACCCAGAAAAGCGCGGAGCAGGTAGGGGGATGGGATAACAAGCACCTTATGAAAATGTCGGTAAGTGTTGCGTGCTGCGGTTCCTGGAAGGAGAAATTCAGGGTTTACCGAGAAGAAGATATAAGGAAGCTCATGAAGGATCTGCGAGCCGCAAAACTGATAGTCGGCTTCAATATAATAAATTTTGATCTGGAAGTTCTGAGGCCCTATATGAATAACGGAGACCTGGACAGCCTCCCGGTATTTGACATACTTAAAACGGTTTATGAAAAGCTGAGGCGGCGCATCAGCCTGAACAGCCTCGCGATGGCGACTCTTGAGAAGGGCAAGATGGCTGACGGCCTTCAGGCGATAACTTGGTTTGAGCAGGGCGATTTTGATAACCTTATAACTTACTGCAGGGCTGACGTGGAGCTTACCCGCGACCTGTTCAAGTTCGGCCGCGATAATGGGTACATAAAGTTCGAATACCAGTCTGAAAGGGTGAGATTGCCGGTGGAGTGGTGATTACTTTAATTATGAATTATGAGTTATGAATTATGAGTGAAGGAATCACAACGATTACAAACTGCAATTTTAAAGTTATTCCAAAAGATCTCTACGAAATAGATACTAATTTTAAAATAAACATCCTCACAGTTGATTCATAATTCATCATTCATAACTCATAATTAATTCTGGGAGGGAAATATGGATACTCGGGCTCCCGCTGTGGCGGGGCAGTTTTATGACGGGACCGCGGAAGGGCTGAAGTTACAGCTGGATAAATGTTTCATGCACAGAGTAGGGGTGAAGAAGATCCCTGTGCTGAACCCGGACGGCGAAAGGAAGATCCTGGGTATCGTAAGCCCTCACGCCGGATACACGTATTCCGGCCCTGTTGCAGGCCACGGTTTCAGCGCCCTTGCTCAGGATGGTCCCTTAGGGACCATCATAATGATCGGGCCCAACCATCACGGCGTGGGCAAGCCGGCGGCTGTTTCAATGGCTGATTCCTGGGAGACTCCTTTGGGAACAGTCCGGATAGACAAGGAAACAGGCGAAGCCCTGAGGGGATCCTGCCGTTTTCTTGAGGCTGACGAAAGCGCGCACAGGTTCGAGCATTCCCTTGAGGTCCAGATCCCGTTCCTGCAGTATATCTACGGGGACGCCTTTTCCATAGTGCCGGTGGCCATGATGAGCCAGGATATAAAACTCTGCAAAGAGCTGGGGAAGGGCATAGCGAAGGCGGCAGGCAAAAAAAACACGGTTATAATAGCGAGCTCTGACTTTACTCATTATGAAATAAATGAAGTAGCGGAGCGCAAAGACGGGCAGGCAATAGAGCGCATACTTAAATTCGACATCGAGGGGCTTTTTGCAGTTATAAAGGAGATGGATATTACCATGTGCGGGCCGGGCCCGGTCGCGGCGATGCTTTACGCCGCGAAAGAAATGGGCGCGGCAGACGCGAAACTGCTCAAATACGCCACTTCCGGGGACGTAAGCGGGGATAAATCCGCGGTTGTCGGCTACGCCTCCATCATTGTGAAAAAATAATTATGAATTATGAGTTATGAGTTATGAATCAACGGCATGGAATTAATTGTCCCAAAGGGACTCCGTATCCCCGACGGTATGTCGGGGCATCGGAGTAACTCAGAGCTTTAGCTCTGATTCATAACTTTGCCCTTCGGGCAACATTCTCGTGCGGTTTTGCAGAATGTTTTCGAATTCCATAATTCATAATTCATAATTCATAACTCATAATTAAGGAGTTGGATATGCGACGATTATGGGCGCCGTGGAGGGCGAAATACATCCTGGGTTCCAAGGGTTGTAAAGGGTGTTTCCTGTGCAGGCACGCGAAAGAAAAGAAAAAAGACAGGAAGAACTACGTGATACTGCGAAGCAGGTACTGCTTTGCAATCCTAAATCTTTTTCCGTATAACAACGGCCATACGATGGTTACACCGTACAGGCATATAAGAGAAATGGAATATTTAAGTGACGCGGAAATGCTGGACTTGATAAAGACCACGTCAAGAGTGATCTCAATGCTCAAGAAAACGTTAAAGCCGCACGCCTTCAACGTGGGAATGAACCTGGGCCGCGTCGCGGGGGCGGGGCTTGAGGGCCACTTCCACATCCACATCGTCCCCAGGTGGAACGGGGATACGAACTTTATGCCGGTGATCGCGGGCACCAAGGTCATATCGATGTCGCTCGAAGACACTTATAAAAAATTGAAAACAAAGATTTCCACCATGCAGTCCCGATATAAAACCGGGACTAAACGCAGGGGCTAATGCACGAAAGCACTCCGCCCGTCTTTAAGCGGGCGAGACTTCGCCCATCTAAAAGGATGGGCGAGGAAAGCACGAAAAAAGACTTTTTCACAGGGAACTTCGAAAGAGATTTAGATTCCGTCTTACGTCGTAAGTCGTACGTCGTGCGTTTCACGTCGAACGTCGTACGTCTTGCGTCGTGCGCATGAATCTTTTAAACGTATGACCTACGACATACGACGGTATTTACGTAAGACACTCGACACTAGACAAACGACTGTATTTTAAATCCCGCTCGAAGATCCCTGTAAAAGATTTTTTCAGGGCTAAAGCCCTGAGTTACCTTCTGTGTATTCAGTGATCTCAGTGGCAAAACCGTGTTAACCTGCCTGCCCGCCGCAGCTGGTCGTGCTTACAGGAGAACCCACAAATGGCGTAGGAGGGTGTTCACCTGTGGTTAAAAATGTTTTTTAGAGGAGGAATTCTTTATGAAAAAAACAATGATATTTATTTTCATATTTTCAGTGGTTGTTTTGTATTCTACGGTATGCGGGGCGGCGAAAGTTCTGGACGTGCCGGGCATAGCGGAGGCGGAGGACCCCGAATACGTCGAGCATCTTAACGGGCTGGGCAATGTTTCGGGCTGGTGGGCTTTCTGGAGCAACGGCTCCATCAGCGTCAAGTTCAGCGTAAAGGAAAACGGCCTTTACAAGCTCGCGGTGCAGGCCGCGGGGACGGCCGCGTTAAACCCCGACACGCAGGAGAAATGGCCTAAAATGCTGGTCGAGATGGAAGGCGCAAACGGCAGTTCAGAGTGGGAAGTGAAAGAGAGCATGGGAAGCCCCAAGGTTTATTACACGGACGCGCTGGTGTTTGAGAAGGGCGAATATTCAGCCCGTATTTCATTCATAAACGATTACGGAAGAGCGGGGGAAGACAGGAATCTTTTTATTGACTGGGTGGGAATAGGCCCTGTGGCGGACCGGGACGCGAAGCCGGCGCTGACCCTGGGCGAGAAACTGCTCCAGGAAGACAAGCAGGCAGTCGTGCCGGACTGGGTTTTTGACAGGGAAAAAACCGCAAAATCATGGAAGGTGTGGAAGGACTGCAAGCTGGAGCCGGGAAAGGAGACCCTTAAGGTTAATGCCCTGGAAAAGGAGCCGCTTGCAATGGCTCCGCGCACGGAATTCAAAGCGGAGGACCTGAGCTGGATCACGTTGGTCATGAAGGCTGACAAGGGCACAGCAGGCGAAATACTGTGGTTCGTAAAAGGAAAGTCCGGCGTCGCAAGGCATGAGTTCCCGGTCATAGCGGACAACCAGTTCCATACATACGTGATAGATATGTTCTCAGATCCCGGGTGGGAAGGCACGGTTGAGGGGATCGCGGTGCGCCCTTCAAACGCAAAAGGGGCAAAAAGCGAGTTTAAATTTTTCAGGGCGGGTGAAAAGCCGAAAGGCCCTGCAGAGATCATTGTCAGGGAATTCGCGTTTGACAATGTCATAAATCCCGCAGGGCAGTTTGCAAGCCTTGTCTGCGTGCTTGAGAACGCTGGAGGGGAACCGGCGCGGAACGTTAATCTAAGGGTTTCGCTGCCGCAGGGAATGCAGATGATGGGGTCACAGGGCGCGGCGGCAATACCGGTCCTGGAAAAAAAACAAAGTTTTCAGTGGACAGTGATCAGTTCAGACCCTTCCGAAGGCAGTGCGGAAGTGGATATCACCGGGGATAATTTCGCTCCGGTGTCGGCTTCGGCGAACCTTGCGTTCTCCAAGAAAATTTCCGTGTCTCCGGTTATGACGGGGGGCAGGGTTTACCCGCCTGAGCCGGTCGCGGCGAAAACAAAATACCTTATCGGCGCGTATTATTTCCCGGGCTGGAAACAGGGAACTACCAGGGGGTGGGACGCGATAAGGCCTTTTCCCGAGAGGAAGCCGGTGCTGGGCTGGTACCAGGAAGGCGAGCCGGACATAGCCAGCTGGCAGATAAAATGGGCTGTTGAGCACGGTATATCGTTCTTTGCCTATGACTGGTACTGGGACAGGGGAGCAAGGTCTCTTGAACACGCGCTGCACGACGGTTATTTCAATTCGATGTACAGGAAATACCTGAAATTCTGCCTGCTGTGGGCGAACCACAACCCGAAAGGGAGCTCGTCCGAACAGGATCTCCTGAACGTTACGAAATACTGGATCGACAATTATTTCAAGCTGCCCGAATACCTGAAGATCGACGGCAAGCCGGTTGTCATTATTTTCAGCGTGGACCGCATCACGGAGGATATGGGCGTTGCCGCGACAAAGGATGCTTTTGAAAAGATGGAGAATCTTTGCAGGGAAAATGGTTTTGACGGGCTTTACCTGGCAGGCTGCGCGTACCCTGGCATGGATAAGGCGAAGCAGTTGCAGGAGGAGGGATACGACGCGATAACAGGTTACAACTATCCCGCTGCCGGTTCAGTCGCTGAGGATGGGAACCGCCCCCCGTATGAGTCGGCGATAAGCGGTTACAGGGAAATATGGGAGGAGATCGCGGGGTACAAGTTCCTGGATTATATAGCGGTCGCAGACCCGGGATGGGACGCCAGGCCCTGGGCAGGGGAGAGCGCGCTTGTGCGCACGGGGAAGAATCCCGCAAAATTCAAAAAAATGCTTGAGTTTGCAAGGAGTTTCGCGGATAAGCATCCTGTCGGGGAAGACAAAAGCAGGGTTGTCCTGGTTGAGTCGTGGAATGAATTCGGGGAAGGGGACTACATAGAGCCGCACAGGGAGTTCGGGTTCGGCTACCTCGATGCGATAAGAGAGGTTTTTGCGGAAGATCAGAAAGGGCATATTGATGTTACGCCCAGGGATATAGGCCTGGAAGTGAAGCAATGGGTTGAAGTGAAGCCCATGACGAACTGGGAATTCGACAAAGACGACAACGGGGAAGGATGGGGCCCGATGATGGGGCTTGCTGATTTCAGCGTAAAGAGGGGCGTGATGAAAGCGGCAGTGACAGGCGGGGACCCGGCATTCGCTGCCGCGGCAAACATAGATGCCTCCAAATACAGGTTCGCGGTGATAAAAATGAAAATAGACAAGGGGAATTCAGCCCAGCTATTCTGGACCACTGCTTCAAGCCCGGAAAGCGAGAGGAACAGCCTTTCTTTCAGCACGTCGTCCGATACCCAGTTCCACGAGTACCTGCTCAGGGTGGGTGACGTGAAATCCTGGCGCGGAGAAATATTAAGGCTGCGCCTTGACCCGAACTATAACCTGCCTGGAGCGGTTATTGAGTTAGACTATATAAGGTTTTCAGAGCAGCCGCCGCCGGCCGCCTTAAAACAGTAAAACGGTATTCAGTAGGGCAAGGCTTTAGCCTTGCTGAATCATTATGGATAAATTAATCCTTAAGAAACGTATCAGGCTTAAAAATTTCCTGTTATATATTTGAGAATCCTGTTAGAAAAGATATAGTTAATAACTATAGAAAATATCCTTTTCTTGGTTCTTTTATGTTTAAAATATGATTTAATGTAGTTAAATTAGAGGTGGAAATGAAAAAATCTATATTTTGCAAGGCTAAAGCCTTGCCCTACAATATATTACCGATATTGTTTGTTTTTTGCTTCTTGTTCCTCACTTCCCACTGTTTTGGGGAGAACCCGGCAACGGTCCTGTCCACGCAGATGTTCCCTGCCGGGAACGATAACAGCTATTTCGGCGGCATAGACCTTGATGATACGGGCAATTTCTGCGTTGCAGGCTGTTTTTTTAACGGTGCGGATAACGATTTCCTTACCGTAAAATACAACTCGAACGGAGAAACATTATGGCAGAAAATATACGACAGCGGGTTTGACGACATTTATATTGATGCCGCCATGGATTCAGCGGGCGCAGCGTCTATGTATCAGGAACAGTCAATTACAGCGACATTCTTCTTATTAAATATGATCCAGACGGAAATATAGCCTGGCAAAAAACATATGACAGCGGCAATTCTGATTACAGCTTCGCTGTCACTGTTGATGACACAGGAAATGTTTATGTCGCAGGTATGTCATATATAGCTACAGCTGATTACCTTATTTTGAAATATACTTCTTCAGGTGACACGATCTGGCAAAAAACGTATGACAGCGGGAATGAAGATTATGGATTCGGTATAGCGGTTGACAGCTCAGGCAGCGTATGCGTGAACGGTTACTCGACTCCAGATTTCGCAGCTTACGATATACTCACTGTGAAATTCGATCCCAACGGGGACATGCTCTGGGCGCGCACGTTTGATGGAGGTCCGAGCGATTTCGGGTACAAGACGGCGGTGGACCCCGCAGGCTGTTTTTACGTTAGCGGATATTCTTTTAACGGAACTGATAACGACGCAGTTGCCATTAAATACGATTCAAGCGGGAATTCTCTTTGGGTAAAGATCTATTCAACCGGGGGTGGGGACTACGGTTATGGGATTGACGCTGACCCTGAAGGAAACGCCTATCTAACAGGGCAGGTCAACGACGCGGATTTCTTTTTGATAAAGCTTAACACGTCCGGAGATTCTGTGTGGCAGGCGGTTTATGACGCGGGTTCTACAGACAAAGGGTTTGACGCTGTGGTTGAGGGATCACCTGCAGGGGCGGGGAACGTTTATATGTTCGGCTATGCCTCAAACGGCCTGAGCTACGATTTCTTCACGATAAAATACGACCAGCACCCGGTTGCCGCGCTTAAGATCACATCCCTGCCTTTCAGCATAACCCAGAATAGTACTTCGACTGCGATCACCGTGCAGGCGGTTGATGATACAGGCGCGCTGGATGCTTCGTTCAGCGGCACCGCGGCGCTGGTCACGAGTTCTCCGGGCGGAAGGTTCTCGGCTACCTTTGCTCCCTGGTCTGATACTACCGAAATAACGCTGAGCAGCGGCGCGGCGGTTTTTTACTACGTGGATTCAGAGACCGGCAACCCCGTAATAACCGCGTATCGCGAATCGCTTATCGCAGGTAGCCAGGCAGAAACGATAATTTCACCTACAGGTTCACTAGTGATCCTGTCCGGACAATTCAGCATAAGGCAGAAGGACATATCACCGGCAATAGAAATAGAGGCAAGGGATTACACTGGGGCAAAAGACACTTCTTTCAATGGTACTGTGTGCCTGTTCACGAGTTCGCAGGAAGGCCGGTTCTCTGCCAGCGGTATAAACTGGGCTGACACCACTGTTATCACGCTGAGTTCGGGTTACGGCGTTTTTTATTACACTGACAGAGAGACAGGTAACCCGGCGATATCCGTTTACAGGGAAGGGATGGCCGAAGGTTCCCAGGTTGAAACCATAACAGTGCGCAATGTTTTCATAAAGATCGTTTCCCCGCCGTTTACGGCTTCCCTGAACAATCCTTCTCCGGGTATTACGGTCCAGGCGCAGGACGAGACCGGAGCAAGGGACCTGACTTTCGACAGTACCTGCGCTTTGTTAACAAGTTCGCCTGCAGGCCGGTTCTCGGCAGATAAAAATGCCTGGGCTGACACAACCGAGGTCACGTTCATGTCGGGAGCGGCAGTTCTTTACTACAAGGACGGACAGGCCGGAAATCCCGTCATAACCGTTACACGTTACACGTTACACGCTGACACGCAGACGGAGACCGTGGTTTTGCCGTCGGTGAACGCGTTTGCGTCATACCTGAGGATGAGCAAGGTCAAGATACAGGCAGATGGGGTTGACGCAGTAACAGTTTTGGCAAATATTTTTGACACGTTCGGCAATCCCGTTCCGGGGGAAACCGTCACGCTTATTACGTCGCGCGGGAATTCCGATTCTGTAGGGCCTTCGAACCCGCAGGTAACAGACGCGAACGGCCAGAGCACTTTTACGGTTAGCTCTCAATATATGGGCGCTTGCACGATCACAGCGGCCTGCGCGGGCCTGACGGTCACTGAGAACATGCTGAACAACCCGTCTTTTGAACAGAGTTTTTCAGGCGAAACAACAGCGTCCTGGTGGGATTTCACAGGGGACAATCCCGGTCAGCACACCGGGTCCTGGTCCTGGACCGAAAACGTCGCAGACGGCGCAAGGGCGATGGTCCATTCCTGCCTAAGCAATAATGACAATTACCTGCAGGCGCAATGGGTTAAACCATACAGGCCGACTTATCCGGTATATACGGCTACACCGGACGTGTCTTATTTGGTTTCGCAGTTTGCCAGGACCGAGCTTTCCTCCGGTGTCGCGGGCATAAGGGTAGTGTGGTTCAAGAACGTGGAAGACACAGCTGCCATCGGCGAGCTCACCGGCGGTTCAATAAGCGGAAGTAATCCGTGGACTCTGATCAGCGGTTCTGTTACAGCGCCTGCGGACGCGAACGGCATACTTTTCAGGAATCAGAACTGGGGAGCGGGCACTGCCTGGTTTGACTGCGTGCGCCTGCAAAGGATACCCACAATTGAATT
>Ga0210056_1000455_pt1 | contig 33597 bp, 30 predicted proteins | sample CryGeyCG2014_080_2_FD_183965 | JGI IMG/M metagenome (GOLD analysis project Ga0210056, IMG submission 183965) | Groundwater microbial communities from aquifer - Crystal Geyser CG07_land_8/20/14_0.80 (SPAdes) (version 2) | ecosystem: Environmental > Aquatic > Deep subsurface > Groundwater | place...
AGGATGCAAAGAAAACCTCAAGGTTTTCTTGCACAAGAAATGTAATACATTTCTTTGTGCTAAAAGCGGCTTATCTCCAATCTGAAGATTGGAGTTTTGCCGCTTTTCTGCATAATATTTTTAAATAGCCGCTCCTAACCACATTCTCATGGAAGTCGTCTCAAAGGAAGAATTTCTTATAAATAAGGAGAAGTTCATCGATATGGTGAAGGACGGGGCAATATTCATACACCCTACAGATACAATATATGGGATTGGGTGCATCGCTACAAAGGGCAAAACAGTCCGGAGGGTGAGGGATGTGAAGAAGAGAGACATCATGCCCTTTTCCATAATAATCCCAAATATTGACTGGATATACAGCAAATGCATAGTGCCGCCATTTGCAGAGGAGTGGATAAAAAAGCTTCCGGGGCCCTACACCCTGATTTTCAAGCTGAAAAACAGGGAGGCCATTGCAAATGAAGTCAACAACAGCTGGGAGACAATCGGCGTGAGGATTCCAAAGCACTGGTTCTCCGACTTTGTGAGGGAGCTTGGCAGCCCGGTTATAACAACAAGCGCAAACATCTCTGGCGAGGAGTTCATGACCTCAATTGAAAACCTCAATCCTGAGGTCAAGGCAAAGATGGACTTCATAATCTATGAGGGAGAAAAAGAGGGCTTCCCGTCCACAATAGTCAATCTTTCAAAGGCAGAGGTTGAGGTTGTAAGCCGCGGAAGGAGCCAGCCATCGCCTGAAAGGAGGTCCATCTCGAATTTGATAAGGAAGATTGTGAAAAAATGAAGATACTTGCGTTCGGGGACATCCACGGCGATGTTGGGCTCGCAAAAAAGCTTGCTGAGAAGGCGGAAAAGGAGAATGTAGACCTGGTGGTTATCTGCGGCGACATAACATATGCAGAGCGCTCCACAGAGAACCTTATCGGACAGTTTGCGAAAAAAAAGAAGAAGGTTCTGCTTGTTCCAGGCAACCATGAGACAATTGCAACAGCAGATTTCCTGTCTCAGCTTTACGGCGCCATCAACCTGCATGGCTATTCAGTGAAATACAAGAATGTGGGCTTTTTCGGCGCAGGGGGGGCCAACATAGGGCTTTTCCAGCTGAAGGAGGATGAGATTTACAGGCTTCTGAAAAAGGGCTTTGAGAACCTCAAAGATGCAAAGATAAAGATAATGGTAACTCACGTCCACCCTTCCGGAACGATTATGGAGAAAATGACCAGCTTTTTCCCAGGGAGCAGCGGCGTCAGAAAGGCAGTTGAGCGCTTCAAGCCGGACATCCTTTTATGCAGCCATGTCCACGAAGCAGAAGGGCTGGAAGAAAAGATTGGGAACACAAGGGTAATCAATGTGGGCAGGGCTGGGAAGATAATAAACATTTAAAGAATCTTTCTTCTTGTTCCAAAAATTTGCCATTAAAGAACGTGCCTCGTAAAGCTACACCCACAAAGAATTGTTTTTACAATTCAAAGAAATGCAAATGCATTTCTTGAACAAGAAATTCTGTTAGAATTTCTTAGGGTTTAAATGCGTGGTGAGGCATGTTCGGCGAATTTTTGTTACCCTTTCATTACTGCCAATGGAACAAGCCTTGCAACAAGATTCCCAATTTTGAGAGAATTTGAAACCCTTACAACCTCATCAATGTCCTTGTAGACAGAGGGCGCCTCTTCTGCAATCCCTTTCCAGGACACGCCTTTCACATCTATTCCTTTGCTTGCAAGCTCCCTTACAACATCTTCTCCTCTGATATTTCTCAGCGCCTGCGTCCTGCTTAAGACCCTGCCTGCCCCGTGGGCAGTGGAGCCAAAGCTTATCTCCTCAGCTGTCCTTGTGCCTACAAGCAGGTATGAGGCAGTTCCCATGCTGCCTGGAATTATCACCGGCTGCCCCACACTTCTGTAAATCTCAGGAATTTCATCCCTGCCAGGCCCGAATGAGCGTGTTGCGCCCTTCCGATGGATGCACACTGTTCTTTTTTCGCCGTCTATTTCATGCTTCTCAAATTTTGCGATGTTGTGGCAGACGTCATAGACAACTTCCATGTTCTCTGAGGAGCCGAGCGTCTTTTCAAAAACAGAGCGCACCCAGTGCGTTATCATCTGCTTGTTGGCAAATGCGAAGTTGGCTGCAGCTGACATCGCCTTGTAGTATTGCTGCCCGAGCTCTGACTGTATTGGCGCGTTTACAAGCTCCCTGTCGGGAAGGTTCTCTGTGCCATATGCTTTCTCCATTTTTTCTATGTAATCAGACGCAACCTGGTGCCCAAGCCCTCTGCTTCCGCAGTGTATCATAACTGTAATCTGGCCCGGCTTATTTATTCCAAATGCTGCTGCAATTTTTTCGTCGTAAATCTGGTCAACCTTCTGGATTTCAAGGAAGTGGTTGCCGCTGCCGAGTGTGCCAAGCTGGGGCAGCCCGCGCTTTATTGCCCTGTCTGACACGAAACTTGCGTCAGCTGTCTTCATGCAGCCATTCTCCTCAATCCTTTCTGTGTCATGGGAATAACCATAGCCCTGCTCTACAGCCCACCTTGCGCCCTTCTCAATCACATCTTTTACAGCATCTCTGGAGAGCTTCATTGTGCTTTCTTTCCCAACTCCAGCAGGGACTTCCCTGAATATTGAGTCGAGAAGCGCCTTTTTCTTGTCTGCAATATCGTGCTCAGAATAGTCGGTCCTGAGGAGGCGCACAGAGCAGTTTATGTCATAGCCGACCCCGCCTGGAGAGATTATGCCATCATCTAAGTCAAATGCAGCGACGCCACCAATTGGAAAACCGTAGCCCTCGTGGGCGTCGGGCATTGCAAGCGCATGCCTTATTATTCCCGGCAGGCATGCCACATTCATCGTCTGACCAATTGTCTTGTCCTCCCTGATTTTTGTGAGGAGTTCCTCTGATGCATATATCCTTGCCGGCACCCTCATCTTTCCCTGCTTTTCTATTTCCCAGATGAAATCGCTTATTTTTTTTATTTCCATGAAAATCCCCTCAAGTATCCAGAACCATCTGGATTGTTGCCCTTCCTTTTTCCTCTGAAATCTTAAGCTCGTTGAAAGTCACTGCTTTGACTACCTCCCTGAACCTGTAATTTTTCAGGTTATCGCCCCTAATAGTTGCAGAGAGCAAATATCTCCCCTTTTTTTCAACTTTTACGCTTTTTATCCTCGAAAGTATGAAGCTTTCTGAATCAATAAGGAAGAGAAGCTCTTCAAGAAACTTCACTGTGAGATGCTCGATGTCTCCTGCTGAGAGATTTATATTCCTTTCCTCTTTCTCGGCGACCTTCTCGTCAACCATGAGAGAGAACATCGCGTATGCTGCGTTTGAGAGCGCCTCTTCAAGAGTCATGCCGAATGCCTGGAACTTTGCGTCAGCTGTCTTCGGCAGGAAGATATATCCTTTTTCAGTCATATTGGAAGTAATCAACTGAGAATATAAAAACATAACTGAAAAAGCATTGAGCATCATTATAAAAAGGTAGCGGGGGGAGGATTTGAACCGCCGACCTATGGGTTATGAGCCCATCGAGCACTCCTGTCTGCTCTACCCCGCTGCATAGAATCTTTCCTTAGGGCAGATTTGTTCTCTTTAAATAGTTTTTCTTTTGCAACCATCATATGGGACAGACAGATCTAGTGCAGAATCATTATTTCAGGGCGTCTAAAAAATCAAAAATTCCTGACTTTTCTTAGGGCTGCATCAAGTTCCAGCTTCAGCGCCACCCTGGATGGGTTCAGCATCCTTTTTATCTCCTTTTCCTGGTAAAATATTATTGCTGCAGGTATCCTAAGCACATTCAGCTGCTCTGAAAGGTCTGGATTGGCATCAACATTTGAGTTGCAAAACTTCACCTTTCCCTCGTATTCCTGAGATAAATCCTCAAACATTGCTGAGAAAGCCCTGCAGGCGCTGTCCCACAGTGTGTAGAACTTTATTATAACCGGCTTGTCACATTTCATGACTTCCTTGTCAAAGTCCGAATGGTTGAGATCGACAATTGCCATTTTCATCACCCCATTTAATGATATTTAATGCTCATTTATTTTCTTTTGCGATATTTTTGTGATAGCGTTCATGTAAGGCACCAAAACCTTTGGAATTGTCACAGAGCCATTGCTGTTCTGGTAGTTCTCAAGTATTGCCCTCATTATCCTCGAAGTTGCAAGCCCTGTGTTATTCAGGGTGTGCACATACTCCTTTGTGCCGTCTGCCTTCTTGAACTTTATGTTAGAGCGGACTGCCTGGTATGAGGTGCAGTTTGAGCATGAAGTAACTTCAGCATACTTTTCCTCTCTCGGAAACCACACTTCTATATCATATTTCTTTGCTGCAACAATTCCTATATCGCCAGTGCAGATGTTGACTACATTGTATGGGAGCTCAAGCGCCTCAATCATCTCTTCGGTGTTCCTCTGTATTTCCTCATGTAGTTTCCATGAGTCCTCTGGCTTGCAGAACACCACCTGCTCCACCTTGTTGAACTGGTGCATCCTGAAGAATCCTCTCGTGTCCACGCCGTGGCTTCCTATTTCCTTTCTGAAGCACGGGCTTACTCCCACATATTTTAAGGGAAGTTCTTTTTCATCAATAATTCCGTCCTTGTGCATTGCAATAATTGGGTGTTCTGAAGTTGCTATCATATACATATCTTCGCCATCAATTTTATACATGACATTTTGGAAGTCGTCAAGCGAGGTTACCCCCTCATATGCCTCCTTTCCAAGCATAAGGGGCGGCTCGATAAGCTCGAATCCCTTCTTGATAAGGTGCTCTATTGCAAACTTTTGGAGCGCAAGGTCAAGTAGCGCAAGCTCTCCCTTCACATAGACAAAGCCCGCCCCTGAGACCTTTGCTGCTGTCTTGAAGTCCGCAATCCCAAGCTTCTCTGCAAGCTCCCCATGGGGAATCAGCTTGAAGTCAAACTTCCTTGTCTTGCCCCACTTCTTTATCTCAACATTTTCAGAGCTGTCCTTTCCTATCGGAACTGACTCATGCAGGATGTTCGGTATTCTCATCCTGTAATAAAGCGTCTTTTCTTCTATTGCAGCCAGCTCTTTTTCCTTTATTTTAATTATTCCTGGTATTGAAGCAGCTTCTTTTATGAAAGCGCTGGCGCTCTTGCCTGCCTTTTTTTCCTCATTTACCTGCTTTGAGATGGCATTCCTTCTTGCCCTTAGCTCCTGTATTTCTGAATTCAATGACTTTAACTTTGAAGAAAATAATAGTATCTCATCTACCCATTTCTGCTTTTCAGTGTCGCCCCTTTTCTGGAGGTCTTTCTTAACTATTTCGGGATGCTCCAGAATGAATCTCATTTCAAGCATTTTTAACTCTCACCTTATTGACGGAATATGCATTTAAGCAGTATAAATAGTTTGCGGAACTGGCGCTGCCGGCCTTGAATAAAAAAGTTTTTATAGTGATTAAATTTCTGGCGCAGGATGGAAGTTCTGAATTATGATGAAATATCATTCGGGCACTGGGGCATAATCAACAAGGAAAATTTCAGGAGGGAAATATTATTAGAATATCAGGATGGTCATTCTGAGGATGGGATTGCAGCTGCGTCAGCCCTTTCTCTTGAGGAGCTCGTGCAGAAGATTGACTGCGAAGATAAAGCTATTGAAGCAAATGCTGTAATGCAAGTGCTGAGAAAGGTCCCAAAAAAGAGGTGGGACTTTACCCTTTCCAGAAACATAAATTTCCACTCAAACGGCTCCAGAATAATAGTCCCGGATAAGTATGAAGGAAGATTCGCCCTGATAAGCGCTGTAAGGGGAATAAGGCCAAAGGAGTATTCTGAAGCAAAAGAGGAAAAAAAGGAGACAACAGACCTTTTTGCCAGCATAATATCAGGAAACGACTTTGCCATCGTGGTTTCAAAAGGCGCTTCTGAAAATGACAGCCCGTTCAGTATATTCCCAAAAAAGGAGAACCTCTCATCTGAAAAAGCAGTGACCATAATAAACAGATTCCCTGCCTATGTGAGGGTCATTGACAAGGAAGTTGAGAGATACATAAAGCCCAGGATTAACAACAGCTTCACGAAGATATCAAAGGGCATAAACCTCATAACAATACCCTCAAGTTACTATGAAAAGCTGGAGGATGCCCCTGCAGGCGACATTGCGGCCATGCTTGAGTCAATGAAGTGCGCTCTGCTCTATGTGAGGCGAGAGGCAGCCAACAGGGGTATAAGCTACATTCCAGTATACTCTTTCTTCAACATTGGCAAGAAAGTGGGGGGCAGCCTGAAGAGGCTGCATGCCCAGGCATACGTGGACCTCAACCAGGACGGGCACGGAAGCACAATGGAGGACATCCTGCAGGCATTTGACAACCAGCGCTCTGCAAACTGCTGCAAGTTCTGCCAGCCCAGCGAAGAGCAGAAAAAGGAATTCCTCATCCATGAAAATGAATACTGCAGCGTATACGCAACGCGGGCTCCAATAAGAAACTATGACCTCAAGATTGTTCCCAAGAGGCACGTTGAGGACATAACAATGCTCACAGAAGATGAGTTCCTGGGCCTTGGAGACGCGCTTAGGAAGCTCTCTTCAGCGCTCAACACAATAGGCGCAGACCCTGACAGGAATGTGCTTCTATACCAGAGGCCCTTCGGCTACAACTCATACTTTCACATGTTCCTGCAGGTGCTTCCATTTGAGAACGTCGGCGGTATGGAGATGATGGACGAGAGCAGAGTGGTAAGAATTGACCCTGCTGACTTCGCAGGAAAGATGAGAAAGATAATTTCTAACGCCTGATTTTTTAATTAAAAATTATTGAAAAAATGATGTTGGCAGAGGAATAACAAATTGCATTTTCAATAATTCGTATTTCTAAAGCCCCCTAATTTAAAAATTCTAGTTCATTTTGAAGTAAATGTTAAAGTTCCTTGGGAAGTTGTTAATATAAGATATCCCGTGCCTGGCTTGAGAGCATTTATAAACTGGTTGAAAGACGCTGGGTCCGTCCAATCCGAACCATTATAGTAGTAAATCTTATTACAACCCACCAAAACAGATGGGTTTACATAGAAAGGAACCGAAACACCATTCCAACCCTCAGAAAGTTGAAGAGTAAATATATTATTAGTAAATATATTATTAGGTGTCGATTTGGCAGTAAAGCTCAATGCTCCAGTCTTGTCTGTGAGGATTACATAAGCCCTGCCTGGCTGAATATTATTTACATCTCCTTCTGCCCATTCTGTGCCATTAAAATAATAAATTAGCTTTATTGTGGTGCCTTCTGCTGAAAGAGTTGCATCAGAAGTAAACGGATTACCTACATACTGCCAGGCGCCCGTAGCAGGCTCAGTAAAAGGAGAAAACATTGCACTTCCAGAAAGCGTAACATCATGCGTCGAAGAACAGTTCACAAGATAACCCCAACCTGGGTTAAGGGTTCCCTTTTCCAACGTTACCCACTGACCAGCATTATTATCCACATTATTATCCCAATAAAGAAGCAGAGGGATGTCAGATGTTGAAGAAAGACTCGCATCAGAAGTAAACGGATTACCTATCAACTGCCAACCGCCCGTAGCATCCTCACTAAAAGGAGAAGAAACCGGAATTCCAGAAAGCGTAACATCATGCGCTGAAGAACAATTTACAATATAACCCTCTCCCAGATGAAGAGTGAGATGAAGAGTGGTTGCATCTATCCACTCCTTACCATTCCAGTAGTACACTTCATTACAAAACAGATTAGATGCTGGTATATTATCGAACGGAACTGAGATTAAACTATAGCCTAAAGGAAGATGAAGAACAAAGGAAACTGTTTGTTTCTGTTTACAGCACTTTTTAGTTGAATCCATGCATGTTTTTGTTAGCGTGTCTTCTGTAGTTGAATCACATGCTGATTTGCAGGTGCCGCCTGCTGGCGTGCATTCATCTTGCTGAGAAGTTCCGGATAAATAGGTTAAAGGCAGATTGTCTATATTGCTCGTGCTGATGGTATAACTATTCTGACATAATCCGTCAGTGCCTGGATTGCAAAGCGTTACATTCTGACTAAACCCTATCCCCGAGGGGATTGCCCAGAAGTTTCCGCCAATGTAATTCCCTCCTATTATATTGGTACCTGAATTTTTGGTGCTACTCCAGCTATTTGCGTTAGTATCAGAATATGCATTATTCGTATTATTGAAGTAGTTATTATAAATTGTATTGCCCTGCGAAGAACGCAGATAAATCCCATACTCCCCATTCGACTTTAATACATTACCACTGACCGTGTTGCTGTTGGAAGAAGAATCTAAGAATATCCCAATACGATTTGAACTCAAGATGTTACTATACAATTCATTGTTTGAAGATGAAGACATCAATGCAATTCCATAATCATTTGATGTAAAGGTATTGTCACGAACTCTATTCCTAGAGCTGAAATCTGTTAGGAGGATTGCCTTCTGGGTATTTGAAGTAAATACATTGTTAGTAAACTCAATATTTGAGGACTTGAAGATATAAAACCCAAAACCATTTGAATTTACGGTGTTATCAGATATAAAGCCTTCTCCAGAAGAAGCAAATTCGATACCGATATTATTTGATGTGAATGTGCTTCCAGATATGGAGATTACGGAAGAGCCAACAAAGATGCCTTCATAATAATCCTTTATTACACAATTCTTTATTAAAACTCCACTTACGCTTTGCACATTGATTCCGTTTGTATTTGCAATGTCAGAACCGCTTATTTGATGATTTTGGCAATCAAGATTTATACTATCATTCAGAATATTAATACAGTGCCCATCTGATTGAGTGCCTGATATATCTTGGGTGAGGACATAAATTGCGCCAGAAGTTGTGAGGTTTGTGCAGGAAGATATTTGTATTGACTGACTACCAGAAGGAGTATAACAATTATGTGCTCCAGTTGTATTGCATACTTGAGGAGCAGTGCAATTAGCATCACTCAAACACTGAACACAACTCACACTGCTTCCGCTCTGCAAACAATAAGGCGTAGGGGAATTACAAGATGCAAGAGTCGCATTCCAAACAGGACAGCCAGTAGCATTCAAATAACAATTTTGATATTTTGCATTATCTGCACATTTTTTATCTCCAACAGCGCATAGTAGAGGTGCAGGACAATTTAGCGGGCATTGGTTATTATTAATGCATCCACTATCTGATGGGCATTGCTGCGCAAGCGGTATCATTATATTATACTGAGTTCTTGAGCAGACATATCCCCCGCCATAAGCATAGGGATTTACTGAGCAGGTTCCAACATAGTATGAGCACCATCTGTTCGTGCTGAGCAATTCAGTAATATTGTAAACAAGCATTGAACTGTCTGCTGCAAGCCCCTTAACCATTATGTAATACTGCCCGGCAGTGAATATTGTGGGTATATTCCAATTGTAGCCCGAGCTTCCCTTTTGCGCATAGCCAATCACTGACCAATCCCCTGATTGCTCTATGTTATTTTGGGTTGAATAATGCAGGCTGTAGCTCTCTATCTGCCCTACATCAAGCCCTGCTGCAATCCAGTTTATGGGATTGCCTGCGCCTATGTTCAGAATATCCCCTGCCTTCGGCTTTGTTATTACAAGGGTTATATTTGGAATTGGTCCTAATGTAAATATTCCACTCTCTGCTGTTGCCGAAATTCCTCCTGTGGAGTTTCTCGCTGTTATCCTTATCTTTGCCTGGCTGCTCTTTGAAGAGGTCACAGGGCTCCAGGAGTAGGTGCAGGTGTTACCAGCGCAGAAAGATGCCTTGTCTATATTTATCGCGAGATTATTATATCCGTTGTTCACGCTGAATTGCAAATCAAATGTGCTTGCCAGCATCGGGCTTGAAAGGTTCCACTTTATTTCATAAGATGCTGCGCCTGACTGCACCAGTTCGTTTGCTTCTGGTTTTATTACCCACATTGTAAGAGTTGTTGGGCACACTTCATCTATTATTCCGTTGCAGTTGTTGTCAATGCCGTCGCAAACTTCTAATGCTCCAGGATGTATTGATGCATCATTGTCGTTGCAGTCCCCATACAAGCAAGAGCCAATGCCAGAATATGCATCAGTCAGGTATCCATCCCGATCTGAGTCAAAGTCAGAGCAGACGCATGCAGGGCAGTCATTTCCCCCGCAGTCAATTCCTATCTCGCCATAGTTTTGTATGCAGTCGTTGCAGTGGTTTGCTGAGAAGGATGCATTTATTCTGAGCTGGGCAGTCATCTCAGCCCACGAGTCAAATAGCTTGTTTGTCTGTCCCTGCGTAACTGTTGAGTTTATTATCTGGTCGCACTTTGTGGCTTTTGGGCACGAGCCGGGAACAAACTTTTCTGCCTCGCTGCAGAGGTTTGTTGAGAAGCTCTGGAAATGCATGAACAGGTTTGAGGAAGTGTTATACTTTGAGGTGAATGCCGACACCTTCTTTCCAGCAACAGATGCTATGTAAAGCTTGTCAAAGTTTGAAACTGGCTTTTCAACACCCTTATTTGCCAGCCAGTTCAGTAGTGCTTGGAATGGGTTTCTTAAGAAGTTCAGAAGTGCCTGCACCAGATTTTGCTTTAAGGCAAAGCCTGAATTTGAGAATACAACAGCGTTTATTGCAGGATTATACCAGACATCACTATTGCCATTGCATGCTGCATAATCAGAGCCGGACACGCCGCTGCAGTAGGAGTCAGCTTTGTCTATTGAGTTCAGGAATGAAAAGTTGTTGGTTACGCTCCACAAGTATGGAGAGCTGTTGCTTATGTTCCAGTTGAGCGCTGTTGCAGCAATAACCTTGTATGACTGCCCTTCCTTGTATCTCAGAACGCAGATGTCATTAAGGCATGGGATTTCTATATTGTTTATGTAGCATTTTTGTGATAAGTAGTTTATTACAGGCAGGTATTCGTAATAATTCAGTGCGTAAGTGTAGTCGTCGCAGAAAAGGGTGAAGTCAGAACTCCGCCCTGAATCTGCATATGTGAAATTAAGCAGTTCCCCCGCGATAAGCGCAGTCCTCGTGGTCCAGTTGCCATTATTGCAGTAGTGGTCAAGTATGAACTGCCCTGAGTTAATGCACTTGGGCTTGTTGTCTGTAAAGTAGGCGCTTACATTCCCATTATTGCTAAGATCGCCATCTGCTGAAACAAGGCACTGGCTTTCCTCAATGCAGCATTCGGAATTCTCATGGTCCCAATCCCATCTCGTAAAGCATTTGTCGCCCGCGCAGTTCTGATTGTAAGGAATATTTTGCCCGGATTTCTCACAGCCGGATAATGGGCAAGTACATCCAGCAGGATTACAGTTACATATTGCTGTGCAGTTAGGAAGGGCTAATCTTGAATTACAAGAGGGAGCTACTCCTCCACAATTGCTTCCAAACGCGGCTGTCGGATTTACACAACCTGCAGGACAAGTGCATCCAGCAGGATTACAGTTACACAATGTAGTGCAGTCACCAAGGAGTATCGGAGAGCTGCATGTTCCTGCTCCACCGCAGTTTGAAGCATTTTCTATATTCCCTGTTCTTACACAACCTGCAGGGCAAGTACATCCAGCAGGATAGCAGTTACATGAACTAGTGCAATCAGAAAGTGAAATAGCAGAGTTGCATGTTCCACCATCATGCCCCTCGCAGGGTGTGCCAGTGCATGATATTGGTGAGCTAGAACTAAAATAGCATAATCTTTCATAACTGCATATGCCTGAACAGGTAGGACTGTAAAGGCAGTATCCTGGAGATTCGGGAGGCAGATAATAAGAGCAACAATCACTAGTTAATGTGCACGATTCACCACGTCCCTTGCAAGTTGGTGGCGTAGTGCCGCAACTATTCCCAGCATTTTTGCCTGAACAAGAAGAATCAGTTGTAACACCATCACAGCAGTTATTTACAGCATCTTTGTAAGTGCATACATTATTAACACAACCTAAGGCAGTACACTTACCACTTACAGGCAAATTTGTGCAGCCAGCTGACGGAGTATAACAATTAAGAGCGCCAGTAGAATTACACACAGTCGCGCCAGTAGAAGGACAATTACAAGTAACACAATCATTCACAAAATTACCAGAAACACACTTCTGAGGTTTTGTAACAGAACACGCACCATAAGCAGTCCCATCAGAACAAAACTGACCTGAAGGAGGAGTATAACAATTATGCGCTCCGGTTGTATTACAGAGTTGAGGAGAAATGCAATTTGCATCAGAAAGACATTCTACGCATTGTATATAAATGTATTTTGGGTGATTTGGAATATTCAACTGAGTATTGGATTGTAAACAATACTTAGTGTTGGTTGGACAAGACTGCCCAAACCATACATAACAATCATCACTAGCTCTATGCATACAACTTTGATATGTAGTTTCACTAGTGCATGTTTGGTTTGTTGGATGGGAAGAATCACAACCAGGATAATTAGTGCAGGATGAGGGCTTGCAACCCGAACTGGGATGAGCAGCATCTACCACCCAAGTATAACCTGATTTACAAGCATTACAATAACCACCAGGAGAACCGCCACAAGTCATATTATAAGGAGCACAATCATAAGCAGGAGTAACAACACAAACACCACTAGCAACATTACAACCTCTCATATAAGCAACAGTACCCGAACAATAACTGTAAAAAGTGCCAGAACTATTAGTACAACTCGAAGAACTAAACCTTGTAAGAAGAGCAGAGTCAGAGCCAGAACAAGTTGGAGCGGCAGCTGGCGGAGCACAACCAATCATGTGACCACTAACATCATAAACAGCAGTATACCCGGACAGGCAGTTACATCTAGCGCCATTCACAGAATCAGGAACGCAGGTTGCATTTCTGTAAACACCAGTAGAGATTGTATCATTGCAAATAAAATAAGCATACTTACAAGAACCATCTGCAGCACAATAAGGCATAGTGATGTTCTTATTATTATTGGTGCAAGAACTTAGTATCTTTGAACCTCCAGAAGGAGTGCAACTAGATGAAGAAAACCTACTAAGCCAAGAGTTAGAACCGGAACAAGTAGAAGCAGCAGTTACTGTTACTGTAAAACGAATATTTGCAGGGCAGAGGTAATAAGCATAAGTATTTGCAGCTGTTGGAACAAGAAAAGTAATGCCGCTCTTTGATGAGATAGAAGACAATGCCGTATCCCCCGCACACATAGAAGAATCGCTTGAGCTGCAACCTTGATAATCGCAAATTTTAGTGCCAGATAAATCATTAGTAAGAGGACAAGTCAAGCTTATGGTCGGAACACTACCGCTGGTTATTGTTTGTGTATTGGGACTAACTGCAGTGCATTTTGGACTGCAACCTTTTGTAATGTCTGTGCCTAAGTTAAATGTAAAGCCCGTTAGGCAGTTGGCGCACTTTCCACCAGAACAAGTCATATTAAAATCAGGAGTACCGCCATCACAAGGAAGGGAGATAGTACTACAGTCATTATTAGAATTACAATAGGCCTCAATAACACTACTGCCAGTGCACTTTTCAGTGAGGGGTGCGCCAGAAGGAGGCGTACATGTCCCTAAAACAAAACGTGCAGTTCCTCCATCAGAATCATAACAAACGCTAAATTTCTGACTATACCCTCTAACAACTTCTGCATTTGCGCTGTTATATCCTACCACAACTGCATAACCCGCAGTAGAAGTTCCAAACTTCACTTGTTGTGATGGAAATGGCACTGAATAACTGCATGAAGTTCCGGTTGAACTACCGCAAGCAGCAGTTCTTGACACACTTACCCCGGTGAGGGAACCTCCTCCAGCAACAGTGTTGTTGGTAAAACCGATATAAAATTTGCTCAAAATATTTGAAGTGTCATACTTAATATTCCACATAACATAATATGATGAACCAAAATATAAATAAGGATTGAGAGTGTAATCAGGAGCCGTTACATCAAGTTGAGGAGCAGCACGAGCAGAATCTATTGTTAGTAATTGAAAAATGATGAGTGCCATTGCAAAAATTAGAACAGCAATGCCTTTTTTCTTCATCTTATCTACCGCTTCTTTTTGAATGCTTTTGAATATTTTGGATTTTGCCCTACCCTGCTTACCCCTGTTAAATCCTTATTTGACCGCATTCTTTTTTAGGAATTGCTTATTTTTAAATGTTTCTAATTAATTTAGAGAAAAAGATGCGTTGCATTCTGCTGCCCCATGCCAATTGCCAGCATTAAACTTTTTATGTCCATGGGGTTTCTCATCATCTCTGGGCTTTTTGCAAATGATGCTGCGTAAAGCGCAACTCCGTATTTCTGGCAAAGCATTATATTCTGGATTGCCCTTGCGATTATCTCTGTCTGCCTGCTTCCTGCATCTGCAATCTCTGAAAATGAGATTCCGACTGCAATATGATTCTTTCTTGCCAGAGAGCAGAGCACCTGGTTCAGCCCCGAGTTCCTGAATGTTGAGAAGTCCTTCTTCTGCTCTTCAAGCCCGAATATCAGGTTTATTCCTTTTTCCTCAAAAAGCTGGCTTGAAAATCCCCTTGCTGCTACGAATCCCGCTTTTCTCATCAATTGCCTGTATGAAACCAGTGATTTTGCCTTTGTGGAGTCAATCAGGAGCCCTGCTGACACTGAAAAGCCCTGGTAAAGGTTTGCAATCTCACTTATTAAGCGCGATTTCTCCTCAAACTCTTTCGGCTGGTAAAGAAATATTATTCCTGAATAGCCGAGAGCCCTCGCTTCTGCTATGAAATCATTCTCGTTCCCATTGGGTACGGCTATGTCTCTCATGCTGCCTTGGAATCTCATGGTGCTTTTAATTATTTATCTTCTCAACTATTATGCAGGCCCTGCATTTCCTGTTTGCAGAGGGCTGCCCGCATGTTTCGCACTTGGAATATCCGGCGCTGCTGCTGAAATATGCCCTGATTTTTGGAAGGGCTTTGAGATGGTTTTGTATTATTTGCAGTTTAGCATCTGGAATTTCCTTCTCAAGCTTGGCAAGCTCTTTTTGTATTGAAAGCCGGAATGCCTTTTTTCTGTATGGGCAGCTCTTCTTAAGAACTCTTATGCCCACAAGATGTGCATACCTTATTATCTCTTCTTCTCTTAAAAGATAAAGCGGCTTTACCCTTGGCGTGAAGCCCTCATGCCTTCTTGCCCCTGAAACCGGCCCGAGCTTTGCCTGCTCCTCAAGGTTTGCCTTGATTAGGTTCATCAGCACTGCCTCTGCCTCGTCATCCATGCTGTGCCCTGTTACAACCTTGTCGTATCCTGAAAGATTCTTGTTGAGCAGCCACCTTCTGAGCACCCCGCATGTTGTGCAAGGGTTCCCGCCTGTTCTCCTTATTATTTCAGGCAATCCCATTCCAAACTCTTTCCTGAAAGAATATTCCTCAAGCTTTATCTTATGCTCCCTGCAGAATTTTCTGGCATACTCTAGCGTCTCTTCTCTGTAGCCGGGTATGCCCTCGTCAATCGCTATTGCAGTCACATTGGGAAAGTATTTTGCTGTTAAATAAAGTGCAACAGAGGAATCCTTGCCGCCTGAGCATGCAACTGCAATTTTGTCTTTTTTTGATAGAAGCGCATATTTTTTTACTGTTGAAAGAAACTTTTTGTCAAGAACCGCCGCGCTGAAAGCGAAGGCGTGTTCTTGAGCACACTCAGAAACCGCCCTCTTACCCCGAGCTGAAGCAGGGAGATTGCGGGTGACGGTTTCTGATGTTTCAAAGTACCTCTTAAAATTTCTGTCAGAACTACTTGTCTTCCTATTGCGCTTCTTTGCTGTTCTCATCTTTTTCAGGATAGAGGAAGAGCTCCCTCTTCGAGACCGCTTCGGCTATAATCCTGCTAAAGTCGAATTCTGACTCAATCTCTTTCAGCTTCTCAATGCTTGACTTTGTAGCCGGGTGCTTTGGAAGCGCTGTGCAGGATAGAACTTTTGAGATGGAGATGTCATAAGTCCCTATTTTTTTTGAGAGCTCAATTATCTCATTCTTGTCCATTCCGACAAGAGGTCTAAGCACCACATAATCTGCCGCCTCGTTCTCAACTGCCATGTTGGAGAGCGTCTGGGAGGCAACCTGGGCTAAACTTGAGCCGTCTGCAATTGCGTCTGCATGCTCCAGATTTGCAATTTCCGAGGCGAACCTGAGCATGTTTCTCTTGCAGAAGACACATGTGTATCTGTCATCCCTTTTCCTGAATTCCGAAAGGTTCTCCCCGCTCTTTACCACGTATAATTTGAGCATGTCCCCATAATAAAACTCTGAAAGCTTCTCTGCAATATGTTTTACTCTTGCAATGTTTGTCTCGTCTGAATATGGGCTCTGGTCAAGGAAGAGCAGCACTATCTTGCATCCGCGCTTCATCAGTAGCCACGCTGCTTCAGGGCTGTCAATTCCTCCGGAGATGAGGCAGACAATCCTGCCTTCTGTGCCTGTCGGCAGCCCGTTCAGCCCGTTTATCTTTTCTGTGAACATGTGAATCAGCCCTTCCATTATGATTTCTATTCCGACATACAAATCAGGCTTCTCCATCCTGACTTTTGCTCCTGTTTTTTCCTGGATGTATGCGCCTATCTCTTCATTTATTTTCGTAGAATTATATGGGAATCTTTTGTCAGAGCGCTTTGCGACAATCCTGAATGTCTTTGCGCTGTCTATTCCCTTTTCTAATAGAAGTGAGTATGCGTTTTCCTTGAGCTTTTCAAGTATTCCTTGCTCATGGGAGTTGAGCTCTATTGCAGGGCTGAATGAGGCTATTCCGAATACTTTTGAAAGGCACTTGCAGGATTCAGTTGCGTCCTCTTTTGTGAAGACTATGATTTTTCCGTGGTATCTGTTCACCTTTTCATAGGGGACAGAATGCCGCTTGAGGCACATCTTTATGTTGTGGCAGAGCGCCTTCTCGAAGAATGCGCGGTTCTGCCCCTTGAGGAATATTTCATTGTATCTTACAACTATCCTGTTCCTTATGATTGGAGTTTCCATCTGAGAAAAAGGTTTATCTGCCTTTTTATAAATCTTTTATTTTCACCCTTGATTTGGGTATTTCTATCTGCTTTTTCTGCCTGTGCTTTGCATGAAACATTGAGAAGAATCCTATCGCAAGCGAAATTACAAACAGCACCAGCCCGCCTATAATCCAGAAGAGCAGGATTGGCAGCAGGAAAATAAAAATTATGCCTACAATTAAGATAGCAACTATAAGGGCAGCAGCGAATTTTATTCTGCCTCTCAGCAAATTTGCCATGCAAGAATGTTTTTTATAATCTGTTTATATTATTTTCTTCTTTTATGCCTTCGCCCCTTCCTTTTCAGCTTCGGCTTGTATTTCCACAATTTTATTAGGAAGGGAATTGAGACTATGATTATTCCTATGCAGGTTACCTGCCCGAGAGTCAGCCCCATGAGTGTTATATCTGGCTCCCTGAAGAATTCTACGAAAAACCTGAAAGTTGAATAGATAAACATGAATGCCCAGAATATGAATCCGTCCCTGTGGCGCTTCCTGATTGCCTCTTTGTTGGTCATTACAAGAAGCGCAACGAATGTAATCAGGTCAGTTGCTGCCTCATAGAGCTGCGAGGGGTGCCTGAAACCCTCAACCCCGAGAAATTTCACTGCCCAGGGCACGCTTGTTATCTTTCCGTAAAGCTCACCGTTTATGAAGTTCGCAATCCTGCCGAATGCGAGCCCTAAAGCGAGCGGCACAACTGCAAGGTCCGCTATTTTGTAAAGATTTATTCTTTTTTTCCTGCAGTAAAAGTATAGAGCTAAGAATCCCCCGAGAAAGGCGCCGTGGGCAGCCATGCCGCCGTGCCAGACAGCGATTATCTCAAGAGGATGAGCCAGGTAGAATATTGTATTGTGAAGAAGAATGTGGTCAAGTCGGGCTCCGATAAAGCCGAAGAGCACCATGTAAAAGAGCGCCTCGAGAAGGGTGTCCTCGTCAATTCCAATTTTTTTCTTTCTTGCAAGAGCCCTTATCATTAATATGCCGAAAAGAACGCCGAGGGCCATCACAAGCCCGTAGTACCTTATCTCCAGAGAACCTATTTTGAGAAAAACGGGGTTTAAATTTTCTGTGAACATTTTAAAGATAAAAAGAAGAGTTACTTAAAAAAGTTAATTAAAATTTAAAAAAAATCTTTATCCGCAGCTGCCTGATGCGGTTGTTGCTGTTGAATTGACACTTGAATTGCATCCCTGCAGCCCTGCATTGTATTTGCAGAATGCTGTCTGGACTGTCTTTGCATCAATCCCCCCGAACTGGTACCTGTTGTTGGCCAGCCATGTCGGGGATGCTCCTATTTTCAGGGCTTCTGCTATTTTTATGTCCTCGCTGAGAAGCAACTTGCCCTCTGCGCCTGATGAGCACGCCTCAACCTTTGCAATGTCAACCTTTGTCTGGTTTGCGCAGTTGTGCCAGTCGTGCCCGCTTATGCCCTCTGTGCTTCTGCAGTTGAGGTAGTCAAGCCACTGGCCTGGGGAGTATTTCTTCACGCAAAGCTGCACAATGTCCTCTGCTGCCTCATAAGTTCCATGCAGGCTTGAGAAGCTACCGTCAGAGTTCTCAGTTGCTATGTAATGCACCTCATAAGTGAACTGAGGGCTGTTGAATAGAGGCACAAGCTGCTTGAGGGCAATCAGCGCCTGCTTTCCGTATGGGCAGTCGCTCATCACAAAAACCATCAGGCTTGCATTTTTTTCAGGCCTGCACAATAGTGAGCCCTGGCACTCGGGGTCTGCGCAGTCAACAATCCCGTTTCCGTTGTCATCAATTCCGTTGCTGCAGATTTCTGCTTTCGGGTCGAAGCTTGCCCCTATCCTCAATGACAGATAGTTTCCTGCAGTAACAAGGTATTGCTGAACCTGGGCATAATTCGCAGATGTGTTTATTGTATCTGTAAAGAGAACTGCCGGGAGGTACTGCGCTTTAGTGCTTTCAAAAAGTGCCTTCCCATCCTTGCTTGAATAGTCAAGTTCTTTCACAGTTGCTTCTGGAAACAGCGTCTTAAGCTGGCTTACGAGCTGTGTTGTATCGCAATCTGCTCCGCATCTCTTGTCATTAAGGACAATCATTGTAATTCCTTTTGTTTCCTTCTTTCCAAAGCCATTGTATTTCACTGAGAAAATTCCGAATGCTGCCAGTGCTGCAAATGCTATAACAAGCACAATCAAGGTTATTGCAGTGTATTTCCAGCAATTCCTGAATATGTGATGTTTTGCCACATGGAGCTTTTCCTTAAGCCTTGAGTGCTTCTCGACCTTTGGATGCTCCTTCTTTTCCTTTTCTTCTTTTTCCATGTTTCTCTACCCCAGAATTTGAATTTCCAGTTGGAATAACTGGGCATGTTTTTAAACTTTTCCGAAAAACACTATTAATATACACACTTAATATACACACTTTCGTATTTATCAGGTTACAATAAGATATTAATATGCGGCTACAAACACTCCGTCCATGAGATGCTTTGTTGCTGTGGATTTCCCAAAAGAGATAATTGAGGAGATTGCAAATGTGCAGGCAAATCTTTCCGGAATTCCAGGGCTCTCGCTTGCACGCGGCTTCCATCTCACATTGAAGTTCCTCGGGGAGATTGATGAAAAGCAGCTGGAAAGGGTAAGAGCGGCGCTTGCAGGGATAAGGGCTGCCCCCTTTGAGGCGTCCCTTTCTGGCTTGGGGTTTTTCCCAAACAGGAAAAAACCGAGGGTGATTTGGGTTGGCGCTGAATCAGAAGGCTTTTACTCCATGAATTCTGCAGTTGAAAGCGCCCTTGCGGGGCTCGGCTTCAAAAGGGAAAAATTCTCCCCTCACATAACTCTTGCAAGAGTGAAATACATCAGGGACAGGGCAGCCCTTGATTCAGCCCTCTCAAAGATTTGCATAAAAAAAATGCGCTTCAGCGTTTCTTCTTTCTCCCTCAAGAAATCAGTGCTGGCTCCCAACGGCCCGATTTATTCTGATATTGCAGCTTTTCAGTTAAATTTATAAATGAACGCCGGATTCTCCTCTGCAAGACCTAAGCGCAGGCGCTGTAGCCTGCAAGCTGCCAAGGAATTGGCGAAACTGCTGAGGTAAAAAAAATGCAGTGTTATTCTTGCACTGCTTATGTTATGGAGGATGTAAAAAAATGGCGGAGTCGTTTTTGGTGCCGACTAATGACTATCTCAAGTCAGGGATACACATAGGGACAAAGTTCAAGACAAAGTACATGGAAAACTTCATTTATAAGACAAGGCCCGACGGGCTTTCTGTGCTCAACCTGCAGACAATAGATGACAGGATAAAGCTTGCCATAAACCTCATGGCGAACTACGCCCCCGAAGAGATGCTGATTGTAAGCAGGCGTGAGAATGGCTGGAAGGCCGCAAGGCTTTTCGGGAAGATAACCGGAACAAGGATATTAACAGGGAGGTATCCCCCGGGCACGCTTACCAATCCCAGGCTGAAGAATTTCATGGAGACAAAGCTGCTGTTTGTAACAGACCCATGGCCTGACAAGAATGCTGTTCTCGACGCATTTGAGATGGGGGTTCCCGTGATTGCGCTCTGCGACACCAACAATCAGTCAAATTACATAGACCTTGTGGTGCCGTGCAACAACAAGGGAAAGAAAAGTTTAGGGCTTTTCTTCTACATCCTTGCGAAGGAATACATGAAAAAGCGCAGGATGATAAAGTCCGATGAGGAGTTCAAGTACAAGGAAGAGGACTTCTCAGACGAGTAAATTCCTTTTTTTATTTTTTTAATTAGTTCTTCTAAATTTGTTCTCAATATTTTTACTATTTTTGAATGGCTAAAAACCGGAAGATTTAAATACTCCCATATTATTGTTACTTTTTAGTGACAATAATTATTTAACAAGGGGGTAAAAAATATGAACTCAAAAATAAAAAGAATAATCGGCACAGGAGTGATGATAGGGGGATTGCTTGTAACAACAGGCATTGGCTACAACAGGCTGACACGCCCTATACAGTATAAAGTGTTCACTAGCAACGGGCAGGAATACTTCTCAATAGGGGGCATGGGAGGCGGTGACTATACTTGGGAAAAAGAAATTGCGGAGAAGGGCGATACGTATTGCCAGGAGCTGCTTGAAAATGGAATAATCAACAAGCATGTGGTGGAAGCCATAACTGCGCAGAAGAACAATACGCCTGCAGACAGGATAATGCCTGGGCAGCCGCTTTACATAGCTGTTAAGGTTAACAAGAAGGACGTGCCTACAGAAAAAAAGGATGTTCACCTTGAAGAGCTTGTGGGCGGCTATTGATTAATAATCTTTTATCATTTTTTCATTTCTTCCATGCGTAAATTCTCAGGATTTTCGGCGAGTATGAGCTGCCCTCTGCTGATATGAACATAGAGTAGCTTATTGTCTGCTCTGCCGGGATTGCCTGGAGCACAAAGTTGGGGTTTGAAGATACTGAGAATGTGAAGTTGAGCATGGAGAGCCCGTTCTCGTCGAGAAGGTTTCTTATTGAGGAGTTTATGTAAGAGGAATTTCCAGCGAGAACCGCCTGCCTGAATGCCTGTTCTTCTGAGAGCCCTTCAAGGACTGAAAGGTCCTGCCCTGGCGAATATAGCCGCGCGCTCTGAGGTATGGCAAATATCAGGAAGATGAATATGATTGCCACTGCCAGGAACATTTCCAGGGTCTTCACAAATCCGTGCCTACCAAACTGCTTTCTGGACATTGCATCTCTCCATTGTTCCATTTTTGTAAAGCAGATATGCAGTGGCTGATTGCGCATAAACGTCTGTTTCAGCGCTGCTGCTCTCATTTCCATCAATAATATTCATCCCCGGACAGGATATGTTCACAAAGTATTTCTTGGTTGCTGGAAAGCCGCTGCCGAGGGAGACGCTTGAATTTGGGGAGAAAAGGGCTGCGGGAAGCCCGCTTTCATTTCTTGGGATGCTGAAAGCATAGGCAGTTCCCTGCAAATATTTTTCGGGCTGGGTGTAGTTGCCCTGATGCGGGCTTATCCATGCAGAGGCTGTCTCTGAATTAATCCTTGCCGAGAGAATATGCCCCTCAGCATTGAGCAGAATATCTGCCTCGCTTCCGAACAGCAGTGAAACCCCTGTGCTGCTCGAGTTGTCATATAGGTATATGAAGCTTGAATTTGCGGCAATGTTTGAGAAATCGCCGTTCTCCTCATTGTTGATGTAATAGCTGGTGAAGTTGCCGAGTGAAAAATCCATCTCAATTTCCTTGCTGCCGCCTGCGTCAATTCTGTAAAAAATTCTGCTGCTGTTGCAGAATGCTGCATATAGTGAGCTTGTGTTTCCAGAACTCATCTCATAGAATGCTGCAGCATTCATGTTTGAGAATGAGCTGTTGTCCGGCTGCTGACTCTCATTGTTGAGAAGTGCAGATATTCCGGTTATCAGGATTTTTCCGTAATAGCTCAGATTTGAAAGCTGTGAGCTGCTGAAATCAGCCCTTGCGCCTGCTGCTGTGAAAAATTTGTCTGATGCTGAGATTTCGCAGCCGCCGGGCTGCGAATGGTTTTCTGTTGAATGGGCAAGCAGAAGGGGGCTTTCTGAAGCATCTGCGTAAAAGAACAGCATTCCCTGCCTAAGGGCAAACTGCCTTTCCGGCACAAACTGGAAGCTGCTTTCATTCCATTCAAAGGGGAAATATGCTGCCTGCGGCTCCATCCCTGAATTGTTTGAGAATATGAAAATCTTGGTTTCCTCAACCTGCCATTCTGAATCTTTTATGTTGCTGTCTATTATTGAGGAAAGCGAAGCGATACTTTCCTTCGGCTCGGCAAACGGCCTGAGGAATATGAAGAACCAGGCGAGGAAAACCAGAAATATTGCAAGGCTTATCACCATGTCTATGTTTGAATCTCCTCTTTTTCCCGCTAATCTCATATTTTCCCAGAAGGAGCCCTGTCTTTTAAATTTTTCCAAGTGTGTAAATGAGAAGCATTGCCATGAAAAAAGCAAGCATTTTAAGAGAGAGGTCAAGGGCAAGCTGCCCTGCGCTTTTTATCCTCCCTAACTGCATCCTTCTTGAAAGGTCGCAGGCGTATATGTAAATGAAGGCTGCAAAGGCGATGAAGAAGTAAACTGGAAATCGCGCTGCAAAGAGCCAGAGCGAGAAGAAAGCAAGAAGTGGAATGAATATTTGGATTGCCTTTTCAGTCGGCTTCAGAAATTCCCCTATTTTTTCAGCGTTCATCCTGTCCGTAACTCTCTTTTAACGCCCTCTTGAAATCATCTCTTATTCGGGACTCAAAGTCAGAGACCCGCTCGCCCTCCTTTTTCTCTGATGAGAGGACTGTCATCAGCGCCTTGATGAACAATTTGGATTTTTCCTCAGAGATTTTCCCGAAGCGCATCTTAGCTGCGTTCTCGCTTATCAGCAGCTCCTCTATATTCTCCACTGAATCTGCAGAAGATGTCACCTGCTCAAATTCATCTGTTTTCAGCGCATTGGTGTTCTTCATTACAAAGAATGCGCCCCTGCTGTAGAATTGTGAGAAGATTTCTGAAAAGTTTATGTCAGAGCTTTTTCCCAGGGAGAGCTTTCCATAAAGCCTGATTAGCACTATTGTGTTTATGAACTCCCTGCCTTCTGCTGCTGCGAGGATTAAAGCCCTTGCCTGCTCTGCGCTCTTGCCCTCGCAGTCAACTGAGATTGGGTAGACATTGTAAAGTATTATCGGGCGGTAGCTTGCCTTTATTTTTTCCCCGCCCTCATCTACAATGTAGAAGCCGCCGTTCTGCAGCGCCTCCATCTCTGAAAAACTGTTGGGAAAGAGCGGCCCGGGATAGGAGAAAATGCCATATCCTTCAATCTTCTTTGAAAGCACTGTATGCACATGCCCGCCCGCATAGTAATTGAAGCCCTTTGGGAAGAAGGATAGTGGAGAGGAGTCAAATATTGCTCCTTCAGGGCAGAGCTCCTGCACTGGGCTGTGGAACATGAATATCTTGAACCCGGGCTCCTCTTCAAGCGATTTTCTGTCAAGGTTCTCGTAATAGGACTGCTCAAGCAGACCTCTCCTTCCAAGGATTCCTGTTATCTTCGCCCCTGTTTTCCTGTCCTCTGTGAACTTCAGCTTCAAAAGCCCGTTCTCAACCTTTCCCCTGAATACGTTTGTGAAAAGCCGCGCATTTTCAAGGACGTCAAGCATGGTCTTTCCAGAGGGGCTGAAGTCATGGCTGCCCGGCACTACATACGCTGGAATTTCTGCATCCTTTAGCTCCATCAGTTTCAGAACAACCTCTTTCAGCCCGTCTATTCCAGGAAATGCTGTATTAAAGAGGTCTCCGGAAATGAGAATGAAGTCAACTTTCTCTTCAATGCAGATATCTATTGCTCTGAAGAATGCCTGCAGGTTTGCCTCCCTGAGCTTCGGCTCCCTCCAGGCGCCTATGTGGCAGTCCGCCATGTGGGCAAATTTCATGGAAATGACTAAAATGGCGTAATATAAAAAAGTATTGAGTGTTTGCCATTTGGCACTCAGTGGAAATTTTCCGGCAGCTCGTGCGGCTTTAATAAAAAGTTTTATATATAACTTAATTATTGTGATTAACAAGGATTAGAGATAAAATCATACTATCTTTTGAAAGGTGAGCAGAACATGGCAGGAGAAGAAAAGAAGATAAGCGCCCAGCTCTTGGGAAAGACCGTTGTCAGCAAATCAGGCAAGAAATTCGGAGAGGTAGGCGACATCATATTTGAGACAAAATCCGGGGAGCTTATACACCTGGTGCTGAAGAACCCAACCCCTTACACTGAGAAGATGGAGCTTGAGAAGGACAAGGAGGGGAACATCCTTATACCCTTCAGCGCAGTCATCGCAACAGGCGACTTCCTTGTTCTTGCAGAAGAGGACATTGTATAAATTAATTTTCAATTATTTTATCTGCTTCTATTTATTTTCAATTGGCTAAAAGAATTTCTTAAAATAGGTCGAGAGAAGCCCTATCACTATGAGCGCAAAGAACATCCAGTTTATCACTTTCCATATGAGGTCTGCCCTCTTCTTGTTTGAAATAGTGTCCTCAAGCGCCACCTGCAGCATTCTTGCACCGTCTGTTATGAATATTGGGAGAAGGTTGGTAAGCCCTATGAAGAAATTCAGCAGGAACAGCCATTTGAAGAGTCCCTTGAACCAGGCAAAAACAGGATATGCGCTTCTGTATTCTGGGGCAACTGCCCTTACATTTCTTAAGTTTTCAACTCCAATGTATGCGCGCCCGTTCCCTGCAGGGCTTTCAATTGTCTTTATTGCATAGCTTGCATTATGGCTGGCAAGGGTTATCTCCTGCCCGGGCTTTGTGCAGTAATAGAGCTGCTCTATGAAGGAATCAGCAGAAGTAACATTTGCTCCATTTACTGAGGTGATGAACGTATTATTGACAAGCCCTGCCTGCCCTGCCGGCATTGAGGCATTGCTTATGGTGAATGAGAAGCCAGTTGGGACAGTCATCCTTGACTCAAATGGCGCGAGCATCGAGTTTGACGAGTCAGCCACGTAGGGCATCAGAGCAAACAGAAGCAGCGCAATCAGCAGGTTTATCATTGGGCCTGCTGCAAGCACTGAGTACTGCTGTATCGGCGGTCTCCTGCGCATCTCTTTTTCATCTGGCTCTACAAATGCAGCGGGAAACAGCGGCGCGATTATCCCAAGCACTGCAAATCCGCTGGACTTTATCTTTATCTTGTGCGCAACAGCAACTATGCCGTGCGCAAGCTCGTGGACGAGCGCAATTGTGAAGAGCCCTATGAGCCAGTACCAAAAAGTAAGATAGCCAATTCCGGGTATGCTGGTTCCAGGATAGATTAAAGCCATTCCCGTCTGTGTTGTCTTCGGCGAGATTATGAACTGAATCATCGTCCTTAGGATGGCATATGATATGAATATCATTCCGGCAAATGCAAAGCCGATGAAGCAGTATGCAATTGTCACTATAATCTGCCTGTGCCTGCTGGAAAGGCGTTTCATGAACCCTATACCGAGCTGTGTCTTGTAAAGAATTATGTAGACAAAGGGATAGAGAACTTTTTGCAGGGACAGCCGCTTCTTGTTTTTGTACATTACAATGCTGAGCATTGCTATAAAAATCAAAAAAGCGAGAATATCATAGTTCATGGCCATGCTGTTTTCCTCTCGGTTTAAAAAAGTTTCGAGAAAAATTATATTTATGCCATAAAGTCAAAACTCAAAATTACTTCTTCCTGACTGGCTTTAATGCCTTGCTCCCGCATCTTCTGCAGGAAATCTTCCCTGCCATGACCTTCATCATAGGAGCCCTTCTCTTTGTCTTGCACTTCCTGCAGACAAACACATTCTTGAACAATCTTGTTTCTGCTTCTGGAAATTTCATTTCTTACACCATTCAAACCTTAAGCTGCTTCATTACCCTTGCGTCAAGGACAACCCAGTATAATATTGAGCATCCGTCTGTAACCTGCCCTTTAAGCTCTTCTGGAATCTCAAGCTCAAATGTCTCAAATGACTCCATGTCCATTACGCTTGCTTTTTCTCCTGAAATTGAAAGCACCTGCGCTGTCTTCTTCTCTATGATTGGAACTTCAACATTGTCGTGCCCTGGGAGAACCATAATCCTCTTCTTGTTGTCTATAAGGCCATTCCCTTCAAACCTTACCTTGGAATGCCCGTGCTTTCCAGGCTTTGATATCTGGACATCAGTTACCCTGCAGGCAGCGCCGTCCATTATCACGTAGTTGCCTTTTTGGAGTGAGTTTGCGCCAACAATTTTTGTGGTCATAATTAATACCTTGGTATCTTGAACGTTATTATTTTTTCTAGGGGATATGGGCTATTTATAAAACTTTTTGTTTTTAAGAGAGGATGCTTGACAGGCAGAAAGATTTAAATTCATCCTAAAATTCCGAATATTCATGGGAATTCTCTCTGAACTTGAGAAGAAGGCAAAGAGGCTTAACAAGAGAATAATTTTTCCGGAGAATGATGATCCAAGAATTATTGAAGCGGCCTGCCTTATTGCAAAAGACAAAATCGCGACTCCTGTGCTCCTGGGAAAGAAAGAGGAGATAGCCAAGAAAATCAATGCCTGCCTCTCAAGGCTGAAAATAGCTGATTCTGCAAAGGAGAAAATCAGGATAATTGACTTCTCTGAGATTGACTATGGCAGGTATGCGCAGCAACTTTATGGGCTGAGGAAAAAAAAGGGGCTTACCATTGATGCTGCAAGGAAGCTTCTTGAGGATAAGATTTATGCTGCTACGATGATGCTCAAGCTCGGCGAGGCCGACGGGGTAATCTCAGGCGCAGCCCACCCCACTGCTCACACTCTCAGACCTGCTTTCCAGATAATAAAGACAAAGCCGGGGATAATGCTTGCAAGCAGCTGCTTTCTGATAATCCACAGATTGGGCAATTTTGTTTTTGCCGACTGCGCTGTGAATCCCAACCCTGATGAGGCACAGCTCGCTGATATTGCAATAAGCGCTGCAGATGCTGCAAGTATGCTCGGTATTGAGCCAAGGGTTGCCATGCTCTCATTTTCAACACACGGAAGCGCAAATCATGAGCTCGTTGAAAAAGTCAGGAATGCTACAGAGATTGCGAGGAAAAAAAGGCCTGACCTTGTGATTGAGGGCGAGATGCAGCTTGACGCTGCAATTGTCCCCGAGGTTTCAGGGCTGAAGTTTCCGGATTCAAGGATTCCGGGCAATGCCACAGTCCTCATATTTCCCGACCTGAATGCAGGGAATATCGGCTACAAGCTTGTCGAGAGGTTTGGCGGCGCAACTGCAATAGGTCCTATTGTAATCGGGCTTGCAAAGCCGGTGAATGACCTTTCAAGGGGATGCAAGGCATCGGACATTGTTGGAATGGCGATAATAACTGCCATACAGGCAGAGAGCAATTGATGATGAAAGCAGGAAAAATGCTTGTTTTTGTTGTGAATGCGGGAAGCGCTACTCTTAAGTATGCGCTCTTCAGGAATAGAGAGGAATTGTGCTCTGGAATTGCCGACAGGATTGGCTTTGGGGATTCTTTTGTAAGCATAAAGCAAAAGAATTTGGGAGAGAAAATTCTCCTGCTTCCATTGGCAAACCACAGGGATGCACTTAGGGAAATCCTCAGGATTCTAATTGAAACCGGCGCAGTTAATGACCTTAATGATATTGATGCAATAGGGCACAGGGTTGTCCACGGCGGAGAGATGTTCTCAAAAAGCGCAGTTATAGACAAAAAAGTCATTTCTGCCATAAAGAAGTATGCAAAGCTTGCCCCCCTGCACAATCCCCCAAACCTTTTGGGAATTGAGGCGTGCGAGAAGCTCATGCCTGGCAAGAGGCAGGTGGCTGTATTTGACACTGCATTTCATCAGACAATGCCTAAAAAGGCATATCTCTACCCAATACCATTAAAGTATTACACTAAGGGCAGGATAAGAAAGTATGGCTTCCATGGCATAAGCCATGAATATGTCGCGCTTGAAGCGGCAAGAGTGCTTAAGAAGAGCATCAAAAAACTCAGGATAATAACGTGCCACATCGGAAGCGGCGCCTCAATTGCAGCTGTGGAATATGGAAAGAGCATTGAAACCAGCATGGGCTTCACTCCCCTTGAGGGGCTTATGATGTGCACGCGCTCAGGGGACATTGACCCGGGAATTATCCTATACCTGATGAAGGAGCAGAAGCTTTCTGCAGATGAGATTGACAATATGCTTAACAAGGAGTCGGGAATAAAAGGCATACTTGGATTCTCCTCTGATTTCAGGGACATCCTTGCAAATCTGGGCAGGAAGGATAAGCCAGAAGCAAAGCTTGCTTTTGACATATTTGCGCACCGCCTCCAAAAATACATCGGCGCCTATGCGGCTGTCATGAACGGGGTTGACGCCATTGTATTTACTGCAGGCGTTGGTCAGAATTCAGGAATTATGAGAAAGGCGGTGCTGGAAAACTTTGGATATCTCGGGGTCAAAATTGACTGGAAGAAGAACCTCGCAAATGATACAATAATCTCACAGCCGGGCTCAAAGGTCAAGGTGCTTGTGATAAAAACGAATGAAGAGCTTATGATTGCTGAGGAGACAGAAAGAGTTCTGAAAAGAAGATAATTTATTAAAAAAAATATTTGATGCCAGGCAGTTATACAAAGTGTTCTATAAACTGTTCTAGAATCCGCTTATACATTTTTTTGTCCTTGAAAAATATGAAATTATTATTCAGCTCAAGCCACCCTGCTGTTTTCTCATGATATTCTTCGTTGTTAAAGCTTTGTCTTACCCACGCGGGCTCCTTCAGGTGAAAAGAGCGCTCGTCGGAGTATAATTTCTCAATCGTCTTTTTAACCCCCTTTTCATCCTCCCTACTGCACAGGTAATACACCTCTTTCTCATCAGGCAGATGGCAGGTTCCTGCAGCGAAGTCATTCGCCGAGAAATATTCTGAAACAGATTTCAGGGCGCGCTGGGCTATGCCGTCTTCAAATTGAGCAGAGCCCATATAATCCCACGACCAGATTTTGGCTAGCGTTTCCTCTGTCTTTTTTTCTAATCCGCTGTATCCTGCTCCAAAAGAAAAAGGATTTACAAGCGCTTTGCCCTTTCTTTCAGCCGGCTCATTTAATCTCTGAATGAGATACGTTCTGTTTGGAAGCAGATATTTCACCATTTTTTCACCCCTGCACTGTAAAAAATGCCCAGATTTATTAACTTATCGGATATCTGAGAACTACACCTATCCCGCTTATGCCGTCCAATCTTGTCCCGGGCCCATTATCAGAGGATATTATGAAAATTTTGCCTTTCATCCTCTCTGCTGACTTCAGGAGCTGCTCAAGATTGGTGTAGGAGCCCTCCTGCCTGGACTGCTGTATAAATGAATCTGTCACAAGGAGCTTTTCAACTGCACCTGACTCGACTGCAAACTTTACCTGCTCGAGCCCGTATTCTGCAAGCCCGCCCTTGGCTATCTTCTCCAAAAGTTCTGAGACAAGGGATTCCTCCATTGAGACGCGGTCCTCGCGAAGCACTGCCTGAAGCTCCGGCCTCTTCATCAGCTCAGCCACTGCTGTCACATCTGCAGAGCTGACTGTTGAATAAATTATTTTGCTCTTCAGCTCCGGCTCTGTTATCTGCTTTGAGAGGTATTCCTTCCAGAATGCAGGGCTTGCAATTATGATTTTTTCTGGGGAAAACTTGCTGTCATAGTCAATAATTGCCTTTTTAATTTCAGCATAGAAGTCGGCGACCTGGCTTTTCATCATCTTCTTCTCAACTTCGCCCTTTAGCTCGAGCAGCTTCTCGTAGCCCTGGGCCCTTGGCATGTAGAAAACCGCCTTTTCCCTCTCAAATATGCATACAATTATTTTGGGCTGGCTGGCTGCGGCCTCCTCTATTCTGCTGAGCTGGAAGTTAAGCCATTCTTTTTTTGCTATCTCTATTTCAGTCCCTGGAATAATATTTAGTGTGTGGTATGAACCCGAGGGTATATCCTCTGCCCCTTCAATTATCTTTCCTGAAACTCTCAGGGTGTTTCCGAATTTCTGAAATTCAACATTTTCAACTGAGATGGACAGTAAAACATCCTTCTTGAAGCTCTCGCTCTTTTCATCTTCTCCTCCCAGCTTTATTTTCCTTACAGTTCTTCCGCTGGCAATGTCGCCCGGCTCTATGATGTTGGACAGCGTCCAGAGGTCATCTAGGGCTTCTGCCCTGAGCCTGATTTTCCCGTTCCTCATGTCTTTATAAATGACTCTCATTTTTCCTCAATTTGCTATGTCCCAATAGAAAAAGATTTATATATAAAGTTATTTGTTTGAAGTGATAATTGTAATGCTTTTCGGAGGAGCACAATGCGCAATCATTTCAGGAAGTCAAAGGCAGGGCAGGGCGGTCCAAACACAGGAGTTCTCATTGGGTTAATCGGGCTCTTGATAATAATATACATACTCTTTCTGCCCGCTGAGACCAGGCAGGAGCTTCTAACAGAGAACACCACAAACACCACTACTGGCACAGAGAAGACCTATGCGCTGCTTTTGGATGAGCAGCCGGGAAAGCTCGAGCCATCCTCAATATATGACAAGTACAGCGACGGGCATTCAATCTCAGATGTTTTTATAAAAGTCACAAGAAATGCCGCTGTGCTCAAGAACATTAATCCATTTTATGTGAAGAACAACATTTTCGGCTCCTCCTCAAAGAGTGTTACATTTGACATTCCAAATGTTGACACCACAGACAATGCTTTATTATCTTTTGCAACGAGCAGCCACTCAGGACGGCTTATAATCAAGCTGAACGGACAGGAGATTTACAACAGCGAAGTTTCAAGCTACAACCCCAATCCTATTGAGCTTCCCAAGGAGTTGCTTGCCAATAATACCAATACCCTTGAATTTTCTGTCTCAAGCCCGGGAATCGCCTTCTGGAGAGAAAACAGCTATGATCTCCTTGACATCAAGATAACCGGCTATGTCACAGACCTTTCAATGCAGTCCAGCAAGAGCTCATTTGACATAGCTTCTTTTGAGAGGAATAATGTGGAAAAATATATGCTTTCCTTTTACGTGGATTGCGCCTCCACTACAACAGGAAAAATGAGCGTTGAGATAAATGACAGAAATGTTGCTGAGTTTGTGCCTGATTGCGGCTCGCCACTGGCATTTGACCTTGCGCCATCATACTTTGTCAGTGGGGAGAATGACATAGCGTTCAGTGCAGATGCGGGCAGATACTCAATCCAGCAGATAAAGATAGTGCCCTCATTCAAGGACATCCAATACCCGACATACTACTTTAACATCAAGAATGAAGAATTCATCAAGATAATTAACGAGACGCTGAAGGCGAGAATGAAGATAAGGTTCGCGGACTCATCTCATAAAGAATTCAACTTCAGGATAAACAACATAATCAAGAGGGTTGACATCAGCAACTTTGAGTACACCTATGAATTTCCCAAGGAGGACCTGCTGCAGGGGAATAATGCGCTCAAGATAGAGCCGATAAACACCCTGGAAATTTCAGAGCTCAAGGTTGAGTATTTCAATCCTTAGATTTCTTTATTATTTTCTCTTTTTTTAGAAAAGAATAAAAACAACATAAATTTAGGTGCCCAGTGAGGAAAAAAAGAGGATGGCAGACGCTTCTAGTATTGCAATAAGCCCAAAGGCGCCTCCTGAGGAAAGACGCTTCTTCTCAAAGCTTGGAAGCCAGATTCAGACAGCATTCAAAAAACTGGGAAGCGGCATAGAATTGAAGCGTGAGATTGCAGACGCTGAAAAAAACAGGCCGGAATTGCAAGGCTATAGAAATAGTATAAGTGCTGAGCAGGCAGCAAGAAGGGCTGAGTGGGCGCAGAGAAAACAAAGTTTCATGGAATCGTTTCCTGCCAAGATTCCCGGGCTTGCAGCTGCAGTAGGCGCCTCAATAGGGCTATATGTTATGGGACTGTCCCCAGTGATATATATTGGAGTTCTTATCGGGATAATTCTGATATTACTTTTCATTCCAGGCAGGCGCGTGCTTCAGTTCATAATAGTCCTTGCAATACTTTTTGTGATATTCTATTTTGTGCCTATATTCTGGCCGCTGGCGCAGTCATATGCTCAGGAGAACAAAGGCGCGCCCGCACTAAAAGGCGGCGTTGCCAGCATAACTGAATTCACGCAGAGCATGAGGAAGCAGCTCTCAAACTATGTGGATACGCAGATACAGTGCGCATCGGGCAACTGCCCCAGGGGGCAAGCAGAGGGCGAGTATGTCGGCATACAAATTTCAGACCCCCAGCTCATGCTTCCTGACAAAGAATACAAGCCGGGAGAGCAGGTTACGGTTTCCGCTGACGTGAGCGGGGTCAACCTGAAAATTTACAGCAGCATAAAGGCAACCACAAACTGCTCAATAATCGGAAATGACGCAAAAAGCGTCAGCCCAAAAACAATTCCATTCGCAGACATAAGCAACAACAAGAGGACGATAACCTGCATCCTTAAAACTGTGAATACAAACTCGGGGATAAATACTATAAAGACCTCAATTTCTTTCCCCTTCAACACAACCTCGGACCTGCCGGTTTACATGATGGATGAAGAAAGGAGAAACATCATGATGGAGATGTGGGGAAGGGACTTTCTCTCAACGCATTACAAGATAGACCCAGACCCCATTGCAACATTCAATGACGGCCCGATGAACATAGGCATAAAGGTCAACCAGGTTCCAATAGGAGTCCAGAAGAGCGGTTCCAAAGAGAGCGTTCCTGCAGAGCTGGTGTTCGCACTCTTTAACCAGTGGGGCTACTACAACGGCGAAATTATAGGCGTTGACAATATTATCATAGAGCTTCCCAAGAATATGGAGATTTACAAGATTGCAGAAGAGAATGACGCCTGCCCCTTCGAACTCAAGCAATCCAACAACTATGTTAACAAGTATGAGCTGGACAAAAAGGATTCTGAAAATTATACAATAAAGACAGTGAGGTCTTATGTCTGCGGCCTGGATGTGAAAATGCCAAGCGAGCAGAGCTTTGAGCCCTGGAAAGGGCACATAAAGATAACTGCCCAATACACTTACCGTATGACTAGCCAGATGGACCTGACGCTGAAGACGTCGAGCAGCTCAAGCAGCTCAGGAAGCGGAGCAGCGCTGGAAGCATTAAGTGAGGAT
>Ga0210056_1000463_pt1 | contig 33382 bp, 25 predicted proteins | sample CryGeyCG2014_080_2_FD_183965 | JGI IMG/M metagenome (GOLD analysis project Ga0210056, IMG submission 183965) | Groundwater microbial communities from aquifer - Crystal Geyser CG07_land_8/20/14_0.80 (SPAdes) (version 2) | ecosystem: Environmental > Aquatic > Deep subsurface > Groundwater | place...
CGCCATGAAAACAGGGTTTGCATCCAGATTTTCCCGGACGCTGCTGCTCGCGGCGGCGTTCCTTTTTTTCACGGCGTCTGCGCTGGCGGCCGGCGAGACCTTTCCGAAACCCGCCGGAGCGGTCAATGACTTTGCCGGGGTGATTCCCGCCCAATACGCCGGTCCGATGGAAAACCTCGCCCGGGAGGTTTTGGAAAAAACCGGAACCGCCATCGTCGTGGCCACGGTGAAAACGGTCGGCGACAACGACCCGAACGACTACGCCAACCGCCTCTACCAGGCGTGGGGGATCGGGAAGAAGGGTGAAGACAAGGGGATACTGATCTTTCTCGCGGTAAAAGAGCGGCGGGTCCGGATCGAAACGGGTTACGGTGTGGAGGGGATCCTCCCCGACGGCCTTGCCGGTGAGATCCTCGACCGCCATGCGATTCCCTGGTTGAAAAAGGGCGATTATGGACAGGGGCTGGCAGAGGCAATGACCGCGGTCTCCGTCGTCGTCGCAAAGGCGGCCGGGGCGACCCTCACCGGTGCGCAACCGCCGCAGCGGAGGCAAGTCAGAACCGAAAGGGGGCTCGGGATCGTCCAGCTCGTGCTTTTGATTCTGGCTGCCGGTTTTCTGCTCGGCACCCGCCAGGGCCGGGCGATGCTCCCCTGGCTTCTCCTTCTGCTGATGAGCGGCGGGGGCGGCCGGCGCGGCGGAGATGGTTTCGGCGGGTTCGGCGGCGGCGGATTCGGGGGCTTCGGCGGGGGTTCGAGCGGCGGCGGCGGGGCGGGCCGCGGATTCTAAAAATGAGGTGAACGAATGGCCAGAATACCCAAGAAACCGGAAGAGATCTTTCCCGAAATCACCGGCGATTCCCGGAAGATCTTTGGAGAAGAGCTGATTTCCATCATCCTGTACGGGAGCGGCGCCGGGGAGGATTACATCCCCGGAAAGTCGGACCTCAATTTCCTGATCACGCTCACCGATCGGGGCATCGAGGGGCTCGATGGCGCGCTTTCGACAGTCGGAAGGTGGCGGAAACGCAAGGTCGCGATCCCCCTCTTCATGACCCGTTCCTTCCTCGCCGGGTCGCTGGACGCCTATCCCGTCGAGTTCCTGAACATGAAGCGGCGCTACAGGGTTGTTTTCGGCGAGGACGTTCTGGCGCCGCTTGCCTTCGACCCGCAGCACATCCGGCTCCAGCTCGAACGGGAGCTCCGAGGCAAGCTTCTCCATCTCCGGAGCGGTTACCTCGCGACGGAGGGCAAAGCGAGCAAGATCCGCGATCTGATCGGCGCGTCCCTGACCGCCTTCGTTTCGCTCTTCAGCGCCTTCCTCTATCTGAAAAAGCTGGAAATCCCGAAGGGAAAACGGGATATCATCACGGCCGCGGGCGCGGCCTTCCGCTTCGATGCCGCGGTTTTCCTGAAATGCGAGGAGATCCGGAGAAAGGCGGACCATTTTTCGTCGGCTGAGGTGCAGGCGGTCTTCCAGGACTACCTGAGAGAGGTCGGTCGCCTCTGCGAGCTGATCGACCGGATGGATGTTCAATCGTAAAAAATCGTAAAAACAGGAGGTAGAGCATGACCAGCGGAAAGAAAATTTTACTCATTGCCGTCATCGTGATTGTTGTTCTGGCGGGTTCTGTCTACTCCTTCTTCAAGGGGAGCTACAACCGGTTCGTCACCCTCGATGAAGGGGTCAAATCGGCCTGGGCGCAGGTGGAAAACCAGCTCCAGCGGCGCTACGACCTGATCCCGAACCTCGTCGAGACGGTCAAGGGATATGCGAAGCAGGAGAAGGACGTCCTCGTGGAGGTGACCAACGCGCGGGCGCGCGTGGGCGGGGCGGCGACGGTCCCGGACAAGATCAACGCCAACAACGAGCTGACCGGCGCGCTGAGCCGGCTCCTCGTCGTCGTGGAGAGATACCCGGATCTCAAGTCCAACCAGAACTTCCTCCGGCTCCAGGATGAGCTGGCAGGAACGGAGAATCGGATCTCCGTCGAGAGGAAGCGGTACAACGAAGCGGTCCAGGGCTACAACGTGGCGATCCGCAGCTTCCCGGCGAACTTGCTGGCCGGGATGTTCGGCTTCGGGAAGGCCGCCTTCTTCGAGGCCCCGGCGGCCGCCAAGGCGGCGCCGCAGGTCAAGTTCTGATCTGTCTGTAACAGGAACAAAAAATATAAAACAGGGAGGAGTTATCTCAATGGACAAGTACGTTTATACATTCGGCGGCGGTTCCGCCGAGGGCGCGGCAAGCGACAAGAACCTGCTGGGCGGCAAAGGCGCCAATCTGGCGGAAATGTGTTCCCTGGGGATTCCCGTGCCGGCAGGTTTCACCATCAGCACCGAGTGCTGCACCGCCTATTACGACGGCGACTGCAAGCTCCCTCCCGGACTGACCGACGAGGTTCTCGCCGCACTGAAGATGACCGAAACGGTCATGGGCATGACATACGGCGACGCCGACAATCCGCTTCTGGTCTCCTGCCGCTCCGGCGCCCGTTCCTCGATGCCCGGCATGATGGACACCGTCCTCAACGTCGGGCTGTGCACCGCGACGATCCCCGGCATGATCGCCAAAACGAAAAATCCCCGTTTTGTCTGGGATTCCTACCGCCGCCTGATCATGATGTACGCCGACGTCGTGATGGAGAAAGCGGAGGAGATCGATCCGCCGCTGGGCAAAGGGATCCGGAAAATTCTCGATGAGGAGCTCAATGAGATCAAACACGCGAAGGGCTACACCACCGACACGGATCTCGGCCCCGACGACCTCAAGGCACTGGCCGAAACGTTCAAGGCGCTGGTCGCAAAACACATCGGCAAACCCTTCCCCGACAACCCGATGGAACAGTTGTGGGGCGCCATCGGAGCCGTCTTCAAAAGTTGGAACGGTAAAAAGGCCGTCTCCTACCGCCGCATCGAGGGCATTCCGGACGCGTGGGGCACTGCCGTCAACGTCCAGGCGATGGTGTTCGGCAACATGGGCGACTCCTCCGCTACCGGCGTCGCCTTCACCCGCGACCCGGCTACCGGCGACAACAAGTTCTACGGCGAGTGGCTGGTGAACGCCCAGGGCGAAGACGTCGTGGCCGGCATCCGCACCCCGAGCCCGATCAACGATGACACCAAAAACGAACAGAACAAACACCTCGTGAGCATGCAGCACGCGATGCCCGAGACCTACAAGGAGCTCGACGCCATTCGTACGACCTTGGAAAAGCGTTTCACCGACATGCTCGACATCGAGTTCACCATTCAGGAGGGAAAGCTCTGGCTGCTGCAGTGCCGCGTCGGCAAGCGCACCGGAACCGCCGCGCTGAACATGGCGCTCGACATGTTAGACGAGGGGCTCATCACCGAAAAGACCGCCGTCATGCGCATCGAACCGAAGCAGTTAGATGAACTCCTCTACCCGATCATCGATCCGAAAACCGAGAAGGACGCGCATCTGATCGTCAAGGGTCTGCCCGCCGGCCCCGGCGCCGCCTGCGGCGCGCTGGTTTTTACCGCCGAGGACGCCGTGGCCTCCTTCCGCGCCGGCCGAAAATGCATCCTGCTGCGCGAGGAAACCAACCCGGAAGACGTCGAAGGAATGCGCGCGGCCGCCGGCATCCTCACCGCCCGCGGCGGCATGACCTCCCACGCGGCGCTCGTCGCCCGCGGCTGGGGCAAGTGCTGCATCGTCGGCGCGGGCGGTCTCCACGTGGACGCAAAAACAAAAACAGCCCGGATCACCGGCGCCGACCTCGTGCTGAAGGAAGGCGATGTCGTCACGCTGAACGGCACCATGGGCCATGTCTATGTCGGTTCGCTGCCGATGATGGACGCGACCGAGAATCCCCGTTTCCAGCGGTTCATGACCATGACCGACACGTTCCGCACGATGGGTGTGCGCACCAACGCCGACACGCCGCAGGATGCGAGGGCAGCCCGCAACTTCGGCGCCGAAGGAATCGGCCTGGTCCGTACCGAGCACATGTTCTACGGCGAGGGTTCCGACGAGCCGCTGTTCTACCTGCGCAAAATGATTCTCAGCAATACCGCCCAGGAGCGCAAGGCCGCCCTGAGCGAACTCTACCCGTTCGTCAAGGCCTCCCTGAAAGGCACGCTGGAGGCGATGGAAGGGCTGCCGGTGACGATCCGCCTCCTCGACCCGCCGCTGCACGAATTTGTGCCGCAGGGGGCCGAAAAGCAGGCCGAGCTGGCCCGGGCGCTGGGGATCGCGGTGGCGGACGTCAAGAAGCGCGGCGAAGACCTGCATGAGACCAATCCGATGATGGGCCACCGCGGCGTCCGCCTCGGCGTCACCTATCCGGAGGTGAGCGAGATGCAGATCCGCGCGATTTTCGAAGGCGCCGCCGAATTGATCCTCGCCGGCAAGAAGTGCATCCCGGAGATCATGGTGCCGGTGACCTGCGACGTCTCCGAGATCGTCGTCACCCGAAAGATCGTGGATCAGGTTCACGCCGAAATCCTGAAACAGTTCGGCATTGCGGAGTTGGAGTACAAGTACGGCACGATGATCGAGATCCCCCGCGCCGCGCTGCTCTCCGACCAGATGGCGAAGAGCTGCGAATTCTTCTCCTTCGGCACCAACGACCTGACCCAGTTGACATTCGGTTTCAGCCGCGACGACATCGGCGGCTTCATGAACGAATACCTCGACCAGAAGCTTCTCGCCGCCGATCCTTTCCAGACCATCGACCGGGACGGCGTCGGCCAGCTCATCCGGATGTCCGTCGAGAAGGGCCGCGCCGCGCGCCCCAATCTCAAGATCGGCATCTGCGGCGAGCAGGGCGGCGATCCGGCCTCCGTCAATTTCTGCTATGAGATCGGCCTGACCTACGTGAGCTGCTCGCCGTTCCGCGTGCCGATCGCGCGCCTCGCGGCGGCCCAGGCGGCAATCAGGGCCGGCAGCAAGAGGTTACACATTCGTCCCAAAGGCGCGAAGAACTCAAAGTGATTCATGCACCAGTCGGCAGGTTGATAAAACAAAGGCGGCGGAGTCCTCGCGGCCCTGCCGCCTTTTTCGCAGTCTGACTCATTGAAAAGGCCTGGAGGCGCCAATTCTGCTATCCAGACTTGAACTTTCCGTTCAAGAGTGAATGCAACGGGGAACAGACGGCTCTGAGTGGCGGATGTTTACCGGAGTCTGGTCAGGGGGAGCATCCGCTGTTGATGGAAGCGACCTGCTCTGAGCAGGAAGGTTTCGAGCTTGGCGCTGATCAGTTGCGGGAAAGGCGAGCCGTCGCTCTCTATCGCTAAAAACGGCAAATCATCAACGCTGGTAAGCAATTCTCGCAGCTTCCGGTTTGTCGGATCGGTTGCCAATTTCCTATTAGCCGTCATAATTTCGCCAAGAATGGCCTCTGAAATGCGATTCGGCATGCACCCGAATGGCCCGATGGCGATAACCCCACAGGAGCGGGTGACAACCTCGCTTAGGGAACCGCCTATCGTGAGGATGGCCTCACCGGGAAGAGCGGGCGAAATATAGGGACTGGCATTTTCGATAATGTTGGCCACATCAAGCACTTCGGCATGAACAAGGCAGGACCGGGAGAGTATCGACTTGATCCGTTTCTCGTCATGCATCTGAATGATGCTGCGGATTTTAAGCCTGAATTTCTGAGCAACCCCCAAAGTATCATTGTTTTCCCCCCGCGCAATCAGATAATTGCAATAGCTCACCCATTCAGCGACTGGGGCGCAGACAACGGCAAACCCATTTTCTGCGAGGTGCTCCGTCAGAGATTGACGGGAGAGGGTGTCCCGACGAACAAAGATTTCACCGGTTAAGGTTATGATGGGCACCGCATGGGGTGAGCGCTTGAGCTCTATTGTTTTCAGATGTTTAGCACATTCGGCAAGTCGCGCTGTCAATAGTTTGAATTCCCCTTTTTCCAAGGATAGAAGGATTTTCTGCCATTCTTCATCATATATGTTGATGGCGGTATGGGGATTGACGCTATTGGCGAGCAGCATCGAACGGATATCTTCCATGACATCGGACACGACCACCGCCCACCAGGCATGGCGTTCGAAATGCTTCCCCATGCCCGAATAGGAATTTTCCGAGGAGAGCGAAAGCAGCGCCACATCCGTTATTCCCAGCCGTCGAATCAGATCCTGCATATAGATGGCATACTGGCCGAAGCGGCAGGGACCGGAACCGGTCGGCATGAAGTAAACCAGGGTCTCGTCCGGTCGTTTGTCGTTGTTGATATAATTCAACATGGTTCCGGTGGTCAGGATCAAAGGCAGACATTCCTTGCAGGAGGCGTTTGCACGACCGAGCTTGAGGATCGCCTCATCGTTTTCCCGGTAAGCCCTGGCATGAAACCCATATCCCCGTAAAATTGCGGCAAGCGCTTCCGCTCCGAGTCGGCCCATCGAGGGAACAAGCACCTTTACCCGTGGGTCGGTCATGGGTAGAGTCACGCCCGATGAGGTGATCACTTTGGCGGTTTCATTGTCGAGAATGGTGCGGGCCGGGTTGAACGTGCGTTGTTGCGGCGAGATCAACCGGTTGGCCGTCAGATGACGGTATGCTTTGACGATATCCAGAAAAGCCTCCACCCGGGTCTCGATGCCGGCATCCGCGGTGTGGCTGTCCAGTTCCAGTGTAAGGGCTGGCTTACGTCCCATGATATCGCGGACGTAGCCAAGGATAAAGGAATCGGGTCCACAGGAAAAATTGGTGATATAGACGCCGAAGAGTTGGGGGTGCCTTTCCACAAAACGCGCGGCCTTGATAATGAGTGCGCCCATACCCCAGTACATGTGTTTTTTGGAATGCTCCTGTTCCAGGTCGAGGAAATCGAGAGGAATCACGGGAATTCCCCGGGAAGCAAATTTGTGGGGGATGCCCATGTTCGCTTCTTCAGTAAGGCCGTTGTATGGCCGTGAGAAGAGGACGACCCCGAATTTTTCCGGATCCGATTCAAGCTCGGCGAGCATCCGCCTGCCCGTCTCCTTGATATGTGAGAAACAGTCGCGCTGCTTCTTCAGGGCAACGGCGAAGGCCGCTCGCGCCGCCCGGCGGCCAATGCCTATTTGCCTCACGGTCTCTATGAAAGGCCCTTCAGCGCTTTCGATCCCGCCGGATAAGTCCAACAGCGGCGTTAAGAGCCGGGCGCCGCGTTGAATGAGCTGATCTAATTTCTTATGAAAGGCGGTCTGAAGGTAGAACGTCTCCCCCTGCACCAGGGGACAAACCTGGGATTGGGAGCCGCCGCCGTCATCCTGGTTCGGAATGGCCTTGAAGTGGGGCAGGAATAGAAAATCCGGCGTATTTTCGCTCTCAAGAAGCGAAGCGAGAAACCCGTGGGCCAGTTCCGTCGGGTAGCAAAAAGCGGCGCCGCATTGATCAATCCCTTTCTGGCTGGGGTGATCGGGCAAGACCACATCGAAACCTAATTCATGAAAAAAATTGGAGTATAACGGATAATAGGCATTGACAAGAAAACTGCGGTTAATCCCCACGAGGCCTTTGGAGGCTTGATCGTTCTTTGTGTCCGGTCGCACGCCATATGTTTGAAAGATGAGCTGCTGGCGGATCCGCACCAGATCGAGTTTCTCAATGTCGTAGCGAACATCCTGGCGGATGTTGTAATAACGATTACAGGCGCCGCCGAACGGATATTTTTGCCCTTCCATTTGAATAACGGCGATGGGGCACCGCCGATCGCATTTCTCTTCCCCTCCCCGACAGGTAAAAGGCTTGCCGTAAGTGACCTCACGCCGGGCAAGGGTTTCGAGGTTAAAAAGCTTCTCGGTCATGAGACCGGCTTCAATCCTTTTCCGGACTTCCAGGGCGACGCCGAATGCCCCCATCAAACCGGGTTCCGGCGGAACCACGATGGGTTTCCCGATCAAAGACGCCATCGCCAGCGGGATGGCGCCGTTATAGCACACGCCGCCCTGCATGAAGATTTTTGCTCCAACCGGTCGGTTGCCCTTGACGCGGTTGGCATAATTCATACAGATCGAGTATACAAGGCCGGCCGCAATGTCCTCGCGGGCCACCCCTTCCTGGATCGCATTCTTGACGTCCGAGGCGATGAAGGCGGCGCACTGGTCGTTGAAATTGGGTGGATGTTCTCCCCTGAAGGCGACCTCGGCAATATCCTCCATTCTCAATCCCAACGCCTCGTACGCCGATTCTTCCAGGAAAGAGCCCGTGCCTGCCGAACAGGCTTCGTTCATGGCGTAGTCGGCGGGAACGGAATTGATGATGTAGGTGTACTTGGCATCCTGACCCCCGATTTCAAAAATGGTGTCCACCTGAGGATCAAAATAGGCGGCGGCGGCGGCGTGGGCGATGATTTCGTTGATGATCCCGTCCGTAAGGGCGTGCAACCCTGCAATTTTCCTTCCTGAACCACAAACGCCCAGCCCTACGATGCGGATCGTTTTCGGATCGATCTTCCGCTGTATCTGCTCGAGAATCAAACGGTAGCAATTGCGGGAGGCGTCCACGGGGTCTCCATGGGTGCGCAAATAGACGGAAGCAAGAATGGCGCTGTCTGATGGACGCACGAGCACCGCTTTTGTTGTGGTGGAGCCAACATCGAGCCCCAGGATGCAGGTATCCCCAGGCCTGATTTCGCCTCGTTCAATCGTTTTGAACTCAACCTGGCCGCTGAAATTCCGCAGCGGCGGCAAGCTGTCGAAGGAAGTCGCCCGCGCGATAAAGATGTCGGCAAATCCGGGGAAAGGAGCGGTATCATTGGACAGAGCCCATAAGGCGGCGCCCAGGGCTTCCAGATAAGACGCCTCCTTGGGCACCACCAGGCCGGGGATCTCCTGGCGGAGGTATTCGACCATCATGCGGTTCTGAGCTGTTCCACCCACAAGCATGATGTTGCGTCGCTCCACCTTCTTCAGCAGCTCCATGACCTTGTTGGCCATCATCTGACATAGGCCGGCGGTCACCCGCGATTTGGGGATCCCTTTATTGGTGGCATGGGTGCAGTCCGACTTGCAAAACACCGAGCAGCGACCTGACAACTGATAGGGTTTCTCTTCTGCAGCCCACTGGGCGGCAGCCTGCAAGCTCACATCCATGCGGCGCAACTGCTGTAAGAAAAATTCACCGGTTCCGGAGGCGCACTTATTGCCTGTGGCCACATTTATTATCCGTCCCGAATGATTCAACACATACGCCATGAATGTTTCGCCGCCGGCGGAAACGACGGCCGGACAGTCGATTCCGGAGGGCTTCACAAAGGCGTACGCGCACTCAACCGCCTCCGGTTCCGAGATGGACGTTAAATTGACGAACCTCCGGAACTTGCGGCCGGTAGCGGCAATCCGATCAAAGGATCGCACATCCATGGCCTTCAGCGCCTGAATCAAGCTGCGTCTGGGATCACCCTCATGAGCGTGTATGGAATAGGCAATTATGCGCGGTGGAAGCCTTCCGTCACACTCCAGTTCCTGCTCCGCCTGAACGAGAGAAACATTCGTTGCTCCAAGACATATACCAAGCGACTTCAGCGTATTGGCCATCCATGATCCCCCTTTGCCGGAGCGGGTTGATCAAAATCATATGGTTTTCAGACCGATCGGGTCTTCCAGATCCCGCCTTCCATGACGATCCGCGTGCTCCCGCCGGTAGGGAACGGTTGTTTGCCGATGTTCAGCGTGTATTCCGAATCGTGGGGAAGGCGGATGCCGAAACCGTCCGCCGTCCGGAAGGCCTCGGGAAGGATCGTCCCGATCCGTTGCGACCGGGCGGCCGCAAAGAGCTGCGCGGTATTGGAAAATGATAGCAATCCTTCAATGGTCTTCAGGGTGGGGGGCATCAGAATGATCCGGCCCGCCGCGTTCTCCGCCAGTGCAAAGGCGGGCGTCATCCAGGAGGACTCCGTCAGTTCCATCCGGTCGTGGACGGGAATCTGCCCCTCCGGGAGGCGCGCCAGGAAGAAGCGGGTATTGAACCGCCGGGATTTGATCTCCGGGGTGATCCAGTGTGCGTAGGGGATGAGAAGATCGGGGGCGAAGATGAGTCCTTCCCGCCGGACCAGCTCCGTTAGCGTGAGCCGTTCCTCATGGAGTTCCAGACGATAGGCGGAAAAGCGGGCGGCCGTTTCCGAAGCGGACAGATCGACCGCACTTCCGCAGGCTTCGCGGGCGAGGAGCACTCCCGCCTCCTCAAAGGTCTCCCGGATCGCGGCCACAAAGAGGCCGAGGGCGGTCGCCTCCGGAAGGTCCGTTTCCTGGAGAAGACGCTTCGCATCCGCCGCGCTAAACCCGCCGATGCAGACCGCAAGTTCCGGGTCCGCATCGGCGGCGTCCAGGCGGCCTCCGGGAAAGACATAGGCCCCGCCCATGAAGGCCTGGTTCCGGTCGCGACGCATGAGGAACACCTCATACGCTCCCTCTGTCCGATCGCGCAGCAGGATCACCGTTGCGGCATCCCGCGGCGCCTGGTTCCCCTCGTCCCTTGCCCCATTTTTAGTGAAAAGGCTGCCGATCTCCAATGCTTCCCTCTCCATTGTCACTTCGCCAGCAGGCCGCCGTCGTTCACCAGGATCTGCCCCGTCATGTAGGCCGAGGCGTCGGAGGCAAGGAAGACGGCAAGCCCCTTCATGTCGTCGCAATCCCCGATCCGCCGGAGGGGGATGTTTGCAAGCGTCAGGTCATAGGCGGCCTTGAATTCCGGCTTCTCGATGTAGGCCATCATGTCGGTCCGGAAGAAGCCGGGGGCGATTGCATTGACGCGGATCTTGTAGGGCGCGAGCTTCACCGCGAGGTTCATCGTGAGCAGATTGATCGCCGCCTTCGTCGAGTTGTAGGGGACGGCCGGATGAACCATCTCCTCCGAACCCCGGAACCCCATGACCGACGAGATGTTGATGATGTTCCCGCCGCCCTGGTTCTTCATGACGTTGGCGACCTTCTGGGTGAGGACCCAGACGCCGCGGACGTTCACGTTGAAGAGCTGATCCCACTTTTCCAGAGGAAATTCCAGCGTGGGCGCACCCCAGGTGGCCCCGGCGTTGTTCACCAGGATGTCGATCCGGGGAAATTTCTCCAGCGCCGCTTTGAACATGGCGGCGATCGCCTCCGGATTGGCCATGTCGCAGGCAATCGGAAGAACCTTCACGCCGAATTCCTGCGAGATCGCCTGCGCGGTCATCTCGAGATTCTTTATCTTCCGGGAGGTGAGGATCAGATCGGCGCCCGCCTCCGCCAGCCCCGTGGCGATGAACTTCCCGATCCCCCTGCTCCCGCCCGTCACGAGGGCGACCTTGCCGCTCAACCGGAACAGATCGTACAGTTTCATGCGAACCTCCATCAATGGGATATTGGACCCGTGGAAAACGGGCGAATCTCATGTCAACTTCGGAGATGGGAAATACAATGACGAACCCAAAGCAGGGTCGGATTCACTGGTGCCGGAGGACGGAATCGAACCGTCATGCCCTTGCGGACGGGGGATTTTGAGTCCCCTGCGTCTACCAGTTTCACCACTCCGGCACGGCGGTGATTATTAGGAGCAGGAATCCAAAATGTCAAGAAAAATGTATTGACAACGCCCGGAATCCCGTGTTAGGAGCAGATCCCTTCAGCGAAAGCAGATCGTGTGGGGTTGTAGCTCAGCTGGGAGAGCGCTTGAATGGCATTCAAGAGGCCGCGAGTTCGATCCTCGCCAGCTCCACCATAATCCAGGAAAGGGGTCAAGCCGTGTGCTGGACCCCTTTCTTTTTTACCGGCTGCCGCCCTCCTTCAAATCCGCTTTACTCCCATGCCTCACCCTCATTTTCGCCGACGCAGAAGGGCTGATCGTTGCCGGTCAGCCCCCTTGCATGTCCCTTCGGATCAGGGGCAGGTTTACAGATCTTTGAAATCTCTTGTGAACTCCAAACGGCCGTCTTTGACCAGCGCGGCCTTGCTTCCCTCGATCCATGCCTTGATCGTCTCTGTTTTTTTAGTCCGGGCCAGGTAATTGACAATGGCGTCCTTCTGAGCGACGAACTCCGCGTCGTCCACCTTCCCTCTCTCCTTAAACTTCAAAATCACATAATTCCCGTCGATCCAGTAGGCCTGCTCCGGATAGGGTTTCTTCTCGGAAATCTGGAACAGCGCTTCCGTCAGCTCCACGGATGAACCTAACTTGGGAACAGCTCCCCCGGGCTGAAAGAGTCCCGTTTCCGTAACCGTCAACCCTTTTTCCCTGGCCGCGCCTTCCAGATCGCCGCCCTTCTTCAGACGGGCAATGAACTCATCCGCCTCCTTCTTCGCCAGGCGCTTCGCCTCTGTCTCCCGATACTGTTTCTCCACCGCGGCCTCGATCTCCTTCAGGGCGGGCAGGTAAGGGGCCTTCCGGGAAGCCGCCTGGACGATGTAATACCCCGTCTCCCCCTGGAGCACCCGACTGATCTCCTGTTTCTCCAGGCGCGAGACGATCTTGACGAAATCCGCGATCGGTTTGAACTCCGGGGGCGGTTCATTGAGTCGGAAAAGACCGGTCGTGCGGGGCGTCAGTTTCTTCTGGGCCGCGTAGGCGTCGAGGTTCTCCTCCTGGTAGATGGTATCGTGGGCCTTCTTGGCCTCATCCGCGGCCGCATACATCCCGCCGACCTTCCCCAGCTCGGCGGTAATGCGATCCCGGACCTCGGCAAGAGGCGACGTCTTGTCCCCCTTCTTCCACTGGGACCTGTTCTTTTCGTAGTAGTCGTTTATCTCCGCATCGGAGATCTTTGCCGTTGCGGCATAATCCTGACCCATGAACGCCAGGTATCGGATCTGCACCTGCTCCGGAACGCGGAACTCTCTCTCATGGGCCTTCAGAAACACCTCCAGATCAGCCGGCGCGGGACGGATCCCCTTCGCGAAAGCCTGCTGAGAAATCTGGATGAAATCAATATTTATTTTTTCCTTCTGCATCCGGTACAGGTCAAGGGCCTCCTGATCGGACACCTTCACCCCATCCTGGATCAGGTCCTCCAACCTTACGGTAACCAGCATCTTCTTCTGGATGGCCTCGAACTCCTCCGGGGCCATCTTGCTGGCCCGGAGGGTCTGCTCATAGATCCGTTGGTCGAAAACGCCGTTCCGCTGAAAAGCGGGATAGGAAAGGATGGCAGCCTTGACATCATCTTCGGTCACCTGGATGTCCATCTCCTCCGCCTTCTTCAGAATGACCGCCTGGTTGACCAGATTGTCGAGCGCCTGCCGCTTGAGATTCAACCCTTTGAGCATCTCCTCCGTCAGCCCCTGGCCGAGACGCTGGCGGTACGCGTCGATCAGATTCTGGTATTCCCGCTGAAAATCGGCATAAACGATCGGTTTGCCGTCGATGATGGCAATTCGCTCCGCCCTCTGCCTCCCGCCCATCGAGCCAAAATAGAAGACAAAGACGACGATGATGATCCCCAGAATGAGCTTCATGAGCCAGTTTCTGGCATGCCTTCTCATGATGTTGAGCATTACATCTTCCCCCGTAATTGATGAATTTGGAGGCTTAGTAATATAGTCACCCTCGAAATGCAATGATTTTTTGGAAAAATGGATTGATATGGGGTGGAAAATACGGTATAGGGAACCACACAATCGAAACTATCCTTTCGATTGTGAATGCAATTTTACCGAATCATCAGGAGGAAACGACCTTGCTTTTCGATTTCATTTTGGGGAAGTTTTCCAACGATCTGGCCATCGATCTGGGAACGGCCAATACCCTCGTATATGTCCGGGGAAAGGGGATTGTGCTGAACGAGCCCTCCGTGGTCGCCGTCCACAAGAACGCCAAAGGGGAAAAGAAGGTCCTCGCCGTCGGGACCGAGGCGAAGAAGATGCTCGGCCGGACCCCGGGAAACATCGTCGCCATCCGACCCATGCGGGACGGCGTGATCGCCGACTTCGACATCACGGAGGCGATGCTCAGGCACTTCATCCTGAGCGTCCACAACCGCCGGGCCCTGGTCCGGCCCCGGATCATCGTCTCCATCCCCTCCGGGATCACCCAGGTAGAGAGGCGGGCCGTACGCGAAACGGTGGAATCGGCCGGGGCGAGGGAGATCTATCTGATCGAGGAACCGATGGCGGCGGCGATCGGCGCCGGGCTGCCGATCACCGAGCCGATCAGCTCGATGGTCGTGGACATCGGCGGGGGAACAACGGAGGTGGCGGTGATCTCGCTCGCCGGCATCGTCTATTCAAAGTCCATCCGGGTCGCCGGGGACAAGATCGACGAAGAGATCGTCCAGTACCTGAAACGAAAGTACAGCCTCCTGATCGGGGAACGGTCGGGAGAGATCATCAAAACAACGCTTGGCAACGCCTATCCCGATCCCAGTCAGGAGATTCGCAAGATGGAGGTCCGAGGGAGGGATCTGATCTCCGGCATCCCGAAGATCCTGGAGATCAATTCCGATGAGGTCCGGGAGGCGATCAACGAACCGATCAGCCTCATCGTGGAGGCGATCAAGGACGCCCTCGAGAACGCACCTCCCGAATTGGCCGGAGACATTGTTGACCGCGGGATCGTCCTCACCGGCGGCGGCGCCCTGCTTAGGAACATCGATCTGCTGATCCGGGCGGAAACGGGTCTCCCCATCACGATCGCGGATGACCCCCTCACTACCGTGGCCAGGGGCGCCGGAATCGCGCTGGATCAACTGGATGTCCTGAAAGAGGTGACCTTCCAGGTATAGGTGGCAGGGCGATGAAGTGATTGTCGAGCTAATGAATGTTGATCCCCCATAAATACCACCCCCCCGTCGTGGCAGCGGTTCTGCTGATCATCTCTCTAACCGTTATCTCCTACAGCGCGTCCCGGTTGTCCGAAACCGGATTCCTTCGGAAGATGGTCCTGGAGGCGGCAGCCCCCGTGGAGGATGCCGTAAACGTTTCCCTCAAGGGGCTGCACGACTCCTGGAAACGGTATCTCTTCCTTGTCGGCCTGGAGGATGAGAACAGACGGCTCCGGCATGGGAACGCCGTCCTGAGCGAACAGCTCAACCATTACCGCGAGGGGTACATCGAGGGGATGCGCCTTCAAAAACTCCTCAACCTCAAGGATAGCCTGACCAACCGGGTCGTGGCCGCAAGGGTCGTCGACCGTAACCGCGCCTCCCTGTTCAAGACGATCCTGATCGACAAGGGAACCGCCGACGGGATGCGGGTTGGATTTCCGGTGCTGTCCGAGCAGGGGGTCGTCGGACGGATCATCGAAACCGCCTGGCATGCCTCTCAGGTTCTGCTTCTTGTTGATGGAAACAGCAATATCGACGGACTGATCCAGCGGAGCCGGGCCCAGGGGATTCTCCAGGGCGCCGGATCGGCGGGTTGCAACCTGAAATACATCTCCCGGGTGGAGGAGGTCCTGCCGGGAGATGTGGTTCTCTCCTCCGGCCTGGCCGGGGTGTTTCCCAAAGGGTTGCTTCTCGGCGTCGTTACCAAAGTTTCGCGAAAGGGGGAGGGCCTTTTTCAAAAAATCGACGTGGCGCCCGCCGTCGATTTCGGAAAACTCGAGGAGGTTCTGGCCCTGATTCCGGACGCGGGGGCCGAAAAATGATCCATTATCTTCTTCTCCCGATGCTCCTGCTTCTTCTCGTGATCGTCCAATTCACGATCCTGGAGCTGTTTTCTTTCGGCTGGATCGGGATAGAGATCTCCCTCATCGTCGTCGTCTATCTCGGATTCCATCTCGACGCCCTCCGCGGGGGACTCCTTTCCCTGCTGCTCGGTTTCTTTCTGGACTGTCTGACCAGCGCGATTTTCGGGCTCTACATGTTTCTGTATGTCCTCATTTTTTATCTCTCCAACATCGTGGGAGGAAAGATCTACGCCGGGAAACCGGCCCTGATCGCATCCTTTACGGCTCTCTGCGCGCTTCTGGAAGGCTTGATGATCGTTCTCTTTTACCGTTTTGTCTTCGGCGCCGACATCCTCGGTGCGATCCCGAAGATCTTCGTCCCGCAGGCCGTCGTGGTGGGGTGCCTGAGTCCCCTCTGCTTCATCCTGCTCCACCGTTTCGAGGTTTTTTGGCATGTGGAAGATCGGCGACCGGCTCGGCGGATATGAGCCGGGTCAGTTCAAACACAGATTCCGGATGTTGTTCATCATCGTCTCCGTGGCGCTGTCGCTTCTCGTGATGCGACTGTGGTACCTGCAGGTGATCAAGGGAGATGAACTGCGGCAGCGCTCCGAAAACAACAGCGTCCGCCTGCGGAAAATCAAGCCGATGCGCGGCCTGATCATGGACGAAGGCCGGCGCGTTCTCGTGGACAATCAGCCCTCCTACGACATCGTCTTTATCCCCAACCGGACAAAGGATATCCGGAAGGTGATCGAAAAGATCAGGGCGCTTTACACCGAACGTTCGCTTACGTTTTCCACTCTTACGTCTCCTCCGGACCGCGTAAAGCCCTTCGTGCCCGTTCTCCTCGAACGGAACGTCAGCATGGAAAAACTTGCCGTGGTGGAGACCCATGCCCTTGAACTTCCCGGCGTGGCGACGGAGGTGACGCCCGTCCGGCAGTACCTCAACGGGGAGATGACCGCACAACTCATCGGTTTCACCGGAGAAGTCAGCCCAGAAGACATGGAGCGGGACGCCACGGGAAAGCTCTCACCAGGCGATATCATCGGTAAATTAGGCATCGAAAAATTCCTCGATGGCCACCTCCGGGGAAAAAATGGCGCCGAACAGGTTGAGGTCAATGTGGCCGGCAAGGCGGTCCGTTCCCTCGGCCGGATCCCCGCGGAGCTGGGCGACAATGTCGTCCTGACCATCCATTCGACGCTCCAAGAGGCAGCCTGGACGGCCATCGGCGACCGGGCGGGCGCGGTTGTGGCACTGGACCCCCGCAACGGGGCGGTGCTCGCCCTGGTCAGTTCACCCTCCTTCGACCCGAATCTTTTCAACGGGGGGATCTCCTTCGACGACTGGGAGAACCTCTCCAGCGACATTCGGCATCCCATGGAAAACAGATCGATTTCCGGGCAATACCCACCGGGATCGACCTACAAGCCTGTCATCGCCGCGGCCGCCCTCGAAGAGGGGCTGATCACGCCGGAGACGACTTTCTTCTGCAACGGCGCCTTCGAGATGGGCGACCGGACCTTCCGCTGCTGGCAGTCGAAGGGACACGGAAACGTCAACCTCCACCGCGCCATCGTGGAGTCCTGCGACGTCTATTTCTATAATCTTGGAAAGTTGCTCGGCGTGGACCGGATCGCCTACTACGCGCGGGCCTTCGGCCTTGGCGCCCCCTCGGGGATCGACCTGACCCAGGAAAAGGGCGGCCTGATCCCGACGAAACAGTGGAAACTTTCCCGTCTCCGTGAGCCCTGGCAGATGGGCGAAACCATCTCCCTCGCCATCGGCCAGGGGTTCAACCTCGTGACCCCGATCCAACTCGCCAACGTTTATGCGACCCTGGCCAACGGCGGCACCCTTTACCGGCCCCGCCTCATAAAACAGCTTGAATCTTCGGACGGACATGTCGTAAAGAGATACGGCCCGGAGAAACTGGGCGTCCTGCCGGTCCGCCCGCAGACCATTGCGCTCATCAACCAGGCCCTGTGGGGGGCGGTCAATGAGAGGGGCGGAACGGGGTATATCCTGAAGCGAAAGGAACAGGACGTCGCCGGGAAGACGGGAACCGCCCAGGTCATCGGGCTTCCGCAGGATGAAAAGGCGCGCAAGAAGAAGCGGATTACCGCCGATCTCCGGGACCATGCCCTCTTTGTCGGTTTTGCGCCTTACGGGAATCCGGAAATTGTAGTGGCGGTCATCCTGGAGCACGCCGGTCACGGCGGGTCGGCCGCCGCCCCTGTGGCCAGGAAGGTTATTGAAACCTACTTCGCCCTGAAGAAAATGACGCCAACCCATGAGCAGGCGCAGAGCGCCGCGGAGATCCGGGGTATTGCGAAGCCATGATCAAACTGGACCGCCGTCTCATCCTGAATTTCGACTGGACCCTCTTCATCCTGGTCCTGATCATCAGCGGCATCGGCTTGCTGAACATCTACAGCGCCGGCTTCAGCCTTACGGATTTCCGGCAAACGCCGCTCTATATCAAGCAGTTCGAGTGGATCCTCATCGGACTGGCGGGCATGGCCATCGCCTTTTTTATCGATTACCGTTTTCTCTGCCGCCATGCCTACATCATCTACGGCATCTCGATCGTTCTTCTTCTCGTCGTTTTTATGGCCGGTTATGCAACACGAGGTTCCCAGCGCTGGATCGCCGTCGGTGGATTCACCTTCCAACCGTCGGAATTAGTCAAACTGACGATCATCCTGGCGCTTGCCAAATACTTTGACCGCCACCAGATCGGCCGGAGTTATCACCTGACCGAACTGTTCATCCCCTTTACGATCGTGATCATCCCTTTTCTTTTCGTTCTGAAACAACCCGATCTGGGAACGGCGCTGGTCTTCCTGATCCTGTTTCTCGCGATGGTTTTCTTTGTCGGTCTGGACTGGAGATCGCTGCTGATCGCCGGCGCCGGGGGCCTCATCCTGACCCCCATTGGCTGGTATTTTCTCAAGGATTACCAGAAGGAGCGGATTCTCACCTTCTTCGGTCCCGAGCGTGATCCCCTGGGATCGGGATACCACATCATCCAGTCGATGATCGCCGTGGGTTCGGGGGGAGTCTTCGGCAAGGGATTTTTAAAAGGCTCGCAAACCCAGCTCAAATTCCTGCCGGAACAGCAGACCGATTTCGTCTTTTCGGTCTTTGCGGAGGAATGGGGTTTCCTGGGGGGGGTGATCCTGGTCGTCCTGTTCTTTTCGCTGATTCTTTGGGGGCTGAAGATCATGATCCACTCCCGGGATTATCCGGGGGCGCTGATCGCGTTCGGAATCACCATGCTGATCTTCTGGGAGGTATTCATCAACATCGGCATGGTCCTGGGAATCCTGCCGGTGGTCGGGATTCCGCTCCCTTTTCTGAGTTACGGCGGTTCGTCGATGGTGATTCTGATGACGGCCATCGGCGTGCTGCTGAATATCAGCGTCCGGAGGTTCATTCTCCAATCATGACGGCTTCGTAAATCGAAATCCTTAAGACATCCGGGAGGGACAAAAGATGTTTGCAAAAAAGAGAAAGGAAGAGGAAGAGATCAGGGCCTTTCTGGGAAAAGGCGCTGAATTCACCGGCAAATTGATGTTCAACGGTTCGGTCCGGATCGACGGCGATTTCAAGGGCAGCATCTTCGGCAACGGCACACTGGTCATCGGCGAAGGCGCCGAAATCGAGGCCGATATCCGCGTGGACAGCGTCATGGTGAGCGGCGAGATGCGCGGGCAGATCGACGTCAAGAAGAAAATCCACATCTACTCAACCGGCAAGGTGACGGGCGATCTGAACACGCCCGTCTTCTCCGTGGAAGAAGGGGCCTTTTTCGAGGGAACCTGCCACATGATCCGCAGTGATGCCGAGGCCCATACCATTCCCCTCGAAAACAGAGCGGCCGGTGAAAAAAGTTGACAGTGGTCCAAGAATGAGATAGAGGCACTCCCGTTATATTTGTTGCCGGCCAGTGGCCATTGTTTCGATTACATGCGGATTTTTAATTCTTTACGCAATAATAAGAGGTGACAGACCGTGGTCAGTCTCGATTATTCCCTGGGAATTCAGATCGTCAATTTCCTGCTGCTGATCTTCATTTTGAATGTCCTGCTCTACAAGCCGATCCTCGGCATGATCGACAGGCGGAAGAAACAGTTGGATGAGTCCGAAAGCGAGATCAAACGTCTCCAGCAGAGCGTGGAACAGAAGATGGCCGCCTACGAAGAAAAGCTCCGTCAGGCGAAGGCGGCAGCCGTCGAACAGAAGAATGAGATTATCGGGCAGGGCGCCGCGGAGGCCAAGACCGTTATCGAGGGCGTCCGGGCGGAACTTCCTGGGATCATGGAACATTTCCATGTCCAAATGGATGGAGAAATCGCTGCCGCCAGGGGAATTCTGACCGATCAGTCCCAGAAACTGTCCGTTGAGATTGCGGAAAAGGTCCTCGGAAGGAGTCTCCAATGAGAGGGGAACGATTAAATAGGGACAGAGCCCTATTATTTCCCGGAAATAATAGGGCTCTGTCCCTATTTAATCTGGCTCTGTCCCTAATTAATCTTATCTTCCCGTTGACCTTGGCGTATGCCTCCGGAGGCGGAGGAGAGGGCGGACATGAAGGACCGGGTTGGGTCGGTTTCGCCTGGAAGCTGTTGAACTTCCTCGTCATGGCCGGCGTCATCTACTGGTTGGCGGCGAAGAAGGTGAAAGAATTTTTCACCGGACGGCAGGCGGGGATCAAGACCTCCCTTGCCGAGGCCGTAACCGCCCGCGAGGATGCGGAAAAGAAGTTCCGGGACTATGCCGCGAAACTCGACCGGGCGACGGGCGAGATCGATGAGATCACCCGGATGATCCAGGCCCAGGGGCTGACCGAAAAGGAGCGGATCATCGCGGAGGCCCGGAAGGCAGCGGAAAAGATGCAGGAAGACGCCAAAACGCGCATGGAACAGGAGTTCCTCAAGGCGAGTCATCAGCTCCGGATCGAGGCGGTCCGTCTCTCCGCGCAGATGGCCGAGGGGATCCTCCGGAAGAACATCCGCGTGGAAGATCACGAGGCTATGGTCCAGGATTATATCGAGAAGGTTGTCCGTAAACATTGATCGGCGGCTTTACCAACTTTATTACGAGGGTCAACCATTGATCAGCAGCAATATCGCCAAGCGTTATGCCCGGGCCTTTTTCAAAATCGCCGCTGAGGAAAAGCGGTATGAATCCTATTACGACGAGCTCGGGCGTTTTTCCGCTATCCTCAAGGAAAACAAAAACCTGAGCGAATTTCTTGCCAACCCGATCTTCGCTCTGTCCGACAAGAAGGCGGTCGTGGAGTCGCTGCTGGAAAAGATCCGCATCTCCCCGCTGACCTCCAATTTCCTGAAACTGCTGGTTGACAGGCGACGCATCGGCATCCTGTCCGACATCCAGGGCTGCTACCGGGAATTGATGGATATCGCCCTGAAGAAGGTCCGGGTCACGGTGAAGACCGCCTTTCCGCTTACCCGTGAGACATCCGCACGTCTGCAGAACGGGCTGGAGAGACTGACCGACCGGGAGGTCGAAATGGTCGTACTGGAGGACCGCTCCCTCTTAGGGGGCGTTGTCGTCCGGGTCGGGGATACGCTTTATGACGGCAGCGTCCGTACGCAACTGAACAACATCCGGAATCTCTTAGGGGAGGAAATATAACGCATGGAAACCATCAGGGCAGAGGAAATCAGCGAGATCATATCCAGGCAGATCAAGGAGTACGAAAAAAAACTGGATATCAGTGAAACGGGAACGGTCCTCTCCGTCGGCGACGGCATCGCCCGGGTCTATGGCGTGGAAAACGCGATGGCCATGGAGCTGCTCGAATTCCCCGGAGGAATCCTCGGCATGGTCCTCAATCTCGAGACGGACAACGTCGGCGTCGCCATTCTCGGCGAAGTGACCCACATCAAGGAAGGGGACATCGTGAAGCGGACGGGCAAGATCGCCCAGATCCCCATCGGCGAGGCGGTCCTCGGCCGCGTGATCGACGCCACCGGCGCCCCGCTGGACGGCAAGGGTCCCATCGAGACGACGGAATACCGCCGGATTGAGATGATCGCCCCCGGCGTGGTCTTCCGCCAGCCGGTGAACGAGCCGCTGTACACCGGCCTGAAGGCGATCGACGCGATGACTCCGATCGGCCGCGGCCAGCGCGAACTGATCATCGGCGACCGCCAGGTCGGCAAGACCGCCATCGGCATCGATGCGATCATCCGTCAGAAGGACACCGGCGTGAAGTGCATCTACGTCGCGATCGGCCAGAAGAAATCCACCGTCGCCCAAGTGGTCGAGAATCTGAAAAAGCACGACGCCATGTCCTATACCTGCGTCGTCGCCGCCTGCGCGAGCGACCCCGCCACGCTGCAATACATCGCCGCCTACGCGGGTTGCAGCATCGGCGAATACTTCCGCGACCGCGCGCAGGACGCCCTGATCATCTACGACGACCTCTCCAAGCAGGCCGTCGCCTACCGCCAGATTTCGCTGCTGTTGCGGCGTCCGCCCGGACGAGAGGCCTTCCCCGGCGATATCTTCTACAACCACTCCCGGCTCTTGGAGCGGGCCTGCCGGGTCAGCAAGGAGCTCGGCGGCGGATCACTGACGGCGCTCCCCATCATCGAAACGCAGGCCGGCGACGTCTCCGCCTACATCCCGACGAACGTGATCTCGATTACCGACGGCCAGGTTTACCTGGAACCCTCCCTCTTCTTCTCCGGGATCCGCCCGGCGATCAACGTGGGGCTTTCCGTCTCCCGCGTCGGCGGCGCGGCCCAGGTGAAGGCGATGAAGCAGGTCGCCGGCACGCTGAAGCTCGACCTTGCCCAGTACCGGGAACTGGCCGCCTTCGCCCAGTTCGGCTCCGACCTGGACAAGGCCACCCAGGCCCAGCTCGAACGTGGCGTCCGACTCGTGGAGATTCTGAATCAGCCGCAGTTTTCGCCCATGTCGCTCGCGAAAGAGGTCTCGATCCTCTATGCGGGCACCCGGGGATTCCTCGACAAGTACCCCGTAGAAAAGCTGAAAAGCTATGAACCGCAGCTCCTCTCCTTCCTGGAAGGCAAGTATCCGGAAATCCTGAAGGAGATCGACGAAAAGAAGATCATCAGCCCGGAACTCGACAAAAAGATGAAAGAGGTGCTTGCAGAGTTCGATTCGGTCTATGTCGCCGAATAGATTGATATCAAAATATGGGGACACGATCCGAATCGTGTCCCCAGGGAGCAGGTTTGAATGGCCGCACTCAAGGACATTAAACGGAAAATCACCGCCGTTCATAAAACCAGGCAGATCACCCGGGCGATGAACATGGTGGCCGCCTCGAAGTTCAAGGCCGCCCAAACACGGATGGAGAACTTCCGGCCCTACGCAGCCAAATTCATGGAAGTTCTGAACAGTCTCGCGCTCCGGGTGGACTCCGAATCCCATCCGCTCTTGGCGGTGCGGGAACCGAAACGGATTCGGGTGATCTGCATGACCTCCGACCGGGGGCTCTGCGGAGGCTTCAACAACAACCTGATCAAGGCGACCGAACGGTTTATCCGGGAGAAAACCCGCGAAGGCCGGGAGGTTGAGCTCATCCCGATCGGCCGGAAAGGGCGGGACTTCTTCCGGAAGAAGGCAAAAATCATCAACGCCCGGCCCGATGTTTTAGGAAAATTCGACATGAGCCTTGCCGTTCGGATCTCCGGAGACGTCATTCCCTCCTTCGTCAGCCAAGAGTACGACGAGCTCTACCTTTTCTACAACGAGTTCGTCAATGTCGCCGTCCAGCGACCCACCGTGGTCCGGCTTTTTCCCCTCCCCGCCATCGGACGCAAGGAGAAGGGCGAACCGGACAATCTGCTCGACTCCATCTACGAGCCTTCAGCGCAGGCGCTGCTGGAAAAACTGCTCCCGATGTACGTTCATGTACTGATCTACCGCGCGCTGGTCGAGACCTCCGCCGGGGAAAACGGCGCCCGGATGGCGGCGATGGACAACGCGACCCGGAACTGCGAGGATCTGATTCAGAACCTGACGCTCAAATACAACAAGGTAAGACAATCGGCGATCACCGCCGAGCTGATGGACATCGTGGGCGGCACCGAGGCGCTGGCGAAAGGATAATCAAGACGGACAATGGGCGGGCTTAAAGCCGGCGCCGCAAAAGATCATGTTAAGGAGAAGGGTATGAACGCAGGAAAACTTGTACAGGTCATCGGGCCGGTCGTGGACGTGGCATTCGACGAGGGACAGCTCCCGAACATCATGAACGCCATCGCCATCTCCAACCCCACGATCAGCGACGTTGAGGATAACCTGATCGTCGAGGTCGCGCAGCATCTGGGCGACAACGTCGTCCGCTGCATCGCCATGGACATCACCGACGGCCTGGTCCGCGGGATGAAGGCGAAGGACCTGGGCGGACCGATCAGCGTGCCCGTGGGACCCGAATGCCTTGGGCGAATCCTCAACGTCGTCGGCCGTCCGGTCGACGGCCTGGGACCCGTCGAGGCGAAGCATACCATGCCCATCCACCGTGAGGCGCCCACCTTCCTTGAACAGGATACCTCGGTTCATGTGCTCGAAACGGGGGTCAAGGTAATCGACCTTCTCGTACCCTTTCCGCGGGGGGGAAAGATGGGGATGTTCGGCGGCGCCGGCGTCGGCAAGACCGTCGTCATGATGGAGATGATCCACAACATCGCCATGCACCACGGCGGCATTTCGGTCTTTGCCGGTGTGGGCGAGCGGACCCGCGAGGGGAACGACCTCTACCTCGAGATGAAGGCCTCGGGGGTCATCAAACAGGCGGCCCTGATCTACGGCCAGATGACCGAACCGCCGGGCGCCCGCGCCCGCGTGGCCCTGACGGCCCTGGCGGCGGCGGAATATTTCCGGGATGTGGAAGGGCAGGACGTCCTGCTGTTCATCGACAATATTTTCCGGTTTACACAGGCGGGCTCCGAAGTATCGGCCCTGCTGGGCCGCATGCCCTCCGCCGTCGGTTATCAACCGACCTTGGCCACCGACTTGGGAGAGCTTCAGGAACGCATCACCTCCACCAACAAGGGGTCCATTACGGCGGTTCAATGCGTTTACGTGCCGGCAGACGATCTGACGGATCCGGCGCCGGCAACGACATTTGCCCACCTTGACGGAACCGTTGTTCTCTCCCGACCGATTGCCGAACTGGGCATCTACCCGGCCGTGGACCCCCTGGATTCCACCTCCCGCATCCTGGACCCGAATGTGCTGGGCGCAGAACACTACCAAGTGGCGCGGCAGGTTCAGGTGACGCTCCAGAAATACAAGGATCTCCAGGACATCATCGCCATCCTCGGCATGGACGAACTTTCCGAGGGAGATAAGGTAACCGTAAGCAGGGCGAGAAAGATCCAGCGGTTCCTCTCCCAGCCCTTCTTCGTCGCCGCGCAGTTCACCGGCACGGAGGGCAAATTCGTCACGGTGGCCGACACGGTCCGGGGATTCAAGGAGATCCTGGAGGGGAAACACGACGACCTGCCCGAGCAGGCCTTCTACATGGTCGGCGGCATCGAAGAGGTCGTGGAGAAGGCGAAAAAACTCGCCGAATAACCGGAGGCGCTTCAAGATGGCTCGCGAATTGACACTGGAAATCGTAACGCCCGAAAAGATCGCCTTCACGGGGGTCGTCGAAGAGGTGACCATCCCCGGCACAGAAGGGGAATTCGGCGTTCTCAAGGGGCACGCCTCCCTGCTCAGTTCGGTCGATATCGGGAAACTCAGTTTCACCAAAGACCACAAGAAGACCTATTATGCGGTGAACACGGGTTATGCCGAGGTCACGGCCTCCAAGGTCACGGTCCTCGTGGAAACCGCCGAGAGGGCGGATCTAATCGACCCGGAGAGGGCAAAGCGCGCCCGGGAGAGGGCCGAGGAGAAAATAAGGAAACTGCCCAAACAGGATATGGAGTTCGAAAAGGCACGGCTGGCCCTTCTGCGAGCGGTGACCCGAATCAACATCGCCGGAAAAACCTAACAGGCTGCTGAAAAACGCCCATCTGCTCAAGTTTCCCTCATCCTTCGCCGTTCAACGTACCCGAAAGTACGCCTCACGGTTCAGCATTTCGGGGGTCTTGCATCTGGACATTTTTGAACAGCCTGTAGTCCTTAGTCCTCTTCCTGAACGGTGATATCGATGATTTCGAATTCGCGGACGCCGCCCGGCGTTTTGACGCTCACCTCGTCGCCGACGCGTTTGCCGATCAGCGCCCTGCCGATCGGCGAGGTTACGGAAATTCGGTTTCTTTCGAGGTCCGACTCGAGGGGTCCCAAAAGCTGGTAGGTGATCCCCTTGCCAGTACCGATCTCCTCGATGGCCACGGTCGAACCGAAGACCACCCTTTCGCAGGTCAGGTTCTTCAAGTCGATCACGTTGGACAGCGCCAGGTTGTTTTCCAATTCCTGCATTTTCCCGTGCAGGAAGGACTGCCTCTCCTTGGCCGCCGAGTATTCCGCGTTTTCCGAAAGATCCCCGTGCCCTCTCGCGATCTCGATGTCCTTGATGTTCTGGGGGATGGAAACCGTCTTTACAACCTCCAGTTCCCGCTTCAACCTTGCAAATCCCGCCCTGGTGATGGGTATCTTGTCCATAAAACTTCTTCTCCCGCCTAGATATTCTGGGCGCCTCGCAGGCAGGCAATACCCCGCCGACCGACTACCGCACGAGGTTTGATCCTTAATCGAGAAACCACGGGCTGTCAAGTAAGAAATGCGGCGGGAGGGACACTTGTCACGTCCCGGAAACTGTGTTAGAATGCGTAATGTGGTCGGGGACCGGTGGGACCGGAACATCCGCAAGCGCCATCCGGTCTTCCAAAACGGGAAAGGAGAGTACACGGCTTCCATGTTCGATCAATATGATCGTGATATCAATTATCTGCGTGTTTCCGTCACGGACCGGTGCAACCTTCGCTGCAGCTACTGCACGCCCAAGGAGGGGCTCTCCCGAATCGGTCACGACGACATCCTCCGGTACGAGGAGATCCGCCGTATCATCCGGATTGCGGCGGGGCTCGGGATCACGAAGGTCCGGATCACCGGCGGCGAACCGCTGGTCCGCCGGGGCGTCGCCGCGTTTATCGCATCCCTCCGCGCGATCCCGGAACTGAAGGATATCAGCCTGACGACGAACGGCATCCTTCTCGAAGCCTGTGCGGAGAACCTCTTTGCCGCGGGAATCCGGCGGATCAACATCAGCCTCGACTCCCTGAACGCCGACAAGTACGCCCGAATCACGCGGGGCGGGGAGATCCATGCCGTCCTCCATGGAATCCGCAAGGTCCGGGAAACCGGCTTCTCCCCGATCAAGATCAACATCGTGGCCATCAAGGGGTTCAACGACGACGAGATCCTGGACTTCGCCCGGATGACCCTCGAAAATCCCTATCAGATCCGATTCATCGAACTGATGCCCCTCGGCCATGCGGGAATCGAAAACAACGGTCGGTATATTTCCAACGCCCTCGTCCGGAAGCGGATCGAGGCGTTCGGCCGTCTTGAACCGGTCAACGGTCCGGGCAACGGGGACGAGGGCCCGGCGCGAATCTACCGCCTCGCCGGCGGCGCCGGGGAGATCGGGTTCATCAGCCCGGTCAGCCGCCACTTCTGCGGCACGTGCAACCGCCTCCGCCTGACGGCGGACGGCCACCTCCGGGCCTGCTTGCTGTCGGATGACGAAACGGACCTCAAGGGCCCCCTCCGGGCGGGATGCGCCGACGGGGAGTTGGAGAAACTCATCCGGGGGGCGATCGCCCGGAAACCAAAAGAGCACCAAATCGCCTGTACGGATCACCACGTCAAGAAATGCATGAAAGAGATGCCGGCGATCGGCGGGTGAAGGGTTCCCCCTGCACCGGCGAATGGAAACAGGTTTTCACAAGGCGACGGAAAGACGACGTGGCGACAGGAAAGAAGATGGAAACGCAGAAAGAGACGGTTCATGACGACGGGCGGGTAACGCCCACCGGCCGCTATCTCGACGGGAGGATCAAGAGCCTTATCCTCGATCTGACGGCGCCCCGCGCCGGGGAACGTCTCCTTGACGTCGGGTGCGGCAGCGGCGAACACCTCGGCCTCTTCCGGCGGAAGGGGTGCGACGTGACGGGGATCGATCCGTCATCCCTCCTGCTCGACCAGGCATCCCAGCAACTCCACAGCCGTGCCGAGCTTCGCCTCGGCCGGGCCGAGGACCTCCCCTTCTCCGACAACGAATTTGACATCGTCACGCTGATCGCCTCCCTCGAGTTCACCAGCGACCCCGGCCTGGCCGTCGCCGAGGCGATCCGGGTCTGCCGGGGGCGGGTCTTCATCGGGGTGATGAACCGTTGGTCCCTGATCGGGTCGCAGGGGCGCCTGCCTGGCCTTTTCAATCCCCAATGCCACACAATAAACCGTTTCTTCCACCTCGCCTCCCTCACCGCCATGATCCGGAGGCAGCTCCCGGGGGTCCGGATCCAGTGGGGCAGCGTCATCTTCCTTCCCTGGAGCTGGTATGATTTCGCCACCGGCATGGAGGAGCGAATCCCCGTGATGAACAACCCCTTCGGCGCCTTCTTCGGCCTGGCCTTCTCCGTAACCTTCTCCTTCCGGACGATTCAGGATGTGATCCGGGAACCGGTCGCGCTGAGTCCGGATGGCCGGAGACCCGTGCCGGGCGTCGTCCGTGAATTCAAAAAGGGTGGCTTGCCGACGGTTTACAGGGAGACGAAAAATGGTTCATGAGGCGTTGCTGTATGAAAAGGAAGCGGGGAATCGGGTAAGCTGCGGCCTCTGCGCCCACCGCTGTCGGATCGCCCCCGGAGAGCGCGGCGTCTGTGGCGTCCGGGAAAACCGTGGGGGAACCCTCTACAGTCTCGTTTACGGCGCGATCATCGCCGAAAACGTCGATCCCATCGAGAAGAAGCCCCTCTTCCATCTCCTTCCCGGTTCCCGCTCCTTCTCGATCGCCACGGCCGGCTGCAACTTCCGCTGCGCCTTCTGCCAGAATCACGAGATCTCACAGATGCCGCGGGAAACGGGCCGGATCGTCGGGCGTGAAAGAACCCCGGTGGAGATCGTGGAGATGGCCCTCCGGAGCGGGTCGCGGAGCATCGCCTACACCTACACGGAGCCGACCGTCTATTTCGAATTCGCCTTTGATATCGCCGGAATCGCCCGGGGAAAGGGGCTCAAAAACGTCTTTGTGACGAACGGCTACATGACCCCCGGGATGTTGGAGCTCTTCGCGCCCCGCCTCGACGCGGCGAACGTCGATCTGAAGGCCTTCCGCGACGATTTCTATAAAAAGCAGTGCGGCGCGCGACTCCAGCCGGTCAAGGACAGCCTGAGAAAGATGAAGGAACTTGGGATCTGGGTCGAGGTGACGACGCTCCTCATCCCCGATCTCAACGACGGCGAGGAGGAGCTCGGCGAACTCGCTGCCTTCCTCGTCTCCCTCGGGGCGGAAACCCCTTGGCACATCAGCCGCTTCCACCCCCAGTACCGGATGAACCAGACGCCGCCGACGCCGGCTTCCTCGATTCATCGGGCCGCAGAGATCGGCAAATCCGCCGGGCTGAAATACGTTTACTGCGGAAACCTCCCCGGAGATCCGGGGGAGAACACCCTTTGCGCCCACTGCGGCCGGCGCCTCATCGGCCGCTATGGCTTCTCCATCGAACGGCTGGACCTGAAGGGATCGGCCTGCCCTGATTGCGGGACGCCCCTCGACGGGATCTTCTGACAGCGGACGGGATCATGAACGAAACGAACGATGACCTTTGGGAGGTGATCGCCACGGCCGCCGGGATGACGCAGGCGAACATCATCCTGGGTCGGCTCAAGAGCGAAGGAATCCCGACGCAGCTCCGGTACGAGGCCGCCGGGACGATCTATGCGATCACGGTTGACGGTCTGGGCGAGGTGAAGATCCTCGTCCCCGTCCCCGACTGGGAACGGGCGAAAGAACTCCTCTCCCGCTCCTACGACGACGGCGAGCTCCCCTGGGAGAAAGGTCCGGATGACGGGAAGGTTTTTTGAAAAAACGGAAGCGGGGATCCGGCAAAGGATGTCCAGGTGACCCGCGACGCCCCGTGAGTCCGGGACAAACCCTCCCCCTTTCGGCAGCGCGCCGGATCCCCCCCTGCCAACCCTTTTTTCCCCTCCCCTCCACCATATATTGTGGTTCTCCCTCACGCTCCCCACAGCCGATTGTATTTTTTCTTTACAAATCCATTTTCTTCTGATAGAATCCACTGAAATTTCGCTATCCACTGGATTTAAAAGAAGATGAGACTCAAGAGACTCGAAATCGCCGGTTTTAAATCCTTCCGGGAGAAGGTTGTCGTTGATTTCTCCCCCGGGATCAGCGGCATTGTCGGCCCCAACGGATGCGGCAAGAGCAACATCGCCGACGCAATCCGCTGGGTCATGGGCGAGCAGCGGGTCAAGACCCTCCGCGGGAAGAAGATGGACGACGTGATCTTCAACGGCTCGGAGGAGGCCGCACCTGTCGGGATGGCCGAGGTCTCCATGATCCTCACGGCGGAAGGGCAGCCGTTCCCCGGCAATTACGCGGAATGCAGCGAGATGATGATCGCCCGTCGCCTCTTTCGCGATGGGGAGAGCGAATACACGATCAACAAGATTCCGTGCCGCCTCTTAGACGTTCGGGAATTCTTCATGGGCACGGGGGTCGGCGCCCGGACCTACTCCCTTGTCGAGCAGAACAGCGTCGCCTCCCTTGTCGAGGCGAAGCCGGAAGATCGGCGGCAGTTCATCGAGGAGGCGGCCGGCATCTCCAAATACAAGAGCCGGAGGGAGTCCGCGGTCCGGAAGATGGAGGCGACCCGGGAGAACATGGTCCGCCTGAACGACATCCTCCGCGAGGTGAAGACCCAACTCAACACGATCTCCCGCCAGGCGAAAAGGGCGGAGCAGTACAAAGCTCTGAAGCAGTCCCTCAAAGAGGCCGAGCTCACCGTCGCCCTCCAGACCTGTGCCGACCTGTCCGCCTGCCGGGCCTCTCGGGAAGAGGCGAAACATGCACTCAAAAACCGGGAGACAGAGGTCCGGACACGCCTACAGTCCATCGAGGCCGCCCTGGAGAAACTGAAGGCGGAGGTCCTCGAAAACGATGGCCTGATCTCGGCCCACCAGGAAAAACGCTACGGCACGAAAAACACGATCAATATCAAGGAACAGGGGATCGAATTCTCCCGACGGAAAATCGCCGATCTTGCCGCAAGACGGGAAAAGGACCTTGCGGAAGGCGAGGCCCTGAAACGGCGCGAGGGCGAGACCGACGGCGAAATTGCCTCCCTCCGGACCGCCGCGGCCGAGGCGGAAGAGAGGATCGAGACGCTCCGGAAGGAGGTCGCCGAGGGGGCGCAGACCCTCGAAGAACTCCGGCGGATGGACCGGACCTGCCGCCAGGCCCTGGAGGAAAAGAAGGTCCGGTACATCGATATCGTCACCGAAAAGGCCAAGCTGAAAAACATGGTCGTCGGCCTTGCCCGGATGGTCGAAGACTTCGGGAAACGGGAGGCGCGGGAGGTCCGGGAGATCGAGGAAACCGGAAAGCGGTCGGCGGAACTCCGCCGCACGCTGGAAAAACTCCGTTCCGGGCTTGCCGTCGAGGAGGAGGGTTTTGCGGAAATTGGACAGCGGCGGGAGGAGATCGCCGACGAGCTGGAACGCGCCCGTGGGGAACTGGCGGAGGCCGAGGAAAAGATCGCCGGACTCCGCGAAGAGAACAGCCGGAAGGCGGCGAGACTCGCCTCGCTCCGGGAATTCGAAGAGAGCTACGCCGGATGCAACGAGGGGGTCAAGTCCCTGATGACCGGCGGCAAGGGGTCCGACCGTCCGGGTCTCTCCCGCGAGCTCTTCCTGGGCCTCGTCGCCGACCACATCCGCGTCCCAAGGGAGTACGAAACGGCCGTCGAGGCGGTCCTCGGGGAGAAGCTCCAGTACGTCGTGGTGAAGGATCAGACGGACGGCGTCCGGGCGATCGACTACCTGAAAAGCGCCTCCCTCGGCCGGGGAAGTTTCGTCCCGCTCGAGGTCCGGTCCCACGCCTCCGGCGCCTCCCTCGCAGAGCACGAACATCTCCGGGAGGCGGTCCCGCTGATCGACCGGATCACGGTCCGGGAGGATTGCCGGGCGATCGTCAACGAACTGCTGGGCGACGTCCTTCTGATCCCCAACCTCGGGAGCGGCATCTCCCTCTGGCGGCAGAACGGCTTCTGCGGCACCTTCGTCACGCCGGAGGGGGACATCATCAGTCCGAGCGGCATCCTGACGGGTGGGAGCGGCAACGGCAACGACCGGAGCCTGCTGCGCAACCGGCGCGAAATCATGGAGCTTACCGAAGAGGTTGCAAAGCTCCAGGCCGAACTCCAGGAAGAGCAGGAAGGCCGGAAAAAAGCCGCCTCTCGGATCGCCCAGTGGGACGAGGAGCTCCTCCGGCTCCGTTCCCAGGTCCACCTCACGGAACTCCGGATCAACGGCCTCCGAAAGGACGTCGAACGGTACGAAGGCGAATTGCGCCAGGTCGGGGAGCGGCTCAAGGCCCTCCATTTTAATCGGGAAAACCTCGCCGCGGAGGCCGCCGACGCCCGCGGGAAGATCGCGCGGCACGAGGCGGATATGAAGGCCGTCGAGGGCAAGGAGGCGGTTCTCAACGCAGCGATGGCCGGCGACCGCGAGCGAGGGGATGCGCTCCGGGCCGATCTGGAAGAGCGGGAGCAGGCCCTCACCGAACGGAAGGTCCGCCTGGCCTCCCTCGAAGAAAAGCTTGAGGCCGACCGGAGGACGCTGGCCCGTCTGGAAACCTCGCTTGTTGACCACTCCCGCGAGATCGCCGCCCGGACGGCCGACGCGGAGACCTGTGAACGCGAAGCGCAGGCGCTTGCCGCTCAGATCGCCGCCGAGGAAGAGGCGCTCCAAGGCCTCTACGCCGAATGCGAAACCATCGAGAAAACCCTCTCCGCAAAGCGGGACGCCCAGCAGGAGAAGGAGGCCCTCCTCCGCGCGCGGGAGGCGGAGATCCGGGAGATCAAGAAGGTCCTCGACGGACAGCTCCGCGAAGGGACCGAGTTGGAGGTCGCCGCCCGGGAGATCGCGCTGCAACTGGAGAACCTCCAGCGGAACATCCAGGAGAAGCACGGCGCGGACCTCGTGCAGCTCCTCCCGGAATTCCATCCACTCGCGGAGGAGGCCCTAACGGCGCTTGCCGACCGGCTCGAACGGGACCGGCAGGCCGTCGAGAATTTCGGCGAGGTCAACCTCCTCGCCCTTTCCGAGCACGAAGAGTTGAAGACCCGCTTCGAGTTTCTCACCGGCCAGATCGCCGACCTGAACGCCTCCCTGGATACGCTCCAGAAGACGATCACCCGGATCAACACCGTCTCCCGGCAGCGGTTCGCCGAAACCTTCGCGGGGGTCAACCAGTGCTTCCAGCAGGTCTTCTCCCGCCTCTTCCCCGGCGGCCGGGCGGAACTCAGCCTGACCGACGAGAACGACCTCCTCGAAACGGGCGTGGACATCGAGATCCGGATCCCGGGGAAACGGACACAGAGCGTCACGCTCCTTTCCGGCGGCGAAAAGTCCCTGTCGGCGATCGCGCTGATCTTTTCGATCCTTCTCTACCGCCCCGTACCCTTCGTTCTGTTAGACGAGGTGGACGCAGCGCTCGACGACACGAACATCTCGCTTTTCAACCGCCTGGTGAAGGATACCGCGGCCCAATCCCAGATCCTGCTGATCACCCACAACAAAAAATCGATGGAAATCGCGGACAGCCTCTACGGCGTCACGCTCCTGAAA